>Ga0316628_100002337_pt1 | contig 13986 bp, 20 predicted proteins | sample OWC_Aug_M2_C1_D5_FD_207648 | JGI IMG/M metagenome (GOLD analysis project Ga0316628, IMG submission 207648) | Wetland soil microbial communities from Old Woman Creek delta, Ohio, United States - OWC_Aug_M2_C1_D5_C | ecosystem: Environmental > Terrestrial > Soil > Wetlands | place: USA: Ohio... | reverse complement strand
ATGGGACGGAACCTCGCGCTGTGGTTCCTGTACACGCTGATCGTGAGCTATTTCGCTGCGTATGTCGCGGGGCGCGCGCTCGCGCCGGGGGCCAATTACCTGCACGTCTTTCAGCTCGTGGGCGCCACCGCGTTCATCGGCTATTCGCTGGCGCTATTGCAGATGTCGATCTGGTACCGCCGCGCGTGGAGCCTCACCGTCAAGGCGATGTTCGACGGACTCATCTTCGGGGCGCTCACGGCCGGCACCTTCGGCTGGCTGTGGCCAGCGCAATAGTCCGCGCCGCTCAGCGCGGCGCTTCGGCCCAGTTCGGCCGGACATACGCGATTTCGAACCCCGCGCGCAGGATGTTCGTGTAGGACGGTGACGGCTGGCCCGGCTGCGGCACGCCGGTCTCCGTCGTTGCATGCTTGACTCCGAGCTTGGCCGCATCGGCGATGCGGCGGGCGAGAAGCGCCGACTGGCCGCCGCGCTTGCGCATCTCGGGCTTCGTCGCGCCAATACCCAGCCACGCGAACTCGCCATCGACGTACAGCGCCGCCGCGCCTGCGGCCTCGCTCCCCTCGAAAGAAACGTACGCGTGCCAGTGCGGCCGGCCAACGATCTGTGCGAGCCAGGACGCCAGGGGCGGCGGCATGCCGAACCCCGCAACGGCGGTGGCGGCGAACAAATCGCGCTCGTCCGTGCCGACTTCACGGATGACAAGCGGGGAATCGACGACCGGCGCGTCTTGCGTCAGCCGATGAAATTTCGCCCAGGCGAGCGCGTGCTCGGCGAGCCCGGCTTCGCGGGCGCGCGCCGCGCACGCGTCGGCGTTCGGCCCGGGCGGAATCTGGATGATGAACTTGTGCTGGCCGGCAGCGCGAAAGCGTTGCACCGCCGCGGTGATCGATCGTCCGTCGTCGCCGTTCAATCCCGCGCCGTGCAGCCAGTTGAACTGGAACTGCGGAACCCTGCTCGCCATGAGGAACAGCGTGTGATTGATCTGCGCCGTCTCGAGACCGATCGCCTGCGCGAGCGGCGCAGGGAACACGCGCAGGAGATCATCCCAGGCGCGCCGTTCGATGCGCTCGATGTCAAGCAGCAGTGGCGGGGGCGGTGCGCTCATCGGCGTCCAGTCGCGTCCCCTGCATTCTAGCTCAATGGCAGGGACGCCTGGCCGAACACGTAGCGCCAGCCGTGCGGCGTGCGCACGTAGGTATCGCTGAACCAGAGCCGGCGCTCGAACGGCTTGCCGTCGTTCGTGCCCTTGAGCCACAGGAGCGCAGTCACGACCGCGGTGTCGCCGAAGACGCGCACGGCCTGCGTGCCCGGCTCCTCGTCCTGCTGTTCGTAGACGATCTTGCCGCCGGTTGCCGAGTCGAGGAGCTCCGCCCGCGTGTAGCTCTTGCCGCTGCCGAGCACCAGCACAAAGCGCTCATCGAGGATGCGCGCCATGGTCTTCGCGTCGTTGCGTTTCACGGCCGCCTGATACTCGGTATCGAGCGCCGCGACGGTGCGGCGGTCGTCCTCCGCGGAGGCGCTGACGATGCCCGTTGCGCCGGCAAGCGCCAGGGTGGCGACAAGTGCACGAAGTGCGTGCGAGTCGATGCTCATCGGGTTCCTCCCAATCCGTATCCCGGCATTCTGCCCCTGCGGGCGGCCGGAGACCTGGAAATTCTTGCGCTCCGGCGCCTGCGGGTGTAGTTTACCAATAGGTTAAATACAAGTTGGTTCTCCCGATGCCTGCGGACCACCTGAGCGCCACGTTCTCGGCGCTCGCCGACCCGACCCGCCGCGCGATCCTGGCGCGGCTCGCAACCGGCGAGACGTCGGTGACCGAGCTTGCCGAGCCGTTTCACATCAGCCTGCCCGCCGTGACCAAGCACCTGAAGGTGCTGGAGCGCGCGGGCCTCATCACGCGCAGCCGCGATGCGCAGTGGCGGCCTTGCCACCTCAATGCCGAGCCGCTGCGCGACGTCTCGGGCTGGGTCGAGCAGTACCGCCGGCACTGGGAGGAGCGACTCGATCGCCTCGAGGGCTACCTCAGGAAGCTGCAAGCCGGGGAGAAGAAGCATGGCCGCAAGAAGCCCTAGCGCGAAAGCACAGACCCCGCCGGCCGCCGCCGAGGTCAAGATCGGCATGAACGAGGGCTGGAGCGAGAGTCTCGAGCGCCTCGCGCAACTTCTGGCAGGTATGAAATGAACAGGGATACGGGTACTTCCGACCGGGAAATCATCATCACGCGTCTCATCGACGCGCCGCGCGAGCTCGTCTGGCAAGCCTGGACGGACCCCGTGAATATCGCCAAATGGTGGGGACCGAACGGCTTCACCAACACGATCCACGCAATGGACGTGCGGCCGGGCGGCGTGTGGCTGTTCGACATGCACGGCCCGGACGGAACCGACTATCCGAACAGGATCGAGTTCATCGAGGTCGTGAAACCCGAGCGACTCGTCTACAAGCACGGCTCGGGCGAAGCCAACGATGCGTCGGCCTTCGACGTCACCGTGACGTTCGATGCGCAGGGCGGCAGGACCAGGCTCACACTGCGGAGCCTCTTCGCTACGGCAGCCGCCCGCGACTTCGTCGTGAAGGAATTCAAGGCGATCGAGGGCGGCAACCAGATGCTCGATCGACTCGAGCGCTACCTGGTCCGGATGTAGTTCGCGCAAGGAAACGACGAAGCATGTTCGCAACGAAACTGATGATGCTCGTGCTGACCGCAGGTGCCGCCGCGCCGGTGCTCGCCGCGGTGACCGACTACGACCTCGATCCGGATCACACCTACCCGAGCTTCGAAGCCGATCACATGGGTATCTCGCTCTGGCGCGGCAAGTTCAACCACAGTACGGGCAAGATGACCCTCGACAAGGCGACGGGACTTGGCACCGTGGACGTCACCATCGACGTCGCGAGTGTCGACTTCGGTCACGACAAGCTGAACGCCTGGGCGGTGGGCCCGGAGTTCTTCGATGCGGCGCGGTTTCCGCAGGCGAGCTACCGGGGCAAGCTCACGGGCTTCCGCAAAGGGGCGAAGCCGCGAGTCACCGGTCAACTGACGCTCCACGGCGTCACCCGGCCGGTCGATCTCAGGGTGAACTCGTTCAAGTGCATTCCGCATCCGCTCTCGAAGCGCGACTACTGCGGCGCCGACGCGCTCGTCACGATCAAGCGCGATGAGTTTGGTCTCTCCGCCGGCAAGGACTACGGTTTCAGCATGGACGTCACGCTTCGTATCCAGGTCGAGGCGATCGCGACCGAGTAGTCAGGCGCAGCCAACCCGCGAGCGCTATGCCGACGGCGGCTGCTCGCGGTTCGACTGCTCGTGCTTTTCCCTTCGAATCTGCCGCATGCGCCGATAGCCGACCAGCTTCTTCGACTGTTCGTCCCAGAGACGCAAGCTGAGCGACCTGAGGCTCGAGAGCAGCGTCATCGGCTTCACCTGCTGAAAAAGCGGATCCGCCTCGTGACACTTCTGCAGGTTGTAGTTGGGGATGCGCGGACTGAGATGATGGATGTGATGAAAGCCGATGCTGCCGGAGAACCACTGCAGGATCTTCGGCAGCTTGTAGAACGAACTGCCCTGCAGCGCCGCCGCGGCGTAGTCCCAGTCATCGCCGCGTTCCCAGTAAGCGTCTTCGAACTGGTGCTGCAGGTAGAAGAGCCACACGCCTCCCGCTCCGGCCACCATCGTCACCGCCACCTGGATCAGCAGATATTGCCAGAGACCGAAGATCGCGCCGAGCGCGACGACCATGCACAGGATCGCCAGATTCATCCACCAGACCGACTGACGCTCGCGCCGGCTGGCCTTGGCGGACGGAATGCGCTGGCTCACGACAAAGAGATACAAGGGCGCGACGACAAAGAGCACGAACGGATTGCGCGCCATCCGGTACGCGAAGCGTTTCCACCGCGAGGCCTCAAGATATTCCTGCACGGTCATCGTCCAGACATCGCCCGTGCCGCGCTTGTCGAGATGCCCCACGGTGCCGTGGTGGATCGCATGCTCCCAGCGCCAGTGATAGTAGGGAGTGAACGTCAGCACCCCGGCGATGAACCCGACGACGTCATTGGCGCGGCGCGATCTGAAATACGAGCCGTGGCCGCAGTCGTGGAAGATGATGAAGATGCGCACGAGGAACAGCCCGGCGATCACGGCGAGCGGCACGGTGAGCCACCACGACACCGCGAGACTGCGGTACATGAGGTACCAGATGAGCGCATACGGCAGGAACGTATTGACGATCTGCCAGAGCGCGCGCCCGGTCGATGGCTCCTGGTATTTCGCAACGATCTGCTTCCACGCAGACTCGTCCGCCGCCCGGGTGTCTCGAGTCGTCGTTGAATCGCCCGTCATGCCGCCCGTCTCGGGTGCTGAAACGCAGTTCCGCGGCCGGCATTCTTCGGTGTAATACCCTTTATGTCCATCCGCATCTTCCGGAGCCGTATTTACGTGCCCGGTCAATGGCGTAAGATTTCTTCGAGCGCGGATACTTGCATCGCTTCCTGCCGGAGCCCTCCCCATGACCTCCCTCATTGCCGCGAGCGCCTTTTTCCTCGTGATTCACTTCGGCGTTTCCGGGACCCGGCTGCGTGACGGCCTGGTGGCACGGATGGGCGCGGGCCCCTATCGCGGCGCGTTCGCGCTCGCGTCGCTCGCGGGAATCGTATGGATGAGCATGGCTTACAGCCGGGCGCCCGGCGTCGAGCTCTGGGGCCAACTCGGGAGCCTGCATGTCCTCGCGTTCGTGCTCGTGTTTTTCGCGTTCCTCTTCATCGTCATCGGCCTTGGTACCCCGAGCCCGACCCGGGTCGGAATGGAAGGGAAGCTCACGCAGGGGGCGGATATTGTCAAAGGCATGGTGCGCATCACGCGCCACCCGTTTCTCTGGGGCGTTGCACTCTGGGCACTCGTACACGTCGTGGTGAACGGTGACCTGGCATCGCTCATTCTCTTCGGCTCATTGCTCGTGCTCGCGCTCGGCGGCACCGTCTCGATCGATGCGAAGCGCCGCCGGAACTTCGGCGAGCAGTGGAACCGGTTCGCCCAGGTCACATCCAGCGTGCCGTTCGCCGCGATTGCCGCCGGCAGAAACGAGTTGGGCCCGGCCCTGCGCGAGATCGGCATTCTGCGGCCCGTCATCGCCATTGCGGTCTATGCGCTGATCTTCTGTTTTCACGGGCGGCTGTTCGGTGCCGCCTTGCACATCCCCTGATCGAACCTTGGCCAAGGGTCGCTGGTGCTGCATCCTGTCCCGTATGACGCCCGACATGCCGCTCTCCTGGACCTGCCCTTCATGCGGTCGCGAGGAACCCGGAACGAGATTCTGCAGCGCCTGCGGCGAACGACGGTTGACGGACCGGGATCGCACGCTCGCCGGGCTTCTCGGCCAGTGGTCTGAGTCCCTGCTTCACGTCGACGGCCGGATTCTGCGCACTTGCCTGACGCTCGTGCGCGCGCCCGGCGCATTGACCGTTGCCTACGTCGCGGGGCGACGCAAGCCCTTCGTGGGACCGTTTCAGCTCTTCATCGCGATCAACGTCGCTTTCTTCATCGTGCAGAGCCTCTCGAGATTGGCGATCTTATCGACGCCCCTGAACGTGCATCTGACCGGGATGAGCTATCGCGCGCTTGCGCAGCTGATGGTCAATGCGCATCTCGCGAAGCACGGGACGACCCTCGCCGTCTATGCACCGGTCTTTGATGCGCGCGAGGGGGCGATCGCCAAATCGCTCGTCATCCTCATGGTGCTGGCACTCGCCGCGGTCGGGGGTCTGGTGTTCTGTCGCCGCCGGCTGCCGGTGCCGACCCACGTCGTGTTCGCGCTGCATTTCTACGCGTTCATGTTGCTGTTTCTGACATTCTTTTTTCCGGTCCTGGCGCTGACGCTGCTCGCACTGGTCGGTGCGGGTGTGCATATCACCGCGCCTGTGGTCGACAATATCGCCACGGCGATCGAAGTCGCTGCGATCGGCGGCTATCTGTTCGTCTCACTGCCGAAGGTGTATGGCGGGGGACATTGGGCTCGGCTGTCCGGTACAGTCGTACTCACGGCCGCCGTGGGGCTCGTCTTCTATGCCTATCGCTTCGTCGTGTTCTGGTTGACGCTGCTCACGACCTGAGCGCTAGCGCCGTGCCTATCCCAGCGCGCGCTTCGGTTCGACCGCAAAGGGACTCAGCCCGAGCCACGTCTGCATCTTGCCCGCAATGTCCCGGGCGCCGATGAGTGCGATGTTCGCGCGCTCCTTCTCGACAGTCGTGATCCCCATCCAGATCGCGGTCATCGTGCGCAGGTCCGTCGAGACCTGAAGATCCACGGTGAATCCCGGATCGAACGAGCAAAGATCCACGTGACCGGGCGGCTCGACCACCAGCCACCAGTGGCGTTTCGATGGCGGTAGTTCGGAATACAGAAACTGGATCACCGTGCGCCGGTCGGGCAGCGGAGATGGATTCAGGTTGCGGCGCATGTCCCACATGAGCAGTGACGGGTCGAGATTCCTGAGCGACAGGCTCGCCTCCACCCAGCGCTGTCCCCAGAAACCCATCGCCTCGATGACCGGACGCAGGTCCTTGCCGGACTCGGTCAAGTGGTATTCGAAGACGCCCCGTTCGGAACGCAGCCCCTTGCGCTCGATGATGCCGGCCGCTTCCAACTCCTTGAGCCGCTGGGACAAGAGAGTCGGGGACATCCTCGGAACGCCGCGGCGCAGATCGTTGAAGCGCGTCGAGCCCGCGATCATTTCGCGCAGCAGCACCACGGTCCAGCGCGTGCACAAGAGCTCCGCGGCCATCGCGACGGGACAGAACTGCTGGTATCCCGGTTGCGTCATGCGTCGCGACTATAGGCAGTAATCCCGCGCGAGACCAGTACAGACTGTGTATCGGGCCGCTACAGTTCGTGGACTGGAACATTGAGGCCCCTTTCTGCGAGGCTGTGCGCAGGACAACCAAACACAGGAGAGTCACATGGCGGACAAACATACCGGCACCTGCTTCTGCGGGGCCGTGGCGATTGAAGTGACTGGCAAGCCCGAGGCGATGGGCTACTGTCATTGCAGTTCCTGCCGATCGTGGTCGGCGGGGCCGGTGAACGCCTTCACGCTGTGGAAGCCCGAGAACGTGAAAGTGACCAAGGGCAAGGAGTTCCTCGGCCGCTTCAAGAAGACGGAGAAGAGCGATCGGCAGTTCTGCACGAAGTGCGGCGGGCACATCATGACGCACCACCCGGCGTTCGGCCTGACCGACGTGTACGCCGCGACGATTCCGAGCGTGACATTTGCGCCGGGCGTGCACGTCAACTATTCCGAGACGGTGCTGCGCATGAAGGACGGACTGCCGAAGCTGAAGGACTTTCCGGCGGAGCTCGGCGGGTCGGGAGTGAGCGTTCCGGAGTAGCGCGCTATTGCGATTCTTTCCCGAAGGACTTGACGGTCAGGAACAGGCCGACAGCACACACGAACATGACCGAAACGACCAGTGTGCTGTTGGCCGTCGTCTGCACGCCCTTCAGACGGAGCTCCGGGGCGGAGTGATCTCCCCACAGGTGAGCTGGCGCGGGGGATGATAGGGCGAGCCTCGAGCGGCTTAGAATTGAGCTCCAGCCCCGCGCAGGAATGGTCATGCCAGATCTCTCCGCCTTCCCCATCACGAGCAAATGGCCTGCCCGGCATCCGGACCGCATCCAGCTCTATTCGCTGCCGACGCCGAATGGGGTGAAGGTCTCGGTCATGCTCGAAGAGACCGGGCTGCCGTACGAGCCGCATCTCGTGAACTTCGATACGAATGACCAGGCGTCGCCCGAATTTCGATCGCTCAATCCGTACGGCAAGATTCCGGCGATCCTCGATCCCAATGGTCCGGGCGGCATACCGCTCGCGCTATTCGAATCCGGCGCGATCCTGATGTATCTCGCGGAGAAGTCAGGCCAATTCCTGCCGAAGGACGCCGCTGCGCGCTACGAGACCATCCAGTGGTTGATGTTCCAGATGGCGGGCATCGGCCCGATGTTCGGGCAGGTCGGGTTCTTCCACAAGTTCGCGGGCAGAGAGTTCGATGACAAACGTCCGCGCGACCGCTACGTCGCAGAATCGAAGCGTCTGCTCGGCGTGCTCAACCAGCGCCTCGCGGTCCGAACCTGGATCATGGGCGATGTCTACACCATTGCCGACATGGCTATCTTTCCGTGGGTTCGGAACCTCATCGGCTTCTACGAGGCCGGCGATCTCGTCGGCATCGCGGATTATCGGCAGGTTACGCGGGCGCTCGACGCGTTCCTTGCGCGCCCGGCTGTCGCAAGAGGCATTGGCGTTCCCAGGCGGCCAACCTAGCGCCACTACCTCGCGACGCTGACCACATGGGCCTGGATCTTCCCATCCACGGCACCTTTGCCGAACCGTTGCGCGATCGCCTCGGCGGCGACCTTCGTTGCTTCGACCAGCCGCGTCGCGTCGCGCGCTTCGATTTCATTACGGAGTGGCGTTCCCTGGCAGTACGCGATCGCGGGATTCTGCGGTGATCCCGCTCGACTGCGGGCCGCGACCGTGGCGATATCGGGCGCCGTGCTGAAGCCGGCCCGGGCGAGATCATCGGCAATGACCCGCCGATCGTGGTAGCCGTGCGGTGTACGCGCGAGAAAGCGCGGCGGGTCCGCCGGAAACATCGCTGCGACCGCGCGCGTCACGATGTCGGCAAATTCGTTCTCTTCGATCCGATCCCAGGCGTTGAAGATGAACACCCCGCCGGGCCGCAGCACCCGGCGTGCTTCCGCATAGGCCTTCGGTCGATCGGGAAAGAACATGACGCCGAACTGGCAGACGACGGCATCGAAGCTTTCATCCTCGAACGGCAGCCGCATGGCGTCCGCCTGACGCCATCGGACGCCACGCTTCGTGCCCACTTTCGCCGCCTGATCGAGCATGGGCAGGTTCAGATCGGTTGCCGTGAGGGCGACACGCTCCGGCAATCGCGCGTCAAGCGCGCGTGTCACGACGCCAGTGCCTGCCGCGACCTCGAGTACGTGCGTGAGCACCTGTGCCGCGAGCCTGTCCGCGAGATCCCGCGCATACGGCTCGAAGATCAGCGGCACGAGGTGCGTTTCATAGAGCAGCGGGATCGACCCGCTGAAGACCTTGTCGGTGTCGTGTATTGTCATGGACGGGACTCCTGCGGCAATGGTAGCGCAACGCGTGCGCGCAGGAACCCGCAACCGCGAAGAGTTGGCGGAGGTGCATATGACCGATCGAGGCGAACTGCCTGGCGGCAAGCTCAACCGGCTGAGAGTTCTGTGGCGGGAAGGCCGCTGCACGTTCGGCGCAATCGCGACGATTCCTTCCGTGCAAACGGTGCAGGTCATGGCGCGCTCGGGCCTCGATTGGATCCTGATCGACATGGAGCACGGCCCGATCGACGTCGGCGCCGCGCACGCGATGATCGCCGCGACCTCCGGCACGCCGCTCGTACCGCTGGTGCGCGTTGCGGCTGCGACGCCCTGGCATGCGAAGGCGCCGCTTGATCTCGGCGCCCTGGGAATCTGCTTTCCCATGACCACGCGTCGTGCGGATGCCGAGGCAGCAGCGCGCGCCGTGCGCTATCCACCCGAAGGCGAACGGTTCTGGGGCCCGTTCTACGCGCCGCTGCGCTGGGACATTTCGATGCGAGAGTACCTCGATCGTGCCAACGACGAAGTGCTCGCCATCGGCACGGTCGAGCACATCGATGCACTCGACACGGTGGCGGACGTCGTCGCGACGCCGGGGCTCGATCTCGTCTTCATCGGACCTGGAGACCTCGCAACGAGCATGGGATTCAAGGGACGCGTGGAGGAGCCGGCCGTGCAGTCCGCGATACTCAAGCTCGAGTCCACGATCCTTTCCAGCAAGGTGCTTCTTGGTGGCGTGGCGCGGAATGCCGAGCAGGCGAACGCGATGATTGCACGCGGCTACAAGGCCCTCGTTCTCGGATTTGATTGGGGGCTGCTCGAAAAGGGGATCGCGACTGCGCTCGCCGGGATTCGCTCGGCGACGTGAGCCGGACCGGCGCGTCCGCGGAGTTCAACGCCACGCCTGACGCTTCAACCACCGCCATCCGTCCGCTACGGATTGGGAGACACCATGAGCTTTTCGATGTATTCCATGGCGCTCGATACCTTCGTGCCCATGCTGGGCTCGCTGTCCGCCCTGCTCGACAAGGGGGCGGAGCACGCACGCGCCAAAGGACTCGACCCCGCCACGCTCGCGAACGCGCGGCTCGCGCCCGACATGTATCCGCTCATCAAACAGATTCAGATTGCCTGCGATAACGCGAAGGGCGCGACGGCACGCCTCATGGGCCAGGAGCCGCCGCGCTTCGAGGACAACGAGCAAACGCTCGATGAGCTCAAGGCCAGGATCGCGAAGACCGTCGAGTACCTACGGACGGCGCGCGAGCCCGCGTTCAAGGGTGCGGCAGAGAGGCGCATCGAATTCCCACTCATCAACGACCTGGTGCTCGACATGTCGGGTGCCGAGTACCTGAGGGACTGGGCGCTGCCGCATTTCTATTTCCACGTCGTCACGGCGTACGACATCCTCCGCCACAACGGGGTCGAGATCGGCAAGCGCGACTACCTGAGCTACGCGGGCTACGGTATCCGCCAGCGCGGGAAAACCTGATCTCACCGCGTTTCCGCGGAAACGCCGCGCGCCCGCCGGGCCTGGAACAGCAGGGTTTCGATGGCGACGTCGTAGTCCATGCGCTCACCGAGCCAGCGGCTGATGGCCGTTTGCTGGTCGATGCGCAGGGCGCCGTCATCGAGCACCCGTACGATGACGTTGCCCTCGTGCACCTGGCGGTGATGGAAGCGGTAGAGCGTCACGAGGTTCGAGAGCTTCGTCTCGCCGCAGGCCGCCCAGTGCCGGATGTGGTGGCCGTCGACGTAGCGCTTGTTGGGACAGCCGGGGAAGCGACAGCCCCGGTCGCGGGAGTTGAGAGCGCGCCGCAGTACGGGCGGAATACTGCGCGTCTTGCGGCCGATGTCGAGGGGCTCACCGCGTTCGCCCTCAATTATCGCAGTTCGCCGTATGTGTTCAGCGCGAAATTGCATTCATTTGCCTCGACTACTTGCCCGTCGCCGGATTGCGCGGCTTCGCGTCCGCGTAGAGATCGCCGTTCTTGTGCGCGTAGCCCGCCCGGCCCTTGAGAGCATGCAGATCGATGTCCGGGTAGAACGCTTCGTCCGCCTCCGGCCGACGCGTCCCCAGTTCGAGAACCAGCGCGTCGCGGCTCGAGCGGTTCTGCAGATGGTGGCCGTCCGCCACGCCCGCCTTGAAGCCGGCGCAGTCGCCAGCGCGAAGTGTCTCTTCGCCCAAGTCCGTGACGAGCACCACCTCGCCCTCGACGATGAAGACGAACTCGTCCTCGACCGAGTGCCAGTGACGCTGGCTCGACCAGGCGCCGGGCGGCAGGCGCGTGAGGTTCACTCCGAACTGCGTGAGTCCGGCGGCATCGCCGAGGCAGCGGCGGAAACGCCCAGCGCAGGGCTGGTCGTATGGCGACGGATAGCGCGACCCCGCAACCACCGGGGCCTGCTCGATCAGGATTTTCGGCATGTTGACGCTCCCAGAGCCTTTTCGAACGGGAAGTGATTCTACTTCGGGCTGCCGCTGCCAGGCGCGATGCGCGTGGCTTGCCGCCCGCCGAGGGCAGTGAGGACCATACGTAGATACCGCTTTGTACCGCGCAACCGTTCTGCGGCAGACTTCGGCGTTCCGAAGGGGGGAGGAGCGAACCATGAATTCAAAGACGTTGGCAGCGGCCCTTCCGGCCGCGTTGGCAGTTCTCCTGATGGCGCAGGGTTGTGCCAAGAAGGAACCCGAATCTACGGCGCCGCCTGCAGCAGCGCCGGAGGCTGCGGCGCCCGCACCCGCGCCCGCGGCCGCTCCGGCTCCCGCGGAAGCACCGGCTCCTGCGGAAGCACCGGCTCCCGCGGAAGCGCCGGCTCCCGCTCCGGCGGAGGCTGCTGCGCCTGTCGCGGCGGCAGGCGGCGTAGCAGCTGGAGCAAAAGTCTTCATGATGTACTGCCAGACGTGCCACGGTCCCGGGGGCAAGGGTGACGGCCCCGCGGCGGTGGGCCTCAATCCGAAGCCCGCGAACTTCGCGGCGGGCGCGTTCAAGTACGATCCGAACGGCAATGGCACGAAGGGCGATGTCGACGACATCAAGGCCATCGTGCACGACGGCGCGGCCAAACACGGCGGATCGCCATTGATGGCGCCGTGGCCGATGCTGTCACCGGATCAGCTGCAGTCGGTCGCCGAGTACGTGAAGTCGCTGCACGGCTCCTGAGCGCCAGCAGGCGGGTGCGGGGGTAGCGCGCAGGCGTTACCCGCCGCATGGCGTCCGAGGCGAACGACGTGCGCTGATCCCGCGAATCGGCCGCGCCGCTACGCCCTCGTCGCTTCCATCAGCAGCGCAACGCCGAGCGCAAGGCCGCCGAGATACGTACCGAGCGAGGCGACGAAGCGCGGCGCATACGCCTTGTTGAGGTCCGGCGACAGGAACATTGCGATGGGGTGGAGCACGCGGCACGCGGTGACGCCGATGACCACCCACTCGATCCATCCCCTGGCGTTTACAAAGCCGAAATAGAGAAACAGCAGTACGAAGATCGGGATGTACTCCGACGCGTTGCCGTGCGCGCGGATGGCCTTGTTGAGCCGACCCGACGGCGTGTCGGTGCCGATGCCGATCTTCGTGCTGCCGCGGGTCAACGAGACGTTGAACGCGAGCAGAAAGTAGACGATCACCAGGATGGCTGAGCAGGTGAGATAGGTGTTCACGGCAGGATCCCCCGTTGAGGAATGCGCAACCAGGCGCAAACTAACAAGCGGGGCTCAAAGGGCGCAACGGTAACGATGCATCCGACCGGTGGGTTACGATGCGTCCCTGCGGGCGGTGGCGGAAGGGGAGCGGCATGAGCGACGACGAAGTCACGCGACGATCCTTCCTCGTGGCGTTAAGCGAGTGCCTGGGTATCGCATGGGCAGGACTCGACTGGCCGCAGATCGCAAACGCCGCGCATGAGGCGCATGCGGCGGCGCAGGCATCCGCGGATGCCCGGATTTCGTTCCTCACGACCGCCGAGGCAGCCGACGTCGACGCGATCGCCGCGCAGATCATTCCGAGCGACGGGACCCCCGGCGCGCGCGAGGCGGGCGTCGTCTACTTCATCGACCGCGCACTCGCAACGTTTTTTGCGCGCATGGCGGACCCGTTCCGAACGCAGCTCGCCGAGTTCCAGGCGGCGTGCCGCGCGCAAAACCCCGACGCTCCTGCGTTTGCGGCGCTCACCTCCGATCGGCAGATCGCGTTCCTCAAGACGGTCGAGGACACGCCGTTCTTCGATCAAATACGCATGCTCACGCTGTGCGGAATGTTCTCGTCGCCACAATACGGCGGCAACCGCGACGGCGTCGGCTGGAGACTCATCGGCTTCGAGGACCAGCACGTGTTCCAGCCGCCCTTTGGCTACTACGACCGCGACTACCCCGGTTTCGTCGTTGATCGTGCACAGGCCAAATGAGCGCGCGCACTTACCCCGACTCGGAGACGGTCGATTTCGTCGTCGTCGGCTCGGGCGCGGCGGGCGGCGTCGTCGCGCGCGAGCTCGCGCGGGCCGGACTGTCGGTCGTGGTCCTCGAGCAGGGGCCGCGCCTCGCGCCAGCGGATTTCGAGCACGACGAGCTCAAGTACTGGTTCATGGGCGGCATCACGAATGACGTCGTCCGCAATCCGCAGACGTTTCGCCGCGATGCTACGCAGAAGGCCGAGCGCGCAATGATCCGGCCGCCGCTTTGGTACGGCCGCGCGGTCGGCGGCTCGTCGCTGCACTACACCGCGAACTTCTGGCGCTTCCACGAGGTCGATTTCCACGAACGCAGCCTCCTCGGCGACATTCCCGGCACCGGCTTCGCCGACTGGCCTTTGAGCTACGCTGAGCTCGAGCCCTATTACACGAA
>Ga0316628_100002336_pt1 | contig 13987 bp, 9 predicted proteins | sample OWC_Aug_M2_C1_D5_FD_207648 | JGI IMG/M metagenome (GOLD analysis project Ga0316628, IMG submission 207648) | Wetland soil microbial communities from Old Woman Creek delta, Ohio, United States - OWC_Aug_M2_C1_D5_C | ecosystem: Environmental > Terrestrial > Soil > Wetlands | place: USA: Ohio... | reverse complement strand
AGCTGACCGTGGTTCTCATCTTTCCGCCCCTCTTTCCGCGGCATCAGTTGAGGGGCCCGATGGCCCTCTCGACCTCGATGAGGACCTCGCAGCTCTTGATGAGCTGCTTCATGACCGTGTGGTCCGGGTACAATGGCCGGTCGATGTCCAGGAACTTGACGTGCCTGCGGACGACCTCCCTGGCCTTCTGCACGCCGGCGCCGAACTTGTACTCCCTGAAGTCGAGGGCCTGGGCCGCGGCCATCATCTCGATGCCAAGGATGCCGTAGGCGTTGTCCATTATCTGCATGTTCTTGATGGCGGTGTTCATCCCCATCGACACGAAGTCCTCCTGGTCCGCCGCGGCGGGGATGGACTGGACGGATGCCGGCATGGACAGTATCCTCTGCTCCACGATAAGCGTGTCCGCGGTGTACTGGCTCAGCATCATCCCCGAGAACATCCCGGCGCCCTTGGTCAGGAACGCGGGAAGCCCTATGCTCAGCGCGGGGTTGTTGAGCCGGTTCATCCTGCGCTCGGACAGGACGCACACCATGGTCACGGCGGCACCCGCCATGTCCATGGGCAGGGACACCGGCGAGCCCTGGAAGTTGGCACCGGAGAGCTGCAGGTTCTCGTCCGGGAAGAACACGGGATTGTCACCGACGCCGTTGAGCTCGATCTCGACCTGCGAGCGCGCGTACTCGAGCGCGTCGTGCGCCGCGCCGATGACCTGGGGCGTCGAGCGCATGGAGTAGGCGTCCTGCACCTTTATCTTGAGCCTCTTCTCGACCAGGTCCCCCCCGGCGACGAGCTTCTTGATGGACTTGGCGGTCCGCACCGCCCCCTTGAATCCCCTGACCTCGAGCAGCTTCGGATTGTAGGGCGCATAGTTGGCCATGAGCGCCTCGAGCGTCATGGCGGCGGCGATCTCGGCCTGCTTCATCCAGTTCATCGCGTCGTAGAGGAACAGCGCGCTCATCGCGGTCAGGAAGTTGGACCCGTTGATGGCGGCCAGGCCGTCCCTGGCCTCGAGGCCCGGGACGGGTATCCCGGCCCTCTTGAGGGCCTCGGCCCCCGACATCAGCTCGCCTTTGTAGTAGGCCTGCCCCTCGCCCATCATGAGAAGCGCTATCTGGCTCATCGGGGCGAGGTCCCCCGAGGCCCCCACACTGCCTTTCTGGCACACGAAGGGGGTGACGCCGCGGTTCAGCATCTCGACGAACGTCCTCACGACCTCGAGCCTTATGCCGGACTTGCCGATTGCGAGTACGTTCGCCCTGGACACCATCGCGGCCCTCACGTACTCGACGGGCGCCGGGTCGCCGATGCCCGCCGCGTGGTTGTAGACGAGGTACTTCTGGAAGTCCTTGATCTGGTCGTCGTTCAGCACCACCTCGGAGAACTCCCCGATGCCGGTGTTGACCCCGTACATGATCTCGTGGGCGAGCACCTTCTTCTCCAGCATCGCGCGGCACTTCAGGATGCGCGCCTCGGCGTCCGGGTGCAGCGAGACCTTGGCCCCGTTCCTTGCCACGTCCACCAGCTTCTCGATTGTGAGGCTGTGACCGTCCAAAACGACGTCCGCCATGTCAATCCCTCGTCTCTCCCGTGCGACATCGGGAGCGACCGCATCGTCATCGGTGGATAAAAACACTACCGGCAGACCCGTGGGTCGCTGGCCACTAGCCAGTGCTGGAATCGGTCTGTACAGCATCCCCCGGGATTCGCCCGCCTACTGCGGCATGACGCCGTGCCGGCGGCGCGGCAGCTCCTTGTCCTTGCTCTCGTAGGCGGCGAACCTGTCGATGAGCGCGGAGCGCAGCTCGTTGGGGTGCACCATGTCGTCGATGATGAGCTCGGAGGCGAGCTTGAAGATGTCGATGTCGCTTTTGTACTCGGCCCTCAGCTTCAGTATCTGCGCAGGCCGGTCCTTGGGGTCGAGTTCCATGATCTTGTTGTAGAAGACCGCGTTCACAGCGGCCTCGGGGCCCATGACGGCTATCATCGCCCCGGGGAGCGCTATGCACGCGTCGGGCTCGAAGCCCGGGCCAGCCATCGCGTAGAGGCCCGCGCCGTAGGCCTTGCGCACGATGACCGATATCTTGGGCACTGTCGCCTCGGACACGGCATAGATCATCTTCGCGCCGGCGCGGATGATGCCCTCGCGCTCGACCGCGGTGCCGATCATGAAGCCCGGCACGTCGGCCAGGAACAGCAGCGGGATGTTGAACGCGTCGCACAGCTGGATGAACTTGGTCGCCTTGATGGCGCTGTCCACGAACAGCACGCCGCCCTTGACCTTGGGCTGGTTGGCGATGATGCCGACGGACCTGCCGTCGATGCGCGCGAACCCCACGATGACCTCGGGCGCGAAGAGGCGCTTGATCTCGAAGAAGCTCCCGCGGTCGACGACGCGGTCGACGAGCTCGTACATGTCGAAGGGCACGTTCTCGTTGGCCGGGATGACCTTCCCCAGGGTGAGCGGGTCCTTCGCTGGCGATTCGGGGTGGATGCCACCGGGGCGTCCGTCCGCGCTCTGCGGGAAGTAGGAGACGTACTTGCGCACGGCCTCGATGGCCTCCTCCTCGGTCGAGACGAGCATGTCCCCCGAGCCCGACACGGTGCAGTGCATGCGCGCGCCGCCCATCTCCTCGAGGCTCACCTTCTCGCCGATGACCATCTCGGCCATGCGGGGCGAGCCCAGGTACATGCTCGCGTGGCCCTCGACCATGATGACGATGTCGCAGAACGCTGGGATGTAGGCCCCGCCGGCCGCGGAGGGGCCGAACAGGCAGCACACCTGGGGCACGACGCCTGACATGACGGCCTGGTTGTAGAAGATGCGGCCCGCGCCGCGCCGGCCGGGGAACATCTCTATCTGGTCCGTGATGCGAGCGCCCGCGCTGTCCACCAGGTAGATGAGGGGCACGCGCAGCCGCAGCGCGGTCTCCTGGATGCGCACTATCTTCTCGACCGTCCGCCGGCCCCACGAGCCCGCCTTGATGGTCGAGTCGTTGGCCATCACGCACACCGTGCGCCCGCGTATCTTGCCCATGCCCGTGACCACGCCGTCCGCAGGGAGGGTCTCGTCGACGCAGTTGGCGAACATGCCCTCCTCGACCTCCCAGCCGGGGTCGAGCAGCATGTTCAGCCGGTCGCGCGCGAATATCTTGCCCTGCTCCTTGAGCTTGGCGTGGTACTTGGGGTCGCCGCCCTTGCGGATGCGCTCCGTCTCCCTCAGTATGTCGGCCATCGTCGCGCCCCCTCGGTCACTCCCCCTTGAACTGGGGCTTGCGCTTCTCCTTGAAGGCCGCGAGGGCCTCCAGGCGGTCCTTGGTCGGGATGCACACCTCGTAGGCGTCCGACTCGGTCTGCAGCGCCTGCTCGAGCGGGAGCTCGGTGCCGCGGTTGATGACGTACTTGGCCTGCGTGACGGCGATGGGCCCGTTGGCGACCATCTTGGTGGCCATGTCGATGGCGGTCTCGAGCAGCCTCCCCTCGGGAGCGATGGCGTTGACGAGGCCTATGCGCATCGCCTCCTGGGCGTCCACCCACCGCGCGGTGAGGATGAGCTCCTTGGCCACGCCCTTGCCGACGAGGCGCGGGAGCCGGACGGTCCCGCCGCCGCCCGGGATGATGCCCAGGCTGGTCTCGTTGAGCGCTAGCGTCGCGTTCGGGGCGGCGATGCGGATGTCGCACGCCAGCGCTAGCTCCAGCCCCCCGCCGAGCGCGAAGCCGTTGATGGCAGCGATGACGGGGATGGGCAGGTTCTCAATCTCGGTGAAGGTGTCCCTGATGTACCTTATGTACTGACGCACCTGGTCCATCGTCATGCCCTCGCGCTCCTTCAGGTCGGCGCCCGCGCAGAAGGCCTTGTCCCCCGCTCCGGTGACGATGAGCACCCGCGCCGACCGGTCGTAGAGGATGTCCCTGATGAGCTTGCGGCCCGCCGCGAGCGTGTGCCGGTCGAGCGCGTTGCGCCGGTCAGGCCGGTTGATGGTGACCACCAGGATGCCGTCGTCCCGCCTCTCGATGAGCAGCGACTGCGGCCCCTCGACCGCCGCCTCGGGCTCTCCCGCCCCCTCCTTCGGGGGCGCGGCCTCCTTGGGCGCCTGGCCCCCGTCGCCATGCTCCTTGGTCATGTGCCTTACCCCCCCGCGCCTCACTTGAGGGTCAGCAGCACGCCGCCCTCGTTGACGAACTCGCCCTCCTGGACCTTTACCTCGGCCACCGTCCCGGCGACCTCGGCCTGGAGGGGGATCTCCATCTTCATCGACTCGAGGACGACGACATCCTGGCCAGCCAGGACGTGGTCGTTCGGCTTGACGAGAACCTTGAACACGGTCCCGGCCATGGTAGCTAAGACATCAGGCATGCGGTCTCACTTCCTGGGGTATATGTGGTCCTCGATGAAGGACGTGCTGAGGTCCCCCGCGCGGAACGCGGGATGGGCCAGCACGGCCTGGTGGAGCGCTATGTTGGTCTTGAGGCCCTCGACGTGGAACGCCCCGAGCGCCAAGAGGCCCTTCTCTATCGCCGCGGGGCGGTCAGGGGCCCACACGCAAAGCTTCGCCAGCAGCGGGTCGTAGAAGGGCGTGACTGTGACGCCCTCGGCCACGCCCGTGTCGATGCGCACGCCGTCGCCGCCCGGCATGCTGAGCTTGGTTATCCTGCCTGGTGACGGCAGGAACCTCACGGGGTCCTCCGCGTAGATGCGCAGCTCGATGGCGTGCCCGCGCTGGCCGACGTCCCCCTGCGCGAACGTCAGCGCCTCGCCCGCGGCGATGCGCAGCTGCTCGACGACGATGTCCACGCCGGTCGTGAGCTCGGTTATGGGGTGCTCGACCTGGAGGCGGGTGTTCATCTCGAGGAAGTAGAACTGTCGCGCCGGGTCGACCAGGAACTCGACCGTGCCCGCGTTGCGGTAGCCCACGGCCGAGGCCGCGCGCTTGGCGGCCTCGCCCATGCGAGCGCGCAGCTCGGGCGTGAGCGCCGTCGAGGGGGTCTCCTCGATGACCTTCTGGTGCCGTCGCTGGACGGAGCACTCGCGCTCGTTGAGGTGGACGATGCCCCCGTGCTCGTCAGCGAGCACCTGGATCTCCACGTGACGGGCCCCCACGATGAGCTTCTCGAGGTAGAGCGAGCCGTCGCAGAAGAACTTGGAGGCGCGGTGAGCGCACTCCTCGAATGCCTTGCCCATGTCCTCGGGGCCGCGCACGACAGTCATGCCGATGCCGCCCCCGCCCGCGCACGCCTTCATCATGACCGGGTAGCCTATCCCCTCGGCCATGGCCCTCGCGTCTTCCGGTCCCGCGACGCACGCGGTCGCGCCCGGGATGATGGGCACGCCCGCGACCCTCATGGTCTCGCGGGCCTCGGTCTTCAGGCCCATCGCCCGGATGGCATGGGAGGGGGGCCCTATCCACACCAACCCCTCGTCGGCCACGCGCTTGGCGAAGGCGGCGTTCTCGGCAAGGAGCCCGTAGCCCGGGTGAACCGAGTCCGCGCCGGCCCTCCTCGCGACCTCGATGAGCTTGTCCTGCACCAGGTAGCTCTGGTTGACGGGAGGTGGGCCGATGTGGAAGGCCTCGTCCGCGGCCTTGGCGTGCGGCATGTCCCTGTCGGCGTCGCTGTAGACCGCGACGCATGGCACGCCGAGCTTGTGGCACGCCCGCGCAATCCTTACCGCGATCTCGCCCCGGTTGGCGATGAGGACCTTCCCAAGCAACCTGCGCCCTCCGTATACCTATCAGTCAGTCAGGTCCAGATTGGACCTCCCCTCGGGAACCGTGCGCGCGGTTATAAGGGTTCCGATATCGTCCTTCGGCGCGCGCCGAAGTCGCGCCGATGGCAGAGGCCCCGGCCCCCCCCATCACGCGCCCGGCCTGGGGCATCATTAAATATCCCAGGACGCGATTGGCCCCCCGGGGCGGGTGACCCGCCCCAGGGTGTTTGTGTGACATCACCAGGCAGCTATCCGGAATACAACCCTTCCCCGACTCAGGTGACGACGGTGAACTATCAGCCATCATCGGCACCGGCCACGTACTATGGGGCCAAGGAGACGGGCGGGGGGACGGCGACGTTCGTGCTGGTCCTCGTGGGCATCGTCATGGCCCTGGTCGGCAAGATAGTGATGGCCATGATGTTCAAGGTGGACGACAGCGACGCAGTCGAGAACCTCATGGTGGTCTCGTCCATCTTCGCGGCCATCGGTGGCGCGCTCGCTGCGATGGGCCTCACCTGGGGCGTGCTCAAGGGCACCGAGTTCTCGGACAACATACGGGTCGGCCTGGGCGTGGCCGCGGGCATCGCCATCGGCCTCTACTGCGCAGGCGGCCTGGGGCTCCTGAGCATGCTGGGCCTCATGTAGCGCGCTCCCGAGGGCATGACCCTCCGAAGCGAATATCTCCTCAGAGGGCGTTGACGGTCCGGAGGGACCCGTCCCAAGGTGATCGAGATGACTCCAGACCAGTCTTACAGCCCGCCGCTGGGGACCCCGCCGCCGCAGGGAGCGGCGCCGTCCGTCGCGCCAGCATCGCCGCCACCGCCACCACCGCCGCAGGCGCAGCCGCAGCCCTATCAAGGGGCGTACGGCGCGCCCTACCAGCAGCCGATGTACCAGCCCCCGCCCCCGGCGCCCATGGACCCGATGATGATACTCTACATCATGGCCTTCCTGGGCATTGTGCTGGCGTTGGTGGGCGTGGTGGTCTCCGCGGCGGCCATCAAGGCCGACGACGTCGACGGCTATGAGACGATGCAGGTCGTCGGGAGCTCCCTCGAGGCCGCTGGCATGCTCATCGTCGCGGTCGGCATCCTCATGGCGCTCATGAGGGCCAAGCAGATGACCGACCAGGTCAGGCTCGGACTGCTCATCGCCCTGGCAATCGTCATAGCCTGGGGGCTGTGACCGGCACCCCCGTCCCGCCAGGTCACCGGGCGGGCTGCGCGGTCAGCCCAGCTCCAGGAGCTTGAGCTCCCCCTTCGACCGCCCGATGAGCAGCTGCGCGTCCCTGCCGGGCCGCCACGCGACCGCGACGGCCGGTCCGTGGCCCTTCGGGTCCACCGCCTGCTCGCGGCCCTCGGTCCACACGCGCACGCGGCCGTCGAAGAACGCGGCCGCGAGCCGCGTGCCGAACGGGGAGTACGCCACCGTCGATGCGGCCTCGCGGCCGAGGGACGCGTGCATCGCGAGCATCGTCCCGTCCAGGGCCCACTCGCGCACGCTGCCGTCCGCGGACGCGGTCGCGAGCCGCGCGCCGTCGGGCGACCACGCGACGCAGCTCACGGGGCCCCGGTGCACGAGCAGCACGTCCTCCTGGCCTCCCGGCCGGATGATGCGCGCCCGCGAGTCCTGCCTCGCCACGGCCATGTGGCCCCCGTAGGGGCGCCAGGCCACGCGCAGCACGGTGGGGCCGGGCGCCCACGACCAGATGACGTCGCCCGCCTCGGGCTCGATGACGAGCACGGTGCCGTCGCGCGCGCTGACCGCGAGCAGCTTCCCGTCGGGGGAGAAGTCCGCGCTCTCGGCCTGGTCGTGGAAGAGCTGGTGGGAGGCCTTGGTGCCGCCGCGAGGCCCCCTGACGATGACCGTCCCGTCCGCACCGGCCGAGGCGAGGAGCCTGCCGTCCGGCCGCCAGGCGCAGCAGTTCACGTGCTTGGTGTGGCCCTTGAGGCGCGCCACCTCCTCGCCCGTGTCCCCGCCCAGCAGCTGGACGACCGCGGGGGCCCTCATGCCGGCCGACGCGAGCCGCGCGCCGTCGGCCGACCAGGCGGGCCACCACATGAAGGGCGAGTGGCCGTGCCGCGTCCAGACCACGCTCGCCTCGGCCATGCGCTCGACAGGGCGCCCTTGGACAATTAAGCTTGCGATTGAGGGCGGGGGGGCCATCGCCGGCCAGGCCCAGGCCCCGGGCGAGGGCGCCAAATCGCTCCATAAACCTTAATACACCCTTCTCACTAGTTGAGCCCACCCTAGGTGGTTGGAATGAAGACCCGTGCTATCGCCCTTGTGGCGCTGCTGCTCCTCTCGAGCGCGCTCACCCCCGCCATCGCGCTCGCGGGGGCCGAAGGCTCCCTGCCATGGATGCGACCGATGGCGGACCCCCCCGTGTGGTCCGACTCCCTCGACGACCTGTCCCACGTCTACGTGCCCCCTGGCGGCCTGGTGGGCGTGGAGGTCGTGGGCGGCGAGGCGCACCTCAAGGCGGGCTCGGACGTGGGATGGATTGCCTCGTCCGTCATCAGTTGCCCCGCGGAGTGGCGCTACGACCTCGTGCTCCTCGACGCCGTCGTGCCGGGCGAAAGCGGCATCAACGTCACCATCCTCGACGCGACCAAGGCCCCGACCGAGCCCGCTTTCGCGAACGCGACGGTCCCGGGCCTCGTCAACATCTCGGGCGCGGACGTGTCGCTCACGAAGCTCGACCGCGCGTCCTACCCCTCCATCCGCATCCAGGTGAACCTGCTCGCCTCCGGGGCCGACAGGCCCCGCCTCCTCGGCTGGCGGCTGCTCTTCGGCAGCCCCGGCGAGTGGCGCGACGAATTCCTGGGCGCGGGCAAGGTCCTCTCATCGATAGGCCTCAACATCACCGACGGCGCCGTGCGCCTCGGTCCTCCGGTCGCGGGCCACGACCCGTACCCGACTATAGTGTTCAATTCCGACTCGGCCGACCTGGACGTGTTCTACGCGAGCACCGCCGGTGACGGCTACCAGGACAAGGACACCATAGACAAGACCACCATCGCGGGGGGCATCGACATCGACGACCTCGACGAGGACGGCTACCTCGACCTGATCGTCGCGATGGACATCAGCTCCGGCACTGGCTCCTCGAGCATCATGTGGGGCTCCGCCTCCGGGACGTGGTCGGCCGCGGACATGCAGCCGCTCAACACCCAGGATGCATGCTCCGACGCCGCCACGGGCGACTTCGACGACGACGGCGACCGGGACGTCATCCTCATCTGTCCCCAGGGCATGATCGCCTCGAACTCGTACGTCTACCTCAACCAGGGCAACGGCGTGTTCAACGCCGCCCCCAGCCTGACGCTGCGGCAGATCAGCGGCACCAGCGTGGACGCCGGCGACGTCAATGAGGACGGGTTCGACGACATCATCATCGTCAACTCCCTGCGCACCATCGCCCAGTGCCTGTACGGCGGCGCGACCGGCCCAGACGCGATCGTGGACCTCACGTTCTGCACCGAGATAACGACCCACGCGTTCATCGGGGACGTCCTCATCGAGGACATCACCGGCGACGGGCACGATGACGTGCTGTTCGCCACCCTGAACGACAACGACGAGATACCCATCTACCTCGGCTCCGACACGGGCGCCGACACCACAGCCGACATCGAGATGCCGGTCAGCATGCCACCCGTGGACGTGGCGACGGGCGACGTCGATGGCGACGGCCACCTGGACCTGGCCTACTCGTGCATAGACAACACTGGCGGCGCGAACGACGCGGTCTTCATCTACGAGGGCACCGCGACGGGATGGGACGAGACCTCCCCGCACAAGCTCGACACCGGCACCGGGCTCACGCCCGTCGAGCTCGTGGACGTGAACGTGGACGGCTTCGACGACGTCATCACGGGCGACTCGTCCGACCTCAACGTCTTCATGGGCGGCATGACCTGGCCCACGACGGCCTCCATCACCAAGACTGGCCTGAGCTACCCGGACGACATCGTGGTCGCGGTCTCCTCCGGGGGCGTCCTGAAGCCGAGGGGCGACCTCACGACCGAGCCCATCCCGCTCCCCGACGGCAAGCGGTGGGACATCCTCTACGTCGACGTCGACGTGCAGCCCGGGACGGAGGTCCTCGTGTCCGTGCTAGGCAGCAACAAGCAGCCCATCTCGGGCCTTGACAAGCTCGCGCGCACCGACGTGGACCTCTCCCCGCTCAAGGTCCTCGAGCCCATCCATGTCATGCTGGAGCTCCGGAGCGCGGACCGCAATTCCACGCCCGTCGTCGAGTCCCTGCTCGTCAACTGGGTGGACAGGTTCGCCTGGCGGGAGCAGTTCTACGGCGATGCAAAGGTGCAGTCCTATCAGGGCGGCGGCATCGCCGACAACGCGCTCGTCGGCCCCACGTACACGACGGCCCGGCCCGATCTCCTGCTCGCCTGCCTCAGGGGCGACACCGCCTATGACTCGGAGAGCCTCGGCTTCCTCGAGGTCATGGACGTGGACCCGCTGCTCCCGCCGGTCCACCTCAGGACGGTGGGCGCCACGGCCGTCGACGCCTACGATGTGGACCGTGACGGCGTCCCCGACCTGGCCTTCGCATCGTACGGCATCGCGGACGGCGTCTACGCGGGCGCAAGCCCGCTCTTCCGAGGCTCGGCCGCGGGCTGGTACCGCGCGCCCTGGCGCACCTTCGACACAGTGGGCGCCATGGACGTCGCCCTCAAGGACGTCAACGGTGACGGCCACGGGGACGTCGTCTTCGCCCAGGAGAGGGATGCCACCACCTACCGCGTCGACAGCCTCCTGTTCTGGGGCGGCGACGACGGCTGGAACAGCACCGCCGACCTCCGGTTCGCCACCTCGGGCGCCTCCGACGTGGAGGTCGCGGACGTCGACGGCGACGGCCGGTCCGACCTGGTCTTCGCCTGCTACTCGGACGACGAGGGCGAGGCGACCGACAGCATGGTCTTCCTCCAGGGCGCGAACGGCTTCTGCGGCACCGTCCCATCAAGCCTGCTGCCGACCGTCGGCGCGCGCGCCGTTGACTCGGGCGACCTGAACGGGGACGGCCGCACCGACCTCGTGTTCGCCAACAGCTACGACGGCGCGTCCTACGTGGTCGCCAGCTACATCTACTGGGGCCGCGCGGGCGGCGGCTTCGAGTCCACGCCCGCACAGCTGCCCACGCTGGGCGCGATGGACGTGAAGGTCGCGAACCTGAACGTCGACGTGCACCCGGACCTTGTCTTCGCCAACTCGAGGAACGCATCCTCCGGGCACAAAACCGAGTCTTACGTCTACCTCAACAGGATGGGCGGCGGCTTCGGCCCGTCGTTCGATGCGGCCATCCCGACCGAGGGCGCCGTGGCCGTCGCGGTCGCGGACCTCGACGGCGAAGGCCGCAAGGACCTGGTGTTCGGTTGCCGCTACAACGACACAACCTTCGGCATCCCGTCCGTGGTCCATCTGGGCGGCCAGACCGGATGGTCCATGGAGCCGGACCTCGAGCTCCCCACGGTGGGCGCGGCCGATGTGCTGGCCCTCCAGCTGACGGACCCCGAGCGCGCCGGCTACCTGAGCCGGCCCATCACTCCCGAGGAGGCCGACGACATCGCGGATTTCCACACCCTCAGCTACACCGCCACCCTCGAAGGTGGTGCGACAGGGACAATCCGCATCATCGACGCCTCGACGGGCGAGTACCTGTACGAGGCGTACCTCGCCGACGGGGCCCAGACGCTGGACGTCTCGGGGGCGTTCTCCTACCCCCTGCATCCCTCGGTCCGCGTGCTAGTGAGCCTGGAGGGGCTCATCTACGGGGATTCGACGTTCGGCCTATCGGACCTCTCCCTGAACTGGACCAAGCGGGTGCAGGCGGCCCCCGTCATCCACGGCACGGGGCTGACCAACACGACGTGCTACCGCGCGAGCACCGTCGAGCTATGGATCAACGTCACCGACGAGTACGACCCGGCGGGCCTGCTCACGGTCGTGGCCGAGCACCGGCTCGCGACCGAGAGCGTGTGGCGCTCCTACCTGCTCACCTCGCCCGTGCTGAGGGACGGCATCTGGAGGGTGACCGTCGCACCGGACCGGGCCGCCCCCATCGGCAACTACCACTTCAGGGTCAACGTGGCCGACTCCGACCAGCTCTCCACGGGCCTCGTGGAGCTCGCGCAGACGCTCGATGTGCTCCCGAACCTGCCCGGCGCGCCCCAGCTGCAGGAGCCCGTCGTCTCGGACGGCCAGGCCCAGCTCGACTGGATGCCCCCGCTCGTGCAGGGAGATTTGCCAGTGGAGGGCTACCGCGTCCTCAGGGGGCCCTCCCCAGGCGAGCTCGCGGTGGTGGCGACCGTGAACGTCCCTTCTACGAGCTACACGGACGCCGGATTGACAAACGGGGAGACCTACTACTACGCGGTCCAGGCCTTCAACCTCATCGGCAACAGCACGCTCAGCGAGGTGCTCGCTGCCACGCCGAGGACGGTGCCCGGCGCGCCGCGCGGGTTCGATGCGCATGTGGCCAACGGCGTAGTGACCATGACGTGGGAGGCGCCTGTCAATGACGGGGGCTTCCCGCTCCTGGGCTACCGCGTCTACCGCGCCTTCGGCGAGGGCACCGCGGAGGTCCTCGCGGAGGTCGCGGGCACGAGCTACGTCGACGAGTCGGTCACCAACGGGCTGCTCTACCGGTACAACGTGAGGGCCTTCACCGCGGTCGGCGAGGGCCCCGCATCGGACGACATCACGGTCATGCCCCTGGGCCTTCCCCTCGAGCCGCGCGACCTCGCGGTCGTGGCAGGCGCGGGCACGCTCACCCTCACGTGGGCAGTCCCGTCCGACACGGGCGGAACGCCTGTCGAGACCTACGTGGTCTACAGAGGCGACTCCGCCGTGACCCTTGCGAGGCTCCGCGAGGTGGCGGGCGACACCCTCACGTTCGTGGACGAGGAGGTGGTCGCGGGCACGACTTACTTCTACGCCGTGGCCGCGGTCACCGATGCTGGCGAGGGCGCGATGGCGGCCGCGGTGTCCGCGATGGCCATCGACGTGCCTAGCGCGCCCACGGGCCCGGCGGCCGTGGGGGGGGACCGCAACGTCACCCTGACATGGGCCGCCCCGGCCTCGGACGGGCACTCCCCGATCACGGGCTACGTGGTGCTGCGGGGCCCCTCCGCGACGGACCTCCAGGAGGTCGCGCAGCTCGGGGTCGTCACATCCTACGTGGACACCGGCCTCACCAACGGCGCGACCTACCACTACGCGGTCGTGGCCCAAAACGCGGCCGGCAACGGCGCGCGGTCCGTGACGGTGAGCGCGATGCCGGCCAAGCCAATCGTCGCCCCCGGGAAGGTGGGGGCCCTCGTGGCCCAGTGGAAGGACGGCAAGGTCGTGCTGCAGTGGACGTCCCCGACCTCGGACGGCGGGAGCCCGCTTGTGGGCTACGTCGTGATGCGCGGCACCTCGCCGGGCAACATGACGCTCCTGACCGAGATTGGCATCCTGCTCACGTTCTCGGACACGACCGCGAAGCGCGGCACGACCTACTACTACACCGTCGTGGCCAAGAACTCGGTGGGGCAGGGCGAGCCGTTCGCGGCCGTCGAGGTCAAGGTGCCGAAGAAGCCGAGCGACGGGCCCGGGTTCGACGCGGCCGTCGCGCTCGCCGCGGTGGCGGCGGTCGCCGCGGCAGCGTTATATAGCCAGAGGAGAAGACTGAGGGGCGTATAGGACGGTCCAAAGGGTTTAATCGCCCCAGCCCCCATCCAATCCACCCCATGGAGGGTCGCCATGAGAGCGCGCATCATCTCTCTCCTCGTCGTGCTGTCCGTCGGCCTGGGCCCGATGGCCTCGCTAGTGGACACGGGACACGGGCCTTCTGCGACCGATGTACCGGCGGACGTTCGCTCCGCGACGGCGCCGGAGGCCGCGCCCTCCCGCGAGATGGCCGCATCGTGCCTCTCCAGCGCGGGCGGGTCGTTCACCGAGAACAGGGGGCCCCTCGACCCTGGCGTTAGGTACTACTGCCTTGGCTCGCCGCTCTCGGTCGCGTTCGGCGACGCCGGGGTCGAGTACCGCCTGGGCGCCGGCCCCGAGGAGGGGGGGACGCGCGCGACCTCCTTCACGGTCTCGTTCGAGGGATGTCGGCCGGTGCGGCCCGTGGGCGCGCGGCCCCTCCCCTACACGACCAGCCTCTTCCTGGGCGCGGCGCCCGACGGTTGGGTGTCGGGCGCCAGGAACTACGCGGAGGTCGTCTACAGCGACCTCTGGGACGGCATCGAGCTGAGGTACTACCTGAGC
>Ga0316628_100002335_pt1 | contig 13987 bp, 13 predicted proteins | sample OWC_Aug_M2_C1_D5_FD_207648 | JGI IMG/M metagenome (GOLD analysis project Ga0316628, IMG submission 207648) | Wetland soil microbial communities from Old Woman Creek delta, Ohio, United States - OWC_Aug_M2_C1_D5_C | ecosystem: Environmental > Terrestrial > Soil > Wetlands | place: USA: Ohio... | reverse complement strand
GCGCCATGCGCGTGAAATTGCGCCTTGGCGCGCTGGCGGCACTGGCCTTGCTCATCATTTCGCTCCCCGCACGCGCAGCCATGCGCGACATCGAGTCGGTTAATAATCAGATCAGCGTGCTGTTTCAGGCGCAAGACATGAACCATACCGAAACCGCGCGTGGAACAGTGCTTAACACCGAGGATGCGGAAATTTCGGGATACGCATTGTCCGCATCGGTAATGAAGGATCTGTGGCTGGGGCGTGATTATCTCGCCGCTGAAATCGGCACCGTTTACGGGCAATCCAATTACGTCGGCGGAACCTTTGCGAACCCCGCGTATGGTTCCTACATAGGGAAATCAGGTGCCAGGATCGGGGATTTCGCTTTCCGTTATGGCAGTGGATATGTGATTGACGCTGACGTGCTGGTTACACCGTATGGCGAGCTCGGGTACCACAAATATGACCGCACGCTCGGATATGGCACATCCGGCAGCTATCTGGAGACCTACACCCACCGCTATTACGGCATCGGCGTCAGGGGCCAGATCACCCCCGGTGACAAGTCGGTTTGGTCCGTCAATGCTCTCGTCGGTTACACCTTCGGCGCCAACATCGCCGTCGGCCTGCCGGCGCCGTCCGGATTTTCCACCAGGCTTGGGAACTCTGCGCTTTGCAGGGTCGGGGCGGCGCTCGACTACGCGCTTGCGAAAAACATCCACGCGACCATCGGTGTGGACTTTACCAGTTGGAAATACGGCGCAAGCGCAGTCCAGCCGCTTGCGTCCGGCATCTCCCTCTATGAACCTGACAGCAAGACCAGCAATACAGTGATCCGGGCAGGCGTTGGCTATTCCTTCTGAAGGCCGATCCGGAATTCCGTTTGTCCCGGCTCGGCTGCTTTGCCCGGACCGTGGAATGATTTACAAGCCGTGCGGCCTCACGTACCATGCGAAGCATAACTAAAGCGCACAGCGTGTTTTTCACCACATCAAGGGAATCGGCATGTCCAGGTTGACCATGTTGCTCACAGGATTCTTGTTGCCTGCCTGCGCGCTTGCAACGAATCTGAATACGCGCGGCGATCCGCATGCGCCTTACCTTGTCAGGAAAGGCGACACGCTCTGGAAAATTGCCGGGGATCATTTCGGAGATCCCTGGAAGTGGAAGGATATCTGGGAACTCAACAAGAGTTCAGTCAGGGATCCGCACTGGATATACCCTGGCCAACTGCTCACCCTGGAACTCCCGGCCCCGGCTTCGGCCACGGCCAGCCCGGCGGCGCCAAGCCAGCCTCCGCTGGAGGTTCAACCCATGCCCAAGCCAGTCATTGCTGCGCGTGTCATCTCGGTCTATCGCGGTGCTTCGCAAGCGGGGCAGCACACTATCGTTGTCATCAACAAGGGACGGCGTGATGGCATGGAAAACGGCCTGCTGCTGGTGCTGCGTCACGAAGCAAAGCCGGACGGCAACCAGGACAAGCCCCGGGAATCGTCCGGCCAGGAATCCTCCGAAACGGGGCGCGCCGATACCGGATACGGGCAGTTGCAGGTTTTCCGCACCTTTGGCAAGACGTCCTATGCCTCAGTCACACAGGCGACATTGCCGGTAAAGCTGCTGGATTGGGCGAGCACCCAGTGAACGGGCGCCCGAGGTTGGCAATTTTTGCAGGCGTGGGTTATTCTCTCCGCGTTTAAAAGCTGCGGATTAGCGAAAGATGCATGTTTCTGCAAGTAATGCGCCGGATCTGGCCGGGCAAAGCGCGACCATCCTGGTTGTCGAGGATGATGCCGACATCCGGCAAGTCATTGAGCTCATACTCAAGTCGGCGGGCTACCAGACGTTCACGGCCGGCAACGGCCCCGATGCGCTGGCCCAGGTCGCAGGGCGGCATTTCGACCTGATCCTGCTGGATATCATCATGCCCGGCATGGACGGCTATGACGTGGCCAGGCAGATCCAGGCCAATCCCTCCACCCGCGACATTCCCATCGTCATGGTATCCGCGCGCAATGATGTAGTGGATCAGGTGCTTGGCCTGGAACTCGGGGCGGACGACTACATCTGCAAGCCGATAGAGCCGCGCCTTCTGCTGGCGCGGGTCAAGGCCCGCCTGCGCCGCGCAGGCCCGCAGAATTCCGAGCAACTCGTCATCGGCAAGCTCTCGATAGACCGCGGCGAACGCAGCATTCGTCTGGGCGCGCAGGACATAGCGGTTTCAGATGCCGAGTTCGACCTGCTGTGGCTGCTTGCAAGCAATGCAGGCAAGGTACTCTCGCGCGAGGATATACTTCTCGCCACGCGCGGTCTGGAATACGACGGCTCCGACCGTTCCATAGATATGCGCATTTCGCGCCTGCGCAAGTTGCTGGGCGACGATGGCGCGGATCCGAAGTTGATCAAGTCTGTTCGCAGCAAGGGCTATCTGTTTTCCAGACGCAACTGGGAAAAATAGCCCTTCCCTCATCCCCACAGCGATTTCCGCATCGATGACGCGGGGATTTGTTGCATTCTTGCCGCAAAAATGCTTTTCGTTACAAATTCGATACGCTTCATAGTGGATTCCACTAAAACGTCTATATAATCCGTCGCTAACGGCGGATATAAGCCGTTACACAAAACTTCGAGGCCTTAGGGTCAACGACAGCGTTTTTAATCCAGGAGTAGGAGGCGTCATGAAAAAAACATCAGCACTCATCGCCGTTGCGTTGTTAACCGGTTTGGCATCCTTGTCCGCGCAGGCCCTGACGGCAACCGGCACATTCAATGTCACCATCAACTTTAGCTCGTCGTGCTCAGTAAATACCACGGGTCTGACGCCCGTGTTCAATTACACTTCCCTTCAGGGCGCCGCCGCATCGTTTGCCACGCCGCAGTCTTTCACGGTCACCTGCACCAATTCGGCTCCATACACCTTATCCCTTGATGCGGGCGGAGCGGGGTATACCGGTACCTATTTAGCCCCAAACGGAACCTACACGAACACGGCCTCGGGACTCCAATACACACTCGCGTTGCCGCTGGCGACGACCGGCACGGGAACAGGCGCAGCCCAGACTTGGGCGCTGACGGGGTCAATGGTGCCGGGCCAGGGGGGCACTTCATGCGGCGCGCTCGGCGTTTGTGCATTTGCCGACACCCATACCCTGACGGTCACCTACTGATCGGGCAGGTCAGAGAATCCACCATGGATTGCGTTTCTTAACATCGCATGCGGGCCGGGCGCAACAGGACGCGCGGAGTTGCCAAACGTCCGGTGGGCGCCCCATTCCTGTGACAGTTGGTTACAAATATCCTACACATCTTTATGATTTGTCAGGATATTTCATGTATAGTCCGCGACGTGAAAGAACATACGACGCCCGGCAAATCATGACCGGGCCGCTTAGCAAGGGCCTTTTTGATTCAACTTTTGGGAGCCATTATGAAAAAGATAGCACTCATTGCCGCCGGATTGGTGATCGGCCTGAGTTCCTTGTCCGCGCAGGCGCTGACTGCCACCGGCACATTCAACGTCACCATCAACTTTACCTCGGTTTGCACGGCCAACACCGCAGGGTTGGCACCGGTGTTCAATTACACTTCACTTCAGGGCACCGCCGCATCGTTTGCCACGGCGCAATCGTTCTCGGTCACCTGCACCAACGGCGTGCCGTACACCATGGCGCTTGACGCGGGCGGCACAGGCTATACGGGTGCTTTCACCGCGCCCGCCGGGACTTACACCAACACTGCATCTGGCCTGATATACTCGCTCACGTTGCCAGCCGCGACGGCGGGAACCGGCGCTGCGCAAACCTATGCGCTGACCGGCTCCATGGCTGCAGGTCAGGCAGGTACTTGCACCACCCTCGGTGGCTGTGCCTTCGTTGATACGCACACGCTGACCATTACCTACTGATTCTCCGTCCCGGCTTCAAGCCAAGGGTGGTTCTCATGAACGCAACTGCCTTGCTTGAAAAATCCGCCCTTCGGGGAGTTGCTGCCAGTAGCTTGCCGCTACTGGCAGCACTGCTTTCGGCGTGGGCATTACCCAGCCATGCGGGACAAAACAGCGGGCAGTTTCCGGTCACGATCAAGCTGCAGGGCAGCGCCGCATTGCCGACGGGTGTTGCAACGGCGGGAACCAGCACGGTGCCCGCCGCCGTTTTATGCCGCAGCGGCACGGGAATTGGCGCTTTTGGCACCACCCTGATCGTGGACTGCGCCACGGGAGCCGTAGTCAACGCCCCTGTCAACCCTTCGAGTCTGGGGTGGACGAGGGTTCCGGACAATTCCAATCGCTACATGCTCAATGTCTATAGCGACGGAAAGCCGCTGGGCACCATAGACGGTTATTTCGGCGCTGGCACGGTCACCTCCTGGCGGACGATCAGACTGAACGACCGGGACTACATCGAGCTGATGCTGCATTGGTGAACAGAGTGGCACCTACATCCAGAAGAAAGCGAGTTTCGAAATTTACACCGTGATTAGAGCAACCGTACTGGGAATCCTGGCCCTCTGCCTTGCAGCCCCTGCATTTGCCGGCATGTTTTCCGTAACCCCGGTGCGCATCTACATGACGCCCAGGGACAAGGCCGTGGCGGTGACCATCACCAACGAGAGCGAGGAAGAGCTGGTGATGCAGGCCGACGTGTATTCGTGGAAGCAGAAGGCGGATGGCGCAGACGACCTGGCGTTGACGGAGGATCTTCTGGTGTCTCCGCCCATTATCAAGGTGGCGGCAAAATCGCATCAGGTGGTGCGCCTGGCGCGGCTGATTCCCCCCGAGCCTGCGCGGCAAATGACATACCGGCTGATCGTGCGCGAAATCCCGGAAGCGAAACCGGCCAAGGACAGGGTACAGCTGACGCTTGCCCTGGCATTCTCGATGCCGGTGTTCATCACCCCGGCGGGGGCCAAGAACAAGCTGGATTGCGTGGTCGAACGGGCTTCTGCCAATGCGGTCAAGGCGGTTTGCGAAAACACCGGAAGCGCCTATGCGCAGCCGCTCCAGTTCGTGCTGAGCAGCGCGGCTGGCGGCAAACAGCTGGCCACGCGCGAACAGGGTGGGTACATATTGTCTGGAATCAAGCGCAGCTTTGAACTAACTTCCGGCGCCGTGCGCATACCCGGCGGCAAGGCCATGCTTACGGTTACGCTGGATGACGCGAGCAAGCAGACGTTCGACGTAATGCTTGGCGAATAAGGACCTCAGCGTGGGTAGCCTCTTCAGCCCGCGCCCGGTGCTGCTGTTGGGCGTCTGGGTCTGGTCGGCAGCGGTACAGGCGCAGCCTGGCCCGGCACCGGCATCGACACCCATACCCGCGTCGGCACCTGCATCGGCTTCGGCGCCCGCATCCACGGGGGAGGTTGTGCTCAATCACGTCAATCGCATCATGCCGCTGGAGGTGGTAGTGAACGGCGCAAAGACCGGCACATGGCTGCTCCTGGAGCGCGGCGGGGAGATGTACGCGCCTGCGGATGCGTTTGTCGAATGGCGCGTGGTCCTGCCTGCGGATGCACACCCCATAGACTTCAAGCTCGAGGGCCAGCCATACTTTCCTTTGTCCGCCGTCCCCGGATACAGATTCAAGCTGGATGCCGCCAACCAGGCTGCCGAGTTGCTGTTTTCCCCCGATGCGTTTGCTGCGACCCGGCTGACCCAGGAAAAATCGAAAAGACCCGTGGTCAGCCCCGTCCTGCCCAGCGTGTTCCTGAACTACGACTGGAACTACCTTTCCACGGCGCAGACCAACTTGCCCACCACCAAGGACCTGGGACTGATCACCGAGCTTGGAGCCTCCAATTCATGGGGCGTGCTGACCAGCAGCCAGGTCGGGCGCAATCTGACCAACGAGCCTGCTGCCGCAAACTCCAGATGGACCCGGCTGGAGACTACCTTCACCAGGGACTTCCCCGATGACAACCGCACGCTCAGGGTCGGCGATTCCGGCACGCGTGCGGGAATGTGGGGGCGCAACGTCTACTTTGGCGGCTTCCAGTACGGCACCAACTACGCACTGACGCCGGGATTCATCAGCCAGCCGATCCCCACGCTGGCAGGCACGCCCACCGCACCATCCACGGTCGAAATGTACGTCAACGGCGTGCTGCGCCAAGTCTCGAACGTGCCGGCCGGGCCGTTCGTGATTGACAACTACCCGATGCTGACAGGGGCGGGCGATGTGCGCATGGTAGTGCGCGACATACTGGGGCGCGATACCGTGATCGAGCAGTCGTTTTTCATTTCTTCGCAGTTGCTCGCTGCGGGCCTGAGCGACTGGAGCGTGGAGGGCGGTAGCCTGCGGCGCAACCTGGGAATTGACAGCAACAGCTATGGTCCCGGTTTCGCCAGCGGCACCTGGCGTTACGGCTACAGCAATGGCGTGACCTTCGAAAGCCGCGTGGAAGCGACACCGCAGTTGCGCACGCTGGGGCTGGGCACGGTAGCCGCCATGCCCATGCAATTGGTGGGAAAGGCGGCGCTGGCGGGCAGCAATGGACAGGCGGGGGCGGGCGGCCTGTGGTTGCTGGGCCTGGATCATCAGAGCCTGCATAACAGTGTTTCACTCCAGGCTCAGGGAACATCGCAAAACTTCCGCCAGCTGGGGCAGGACATCAATACGCCGCCGGTCAAGCTGCAACTGGCGGGCAACTGGACATATATCGCGGCAAACTCCACTTCGTACGGCATGGGCTTTGTCTCATTCAGCCGGTTCGACAACACCCGCATCTCCACGGTCTCCGCCAACTATTCCACGGCCGTGGGCCAGCGCAGCAACCTGAGTGTCACCGCGAGCCGCGCTATGTACGGCGCCGGGGGATCGGCTCTGACCGCATTCTTTGTCATGCCCCTCGACAACAACCGGATCATCAGCGCCTCTGCCGCCAAGCAGGACTCCTATGTCGCGGCCTCGAAAAATCCGGACATGGAAAGCGGCCTGGGCTGGCGTGCGCTGGCGGGGCGCAGGGTGGGGCAGGCGCATGAGGAAGGCGGCATCAATTACCTTGGGCGTTACGGCCAGGCGAACGCCGACGTAAGCGCCTCTCCGGACCAGAAGGCGCTGCGCCTGGGAGCGAGCGGCGGCTTGGTGCTGGCAGACGGCAGCCTGTTCGCCACCCAGAAGGTGGACCAGAGTTTTGCGCTAGCCCAAGTGGGCGACTATGACAACATCGGAATCGGCCTCGGCAACAACGTGCTGAGCCATACCGACGCCAAAGGCGTCGCGCTGGTGCCGCGCCTGATGCCCTACCAGAACAACTCGGTAAGACTGGACCCCTCCGACCTGCCGGTGAGCGCCGAAATAGACAACATCGAGCAGTACGTAGTCCCCGCATACCGCAGCGGCGTCAAGGTGGTATTCCCGGTACGCGGCGGACGCGGAGCCCTGCTCAAGATTGTGTTGGATGACGGACAACCCGCTCCTGCCGGAGCGGTAGTACAGATCGAAGGCGATCAGGAGGAGTTCTATGTGGCACGGCGCGGCGAGGCATATGTCACCGGGCTCCAGCCCTCCAATGTGGTGCTGCTGAACCTGAACGGCCAGCAATGCAGGTTCGATGTCACGTTGCCGCCAAAGTCGCCCGACGAAATACCCCGTATAGGTCCACTGCACTGCAAAGGAGTTGCACGATGAAACCCCTGTCCGTCCTTTCTGCAAAAGCCATTGTCTGGGCGGCTGCGCTCGCCGTGTTCGCGTTTGAAAACAGCGCGCAGGCAAGAGTCAATTGCACCATCAGTTCCTTGGGATTTTCCACAGCCTACGGCTCGTCGCTTAACGTCACCGCGTCCAGCTTCACCGTGACATGCACCCACGTCAGCGGCGCCAAGAACACCGCGAAGTACCAGGTCGGGGTCAGTAATGGGTTGCAGCCGTCTGGCACGCAGAACCGCGCGGCGTCGGGCGCCAATTTTCTCAACTACAACCTGACCTCTGATGCCGCCTGTCTCACCCCCTGGAAGGGCACGGCCTACATCCCGGCAGCGGCATATACCACCCCCGCGCTGGCTCTTGGCGCATCCGACATCAAGACGTATTCATTCTACGGCTGCGTTCCCGCAGGGCAGACGGTGCCCGCAGCAGGGACTTATACCGATACGGTCACCATGAGCTTTGTTCCCGGCGGCGGCGGTTTCACCAACGGCACTTTCCCCGTTTCCATTACGGCACCCGCCACCTGCACGCTGTCGACTCCGCCCGGAAGCGTCACTTTCAACTACACCTCGTTCAGCGCAACCTCCGTGCTGGCGAGCACCACGTTTGCGGCCACGTGCACCAACAAGCTGCCCTATACCATGGCGCTCGACGCCACCAGCGGCACCATCTCCGGGGTCATCTATACCCTCGCCCTGAGCGCGCCCGCAGCGGTGGGCACCGGAGTGGCCCAGACCTTCAGCATCAACGGCAGCATGGCGGCAGGGCAGGGCGGAACCTGCACCGCTGCGACCTGCACCGGCTCGCAAGTCCGCACGCTGACCATCACCTACTGAATCCTTGCTGGCGGCGCAATTCAGGCGCCGCATCCGTAGTGCGCTTCCCCCATGCCGCGTCATGGGGTAGTATTCCTCATGAGGTGGTCCGGATAGGCGTCTCCAGGCGCCGCCTCTCAATCCAAGAACAACAGGAGTACCCATGTCCGTACCGCAACTTTTCCAGCGCATACTGTCCCATCGGCGCGCGATGCTGGTTGTGCCAGTTGCCGTCGCGGTGGCGCTTGCAGTCTGGTTTCTCACGCGCCCGCAGCCCATCGAGGTTGCGCTGGCAAAGGTTGAGCGCGGCACCGTGGAGGCCACGGTGAGCAACACGCGCGCTGGGACGGTGAAGGCGTGCCGCCGCGCCAAGATGGCGCCGCCTGCAGGCGGGCAGATCGCCCAACTGCTGGTGAAGAAGGGGCAGCGCGTAAAGAAGGACCAGGTGCTGCTCAGGCTGTGGAGTGAGGACCTGCAGGCGCAGGACCGGCTGGCGCGGGAGCAACTCGTCACGGCGCAGACGCAAGTGAAGCAGGCCTGCGTGCAGGCCGACCTCGCGGAGAAGGAGGCGCAGCGCGCGCACCAGCTTCGGGCGCAGGGTTTCATCTCGCCGGAAGGCTTGGACCAGAAGGATTCCGCCGCCAAGGTCGCGCGCGCGGGCTGTGACTCCGCGCGCAGCCAGATCGACCAGAGCCGCTCGCGCATCGAAGTGGCGCGTGCAAGTCTCGAGCGCATGACCCTGCGTGCGCCATTCGCGGGTATCGTCGCCGACATCAGCGGCGAACAGGGCGAATTCGCCACGCCGTCCCCTCCAGGCATTCCCACCCCCCCTGCCATAGACCTGATAGACGACAGCTGCATGTTCGTGAGCGCCCCGATAGATGAGGTGGACGCGGCCAACATCAAGGTGGGGCAGGTGGCGCGCATCACGCTGGACGCAGTCAAGGGCAAGATATTCCCGGGCAAGGTCCGGCGCATCGCCCCCTATGTGCTGGAAATAGAAAAACAAGCGCGCACCGTTGAAGTTGAGGTCGAGTTTACCCAGCCGCCGAATGATGAGAACCTGCTGATCGGCTACAGCGCAGATGTAGAAATCGTGCATGAAAAACGCGACAACGTGCTGCGCATCCCCACGCAGACCCTGCTCGAAGGCAAGAAGGTTATGCTTTACCGCGCCGACGGTATCCTGGAAGAGCGCACCGTGCAGACCGGCCTGGCCAACTGGGACCAGACCGAAATCACCGGCGGGCTGAACGAAGGCGACCGCATCGTCATGTCGCTCGACCGGCCCGGAGTGAAGGCCGGGGCGAAGGTGCTGCCGGAAGAAAAGAAGCAGTGAACGGTTTGTGTGACAACTTGAGAAGGGGGTTCAGATGAGAACAAAACTTGCATTCGTTCTGCTGGCGCTGAGTTTCGGCATTGCCGGGGCGGCATACGCGCAGGACTCCGGGCAGTCAAATGTCCCCGCAGCAGGCGATTTTCACCGCACTTACGCAGGCAAGATAGGCGGGAAATATTCGATCACCATGGATCTCACGAAGAGCGGGACCGAGCTGAAAGGCAGCTACAAATATGCCGGGAAGTCCGGCTTGCTGGCGTTGCAGGGCAGCGTGGATGAGGCGGGCGAATTTACCATGAACGAGACCAATAGCGCGGGAAATCAGACCGGCATGTTCTCCGGAAGACTATCCGGAGACAATATTTCCGGCGAGTGGAGCGCACCGGATGGCTCCAAAAAACTGAGTTTCGACGGATACAAGACGGCGGAATTCAAATCCAACCCAAAGAAGTAAACGCATTGAGGAAGATGCGCCAGGCCGGCGGACTCACGCCGCCCGCCTGCGCAGTCCACCGATCCCGTCGGAGCCTGCATGATAGAGCTTAGCCAAGTCAGCCGCATTTTCAGTGTTGGTGACCAGCAGGTGGCCGCGCTACGGGGCATAGACCTGCATATCGCAGCGGGTGACTATGTTTCAATCATGGGACCCTCCGGCTCGGGAAAATCCACCCTGCTCAATCTCATCGGCCTGCTCGACCGCCCGACCTCCGGCATCTACAAACTGGACGGGGGCGATGTCACCGCGTTGAACGACGTGCAGCAGGCAAGGGTGCGCAGCGAAAAGATAGGCTTTGTGTTCCAGGCGTTCCACCTGGTTCCCCGCCTCACGGCCGCGATGAACATCGAGCTGCCGATGATGCTGGCGGGTGTCGCGCCTGCAGAGCGCAAGGTGCGCGTGGCGAAGCTGGTGGAGAACTACGGCCTGAAGGATCGCGCCGACCACCGCCCGGACCAGCTCTCCGGCGGCCAGCGCCAGCGGGTGGCCATCGCTCGGGCCACCAGCATGAACCCCGCCGTTCTCCTGGCAGACGAGCCGACCGGCAACCTCGACCAGACCACCGGCAAGGAAGTGCTGAACCTGCTGGAGGAACTGGTTGAGCGCGGCGTTGCGCTCGTCATGGTGACGCATGACCCGGCGATAGGCGGGCGCGCAGGGCGGCAGATACACATGGTGGACGGGCAAATTGTTTCAGAAACTCGGTAACACCGCTGCCTGAGGTAAGGTCAAAAACCTGTTCCACGAAAAACACGAAAGGCACGAAAAATGAATGGGGGCATCTTGTATCGTGATGAGTGCTTCGAAATACAGGGGGCAGTATATGAGGTGTACCGCGAGATGGGGCGGTTTACTAGAGGCTGTGTATCAGGAATGCCTCGCGAAAAAGTTGTCAAAGCGCGGAATTCCCTTTTCAGCACAGCAGGGACTGACGCTTTACTACAAGGATGAGCCGTTGCGGCAAACCTATATCCCGGATCTTGTCTGCCATGGTTCCATCCTTGTCGAGTTGAAGGCGTTAACCTCCACAACCGGAGAGCACAAGGCCCAAGTGCTGAACTATCTGAAAGCAACCGGTATGCGTCTCGGGTTGCTGGTCAACTTCGGCGGTCATCCAAAAGCGGCAGTGGAAAGGATAGTGCTGTGAAAAACCCTCTGTCCCCGAAAAGGGCGAAGTGCCCCCGTTTTGTTTTATTTCGTGTTTTTCGTGGACCAATTCGGGTTTTCGTGGAACAGATGGAGAGCCCCAAATGAAACTCGCCGACATCGCCCAATTCGCCACCGGCAGCCTGCGCGGCAGTCCGGCGCGTACGCTGCTGATGATGCTCGCCATGTCCATAGGCGTGGCGGCGGTGGTGGTGCTCACCGCGCTGGGCGAAGGTGCGCGCCGCTACGTGATCAATCAATTTTCCTCGCTCGGCACCAACCTGGTGATCGTACTGCCAGGGCGCACGGAGACGGCGGGCATCAGCCCCGGCATGCTGGTGGGCCAGATTCCGCGCGAGATTACGCTGGACGATGCCGAAGCCATCCAGCGCAGCCCGGCGGTGAAGCGCATCGCGCCGCTCACCGTGGGTTCCGCGACGCTTTCGCACGACGGGCTGAACCGGGAAGTGGTGGTGGCGGGCTCTACCTCCGACCTGCTGGAGGTGCGCCACATGAGCATGGGCAGCGGCAGTTTTTTGCCCGCAGGCAACATCCACGACGCCTCTTCCGTGTGCGTGCTGGGTGACCTGATGCGGCGCGAACTGTTCGGCAACGCGCGTGCCGTGGGGCAGTGGGTGAGGCTGGGGGACCGGCGTTTCCGCGTGATCGGCGTGATCGCGCCCCAGGGCGAATCCATGGGCATGCGTACCGACGAACTGGTGATCATTCCGGTGGCCTCCGCGCACCAGCTGTTCAATACCTCCGGCCTGTTCCGCATTCTGGTCGAGGCCAAGAACCGCGATTCCATCGTGCAGGCGCAGCACGACGCCGAAGAAATCATGTTCGCGCGCCACCGCGGCGAGAAGGACGTGACCGTCATCACGCAGGATGCGGTGCTCGCCACTTTCGACCGCATACTCACCGCGCTGACCATGGCCGTGGGCGGCATCGCCGCCATCAGTCTTGCCGTGGCGGGCGTGCTCATCATGAACGTGATGCTCATTGCCGTCGCGCAGCGTGTGAAAGAAATCGGGCTGCTCAAGGCGCTGGGCGCACCCGGCCGCCAGATACGCGCGCTGTTCTTCGCCGAGGCCGCGCTACTCTCGGGCACCGGCGCGGTGGCAGGGCTGATACTGGGCTATATCGGCAGCGTCTTCATCCGCCAGGTATACCCCAGCCTGCCAGCCTCGCCGCCGTGGTGGGCGGTGCTGGCGGCGTGCGGCACGGCGCTGGGGACAGGCATTCTTTTCAGCGTGTGGCCGGCGCGGCGTGCGGCGCGGCTGGATCCGGTGGCGGCGCTGGCCGGGAGGTGACTCCGTGAAAACCTGTCCACGAAACACACGAAAGGCACGAAATGAAAACCCGGTGCAACTTTCGTGCTTTTTGTGGTTTTCGTGGACAAGTTGTTTTGTGGATCAATTGAGATAATATCCATGCTCTTCCCCGACCTCGTCAAGCTCACCACCTCCAGCTTCGTGCACGCGCGGCTGCGCAGCTTTCTCACGGGGCTCGGCATCGCCATCGGCATTACCGCGGTGATCCTGCTCACCTCCATCGGCGAGGGGCTGCACCAGTTTGTGCTGGCGGAGTTCTCGCAGTTCGGCACCAACATCGTCACCATCCAGCCGGGCAAGACGCAGACGCAGGGCGGCAATGCCGGCGTGCTGGGCTCGGTGCGCATGCTTTCTCTGGAGGATGCGGATGCGCTGCGCCATCTGCCCTATGTCGAACACGTCAATGTCAGCGTGATGGGCAACGCCGACCTGCGCTTCGGCGGAAAGACGCGGCGCACCACAGTGTTCGGCGAGGGACGCGAATTCGCGAGGGCCTTCACCATGAAGGTGGCGAGCGGCACCTTCTGGCCGGACGAGGATAACGAGCTGGCGCGCGCGCTGGTGGTGCTGGGTGCCAAAGTCAGCCGCGAACTCTACGGCGGGCAGAATCCTCTCGGCAGTTACCTGCGCATCGGCGGGCAGCGCTTCCGCGTGATCGGCGTGATGGAGCCCAAAGGGCAAATCCTCGGGCTGGACCTGGACGACACGGTATTCGTCCCGGCCGCGCGCGCGATGGAACTGTTCAACCGCGCCGGCCTGATGGAGGTGCAGGTAAGCTACCAGGCCAGCGCCGACCCGAACACCGTCATCGCCATCATCAAAGAACGCCTCACGGCGCGCCACGGGCGCGAGGACTTCACCATCATCTCCCAGGAACAGGCGCTGGATGTGCTGAACTCGGTGCTGGGCGTGCTCACGTTCGCCGTGGGTGCGCTGGGCGGAATCTCGCTGCTCGTCGGCGCGGTGGGCATCCTCACCATCATGACGATGGCCGTCACCGAACGCACCGCAGAAATCGGGCTGCTGCGCGCCCTGGGTGCTCAGGAGCGCCAGGTGCTCACCCTGTTCCTGGGCGAAGCCATGCTGCTCTCCGCATTGGGCGGCCTGGGCGGCCTCGCCCTGGGCATAGGCATCGCCCAGGCGCTGCACTGGATATTCCCCGGCCTGCCGGTGCACACCCCGGTATTCTTTGCCGTCGTGGCGGAACTCACCGCGATTGCCATCGGCCTCGCGGC
>Ga0316628_100002334_pt1 | contig 13990 bp, 9 predicted proteins | sample OWC_Aug_M2_C1_D5_FD_207648 | JGI IMG/M metagenome (GOLD analysis project Ga0316628, IMG submission 207648) | Wetland soil microbial communities from Old Woman Creek delta, Ohio, United States - OWC_Aug_M2_C1_D5_C | ecosystem: Environmental > Terrestrial > Soil > Wetlands | place: USA: Ohio... | reverse complement strand
CGCGGACGACACGAGCGTGAGCCCGTCGCATTCCCACCGCTCGGAGATCACCTGCACCTCGGACGAGTCCCACCGCGGCTACGGGGGTCTGCAGTTCGACGGCGACTCGGTCGTCCCGGCCTACACGAACACCGGCCAGGGGATCGACGCGCCGTACGGGGTCGTCAACATCTTCTGGAGCCGGCTGGATGTCCCCTACGCCTTCGGCGGCGGAAAATGGTTCAGCTTCTGGACCGTGAACGGCACCTGCGACTGGACCGACGGCGTGGTCACGCTCGGCCTGGAGAGCGAATCGAACGTTCTCACGCCGGCCCACATCGTGAACACGGGCGGGACCGTCGACTTCGACCCGGGGGCGCCCGCCTTCCCCGTGGGGGCGTGGGCGCGCATCACCATCTACATCAACTACCACGACGGGGTCATGCACGTGTGGCAGGACGGGCACAGCGTCTGCCACGGGACGTTCTCGAGGCCCGTTTCCACCATGTGCCAGTGGCACTGGGGCGCCTACGCGAGCGGCGACAACGACGACATCGTCCTTCACGAGGACGACAACAGCCTCTGGAAGCTCGCCGCCCCCTGGACCGACTTCGGCGTCGAGCCCTGGTTCGTCGTCCACCCGTAGACCCGGCGAGGAGGAGCGTCCATGAAAATTTTTCCTGCGGCACTGGTCGTTGCCCTGGCCGGGGGATGCGGCGGCAGGGGCGGACCGGCGGAGGATGCCGACGCGGACGACGCCTTCGAAGAACCTGCGGGCGAGGCGGATGCGACGGACGACGCGGGCCCCGACCCGGACGCGCAGGAAGACGAAGACCCCGGGGAGGAGGAAGGAACGTGCCCCGAGACCTGCCCGGACGACGGCGCGAGGCGCTGCGACGGCGAGACGATACAGGCGTGCGCCCCCGACGGAAGCGGGTGCGCCTCGTGGACGGACGTGGTCACCTGCAGCGACGAGCTCGGCGCCTGCAACGACCTTCACGGGATGGTCCTCTGCTGCCCGCCCCCCGTCGCCGAGGGCACCTTCACGCTCCCCACGCACACGATCTGGGTCACCTGGGCCTTCGGGGCCGCCGCGGCCTCGACGATCGAGGCCGACATCCGCATGGAGAACGACCCCGGCGACACCGTCGGGCTCTACATCAGCCCCATGAACGGCACGATCGACGGCACGGACTTCTACCTGGGCATCCAGACCAACCTTCTCGTGAGCGACGGCGGGTGGATCGGCAACGGGGTCATCTATTCCCGCTGGGATTCCCAGGACCCCGCCGACATCCGGACCGCCCCCGGAGGGTACAGCGAGGTCGGCAGCAGCGAGGGGCTCTTCATCAGCACGCGCATCGCCTACCCCTGGACGACGGGGAGCTACAGGATGAGGCTCCAGCGCGCCGAGCCGGGAGGCGACGGCGACTGGTTCGATCTCTACGTCGTCGATGGGGCAACCGGCGTCGAGACGTTCGCCGGGGGGCTGAGGTTCTCCCGCCGGGATCCCGGCGTGCCGGCCGCGATCGCCTCCTCCTACACGACGTTCACGGAAGTCTACTACAACGCGACCGACTACTCGCAGGTCCCGCTCTGGACGATCGCCATGATGGCCTACGCCGACGGCGCTCTCGCCTCCTCGGCCTCCAGCGAGTACCCGGCCTGGCCCACGGCCGAGTTTCCCAACGCGGACTGCTGGTACGACGAGCCTGCCGATCTCGTCCACCTTCACTTCGGCGACGGCGTGAGCCGCTGCAATCCCCCCGGGACGCTCTTTCGCCGTTGAAACGGGGGCGCGCCGGGCGTATAATGGTGTCAACCGCTTCAAAGGAAGGAGTCGCCGCGATGATCACCGATGAGAACTCCCCGGACAGGCCCAAGACAAAGGTCGCGTTCGAGGACATCAAGATCGAGGGGGACAAGCTCGTCGCCAAGATCAAGGAGATCGTCAAGGAGGGCAACGTCAGGCGCATCATCATCAAGAACGAGGAGGGAAAGACCCTCATGGAGGTCCCGCTGACGTTCGGCGTCGTGGGTGCGCTCTTCGCCCCGAGCCTCGCAGCGATCGGGGCCGTCGCGGCGCTCGTCTCGAACTGCACGATCAGGATCGAGAGGAAAACGGAATGAACCGCCCGGTCACTCCATCCCGCCCCGGGGTTCACCCTTCGATTGCCGTCTCCCTCGCCGCTGCATCGCTCCTCGCAATCCTGCCGGCCGCCTGGAACGCCGGGGCCCAGGCCAAGAAGGGCGGCAAGAAGTCGGCGGCGCCCGCCCCGAAATTCTTCCTTCCCGTCCAGCTCCCCGACCTCAAGGGCCCCGAAAAGCTCGCCGGCGGCATCCGGGTGTGGGTCACGCAGGACGCGGTGGGCGTCGACTACGTGACGAAGGAGACGATGGCGATTCCCGAGTGGATCGTCATCCCCTCGTCCGACAAGAAGGTCGTCGCGCTGGACGCCGGTTTCGTCAGGCCCGAGGACCAGGCCGAGGGCGCCGGCTTCGCCATCCCCAGGCTGGAGTCCGCGCTGAAGAAGCTGCTGGAGGTGGACAAGCAGCTCCCGGGAACGGCCGCCGCCCAGGGTCAGACGGCGGCCCTCTTCATCGACGGATCCGTCCCCTTCCGCACGGGGCTCCTCGTCCTGCTGACCGCCTGGAAGGCCGGCTGCACGAAAATCCTGGCGGCGGTGGGCAGCGGGAAGGGCGTCAAGGCCTTCTCGCTGAAGCCGCAGCCCGGCCCGACATCCGCGACATCGGTCGTGATGCTCACGGACTTTGTCAGGGCCGATCTTGAGGTGAGATGGCTGCCCGAGGCGCTGTCCGTGTGGGCCGTGGCGAGGCCGCTGGGGAGCTCGGGCCAGACGTTCGTCGACGATTCCACGGGGCAGATGGGCGGCTCGACGGGATCTGCCTCGAAGCTCCTGCCGGACCCGGTCCAGCTCGTGCCCAAGGGCGGGACCTGCCCGGCGGTGACGACGAAGGAGGGGAAGCTCGACCTTGCCCCCCTCAAGGCCGTCGCCAAGGATTTCTGCAAGGCGAACGGCGAGCCCTACGCCGTCACGTTCATGCCGCACCTGGACTGCACGAGCTGGAAGGAGCTCATGGAGGTCGTCGCCGCATCCCTCCCGCCCAAGAAGTGCCGCGGCCCGATTTTCGTCAAGACGGGCGCGGGCGGCTGGAAGAAGGGCGAGTGCAAGGACTGGAAGAAGAGCGGCCCCGACCCCATGGCCTGCACGACCACCGTCGAGGCGGCCAAGGTTGTCAAGCATCTCAAGGCGGCCTACCTGGCCCTTTACGAGAGCAAGGTCGCCAAGCCCTCGACGACGGGCGAGCCGCCCAAGCCATGGATCCAGGTTGGATATCCCATGGTGGCGGGAGGGCTCGAAAAGAACTACGTGAAGAAAAAGCTCCTCATGCGCATGACCGCATTCAAGTTCTGCTACGCCAAGGCCCTGGAGAAAAATCCCGACGTCGCCGGCAAGCTCACGGTCTCGTTCACCGTCAGCCCCGAGGGGAACGTCGGAAGCATCGAGGCGGAGTCCGCGTTCTTCAAGGATGACCTGCTCCTGAGCTGCATCAAGGCGAAGATCATGTCGATAAAGTTCGAGCCGCCCTCGGACGGCAAGCCCGCGAAGGTCGAGGCTTTCATCACGCTGAAGCTCCAGGAAAACTGACCGCCGCCGGGGACCGCTTGAATACCGGCATGCAGGGCGGCCCTTCAGGGCCGCCGGCGCACATGGGAAAGGCACACCCAGGTTGAGGGTATTTCAGAATCGTCGGGGCCCTACCCGCCCTTCTCCTTCTCTTTCTCCTCCTCGCCGTCCTTTTCGCGAAGCTTGCGCCGTATCACCTTGCCCACGAGGGACTTGGGAAGCTCGTCCACGATCTCGATCTTCCTGGGGTACTTGTGGGGGGCGATGTTCTCCTTGCACCAGGCCATGATGTCCTCCACCGTGGTCCTGCCCCTGTACTCCGGCTTGAGCGCCACGGCGGCCCGGATGGTCTCCCCCGTCTCCGGGTCGTCGCTCTTCTCCCCGTACACGCCCACCTCGAGGACCGGCTCGTACTGGTACATGAGGTCTTCCACCTCCCGCGGGAACACGGCATGGCCCTTGTACTTGATCATGTCGCGCTTGCGGTCCTTGATCCGAAGGTAGCCCTCGCCGTCGATGCAGCCGATGTCCGACGTGTAGTACCAGACGGCCCCCCCCTCGTCCCGGCGCAGGGCGCTGGCGGTCTCCCCGGGGTTGCCCAGGTAGCCCTTCATGATCTGGGGGCCGCTCCCGCAGATCTCGCCCGCGTACTTCCCCGTCTCCTCTTCGCCGCACTTCTCCGTGCAGTAGGGCTCCGTGTGCGGGCAGGGGGGGAGGGTCCTTGCGCCCGTCTGGATGTCGACGATCTTGACGAAGGTGTCGGGGACGGGGAACCCCACCGTGTTGACCTTGGCGCGGCCGAAGGGACTGGCCGTCAGCATCGGCGAGGCCTCCGACATGCCGTAGCCCTCGATGATGCGGGCGCCTGTGAGCTTCTCGAAGGCCAGGCGCACCTCCAGCGGCAGGGGCGCGGCCGCCGAGAGGCACGCCGTGAACCCGCCGAGCTTGTCCCTGTACCGGGCCGAGTCGGGGTCCTGGTTGATGCGATTCCACAGGGTAGGGACGCCCGGGCAGAACGTGGCCCCCTCCTTGACGAAGACCCCGAGCATGTCGGAGATCTTCGCCGGCGGCCTCGGGAAGAGAATGAGCTTGTATCCGAAGTACATGCCCATGACCATGCCGACGTTGAGGGCGAAGGCGTGGGCCAGGGGGAGGACCACCACCATGCCGCCCTTCCCCTCCGTGCGTTCGAGCTCGGGCAGCTGGGTGTGCACCCACGTGATGCCCTGCTTGCAGTTGGCCACGAGGTTGAAATGCGTCGTGATCACCCCCTTGGGGCTGCCCGTGGTGCCGCCCGTGTAGATGAGGACCGCGGCGTCCTCGTGGGGATCGACGTCTCGCTTCGGGAGCTCCACGGGGTCCCCGGAAACCAGGACGTCCTGGAACCTGTGGACGCGGACGGCGCCGGTTTTCTCCGGCCATGACTTCATCGCGGGGATTTTCCCGAGAAGGCCTCCCACCACGCGCTTGAAGCCCGGCAGGTACTCGCCGAGCCCCGTCATGACGATGCGCTCGAGCGTCTTCATCTTCGCCACGTCCCTGCCCTGCAGGTGCTCCTCGTAGAGCACGTCGAGGATGACGAGGGCCCTGGCGTTCGAGTCGTTCGACTGGTGGGCGATCTCGGCGAACCGGTTCAGGGGCATGACCGGGTTGGGCACGGCGCCCGCTCGCAGGATGCCGAAGAAGGCGATCACGAACTGGGGAATGTTGGGCATGTCGATCAGGACCACGTCGCCCCGCCTGATGCCCATGCGCACGAGCCCCGAGGCGAACCGGTCCGCCAGGACATCGAGCTCGCCGTAGGAGATGCGCTTGCCCTCGAAATAGATGGCCTCGCTGCGCGCGTATTTCCTGCCGTTTCGCCGCAGGATCTCGTCCACGGGGATCTCCTCGTAGTCGAGCGTGCGGGGCGTCTCCTTCGGATAGTGCGCCAGCCACGGCTCGGCGACGACGGGCTTTCGTTCCCATTTCATCGATGCCGCCTCCTTCCCGGACCATTATAGGGGCCCCCCCGCCCGAACGCAACGCCCTGACGGTTGCGATGAAGCCGCCTTGGGCATATAATGGTGCCTGCGGCAAATTCCCCATGGCACGGCTACCGACATTCACCTGCGTGTTCTGCGGCAAGGAGCACGCGGCATTCGTCGACAGGTGCCCCGAGACGGGGGAGTTCATCCCGGAGGTCTGCAGGCTCGAAGGCTACACGATCGACGGAAAGTACAGGGTGGAGAGGAAGATCGCGGAGGGCGGGATGGGCATCGTGTACGAAGGCACGCACGTCGCCATCGGCCGCAAGGTGGCCATCAAGTTTCTCCACGGCGACATCAAGGCCAACGACGAGCTTCTCGTCAGGTTCCGCAACGAGGCCAGGCTGGCGGCCTCGATCGGCCACCGCAACATCGTCGAGGTTCTCGACATGGGGACGCTGCGCGGGGTGCATCACTACATCGTGATGGAGTACCTTCACGGGTCGGACCTCGACGAGATCCTGAAAGAGACGGGCCGGCTGACGCAGAGGGAGGCGGTCGACCTCGTCCTCCAGATCCTCAGCGGCCTGAAGGCCGCCCACCTCAAGGGGATCATCCACAGGGACCTCAAGCCGCAGAACATCTTCATCGTCGAGGCCCCCGGCGACGAGCGCTACGTCAAGATCCTCGACTTCGGCGTCTCGAGGCTCGTGACCGAGAACCAGCGCAGGGAGTCGAGGATCACGCGCTCCGGCGTGGTGTTCGGCACGCCCAGGTACATGCCGCCCGAGCAGGCGCGCGGGCGGGCCGACGTCGACGGACGGGCCGACATCTACGCGACCGGCGCCATGCTCTACGAGATGCTCTCGGGGGCTCCCCTCTTCCCGGCGGAGGTCTACACCGAGCTGATCGCGCAGATCCTGGTCGAGACGCCGGTCCACATCCTCAAGCGCGTCCCCCAGATGGCGCCCGATCTCGCCTACGTGATCATGAAGGCGGTCGAGAAGGAGCCGGACATGCGGTTCCAGACCGCCCAGGAGTTCATCGACGCCCTTTCCACGTTCAGCTCGTCGCGCGCGCTCAGGCGGACCGAGCAGCAGCAGGCGCTGGACGGAGAGGTGAGCGTGGACGTGCGGATCGACGACCGGATCCTTTCGTCGAGCCTGCCCTTCGAGAGCATCACGGCGGAAGAGGAATCGATCGCCTCGAGCCTCGTCGAGGTCCCCGAGCCGGTGACGAAAGGCGATGAGGCCACGGCCAGGATCCCGCCCGAGAGCATGCGGGAGTCGAGCGGGGACGCACAGGAGCCGTCTCCGAAGCGCGAGGAAGGGCCGCCGGAAACCGGCCGGGGGCCGGGAGACGACGCGGGAAGCAAGGCGATGGCCTGGGCCGCGGCGGCGATCGCCGCCGTGATCATCGTCACCTGCCTCGTCCTGGCCATCACCTTCGGGGGGGGAGGAAAGGAACCCTCCGATACGGCGACGGCGGAGCCGGCCCCGCCGCCGTCGTCGAAGGTCTTCGTCGAGAACCTCCCCGAGGGGGCGAAGATCTACGTGGACGGCGTCTACTATCCCGACAACCCCTTCGACGTCCCGGGAGCCGCGGCGCCGCGCGCGATCAGGATCGTCCTCAAGGGAAGCGTGCTTCTCGACGAGAAGATCATGATCCGGGACAACACGCTGATTCCCCTGGCGGAGGATCGGGAGGCGGCCGCGAGCGTGCCTCCGGACGCCGGAACGGACGAGGAGGGGGAGGAGCCCCCCGAGGCCCCGCCGAAAAAGAAATCGACGGGCAAGAAGAAGACCGGGGAGATCGACGAGAAGTTTCCCATCGGTAAGGGAGGCGTACCATGAAATGCAGATGCCTGATGCGCGTCGCGACGTCCCTCGGGCTCGCCGCGGCCGCGTTCCTGTCGGTCCCGTCGGACCTTCACGCCGTGACCTGCGACGGAACGGAGCTTCTCTGCCTGAACCTCACGTCGAGCGCCGAGGTGGAGGGCGCGGGGGGAACCGTGGTCGGCGGCGACTTCAACACGGAGGGATTCATGCCCTCGGACGGCGGGGGGATCGACTGGGTCTTCGGGCTCGAGACGAACTTCGCCTCGGGCCGGTTCGAGGTCGACGTGAAGGGGCTGGTGCCCGTGGAGGCGGGCGAGCTCGAGGGAGGCAAGGTGTCCATCTTCGATCTCTGCGGCCTGCCCGACGGGGACCTGCACGGCGTGGGCATCCAGAAGATGGCCCCCGATTACCGGGACGGGCACATCTTCCGCTACGGCATGGACGACGACGGCCTGGCGGACAACTGGGACGCCGTGATCATCACCGGGGCGGACTTCGGCTGCTACTACTCCATCAACGACCCGGCCTGGCTGCCCGACCAGACCCATCACGTCTACGCCGAGTGGAGCGCCGCGGGGCTGGTGCTGGAGATCGACGACCGGCGCTGCGAGAGCGGGGGAAACGGCGATACCTTCGACGTCATCGACAAGGTTTTCACGCTGGCCGCCCGGTGCACGCACTACTCCAATCAGCAGGCCGTGGCGCGCTTCAGCAACTTCCGGCTCTGGTGCAGCGACGAGCCCGTCGTCTGCGGCAACGCAAGCTGCCAGCCCGACCTGGGCGAGGACTGCGCGACGTGCCCGGCCGACTGCGGGGCGTGCCCCGAGGAGACGGTCGAGGAGCCGCCGGACGCCGCCCCCGAGGAGCCTCCAGGGGACATGATGACCGAGGACCCTGCCCTGCCCGAGCGTCCCGAGGACGCCGCGGCGGAGGAGATGCCCGTCCGCGACGCGCCGTCCGATCCCTTCGACGACACCGGGTCCGAGCCTGCCGGCAGCGTCGAGGGCGGCTGCAGCTGCACCGCGGCCGCATGACAGGATTGTATTCCTCCCATTCATGGCTATAATGACCGCCATGACGGTCCCTCCCCGGGCGCTGCCGCTCCTTCTCGTTCTCGCCGCAGCGGCGGCATGTCCCTTGCCCGCCCTCTGCAAGGACGAGGGCGGATCCTCCAAGGAGGAGGAGCTCGCCCTGGCGAAGACGCATTTCGAAAAGGGCGTGGCGCTCTTCAAGGCGGGGGACTACGAGGAGGCGCTGGCGGAGTTCCTCGAATCGCACCGCATCGTCCCGGCCTGGGAGTTCAAGTACAACATCGCGGCCTGCTACCTGAAGATGAAGAAGGCCGCGAAAAGCCTGACCTACTACCGCCAGTACATCGAGGAGGGAGGGGGGGAGGTGCCGAAGGACAGGAAGAAGCAGGTTCTCGAGGAGATCGAGAATCTGGAGGGAAAGGTGGGGAAGGTCGTCTTCTGCTGCGGCCTCGAGGGCAGCCGGCTCGTCGTGGACGAGGTCGAGACCTACGAGGAGATGCCGGGCGAGGCGCTCCTTCTCGACCCTGGCGATCACGGGATCGAGATCGTCAAGGAGGGGTTCAAGCCTTTCACGACGACGATGAAAATCGTCAGCGGGGAGAATCGCCTCGAAGTGACCCTGGAGCCTCTCGGCGAGGGCGCCCCGCAGGCAGGGGGCGGCAGGAAGAAGCTGTCCGGGGCCGAGATGGCGCTCGTCTCGGGGCTCGTCGGAGGTGCGGCCCTGGCGATCGCGGCATCGGTGACGGGAGGCTTCGTCCTCTATCACAGGGACGAGATGAACGAGGCGGCGGGGCCCTGCGACGCCGTCTCCAGGGAAGCCTGCCCGGACGTGTACCGCCACCTGGACACGGCCCGTTCGCTGAAGATCGCGACCAACGTCCTCGTCGGCGCGGCCGTGGCGGCCGGCGTGGTGGGGCTCGCCGTGTTCCTCGCCAGGCGCAAGAAGACGCCGCCCAGGGAGAAGGTTTCCGCCTGGCTGGGCCTGGCACCGGGCGGCACGATGACGGCGGAGCTCGAGGTGAGGTTCTGAGGGTTGATTCATGAAACGCGCGGCCGCACGACTCCTCCTCCTTGCATCGACGACGATGCTTGCCGCCTGCTTCGTCAAGCTGGAGGCGCCGGCCAGGGATGCCTCCAGCGACGAGCCCGGGGATCCATCCGCCGACGAAAACCTGGACGCGCCCCCCGATTGCGGGAACGGCATCGTGGAGAGCCCCGAGGAGTGCGACGACGGGGGCAACGGCGACGAGGGGGACGGCTGCAGAAACGACTGCACCTTCTCGTGCCACGCGGACGAGGAGTGCGCCGACGATCACGCGTGCACGCTGGATGCCTGCGGCGAGAGTGGGTTCGGCCGGCGCTGCAGGCATGAGGCCGCGCCGGAGACCTGCCTGATCGGGGACGCGTGCTACGCCGACGGCGATGCCCGTCCCGGGGCGGAGTGCGAGGAGTGCAGGAGCGCGGTCAGCGCGACGGCGTGGTCCCCCGCGACGGCGGGAAAGCTCTGCATGGATTCCGCCGTGTGCACGGACGGCAACTCGTGCAACGGCGCGGGTCTCTGCGGCGTCCCGCAGACCCTCTTCTGCACGGGCTACGACGACGTCTGCGAGCCCCGGTGCTTTTCGAACAGCCAAGGCTGCGGCACGCCCCCGTCGTCGCTGACCGTCGAGTGCGCGGCGCCGGCGGGCACGTTCTCCGACGCCGTCTGCCGCATCAGCCTCGAGACCCTTTCCGGACAGGCCCCCTGCCTGCACTGCGAGGCGAAGGCGGGGGTCGTGACGCTCGCGGCATCGGACTTCGGCGACGACAGGGGCGCGTGCGACCTGGACGGCTGGTCCCTCGTGCCGGGGCCGGCCTGCGGGGCCGACTACGACGCCGCGTGCTCCCCCGCCGCGACGTCTCTTTCGTGCTGCGATTTCTTCGACTCGATCTGCGTCCCCGCCGCCGGCGACTTCGTCCTCTCGAGCGACGGGAACGCCAACTGCGGGGGCGGTCTCGAGGAATGGAGGCTCTCAAGAACGCTGCGCACCTCCGGCGTGGACGACCTCCAGCTGTGCCTCGCGGCGGGAAAGCGCGGGGCCGTCGGCGCCGACGACATTCTCGCCGTCGCGATCGCCGATGCCGACGACGCCGGCGGGGTCATCTGCCGGGACGGCGGGCGGATCTCGGGCGAGCTCACGGGCGGGGTCGACGACGTCCTGTGGCCCCTGTGCGCCTCGCCTCCGGCCTGGGCGGACGACAACCCCGCCGTCACCGTCACGCTGACGGCCCATGCCGGCGGGGAGAGCCAGGCGCTCCTCGTGGACGACGTGACGCTTCGCGGATGGTGGACCGGGTGCGAATCAAGCTACCAGTCGGCGTTCACCGAGGACTTCGGCGGCTGCATGGGCATGATCACGGACGGCTGGAAGGATTGGGACATCGCGGGATCGCCGGCCTGTCCCGGGTTTTCGTGCCCGGGAGGAGACGGCGACGCCTACGGGGTCGAGGCGTCGGGAGAGAGCTGGACGATGACGCACGGCGTCGACACCTCGGGCCTGGACGGGGACGTCCGGCTCTGCTTCGACGTCGGGGACAATGGTGCGGGCCCGGAGGCGTCGGTCCTCGCGGCGTTCTCCACGGACGGCGGGGAGAGCTGGGAGACGGCATGGGAGCACGCGGGGGACGTCACGCAGGACGGCCGGTGCGTCCACGTGTGCGTCAGCCTCTCCGACCTGGACGACCGGGCCGCCAGGAACCGGGCGATGATGATCCGCTTCACGCTGTCCGCCGGCGCCGCCGGCGTCACCATCGACGATGTCGGCGTCGCGGGTGCGGTCTACTGCGACGCGGGCGAGAGCGTCGTCCTGGGCGGCGTGACGGAGACGTCGACGCCGGGACTCTACGAGCTGACCGTCCGGAACGAGTCGAGCGGCCAGATCGGCGCCCTCGTCACGTGCCGGTGGGGAGACCCCTCGCTCCTCATCGAGGGGTCCGACGAGGTCCGGTTCCGCCCTTGAATCCGCCCGCAGACGTGGTAGGATGACTCCGGCGGATGAAGGCGAAGAAACGGAAAAAGGACGTCACGGGCGACGTCGCCGCGACCCGGCGATGCGCGCCCCCTTCCGAGCTCGGGGCCAAACCGCCCGCCAGGGTCTACCTGAACATCACGTGCGACGCTGCGACCCGGGTCATCCCCGTCTTTCCCGACGACAAGAAGGTCGTGGGAAGGGACGAGAAGGTCTCCCTCCGCGTCGATGACCCCACGCTGTCGCGCAGGCACGCCGAGATCGCCCTGAAAGGCGAAAGGCTCGTCGTGGCGGACCTGGGGAGCCTGAACGGGACGTTCGTCAACGGCAGGAGGATCGGGGAGCCGACCGAGATCGGCCACGGCGACATCGTCCTCCTCGGATCGACGCAGATCGGCGTCGTCGAGACCTTTGCCCCGGCCCCGGCCGGCGAGAGCGTGCCGGCCCCGGTCGAGGGCAGGACCCCCCCGCGCGGCGAGCCGACGGCGATCCTCGTCAAGGATCCGAGCATGGTCCGGCTCTACGCGTACGCCGAGCGCATCGCCCCGTCCTTCTCCTCCGTCATCCTCCTGGGGGAGACGGGGACGGGCAAGGAGGTCATGGCCCGCCACATCCACCGGTCCTCGAAACGGCGGGGAGGTCCCTTCGTTCCCATCAACTGCTCCACGATCCCCGAGAGCATCGCCGAGAGCGAGCTCTTCGGCCACGAGAAGGGCGCCTTCACCGGCGCGGCGGCGCGCAAGACCGGCCAGGTCGAAGAGGCCCACGGGGGCACGCTCTTTCTCGACGAGGTGACGGATCTTCCGGCGGCGGTCCAGCCCAAGCTCCTGCGCTTCCTCGACGACCGGAAGATCACCCGGCTCGGAGGGACCGGCACGATCGAGGTCGACGTCCGTCTCATCTGCGCCACGAACAGGGACATCGAGGGCGAGGTCCGCGCCGGCAAGCTGCGCGCCGACCTGTACTACAGGCTCAACCAGTTCTCCATCTACATCCCGCCGCTCAGGTCCCGGCCCCTCGAGATCCCGGCCTTCGCCGAGTTCTTCCTGAAGGCGATGGCCGGGCGCGCGGGACTGAAAGCCCCGGCGATCGCCCCGGACGCCGTCCAGTCCCTGATGAGCTACCCGTGGCCGGGCAACATCCGGGAGCTACGCAACGCGATGGAGCGCCTGGTCGTGCTGGCCGGAGGAGACGAGATCACGGGCGACCGGGTTCTCTCCATCCTGAAACAGACCGGCCGGACCGGGGACACGGCCTCGGGCATGGTTTCGAGGATCGAGCAGCTCGAGCACCGGATGATCGTCGATGCCCTGGGAAGCTGCGGGGGAAACCAGACCCGGGCGGCCCGCATGCTCGGCATCTCGAGAAGAACGCTCCTCTACAGGCTGCAGAAGTACGGCATCGGTCCCACCCGCGGGTAGCGGGTTTCCGCGTCCGGAGCTGTACAATCCTTGCGCAACCTGCGCATGGTTCGGACAGCGGTTCTTTCGTCCTGCCCTCTCCGCCGGGGCTGTCCGTCCTGAAAGATGGCGTCAACGTTGCCGGTTTCTCCATGGGGATGCCGTGGTCCGCTTCTTGCACTCTACGCGTACGGAAAAGGAGCGAATCATGAACGCACCCCGCCCCCTCAACGTTGCCCTCATCGTCCTGCTCATGGCCGCGGCGGGGGTGTCATGCGGGGAAAGCGGGGGCGTCCCCTCCGGCGAGACAGCCGGATCCTCCGACTGCGTCCTCTTCGAGCCCTTCCCCGGGTACTTGACCTGCCTCATGCCCGTATCGCCCGGCCCGGGCGAGGTTTTCTTCCAGGACGGCGGCTCACCTTCGCCGACCGAGCTCCCCGGCGCCGTCGACCACAGGGCCTATCTCGACGGTTGCATGGAGGTGCACAGCCAGGGCGGCTGCGGCTGGTGCACGGCCCATGCCACGACGGCGTCGCTCGAATCGTACCTGTGCAGGGACGAGGCAGCGTACGAGAGGATATCGGAGCCTCACCTGTGGAGCCTTGCAGGAAGGGACGTGGCCGACTGCCGCGGAGGCATGCAGATCGCTCAGGCCATGGAGGTCATCCGGGACCACGAGCTCGTGCGCAGCGCCCTGTGGCCCTACTCCGACGACACGGGCCGGAGGGTGAGCGCAAGGCCGGCGCAGGACGTCCTCGAAGCGAACGGCAAATACGGGACGGACGACTTCGGGGCCGTGGGCGGCCGCGACGTCGAGGCGCTCAAGCGTACCCTGAGCGGGGGCTCCAACGTCGTTTACGCCCTGCCCGTCTTCCGCGACACGGGGTGGGACTGCACATTCTTCCCGATCTGCCCCGGGTGGGGAACCATCACCCGGCCCGACCCCCCGCCTCCGGCCATGTGCCTCTGCGAATGCGCGAGAAACGCCGACGGCACGCTCGTCGACGCGGCCTGTTCGGCGTGCCCCGACCAGCCCCACTGCGTGATCGGGTACCACTCCGTGCTGATGACCGGCTACAGCGATGACACCGGAAGCTTCACCTTCCTCAACTCCTGG
>Ga0316628_100002333_pt1 | contig 13990 bp, 11 predicted proteins | sample OWC_Aug_M2_C1_D5_FD_207648 | JGI IMG/M metagenome (GOLD analysis project Ga0316628, IMG submission 207648) | Wetland soil microbial communities from Old Woman Creek delta, Ohio, United States - OWC_Aug_M2_C1_D5_C | ecosystem: Environmental > Terrestrial > Soil > Wetlands | place: USA: Ohio... | reverse complement strand
CTTTGCCCCCCGCTCGATCCCGGCGAGTCGGCGCGCTTGTACGCGTGCATGCTTGAAGATACGGCGGTCGAATTGTCCGCATTGACCCGTGTCCGGCGATACATCTTCCTCGATCCGCCGGAATCCTCGGACTACTTCCAGTCCCCCCCTTTCGCTGCGTTCCAGCCGTTTCCGCAGCGCGGCCGGGATCTCGGGGAGAGGATGCGTGACGCGTCGGCGACCGCGTTCCGTCTGGGGGCGCATCGCGTGGTGATCGTGGGTGCGGACTGCCCGTCGCTCTCGGCGGGGACGGTCCGCCGCGCGTTCCGGGAGCTTTCCTCCGGTGCGTCGGTCGTGTTCGGCCCCTCCGCGGACGGTGGATACTACCTGGTCGGCCTCTCCACGCCGGACGAGCGGCTGTTCCGGGGATTCCGATGGAGCACCGCGGAGGTGCTCCGGAACGCGGCGGCGCGCTGCAGGTTCCTCTCGGCGCCGTTCTCGTTCCTGCCTTCCGGCAGGGACGTGGACACCGGGGAGGACCTGCTCGCGCTGAGGGAGTGGGCAAGGACGCACGCGCGGCCGGCGTGCCCCCGGACCCGCGGGTGGATCACCGCTTTTTTTGGGCGGGGAGGCGGCGAATTCCCCCGTTCGCGGGAACGAACACCCGGTCCTCCCCGAGATTCACGATCTCGCCGCGAAGGGTGACCGACTTCACCCCCTTCGGGACTTCGATCTCGAACGCGCCCGACTCTCCGCGCAGGAGGGCCCCCTCGCCTCGGAACGGGGACTTCGGGAATACGCGCTTCCGCTCCGTCCTCCCGTCGCCGTACAGGAACTCCGCGATCACCCCGATGGAACGCAGGGAGAGGTCGGGGATGTCCTCCCCCCGGTTGACGAGATTCCCCCTCAGGAGAACATTTCCCCCATCCTTCCGTTCCCGCTCCGCCTCGATCAGGAAGGCGTTGTCCGCCGGAACGACGATCTTCACCCGCGTCAGGAGTCCGATTGCCAGCCACAGTGCAAGGATCGCGAGAAGAGCCGGCCCGACGACCTTCACCCACTTGCCGTGGTCCCGGTAAAATTTCCGCAGCTGCGGGAAGCGTTCCGGAGGAACCAGCAGTGCGCGGAAATCCTTCGGTTTCCCCGGGATCCCGGTCCGCACGGGCTGGAGGCAATACGGGCAGTTGGAAACGTCGGCGGGGATCTGGATCGTGCAATGCGGACAATCGATGTAATTCCGGTTTTCCGGGCCGGGGACCGGCGATTCCGTCATGACGATCCTCCCACAGCCCCGCCGTCAGTGCCCGTCCATTTTTCCATTGCCGGGGTACCCCAGGGAGTGCCTTTCATCCGGGAGTGGGGCGCCTGTCCCGGGAAGAGAGGTATTCCACGAGGATGCGTACGGGCGCGCCCGAAGGCCCCGGCGCATACCCGCGCTTCTCCTTCTCGACCCAGGCGGTGCCCGCGATGTCGAAGTGGACCCATGGCGTGCCGCCCGCGAACTCCTGGAGGAAGCGGCCGGCCGTGATCGTCCCGGCCTCGCCGCCCCCGACGTTCTTCAAATCCCCGATGTCGCTCTTGATCTGCTCGAAATACTCCTCGTGCAGCGGCAGCTCCCACGCCTTCTCTCCCGACGAAGCGGAGGCCGCCCTCATCCGCGAAAGCATCCCCTCGTCGTTCCCCATCATTCCGATGTTCACGCTCCCGAGCGCCACGACGCAGGCGCCCGTGAGCGTCGCCGCGTCGACCATCTCCTTCGGCTCGTATTTCCGGACGGCGTACGTCATCGCGTCCGCGAGGATGAGACGTCCCTCCGCGTCGGTCGAAAGGATCTCGACGGTCTTCCCCGACATCATCCGAAGGACGTCGCCCGGCCGGAACGCGGTCCCGGACGGCATGTTTTCCACGCAGGGGACGACGGCGACAAGGTTCCGCCGGATTCCGAGTGCGGCGGCTGCCCGTAGAGCCGCAAGCATCCCCGCGCCCCCCGCCATGTCGTACTTCATCTTTTCCATCCCCTCCCACTTCTTGAGGGAGATGCCCCCGGTGTCGAAGGTGACCCCCTTCCCGACAAGGGCGGTCCACGGGGATCCCGGGGTCCCGCCGCGATACTCGGCGACGACGAGGCGGGGCGGGGCGGAGCTGCCCTTCGCCACGGCGAGGATCCCGCCCGTCTTCAGGGCGGCAAGTTCGGGGAGACCGAGGACCCGGACGCGCACCTTGCGCGCCGCGGCGGCCCCGATCCCGCGCCCCACCCCCCTTGCGGCGCGGGCAAGGTCGTCGGGCCGGAGTTCCCCCGGCGGCGTCGCCACGAGGGCGCGGCCCCAGTTGATCGCCTCGCCGACCCGCGCGCCCTGGGATACTCCGGCGCGCACGGAGGGGAACGCCTTCGCATCCCGCTCGACGAACAGGACCCGGCTGACACGGTGCGCCTTCTCCGCCTTGTACCGGTCGTACTCGAAGGCCGACAGGGCGGCGCCGAGCGCACAGAAGCGCCCCGCGGTTCCAGGTTCGATCCCGCCCGCGCCCGCTCCGTGGACGACGGACGCCACGGTGGAAAGCTTGAGGCGCTTCGCCGCCTTCAGGACCGGCAGGACGGCCTGGCGCGCGCGGTCCGCGTTGAATTCCTCCTTCTTCCCGAGACCGACCACCAGGACCCGTGGAGAGGAGAGACCCCGGGAGGGGCGCAGGGAAAGGGTTTCCCCGATCTTCCCCTCGAAGTCGCCGTCGCGGACCGCCGCGGAGATCGCGCCCCCGATCGCCGCATCGACCGCGGCGGCCGCTCCACCCGGCCGCTTCGCCCCCTCGAACAGGTTCACGACCACCATGTCCGCCTTGACCTTGCGGATGTCTCCGGAAATGCAATCGATGCGCATCGCTTATCCCCTGTGGACGATCTACGGTCGTTGATTACCATACTGACGCGTTCGCAACATTGTCAAGGTGGACGGATCCGGGCTCAAGGGACTCCGGCTACGTTGCCGAATTCGTATACCGGGGGCTCAGATGCCGAGGTAGGCTTCCTTCACGTGGGGGTTGTCCGACAATTCCTTCCCGGTCCCCTGCAGCACGATCCGGCCGTTCTCGAGGACGTAGGCGCGGTCGCACATGGCGAGGGTCTGCCGGACGTTCTGCTCCACCAGCAGGACCGTGACCCCCTCGCGGTTGATCCGCTTCACGATCTCGAAGACCTCCTGGACGAGAATCGGTGCAAGTCCCAGCGACGGTTCGTCGAACATCAGGAGCTTCGGAAGTGCCATCAACCCGCGCCCGATCGCGCACATCTGCTGTTCGCCGCCGCTCAACGTCCCCGCGGGCTGCTTCCTGCGCTCCTTCATCCTCGGAAAGAGCTCGTAGACCCAATCGATCGACCGGGACCGCTGCTTTTTCGCCTCCGGCGAGAGGGACCCCATGATCAGGTTCTCCTCCACGGACATCTCCCGGAACAGCCTCCGGGCCTCCGGGACGTGGACCACCCCGTGGCCGATGACCATGTCCGGCGTGAGCCGGTCGAGCCGGACGCCGCCGAACTCGATGGACCCCTTCCGGGGCGTGAGGAGACCCGAGATCGCCTTGAGGGAGGTGGATTTCCCCGCCCCGTTGGCCCCCACGAGGACCAGGATCTCCTTGTCGCGCACCTCGAAGGAGATGTCCCACAGGACCTGGAGGTCCCCGTAGAAGACGTCGATCCCGGATACATCAAGCATAATCGGTCCCCAGGTACGCCTGGATGACCGCCTGGTTCGCCGCCACCTCCTTCGGCGTCCCCTCGGCGATCGTCTGGCCGAAGTTGATTGCGTGGATCCGGTCCGAGATCGTCATGATCACGTGCATGATGTGCTCGATGATGATGATGGTGGTGCCGTTCTCCCGGATTTTCTTGATGAGCTCGATCGCCTCGACGAGCTCGGTCGGGTTCAACCCCGCCGCCGTCTCGTCGAGGAGCAGGATCTCCGGCCGCGTGGCCATCGCCCTCCCGATCTCCAGCCGCTTGCGCCCGGCGATCGGCAGCGCCTTCGCCAGCACGTCCCTGACGGGTGCGAGGCCGCAGAAATCGATCGTTTTCAGCGCGACCTCCCTCGCCTCGCGGAACGTATTCACGCGGGAGTACGCGGCGGCGATCACGTTGTCCAGCACCGTCATGCGGCCGAGGGGCTTCACGACCTGGAAGGTCCTGCCGATTCCCAGCCGGCAGATCCCGTGGGTCGGAAGCAGGTGGATCTCCCGCCCCTTGAAGAGGACCCTCCCCGAGGTGGGACGATGGAATCCGCTGATCATGTTGAAGGTCGTCGTCTTCCCGGAACCGTTGGGACCGATGAGGCCGAAGATCTGCCCCTGGTCCACCTCGAAGGACACCCCGTTGACCGCGGCCAGACCGCCGAAATATTTCACGAGCTTGTCGACCTGGAAGTACGCCATGTCCGTGTCCCTCAGTTCCCGGCGTCCAGCCGGAACACGCGCTTGCGGATTTTCGGCCAGTCGCCGACGATCCCGTTGGGAAGGACGAGGATCACCACGACCACCAGGATCCCGAACCCGAGGACGTGCGCCTGCGTCAGGACGACGGCGACCTTCGCCAGGCTCTCCGAACCCGAGACGGCGCCGAGCCATTGGAAGAGGCCGAAGAAGCCCGAGCGGAACATCTCCTGGACGGTCACCATCAGGAAGGCGCCGACGGCGGGACCGTAGACCGTCCCCACGCCGCCCACGATGCCGACGAGGATCGCCATGATGGAGATGTCGTGCAGTGAAAAGACGACGTGCGGGTCGATGAACCCCATGTAGTTCATGTAGAGGGCGCCGGCGATCCCCGTCCAGAAGGCCGCGTACGCGAGGGAGAGCATCTTGTAGAGATGGGTGTTGATCCCGAGGCTCTCCGCGGCATCCTGGTCTTCCCGTATTGAGACGAAGTAGTACCCCGGCTTGGAGTGGACGACCCATCGCAGGCTGGCGATGCTTGCGACGGCCATCGCCAGGGCGATGTAATAATAAGGCATTTTCGACGTGAAGCTGGGCATGATGAGGATCCCCACCATCCCCCCCGTGAAGTTCTCGGCGATGGTCGCGCCCTGCCGCAGCACCTCGTTCAGCGCCAGGGTCGCCAGCGCGAAGTAGGCGCCGCGCATCCGGAAGCAGATCCACCCGAAGGGCAGCCCCACCGCGGCGGCGACGAACCCTCCGAGAGCGAGGCCCCACCAGGGGGAGATCCCGAGGTGGTGCGACAGCAGTCCCGCGGTATAGGCTCCGCATCCGAAGAAGGCCGCATCCCCGAACGACACCTGGCCGGTGTAGCCGGCGATGAGGTTCCAGGCCGACCCGATGACGACCCACATGAGAAAAAGGATCATCAGGTGCAGGTAGTAGTCGTCCCGCATGACCAGCGGCATCGCCAGGACCACCCCGAGGAAGACGAGGGGGAGGAAGTTCCTCTTCACGGCGCGCGGCACCGTTCAGACCTTGGTCAGACGCTTGAAGCCGCCCGGCAGGAACAGGAGCACCAGGATGAAGATGGTCAGCCCGACGATGTCCTCGTACTCCATCCCGAAGTACGTCGCCCCCAGGCTTTCGGCAAGCCCCAGCGTCACCCCCCCGAAGATGGCCCCCACCGTCGACCCCAGGCCGCCGAGGATCGTGATGATGAAGGCCTTCGCCGTAAAGGGCCCGCCGAGGTCCGGAAAGACGTAGTACACCGGGGCGAGCAGGGCTCCCGCGGCGGCCACGAGTCCGGCCCCCAGGCCGAAGGTGATCACCGTGATGCGCCCGGTGTTCACTCCCATGAGGGTCGCCGCGTCCTTGTCCTGGGCGGTCGCCCGGATGGACCGCCCGAGATCCGTCTTGAGAAGAAACCAGAACATGACCCCGGTGAAGGCGAGGGCGATCACGAACGCGATCGTCAGGGCAACGCTGAAGGAAATATTTCCCAGGAAGAAGGTCCGGTCGGAATAACCCGTCGTGACGGACTTGTAGTCCGACGTGAAGATGAACCGGACGATCTCGGTCAGCACCATTCCGATCCCCACCGTCATGAGCACCTGGTTCTCGGGAAGGATCGTGTCCGCCTTGATGAGGGGATTGAGCAGGTACTTCTGGATCGCCACGCCCAGCAGGAACAGGAGGGGCATGGCGACGAAGAGCGCGATGTACGGGTCGACCCCCATCGTGTTGAGGACGAAGGTCACGTACATCGCCAGCATCATCAACTGCCCGTGGGCCAGGTTGATGATCCCCATCACGCCCATGATGAGGGTCATCCCGATCCCGATCAGGGCGTACAGGCCGCCCTTGAGAACCCCTGCCACGATCGTCTGCAGGAAAACGTCCATCCCATCTCCCTGATACGTCCGGTGAATGCAGCCGCCGGGCGGAGTAACGGAGAGCTCCGCCCGGCGGCGCCGATCAGTGCGACCGCCGGAAAGACCTTACTTGCGCTTGTCCCAGGCCGGGGTCGGGTAAACGTACTTCTTCGTGGCCACGATCTTCGGCCAGACCGCCACGAGTTCGCCTTTTTGCCACTGGACCATGTAGGTGTCGAGCTTGTTCTGCTGGGTCTTCTTCCCGTAGGAGACGAACTTGACCGGCCCGAAGACGGTCTTCATGTTCGTCGCGGCCAGGGCGTCCCGGACGTCTTTCGGGGTGAGGCTCTTCGCCCGCTTCAGGGCGTCGGCCACGACCTGCATCGCCGCGTACGCCTCGGCGCCGTGGTACTCGGTCTCGGTGCCGTATTTCTTCCTGAACTTGTCGAAGTATTCCTTGGCCCCCGGGAACGGCAGCGTCTCAAGCCACAGCGTCGCGGAGTAAACACCCTCGGCCGCGGCGCCCGCGCTCTTGGCGAACTCCGGGAGGGTGAAGCCGGCCCCGCCGCCGATGAACAGCTTGGGGTTGATCCGAAGTTCCTTCGACTGGCGCATCAGCAGGGAGGCGTCCATGACGTAGGACACCATGTAGATCATGTCGGGGTTCGCCGCCTTGACCTTGGTGAGGACCGGCTTGAAGTCGATCGCGCCCGCCTGGTACCCTTCCTTCACCACGATCTTCAGGCCGAGATCCGCGCAATCCTTTTCGAACGACTTCGAGCTGGACTGGCCGAACGCGCTGTTTTCGTAGAGGAGCGCGACGGTCTTCACGTCCTTCGCCACTCCCTGCAGGAAGGACTTCACCGCGTTCGGATATTCGCTGGCCGGGGGGTTGACCCGGAAAATGTAGTCGTATCCCTTCTCGGTGATGTCGTCCGCCGACCCGGTGGAGATCACGAAGGGAACCTTGAACTGCTGCGCGACCGGGGTGACGGCGGCGGTAACCTGGCTGGAATACCCGCCGGTGATGACCGGCACTTTTTCCCGGGAGATCAGTTTTTCGACCCCCGACCGTCCGACGTCCGGCTTCCCGGTGTCGTCCTCGAAGCGCAGCTCGATCTTCATCCCGCGGACGCCGCCCTTCGCGTTGATCTCCTCGGCCGCCATCTCGTACGAACGCTTCTCGATTTCGCCGAACTTCGCCTGCGAACCGGTCAGGGGGAGCAGCACGCCCACCTTGACCGTTTCCGCGGCGAACCCGGCGGATGCCGCCACGACCAGCGACAGGATCGCCGCGGCGACGACGAATGCCTTGCCGACGTTTCCCTTCATAATCCCCTCCCTTGGATTTCCGCCGCCGCACGGCGGAAATCCGCCGTGACGCGGCGCAGTCTGGTAACGGACCACGGGACCCTCCCGCGGCAGCAAGTATACCAAGGGGAAGGGGACGGGGTCATCGGAGGGATTTTGATTCTTCCGTAGGTGATTTACCTACAGGGGTCCGGCGGGCGATCCTCACGGCTCGATGATCCGGTTCTGGATCGCGAAACGGGTCAGCTCCGCGTTGTTGCGCAGGCCCAGCTTCTTCAGGAGCCGGAACCGGTACGTGTCGACGGTCTTGGTGCTGATGGCGTAGCTCGCGGCGATCTCCCGGTTGCTCTGTCCGAGCGCGAGGCTCCGCAGGACCTGGATCTCCCGCGTCGAAAGCGCGTCGAGGGAGGTGCGGTCCGCCGGACCTTTCCCCATGCGCCTGGCCAGCGCCTCGGCGGCGTCGTCGCTCAGGTACCTTCCACCCCCGTGGACCTTCCGGATTCCCTTGATCAGCTGGTCGGCCGCCGCGCGCTTCGTGATGTATCCCCCGGCTCCGGCGCCGATCGCGCGAACCACATACTGCTCCTCCTCGTGCATCGTCAGCACGAGGATCGCCGTCCCGGGGTGGGAGGCGCGGATCCGCTCCACGACTTCCAGGCCGTCCATGCCCGGCATGGAGATGTCGACGACGGCGACGTCGGGGAGGCATTCGCCCGCTTTCCGGATCGCTTCCCGCCCGTCGGCCGCCTCGGCCACCACGGTCATGTCCCCGGCGCTGTCGATCAGGCGGCGCAGTCCGTCCCGGACGATGCTGTGATCGTCGGCCAACAGGACGCGGATCACGCAAGGTCCCCTTTCGCCGCGGCGAGCGGGATCCGCAGCTCGATCCGGACCCCCCCGCCCGCACCTGCGCCGATCGACAGCGTCCCCCCGATCAGCGACGCCCGCTCCCGCATCCCGATCACCCCCAGTCCCTTCGATTCGCCCAACTGCTCCGGGGCGAGCCCCCTCCCGTCGTCCTCCACCGAGAGAAGCAGCTTCCCCCCCTCCGCCCGCAGGGAGATGTCGGCCCGCGACGCGCCGGAGTGCCGCGCCACGTTCGTCAACGACTCCTGGGCGATCCGGTAGGCGGCGGTCGCCGCCCTGTCGTCGATCCGGGGCACCCTGCCGTGGCGGTAGACGCATCGTATCCTCGTACGCTTCTCGAAGTCGCGTACGTACCAGTCGAGGGCGTCCACGAGCCCGAGGTGATCGAGGGCGCCGGGCCGCAGGCGGGTGGCGATCCCCCGTACCTCGTCGATCGCCTTGTCGATGACGCCGCACATCGCATGGGCCTGCCGCGACGCCTCCGGATCGGTGCCCTTCAGCCGGTCCCGGAGCCACGCCGCGTCGAGGCCCAGGGCCGTAAGCACCTGGCCGAACTCGTCGTGGAGTTCGCGCGCAACGGCGGCGCGTTCCTTCTCCTGTCCCGCGATGATGCTGTCGGAGAGGCGGCGCAGCTGGTCCTCCGCCCGCTTGATCCCGGAGATATCGGTCGAGATCCCGCACAGGGCCGAAGCCGTACCCGCCTCGTCGTATATGGGGAACCGGGTGGAGAGGTAGACGTGCGCGCCCTCGTCCTGCGGGAAGGTCTCCTCCACCTGGATGGAGGTCCGCAGCTCGAACACCTTTCGATCGTTTTCCTGCAGCGCGCAGGCGAACTCGCGGGGAAAGACGTCGAAGTCGTTCTTCCCGTGGACCTCGGCATTACGGACCCCGAACAGCTCCGTGAAGCGGGGATTGACGTAGGCGTACCGCCCTTCGCGATCCTTGACGTACACGACCGCCGGGGTGTGCCGGAGGATGCTCGTGAACCGCCGCGTCCGCTCCTTCACCTGCCGTTCGAGCTCTCCCGAGTGCCGCGTCAACTGCTTCTGGGCCTCCCGCAGCGCTTCCTCGGCCGCCTTCCTCCGCACGATGTCGTCGCTCGCCCTCCGGTAGAGGAAGAAGACGGAGAGGCCGATCAGGAAGCACAGAACCAGGATGATCGGCCCCGTGACGCGGAACAGCGGGGCGGATATCTTCCGCGAGACGGCCTGGAGGTCGCTCAGGTAGACCACGCTCCAGCCGGGGTACGTCGAGACGTCCAGCCGGTAGAACCGGTACCCCCTCCCGCCCGCGTCGCGCGCCGTGCCGTCCCCCAGGATCGAAAGGCCGCTCCATTCCCACGGCCCAGGCCCGAACTGCTGCGATCGCGCAACCTCCTCGACGTCCTCCTGGGTAAGGCCCTGCAGCGAGCGGTAGATCCACTCCTTGCGGCTGGCGGCGAACACGATCCCCTTCGGATCGGTGAGGAGAACGATCCCCTCCCCCCCCTGGAGGAACTGCCGCTCGATCGGCCCCGTCGATACCTTGATCACCGCGACGCCGATGGGAGGGGCGGCGGCATCCCCGTACACCGGGTGGCTGAAGTAGACGCCGCGGACGTTCGATGTCACCCCCTGCGCCATGTAGGTCGCCGGCGTCCCCCGGATCGCCTGCTTCCAGTACGGGCGGAAGGCGAAATTGTTCCCGACGAAGCTGTCCGGCGCGTCGCGGTTGCTGGACGCGACCGTCGTCCCGCCGCGGTCCATGACGTAGCAGACGTCGGCCGCAAGGGCGTTCCGGAAATGGTCGAGGACGGCGTTCGCCCGGGTGAGGGACGGTTCCCGGGGATTGGACAGGAGCTCCGACATCTCCTTCAGGCCGGCAAGGGCGCGGGCCGTCTTCTGGTTCTCGGCGAGGAACGAGGAAACCCCGTTCCGGATCCGCTCCGCCTGGAGTGCGCTGTCCTTCTCCGCCTCCTTGTAGGCGGAGTCCTGGAGGGAACGGAAGTAGACGTACCCCGCGACGGAAACGGAGAGAAAGGAGAGGAACGAGAGGACCACGAGGATAACGCGGAGCTTCACGGAGCCATGGTAGCATTGACATTGCGGGAAGGCTATATTAGGGTTTCAAGATGCGGCGTATGCGCGTTTTCCTCGCCACCGGGGCGGCCCTGTTCCTGCTTTTTTCCTCCGGATGCTCCGATAAGCTCTCCCGACAGACGGGGCTCACCGACGCAGAGCTGTTTGCGCGCGGACAGAGGCAGGCGGATCAGAAAAGATACAAGGCCGCCTCGGAGGCCTTCCAGATCCTCCTCGAGCGGTTCCCTACCTCGCCGCTGGCGGCCCGGGCGCAGTTCGGTCTCGCTTCGAGCCGGATGGCGAACAACGAGGAGGTCGAGGCCGAGGTGGCGTTCGACGACTTCCTCCGCCTCTACCCCGCGGACCCGAAGGCCCCCGACGCACTGTTCCTGAAGGGGAACCTGCTGTCCCGGCAGGTCTACCCGCCCGGGAGGGACCAGGGGAAGACGCGGGAGGCGATCAAGGCGTACAACCTGTTCCTCGAGCGGGAGCCCGGCACCGCCCGCGCGCGGGAGGCCTCGGGGAAGATCCGCGACCTGCGCAACCGGCTGGCCCTCCACGAGGCGAACGTGGCGAGCCACTACTTCACCAGGAAACTGTACGATAGCGCCGAGGCGCGGGCTCGGCGGGCGGTCGCGGATTACCCCGACGTGCCGGCCGCTCCGACGCTCCTCTCCCTGCTCGCGCAGGCGCTCGAGAAGCAGGGGAAGCGGGACGAAGCGGCGACCGTCCGGAAGACGCTCGCGGAGAAATATCCCGAATGGGGGAAGAAACGGTGAGCCGGGAGCTGGCCGGATTGATCCGGATGGGAAAGAACGCCGTAAGCGAAGCGGATTGCATGCGGGCCGAGCGGCAACTCCTCGAGGCCCTCGCGGGCGGCGCGCAGTATCCCGACATCCACTACACGCTCGGCCTGATCGACCACCAGCGGGGGAATTTCAGGCGAGCGGTCGAGCGGTTCGGACAGGCGGTCTCCCTGAACCCCGACTACACCGAAGCGCTGCTTTCCCTCTCCATCACGCTGAACGACATGGGACGGTACGACGAAGCACGGGACGCCTACGACCGCGCCGCGGAGATCCTCACCCGGAAGGGGGGGTCGCCCGGGAAGAACCTGTTCCGGGGACGGATCGCGAACCTTCACAAGGAGCTCGGGGAACTCTACCTCGCGCTGGGCCAGCACGACGACGCCATCCGTGAATACCGGCACGCGCTCTCCATCGCGCCGGAGTACCCCGACCTTCGGGTTCGACTGGTAACGGCGCTCCGGGAAGGGGGGCGGCTCGACGAGGCGCGGGCCGAGGTGGACGCGTTTCTCGCGAAATCCCCCGGAAACGCGGCGGCCCTCATGCAGAAGGGGATCCTGGACTACCTCGCCGGGGAAAAGGCGGGCGCGCGCCGCGCGTGGGAAGAGGCGCTCTACAAGGACCCGCTCAACAAGATCGTACAGGTGTACCTGAACACCCTCGACCGGGAAACCCAGCCGGGATAAAGCAGGGCGCCGCTCAATTCCACGATGCGATCGTGGCGAGGGCCTCCGCCAGTTTTTCGACCCGGGATCCCCCGGCCTGGGCCATGTCCTTTCGCCCGCCGCCCCCGCCGCCCACCAGCGCCGCCGCCTTCCGGACGATGTCGGAGGCCGAGAACCTCCCTGTGAGGTCGGGTGTGACGCCGGCCACAAGGTGACACCGATCCCCCTCCCGGGCTCCCAGGAGCAGGATCCCGCTCGAGAGCTTCCCCTTTACCGCGTCGGCAAGATCGCGCAACGCCGCGGCGTCCATCGCCTCCACCTCGGCCGAAACACGCCGGACCCCGGCAACCTCCTTCGCACCGGACAGGATCTCCCCCACCAGGTCCCGCGAAGAGCGCCGGCGGGACTCCTGGAGCGCTTTCTCCAGCGCCTTGATCTGCGAGGAAAGCTTTCGCACCCGCTCCGGCACCTCCGGCGCCGCCACCTTCAATTCCCTGGCCAGACCGTGAAGCGTCCCGGCCTCTTCCCTCAGGGTCCGCCAGGCCGGCAGTCCGGTGACCGCCTCGATGCGCCGGACCCCGGCGGCCACCGCACCCTCGGAGAGGATGCGGAAGAGGCCGATCTCCGCGGTGTTCCGCACGTGGGTCCCGCCGCACAGCTCCCGGCTCACTTCCGGGACGGTCACCATCCGGACGATGTCCGCGTATTTCTCCCCGAAGAACGCCATCGCGCCCGCCGCCACGGCCTGTTCGTACGGCAAGGACTCCCACGTGACCGGGCGCGGGGAGAAGACGACCCGGTTCACCTCCTCCTCGACCGCGGAAAGCGTTTCGGGGGAGAGCGCCTCGAAATGGGAAAAGTCGAACCGGAGCTTGTCGGGCCCGACGTACGAACCGGCCTGCTTCACGTGGGTCCCGAGAATCTTGCGCAGCGCCGCCTGGAGCAGGTGCGTCGCCGTGTGGTTCCCCTGCGTCAGCCGCCGGGACGTCTCGTCCACCAGGAGCCGCACCGCCAGCCCTTCCCGGACCGTCCCTGAAAGCACCTTGATCCGGTGGATGACCTGGTCTGCGGATACCCTGCGGGTATCCCGGACCTGGAGCGTGAAGCCGTCCCCCCGGACTTCGCCGGTATCCCCCGTTTGGCCGCCGGACTCCCCGTAGAATGGCGTCACGTCGGTCACCAGCTCCGCTTCCTCTCCCGCCGCCGCGGAGGGGACCCGCGCCCCCCGGCTGAAGATCGCCACGATGCGGGCGTCCGATTCCATCCTCTCGTATCCCACGAAGTCGACGGAGATTCCCGCGCGGGAGAGTTCGCCGGCCACGGCGTCCTGCGTTCCGATCTCTCCGCCTTTCCAGGATACCCTGGACTGCGCCCGCTGTTTCTCCATCTCCTTCTCGAACCCCGCCGAATCGAGGGCGACCCCCCGCTCCCGGCACAGATCGGCCGTGAGGTCCGCCGGGAACCCGTAGGTGTCGTAGAGCTTGAAGGCGACCTCGCCCGGGAAGACCGCCCCGCTTCCGGGCATGCGGGAGAACTCCTCCTCGACCATCCGGAGTCCCGCGTCCAGCGTCTCGAGGAATCGCCGCTCCTCCTGGAACGCCACCGTGTCGACGAAAGACGCGCTCTGGGCGAGGCCCGGGTATGCCTCCCGGAACTCCTCGACCACGGTCCCCGCGACCTTGTGGAGGAAGGGGCCGTCGAAACCGAGCTTCTTCCCGTGGCGCAGCGCACGGCGCATGATCCGGCGCAGCACGTACCCACGCCCCTCGTTCGACGGGACGATCCCGTCGGCGATGAGGAAGGCGGTGGCCCGCGCGTGGTCGGCGACGACCCGCATCGCCGCATCGAGGCCCGGGGACTTGCCGACGGGTACGTCGCATTGCCGGGAGATCCCCTCGAGGATCGGGCGGAACAGGTCCGTGTCGTAGTTGCTGGTCACCCCCTGCACAACGGCGGCAAGCCGCTCGAGCCCCATCCCGGTGTCGATGCTCGGCTTCGGCAGCGGAGTCCGC
>Ga0316628_100002332_pt1 | contig 13991 bp, 13 predicted proteins | sample OWC_Aug_M2_C1_D5_FD_207648 | JGI IMG/M metagenome (GOLD analysis project Ga0316628, IMG submission 207648) | Wetland soil microbial communities from Old Woman Creek delta, Ohio, United States - OWC_Aug_M2_C1_D5_C | ecosystem: Environmental > Terrestrial > Soil > Wetlands | place: USA: Ohio... | reverse complement strand
GCGCCCGGCCGCGGGGCCGCGGCGGGCTTCGGAGGTCTGCGTGTCGATGCAGGTCACGATCGTGACGCCCGAGGGCGAGGTCTTCCGCGACCGCGCCCTGGAGGTGACGCTCCCGGGCAGCGAGGGCGAGTTCGGGGTGCTGCCCGGGCACGTGCGCTTCCTCTCCAGCCTCGATGTGGGTGAGGTCCGGATCCGCACCCCGGAGCGCACGCTCTACGCCGCGATCTCCGGCGGCTTCGCCGAGGTGAGCGGCGACGAGGTCGTCGTGCTGGCCGACACCTGCGAGCTCGCGGATCGGATCGACGTGGCGCGGGCGGAGCGGGCCAGGCAGCGGGCGGAGCGCGAGCTCGCGGCGCTGAAGGCCGCCGAGACCGACGCCGCCCACTTCAAGATGCAGCAGGGCGCGCTCTCGCGCGCCGTGACCCGGATCGCGGTCGCCGGCCGGCGCTGATCAGGCGCGGCTGCGCTGGCCGACCGGCGTGGCCTTCACCTTCGGGCGACCGTCCTCCACCACCACCCGGAAGCGCACGTCCTCGCAGTCGAAGCGGGCCTGGAGCTGCTCGCGCTGGCGCTGCAGCAGGGTGTCGAGCTTCTCCCGCGTCATGCCGGCGCCTTCCTGCCCGCACTCGCGGCACGCCGCGAGGTAGGACTCGAAGAGGTCGGGCGGTCCGCCAGCGGGCCGCGAGGCCGGCGGCCTCGGCGAGGCGTCTTCCTCGCCCACGCCCCGCTGCCGCTCGTGGAGCCGGGCCTTGAAGAGGTGCCGGCTGTAGGTGCCGGCCTCGATCTGGCGCAGCACCTCGTCCCACTGCCGGCGGAACACGAAGAAACGGTTGCACAGGCTCTGGAACTTGAAGCGCGCCGCGGTGTTCTGGATCGCCGTATTGGAGTAGAGGGTCACGAGCTTCGTGACCTCCGACCGCAGCTGCGCCGGCTCGCGCGGCCGGGAGCCGAGGAAGTACTGCTCGTAGTCGAGCTTGAGCTGCTTGATCTTGGCGTCCAGGACCTGGAGGTCGTCCTCGATGGGCACGGCGCTCCCCTCCAGCCCATCGGATCGGTGACCCCGCCGGCACCCTTGAGACGGGGGCTCGGCGCCGAGGCTCCGATAGACTGGGCCTGGCGTGCGGCCCACCCTGCTCGCGAACGCGCTGCTCCTCGATCCCGAGGCCGCCGCACCGGCGCCCGGGAGCCTGCTCCTCGAGGGCGGCCGCATCCGCGCTCGCCTCGCCCCCGCCGCCCCCGGGCCGGCCGAGGCGCTCCGGGTGGAGCTCGGCGGCGCGGCCGTCGCCCCCGGCTTCCTGGATCTCCACTTCCACGGCGAGCTCGCCTTCCCCACGCTGGAGGGGGTGGCCCCCGCGCTGGCACGGGCCTCGCGGCTGCTGGCGCGTCATGGAACCACGGGGTTCCTGGCCACCACCGTGACGCAAGGAGCCGGCATCCTGGGCGGAATCGTGACGCGGATCGCGGAAGCCATGACGCAGACGGCCTGGGAGGGTGCCCAGCCGATGGGGATCCATCTGGAGGGCCCCTGGATCTCCCCTCAGGCGGCGGGGGCGCAGCCCTCTGCAGCAATCCGTCCGGTCGACCCCGCCGAGGCCAGTGAGCTCCTGGACCGGGGGCATGGGCTCGTGCGCATGGTGACGTGCGCCCCCGAGGTCCCCGGCGTGGACGCGCTCCTGCCCGAGCTCGCGCACCGCGAGGTGGTGGGCGCCCTCGGGCACTCGGCCGCGAGCGCGGAGCAGGTGAGCGCAGCCGTCGAGCGCGGGGCGCGTCACGTGACGCACCTCTTCAACGCGATGTCGCCCCTCCACCATCGAGCGCCGGGCCTGGTCGGCGTGGCGCTCTCCGACGACCGTCTGAGCTGCGACCTGATCTGCGATGGCGTGCACGTGCATCCGGCTGCCCTGCGCATCGCGGCCCGCGCCAAGGGCGAGCGTCTGATCCTGATCAGCGACCGTGTCGATCTCCCGTCGGGCGGCGCGGCGGGCTTCGGCTCGGGACCGCTCGAGAGCGATGGGGAGGTGCTCCGACTCCCCGACGGACGCCTCGCCGGGAGCTGCCTGACTCTCGATCGCGCGCTCGTGAAGGCACAGCGCCTCGGAGCGCTCCGCCTCCTGGAGGCGGTCGCCGCCGCGACCCTGCGACCCGCGCGCCTCCTCGGCATCGAGGCCGAGCGCGGGTGCCTGCGCCCTGGCGCGCGCGCCGATCTGGTCGTCCTCGCCGAGGACGGAGCGGTGCGCGAGACCTGGATCGAAGGTCGGCGCGTCCATCCCGCCGGAGCGTCCGACCTCGCCCGATGACGCGCCGGCGCTCGAGCCGGGAGAGCCGGAACCAGGGTCTGACTCAGCCGAGCAAAGCGAGCAGTCGCTCCAGCGCGAAGGCGTCGGCAGGCGCGGGAACGCCTCGCGCGAGAGGCGGCACTTCGCCTACGAGGCGCGGGCCGAGGAGCCGACGCAGCGCCTCCAGATTCCGCGCATCGGCGGCCGAGAGCGGCCCGCCCGCGTGGGAGATCACGACGCCGGCGAGGGCGAGGCCGCGCGCCGCGATCGCCTCCAGGGTGAGGCGGGTGTGGTTGATGGTGCCGAGCGCCGCCCGCGTCACGACCAGCAGCGGGAGCCCGAGATCGCGCGCGAGATCCGCCATGTCGAGCCCGGGAGCGAGCGGCACCAGGAGCCCGCCGGCGCCCTCCGCGATGACGCAGGCATGACGCGCCCGCAGCCGCTCGAAGGCCGCACGGATCCGACCCAGGTCCACCGTGCGCCCCTCCTCCTCCGCCGCCACCGACGGCGCGGCGGGCAGCGCGAAGCGCTCGGGGCAGACGTCCTCCAGCGGGTCGGCGCCGCCGGCGGCCTCGCGCAAGGCCAGCGCGTCGAGGGGCCCGGCGGGGCCCACCCCCGTCTCCACGGGCTTCATCCCCGCAGCGTCGATGCCGCGCGCCCGGAGCGCGCGCACGAGGGCGGTCGAGACCAGGGTCTTCCCGACGCCGGTGTCGGTGCCCGTCACGAAGAAGCCGCGGCCCGCCGCGATCGCATGGGTCACGCGAGGGCCGCCAGCTCCTCGGCCACCGCCGCGGCCAGCGCGTCCACCACCTCCGGCGGATGGCTCGCCATCAGGGTGAGGCGCAGCCGCGCCGTGCCCTCCGGCACCGAAGGGTGTCGGATGCCCTGGGCGTAGAAGCCGCGCGCCAGGAGGCGCTCGCAGAGCGCCATGGTGCGCTCGTTCTCCCCGATCACCACCGGCACGATGTGGGTGCTGCTCGGCGCGGTGGAGAGCCCGCGCGCCGCGAGCCCACGTCGCAGCCGCTCGGCGTTCGCCTGCAGGCGCTGGCGCCGCCAGGGCTCGCGCTCCAGCAGGACGAGGGCGGCCCGGGCGGCGGCGACCTGCGGCGGCGCCAGGGCGCAGGAGAAGATGAAGCTCCGGGCCGTGTTCACCAGGAGCTCGCGCAGGCGCGCCGAGCCCGCCACGAAGGCGCCGAAGGAGCCGAGGCTCTTGCCGAGCGTTCCCACCAGCAGGTCCACGCCTTCGTGCACGCCCGTCAGCTCGAGGCTGCCGCGTCCGCCGGCGCCGAGCGCGCCGGTGCCGTGAGCGTCGTCCACCAGCACGAGCGCCCCGAAGCGCTTCGCCACGTCCACGAGCTTGGGCAGGGGCGCCACGTCGCCATCCATGCTGTAGACGCCGTCGACCGCGACGAGGGCGCGGCGGCCGGGCCGCACGACCTCCGCCAGTAGGCGCCCCAGCGCATCCGCGTCGCCGTGCGGGAAGACCCGCACCTCCGCCCGCGAGAGCCGGCAGCCGTCCACGATGGAGGCGTGGCTGAGGGCGTCGGAGAGCACCACGTCGCCGGGTCCGACCAGCGCCGGCAGGACGCCCACGTTCGCCATGTAGCCGGTGGCGAAGACGAGCGCGGACTCCCGGCGGAGGAAGGCCGCGAGCTCGCTCTCGAGGGCCTCGTGCAGCTCGCCGTTGCCGTTGATCAGCCGCGAGCCCCCGGCCGCGCAGCCCGAGTCGCGCGCCGCCGCGGCTGCGGCGTTCGCCACGGCCGGGTGCGCGGCCAGGTCCAGGTAGTTGCTCCCGGCGAAGAGCCAGGCCTCGCGGCCGTCCACCTGCATGCGGGGGCCCTGGCGGCCCGCGAGCACCCGCATGCGGCGGTGCGTGCCGCGGGCGCGCAGGCCGGCGAGGGTCTCCGCAGCGATGCGCTCGAGCTCCATCCCGGTCCCTACGGTCCCGAGGCGCACCGGCGGCTGCGCCCTCCGCTCGCCTTCGGCTCTACGCGCTTCACTGGCGCTAGCTCCGACCGACGCCACGGCCCTCGCGCGCGATCTCGGGCTTGAAGACGGGCGCCCCGCCCGCCAGCCGGAAGCCGCCGCGCGCGGCGTCGCCCTCGAAGGCCTCGCGCTCGTAGGCGGGGTTGCCGTCCACCTCGAAGCCGGCGTCGCGGATCATGCGATAGGTCTCGCGGATCGAGTCGCCGCGCGTCGTCAGGTAGCCCTCGACGAAGATCGAGTTCGCGGGCCAGAGGCAGAGCGCGCCGAGCGCGCGCAGGTGTCCCTCGCGCCCTCCCGCCGCGCGGATCTCGGCCCGCGGGTTCACCAGGCGCATCAGCGCCAGGGCACGCAGGCAGCGCTCGGGCGTCAGCGATCCGTCCGACACCACCTGGTTTCCCTCGATCGGGATCAGGAAGTTCACGGGGATCGACGGCACCTCGAGCTCGCGCAGCTTGAAGGCCACCTCCACCAGGTCGCGGCTCGCCTCGCCCATCCCCATGATGAGCCCGCTGCACGCCTCGATTCCGCACTTGCGCGCCGCCACCAGCGTCGCCACCCGGTCCTGGAAGTCGTGGGTGGAGCAGATCTCCGCGTAGCGCGACTCGCTGGTGTTCAGGTTGTGGTTCAGGCGATCGAGGCCGGCCTCGGCGAGGATCCGCGCCCGCTCCTCGTCGAGCAGCCCCACCGAGAGGCAGACCTCCACCGGCCAGCGCTGCTTCACGCCGCGGATCAGCTCGGCGAGCTTGCGGGTGCGCTCGAGGGTCGGGCCGCGGCCGGAGAGCACCATGCAGTAGCGGGTGGCGCCGGCCCGAGCCGCGTGCTCCGCCTCGGCGAAGATCTCCTCGTCGCTCTTCATGGCGTACTTGCGGATCTCGGCCTTGGAGTCGCGGTTCTGCGCGCAGTAGCCGCAGTCCTCGGGGCAGAGGCCGTTCTGCACGTTGTTCAGGATGTGGACCATCACTTTGTTGCCGAACCAGCGCCGGCGCGGGACGGAGGCGGCGTGGAGGAGCGGCAGGAGCTCCACGTCCCGGCCGTCCAGGATCCAGAGGGCCTCGGCCTCCGAGGGCGGCTCGTCGCGGAGCGAGCGTTCGGCGAGACGGGCGTAGGCTTCGAGCACGGGGTCTCCTCGCAGGGGTCTTCTCTTCTTCGCGGATCGGGCGGGCGCAGACGCCGCCGACTGCGGCGCGCCAAGGCTAGGGAGCCGGGCGCCGGGCTGTCAACCAATGGAGACGCTGAAGGTCGACGGTGCCGCCGGCTAGACTGGGCGCGTGGCCCGACCGCGCTCCGTCTTCGCCTGCACCGAGTGCGGCGCCCAGCAGCCGCGCTGGCTCGGACGCTGTCCCGCCTGCGGCGCCTGGGGCTCGCTGGTGGAGGAGCCGGCGGGCGGAGCCGCCGGCGCCGGGCCGCGGGATCTGCTGCGCGGCGAGCGCTCGGGCGGCGGCGCCGAGCCGATTCCGCTGGCGGCGATCGATGCCGCGGCCACGCCGCGCCTCGCCAGCGGAGCGCCCGAGCTCGACCGGGTGCTCGGCGGCGGGCTGGTCCCGGGCTCGGTGGTGCTCCTCGGCGGCGAGCCGGGGATCGGGAAGTCCACCCTCGCGCTCCAGCTCGCCGGCGCGGTGAGCGCGGCCGGGCGCCGCGTCCTCTACGTGACGGGGGAGGAGAGCCCGGAGCAGGTGCGGCTGCGCGCCGGACGCTTGCGCGGCATCCCGGCCGACGTTCTCGTAGTGTCGGAGACCCGCGTCGAGGCGCTGGCCGAGCCCTGGCGCAAGCTGGAGCCCGCGCTCGTCCTGGTGGACTCGATCCAGACCGTCCACACCGAGCGCGTGGAGTCGGCGCCGGGATCGGTGGCGCAGGTGCGCGAGAGCGCGGCGCTCCTGGCGCAGACGGCGAAGGCGCACGGCACCTGCGTCGTCCTGGTGGGGCACGTCACCAAGGAAGGTACGCTCGCCGGGCCGCGGGTGCTCGAGCACCTGGTGGACGTGGTGCTCTCCTTCGAGGGCGAACGCAGCCACGCCTTCCGCGTGCTGCGCTCCACCAAGAACCGCTTCGGCTCGACGCAGGAGCTCGGCGTCTTCAGCATGACGAGCGCGGGCCTGGAGGGGGTGGAGAACCCGAGCGAGCTCTTCCTCGCCGAGCGCCGCGCCGGCGCCCCGGGCTCCGCCATCGTGCCGGTGCTCGAGGGCACGCGTCCCATGCTGCTCGAGGTACAGGCGCTGGTGGCGCCGGCGGGCTACGGCACGCCGCGTCGCACCTGCCTCGGAATCGACGACGGCCGCGTCGCGCTGCTGCTGGCCGTGCTGGATCGCCGCACCGACGTGGACCTGCTGCAGCGCGACGTCTACGTGAACGTCGCGGGCGGCGTGCGCGTGGCCGAGCCCGCCGCCGATCTCGCGGTCGCGTTGGCCCTGGCCTCGAGCCGGCTCGATCTCCCGCTCCCGTCCGACGTGGCGGCGTGCGGCGAGGTCGGCCTCGGGGGCGAGGTGCGGCGCGTCTCCCGCCTCGAGCTGCGGCTGCGCGAGGCGGCGCGGCTCGGCTACCGCCGGGTGCTCCTGCCCGAAGGCTCCGGCGTGCAGCCGCCTCCGGGCGCCACACCGGTGCCGGTCGCGGACCTCGCGGCGGCGGTGCGCTGGCTGCGCCGGTGGAGCTCCGTCCACGTCCCCGTGACCGAAAGTTAACTGCACGATCTCGCAGCACTTTTCGGCGTCGTGGGGTTTGACGGGCCTCGGCCCCGCGGCTAGCGTCGAAGCCATGCCCGAGGCCTCCACCCTCTTCCCGCGCGAGCTCGAGCGGCTGGCCGACGGCCTGGAGCAGGTGGAGCGCGCGATGCGCGAGCAGCTCGTCTCCGAGAGCGAGCTCGTGGCCGCGATCGGGCAGCACGTGCTCTCCTCCGGCGGCAAGCGCATCCGGCCCGTGCTGCTCTTCCTGTCCGCCGAGCTCTGCGGCTACACCGGTCCGCGTCGAGTGCAGGTGGCCGCGGCGGTGGAGCTGCTGCACACCGCGACCCTCCTCCACGACGACGTGGTGGACCTCTCCCAGCTCCGTCGCGGGCGCCCCTCGGCCAACGCCGTGTGGGGAAACCGTCGGGCCGTGCTGGTGGGCGACTTCTTCTACGCCAAGGCCTCCTCCATGATCGTGGAGGACGGCGACCCGGACATCCTCTGGGTCTTCGCCGACACCATCCGCCAGATGGCGGAGGGCGAGCTGCTGCAGCTCCAGCGCAGCTTCGACCCCTCGGTGACGGAGGCGCACTACTACCGCGTGATCGACCGCAAGAGCGCGGCGCTCCTCTCGGCCGCCTGCGAGGCGGGATCGATCCTTGGTGGTGTCACCCGTGCGGAGCGGCGGCGGCTGGCGGAGTTCGGCCGCGAGCTCGGCCTCGCCTTCCAGCTCCGTGACGACGCGCTCGACTACGAGGCCGGCGAGGCCGCGCTCGGCAAGTCGCGCTACGCCGACCTGCGCGAGGGCAAGGTGACCCTGCCGGTGCTGCTGGCGCAGAAGCGCTGCAGCCATGCCGAGCGCGACGAGGTGGCCGAGGTGCTGAAGCGCGCCGCGCGGGCGGCCGCCGCGTCGGCAGACGGCCAGGCCGACGCGGCCACCCTGACCGACGCCGATCTCGCACCGGTGATCCGCCTCGTCGCGCAGTATCGCGGCGTGGAGGACACGGTGCGCCGCGCCGACGAGCACGTCGCACGGGCCGCCGCGGCCATCGCGCCCTTCCCCTCGGGCGCGGCCAAGGAGGCGCTCCTCGCCGCCGCGCGCTACGCGGTGGGACGCGATCACTGATTCCTCGCCCCGCGGTCCCGCGGAGAGCAACATGCAGCAAGAGAGCCGCTCGCTCCGAGGGCTCGTCCTGGCCTTCCTGGCCGTCCTCGCCCTCTCGGTGGCCGGGGGCCTCCTCCCGGCCGCGCCCGCCGCACGTGCGGCGGACCCGGCGCCGCCCCATGGCGTCGTGAACGTCAACACGGCCGGGCTGGAGGAGCTCCAGGCCCTGCCAGGCGTGGGGGAGGCGCGGGCCCGCGCCATCCTCGATGCGCGCAAGAGCCGCGGCGGCTTCAAGCGCGTCGAGGACCTGCTCGAGGTGAAGGGGATCGGACGCAGCGCGCTCGAGCGGATGCGACCCTTCGTCACCCTCGAGGGTCGCACCACCGCGCCGGGTCACTGAGCCCGAGCGGCGCGGCCCGCCGGGCGGCTAACGTCGAGAGCCGCGGTGCCGGAGGCTCCGGCCTCCGGCACCCAGGCTCCCGAGCCCCCGAGGAGGCCGATGCGCCGCCCCGCCGCCCCGTCCCGCCGCCTGGCCCTGGCCGCGACCCTGCTGCTCGGGCTGGCGGCCCGGCGGGCCGTTGCCGTGCCGCCGGCCCGCGTGGTCTCGTTGAATCCCTCGCTGACCGCCATGGTGCTCGCCCTCGGCGCCCGCGACCGTCTGGTCGGGGTGGACGACTTCTCCGCGAGGCAGGAGCCGGAAGTGGCGTCGCTCCCGCGTGTCGGCGGGCTCTACAACCCGAGCCTCGAGGCGGTGGTGGCGCTCCGGCCCGACCTGGTGCTGCTGGTGCCGAGCGCGGAGCAGCGCGACTTCCGCGAGCGGCTGGCGGCGCTCGGGATCCGGGTGCTCGCCCTCGATCCCCTGCGCTTCGACGAGGTGCTGGCCGCCCTCGAGCGCGTCGGAGAGGTGCTCGGACGGGCGGATGCGGCGCGGGCACGCGCGGGGGCGGAGCGCCGGGCGCTCGAGCTGGCGCGCGAGCTCACGGCCGGACTTCCGCGACCGCGCGTGGTGCTGGTGCTGCAGCGCGACCCCCTCTACGTGGCCGGCGGCGGGAGCTTCATCGACGAGATGATCGAGGCGGCGGGGGGCCGCAATCTCGGCGCCGCCTTCGCCGAGCCCTACCCCCGCGTGGCCGAGGAGTGGCTGATCGCGGCCGCGCCGGAGCGCATTCTCGACAGCTCGAGCGAGCCGGGCGCCGCCCGAGCCTTCTGGTCCCGCTGGCCCTCGCTGCCCGCTCTGACGCAGCATGGTGTCGTAGTCCTGCCCGCCGGCCTGGTGACCCTCCCCGGGCCCTGGCTCGATCGCGCGTTGGCGGCCCTGGTGCGCGCGATCCACGGGGTCGAGCTCGCGCTCCCCGCCGACGACGCGCCCGCGCCGCGCGCCGCGCCGCCGCCCAAGGCGGCGCCGTGAGGGTGCTCACGCGGCGAAGGCTCGCCGGCGTGCTCGGCGTCCTCGCGCTCCTGCTCGGGCTGGCGCTCGTGTTCGGGCTCGGCGTCGGTCCGAGCGGCCTCGCGCCGGGAGACGTGCTGCGCGCGCTCTTCGGGCACGAAGGCGGGCCCGCCGCCGACATCGTGCTCCGCGTGCGGCTCCCGCGCGTCGCGCTGGCCGCGCTGGTGGGCGCCTCGCTCTCCGTGGCGGGGGTGCTGTTCCAGGCGCTCCTGCGCAACGCGCTCGCCGACCCCTACGTGCTCGGCGTCTCGGGCGGCGCGGCGCTCGGCGGGATCCTGGTGCTGGGCTTCGGCTCCGCGCTCGGTCTCGGCTACGGGGCTGTGCCGCCCGCGGCCTTCGCCGGCGCCGTGATCACCACGCTCCTCCTCTTCCTGGTGTCGGGGTTCCAGGGGCGGCTCTCGCCCACCACGCTCCTCCTCACGGGGGTGGTCTTCAACGCCTTCGCCTCGGCGGCGATCGTCTTCGTGGCCTCGCTCGCCGGGCTCACCGAGGGCGCCAGCATCTTCCTCTGGCTGATCGGGAACCTCTCGGCGGCGCGAGCCGACGTGGCCGGCTTCGTGGCCGCCTTCCTGGTGCTCGGCCTCGCCTGCGCGCTCCCGCTGGCCCGCCGCCTCGACCTGCTGGCGCTCGGAGAGGAGTCGGCGCTCCAGCTCGGGGTGGACGTGGAGCGCGTGCGCCGCGTGCTCCTGCTGGCGACCTCGCTCCTGGTGGGCGCCGCGGTCTCGGTCGCCGGGCTGGTGGGCTTCGTCGGCCTGATCGTGCCGCACCTGCTCCGCCTGGTACTCGGCCCCGACCATCGCCTGCTGCTCCCGGCCTCGGCCCTCGGCGGCGCGAGCTTCCTCGTGCTCTGCGACACGCTCGCGCGTAGCCTGCTGCCTGGCCGCGAGCTCCCGGTGGGTGCGATCACGGCGCTCGCCGGCGGGCCGCTCTTCCTCTGGCTGCTGCGCCGCGAGCAGGCGCGGCGGCTCGCGGCATGACGGCGCCCCTCGCCTTCGAGGGCGTGGAGGCCCGGCTCGGCGAGCGCAGGGTGCTGCGCGGCGTGGATCTCGCCCTCGCGCCCGGCGAGGTGCTGGGCGTGCTCGGCGCGAACGGCGCCGGCAAGACCACCCTGCTGCGGGTAGCGAGCCGCGTGCTGCGTCCCTCGGCCGGGCGCGTGATCGTCGGCGGCCAGCCGATCGAGCGGATCGGCCGCCGCGCGCTGGCCCGTGCGCTCGCGGTGGTGCCCCAGGAGAGCTTCGTGCCCTTCGCCTTCCGGGTGGGAGAGGTGGTGCTGATGGGCCGCGCGCCCCATCTAGGCCTCCTCGGCTTCGAGTCGCCCTCCGACGTGACACGGGCTTGCGATGCCATGGAGCGGGTGGGCATCGCGGCGCTGGCGGACCGCCCGCTCTCCGGCCTCTCGGGAGGCGAGCGGCAGCTCGTGATGCTGGCGCGTGCGCTGGCCCAGGACCCCGAGGTGCTGCTGCTGGACGAGCCCACCGCGTTCCTCGACCTGCGGCACCGGGTGGAGGTGCTCGAGCTGGTGCGCGCCGTCACGCGCGAAGGGCGGAGCGCGCTCGTGGTGTCGCACGACCTCGCCCTGGTGGCGCGCTTCTGCGACCGGCTGGCGCTCCTCGCCGAGGGTCGCATCCTGGCGATCGGTCGCCCCGCGGAGGTGCTGACCCCGGAGCGCCTGCGCCAGGCCTTCGGCATCGAAGCCGACGTGCTCGCCGCGCCGGACGGAAGCCCGATCGTGCTCCCGCGCGCCAGCGCACCGGCGGCGCCCACCGGGGCCGACCGCTAGCCTCCCGGCCCCGGCCGCGCACAGGAGAGCCCCCGATGGCAGAGCTCACGATCGCTGGCATCCACGCGCGGGAGATCCTCGACTCCCGCGGCAACCCCACCGTGGAGGTCGAGCTCGAGACCTCGGGCGGCGCCGTCGGTCGCGCCGCCGTGCCCTCCGGTGCCTCGACCGGCTCGCGCGAGGCCCTGGAGCTGCGCGACCGCGACCCGCGCCGCTACGGCGGGAAGGGCGTGCTGCGGGCGGTGTCGCACGTGAACGGCGAGATCGCGAAGGCGGTGCTCGGCCGCCCGCTCGGCGGCCTCGCCGAGCAGGCGGAGCTCGACGGCAGCCTGATCGCGCTCGACGGGACCGACACCAAGGAGCGTCTCGGGGCGAACGCCCTGCTCGGGGTCTCGCTCGCCGCCGCCCACGCGGCCGCCGCCGCCGCGGGCGCGCCGCTCTACCGCTTCGTCGGCGGCGAGGGCGCCTGCGTCCTCCCGGCGCCCATGATGAACGTGCTGAACGGCGGCGCCCACGCCGACAACAACGTGGACCTGCAGGAGTTCATGCTCTTCCCGCTCGGCGCGCCGAGCTTCGCCGAGGCGCTGCGCTGGGGCGCCGAGGTCTTCCATCGGCTGAAGGCGGTGCTGCACGAGAAGGGCTACGCCACCGCCGTGGGCGACGAGGGGGGCTTCGCGCCGGATCTCGCGAGCAATCGCGAGGCGATCGAGCTGATCCTCGCGGCGATCGAGCAGGCGGGCTACCGGCCGGGAGAGGACGTGGCGATCGCGCTCGATCCGGCCGCGAGCGAGTTCCACCGCGACGGTGCCTACGTCCTGGAGGGCGAAGGCGCGCGCAAGAGCTCCGCCGAGATGATCGCGTACTGGGAGGAGTGGGCCGCGCGCTACCCGATCGTCTCGATCGAAGACGGGCTCGCCGAGGACGACTGGGAGGGCTGGGCCGCGCTCACGGGCGCGCTCGGCCGCCGCGTGCAGCTCGTGGGCGACGACATCTTCGTGACCAACCCGGGGATCCTGCGCCGGGGCATCGAGCAGGGCGTGGCCAACTCGATCCTGATCAAGCTGAACCAGATCGGAACCCTGACCGAGACCCTGGAGACGATGCGCATGGCGCGGAAGGCGGGCTACGCCAACGTGGTGTCGCATCGCTCCGGCGAGACCGAGGACACCACGATCGCCGATCTCGCCGTGGCGACGGGGGCGGGCCAGATCAAGACCGGCTCGCTCTGCCGCACCGACCGGGTCTGCAAGTACAACCGCCTGCTCCGGATCGAGGAGCAGCTCGGCGCGCGGGCGCGCTACGCCGGGCGCTCCACCCTGGCCGGCGCCCGGTCCTAGGCTCGGGGTCCCGGCCCTCGGAGCCCGGCGCGGCCCGTCGCCGGCAGGTTTCGCTGCGCTCGCGCCTCCCGAGGCGCTAGGCTGGGCCCCGGGGGTGGCATGCGCACGGTCGAGGAGATCCGCCCGCGGCCGGGCCTCTCGGTGCCCGTGGTGACGGTGCTCGACGAGGCCGGTGCCCTGGTCGAGGAGGACCAGCGCGCCGTCGTCCGTCATGTGATCCAGGACGGCTGGGGCGCGGACATCCTCTTCGCCGCGGGCACCACGGGCGAGTGGGACCGTGTCCCGAACGCCGTGCGCCAGCGCGTGATCCAGGTCTGTGGCGAGGAGGCGGCGAAGGCGAGCGCCGGCCTCGATCCGACGGCCGGGCGCGCAGTCGAGGTCTGGGCCGGCGTCACCGCGCCCACGCCGGGGGAGACGCTCGAGAACCTCGATCTCGCCCTCGCCACGCCCGGGGTGGACGCGGTGGTGCTGGCCCCGCTCTCGATCGCCGGCGTCGGCGACCCCGTGCGCTTCGTGATGCGGGAGGTGGCGGACCTGCTCGACTCGCGGCCGCGTCGCATCCCGCTCTTCCTGTACGACAACGCCGAGATCGCGGTCGATCCGCGAGTGCCGCACATCCGGACGCGACAGGTGAAGGCGCTCTCGCGTCTCGACTTCGTGCGCGGGATCAAGGTCTCGGCGCCGCGCAAGGTGCTCGGCAACTACACCCGAGCGGCACGCCACTTCCGCGAGCGCGGGGAGTTCGGGATCTACGTCGGGAACGCCCTGCTGATCTTCGAGATCTTCCGGCCGCCGGCGGGGGCCTGGTCCGGGCTGCGCGAGCGCTGGCTGCGCTGGTGGACGGGCGGCGCGATCCCGATCGGCGTGGTGGCGGGTCCGGCCAACGCGCTTCCGCGCGAGTGGGCGCGCGCCTGGCAGGTGGCGCGTGCCGGCGACGCAGAGCGCATGGCGCAGGTGCAGGAGGTGCTCGAGGCCTTCCGCGCCGCCACGCGAGCGGGCGGGGGCCGTGCCACCATCGCGTGTCTGAAGCGCGCGCTCCGGCTCCTCGGCGTGATCGGGAGCGACGCCGTGGCGCCGGGCACGCCGCGCCTCGGCGCCGAGGAGGCGCCGCGCTTCGACGAGGCGTTCGCCCGGGTGCGCGAGCTCGCGCGCGAGCGCATCGGCGCGCCCTGGGTCAGCCGCGCACCCGCCGACGCGCCGCGGCCGAGGGCCCTCGCGTGACGGCCCCCGGGGCGGCGGGACGCCTCGACGTGGTCGGCATCGGCAGCATGGTGGTGGACCGCCTGCACCGCGCGCCGCGCATCCTCGGCGCCGACGAGAAGTGCATCCTCGAGCCCCTGGCCGGCGGCGGTCCGGCGGCGCGCTTCGTGGGCGGCGTGGTGCTGAATCACCTCGGCTGGGCG
>Ga0316628_100002331_pt1 | contig 13993 bp, 10 predicted proteins | sample OWC_Aug_M2_C1_D5_FD_207648 | JGI IMG/M metagenome (GOLD analysis project Ga0316628, IMG submission 207648) | Wetland soil microbial communities from Old Woman Creek delta, Ohio, United States - OWC_Aug_M2_C1_D5_C | ecosystem: Environmental > Terrestrial > Soil > Wetlands | place: USA: Ohio... | reverse complement strand
GGCGGGACGGCGCGCCCCGGAACGCGGTTGGACGCAGGCCCCCGCCGCGCTATGAAGGACCCGTGTCCACCGGCCGCCCGCCCGGCGAGCTGCCGCCGCTCTCCCCCGAGGAGCAGCTGCGCTACGGCCGCCACCTGATCCTCCCCGAGGTCGGCCCGCTCGGCCAACGGAGGCTGCGGGCGGCCCGGGTCCTGCTGGTGGGGGCGGGCGGGCTGGGATCGCCGGTGGCGCTGTACCTGGCCGCCGCCGGGGTGGGGACGCTCGGCATGGTGGACGGCGACGCGGTCGACGCCAGCAACCTGCAGCGGCAGGTGCTGCACGGGACCGGCGACGTGGGTCGCGACAAGCTCGACTCGGCGCGCGATCGGCTCCGCGACCTCAACCCCGGGGTGGAGGTGATCGCGCACCACGGCTGGCTCGCGGCGGAGAACGCGCTGGCCCTGGTGGACGCCTACGACCTGGTGGTGGACGGGACCGACAACTTCCGGACCCGCTATCTGGTGAACGATGCCTGCGTGCTCTCGGGCAAGCCCGACGTCTACGGCTCGGTGTTCCGGTTCGAGGGGCAGGCCACCGTCTTCTGCGCCCCGGGCGGCCCCTGCTACCGCTGCCTGTACCCGGAGCCGCCCCCGCCGGACCTGGTCCCCTCCTGCGCCGAGGGCGGCGTGCTGGGCGTGGTCCCCGGCCTGGTCGGGCTCATCCAGGCCACCGAGGTGCTGAAGTGGCTGACCGGCGCCGGGACGCCGCTGGTCGGGCGCCTGCTGCTGGTGGACGCCCTCGGACCGGAGTTCCGGACGGTGCGGATCCAGAGGGATCCGCTCTGCCCGGCCTGCGGCACGCGCACCATCCGCTCGGTGGCCGAGCCGCCCGCAGCCTGCGCCGCGCCGGCGGCCTCGGCCGATCCCGTCCCCACCCTCTCGCCCCGCGAGCTGGCGGCGCGCCGGGAGCGCGGGGAGGCGCTGGACCTGGTCGACGTCCGCGAGCCGCACGAGTGGGCGCAGGGCCGCATCCAGGGCGCCCGGCTGGTGCCGCTGGCCACGCTGCGCGAGGCCCGCGCCACCTTCGACGACGCGCGCGACGTGGTGGTCTACTGCCGGAGCGGCGCGCGCAGCGCCGCCGCGGTCCGGCAGCTCCGCGCCCTGGGGGTGGAGCGGGTGTGGAGCCTGGCCGGGGGCATCCTGCGATGGGAGGCCGAGATGGCTCTCACCACAGGTACGCCCTGACGCCCCCTTCCACCGCCACGTAGATCCGCCGGTTGGAGACGATGGGCGACTGGAAGCGCCGGACCTTGGCGCCGGCGCGGGCCCCGGTCACCACCGGCGCGCCGGTGTCGCCGTCGAACCCGCGCAGCCGCGAGTCGTCCTCCGCCCCCACCACCCAGACCACCGCCTCCGAGTTCCCGTCGGTCGTGGTCACGATGGGTGAGCCGCGCCCGGGGGCGTTCGCGCACCAGGCCACCTGGGCGCGGGGCGGCGAGCCGGGGACGAGCCGGACCGCGACCAGATCGCCCCCCTGCGACGGGCAGCCCTTCCCCGGGCCGCGGAAGACGACGTAGCTCCCGCCGCCGGTGGTGTAGGCGGCGGCCGCGTTGATGATCGAGCCGCTCGAGACCTCCTTCACGAACAGTGCGCCGCCCTCGCCCCCCAGGTGACCGCGGTCGAGCAGGTAGATCTTCCCGTCCTTGCCCAGCCCCACCGCCAGGGCGGCGGGCGTGGATCCGGGCAGGTCCACCAGCACCGGGCCGCTCCCCCCCAGGTCGACGTCGCCGCGATCGAGGTCTCGCCAGTCGGCCGGGGCGAACCAGTCGGCGGGAGCGCTGCCCGGCGCCTGGCCGGCGGGGAAGGCCAGGACCGCCTCGCCGCCGGACCAGGCGGTGGCGCCGAAGGTGTTGCCGGTGGCGAGGAACACCCGGGCGCCGTCGCTCGACACCCCGCTCGGCCCCCAGCTCCCGCCGCCGCGCGCGCCGGTGTGCCAGGCCGAGATCTGCGAGGGCTGCGCGACCGGGATCGACACCAGCCAGCCGCGGTAGTCGCCGCAGTCGCCGTAGAACCCGCCGTACGGAACGTAGAGCCGCCCTCCCTGCAGCGCCAGCGCGCCGCGCTGGTTCTGCACCGAGGGATCGAAGCGCATCCCGGCGCGCGCCAGGCCGGCGGCCACGTCCACCGGCCAGCCGGGGCGGGTCGAGCCGTCGTCGACGGAGAGCGCGAACACCAGGTGGCGCACGGTCCGCCCGCCGTCGGAGGTGATCATGGCGTCGAGGAACAGCGTCCGGGAGGCCGGATCCACCACCGGGGTGCCGGTGATGCCCAGCGGGTCGATGTTCCCGCAGGGCAGCGCCGAGAGCGGCACCGGCGCCCCCAGGGTGCGGGTCCACTGCGCCTTGCCGGAGAGGGGGTCGAACGCGCCCACCGCGTTGTGCTCGCTGGCGGCCACCAGCAGATCGCGGCCGCCGCCCTGGCCCGGCACGTACAGCGGCTGCGCGTAGATGGCGCCGGGCAGGGCCGCCCGGAACCCCGCGTCGAGCCGGACGGCGGCGGCGGCGGCCCGCGTCAGCTCGGGATCGGCGTAGACCCCGGTTCGCCGCGGCCCGGCGTGGTGCTCGAGGACCGGGAGGACGACCCCGCCGGGCGAGGGCGCGGCGGCCGGCGCGGCCGCCTGGGAGGGAGCGCAGGCCGCCGCCAGCGCGAGGGCGAGCAGGATTCTCATGCCGGGAACCTGCTGGGCGGCCCACCCGGGCGCACTCACCGTGATGGGCCGTTCAGCCCGCCAGCGCGGCCGGCCGGGCGGAGAGAACCCGTCCGAAGCACGCCCGCTCGTATGCCGGCAGGTCCGGATAGCGCGCGAACGGGCGGCCCTGAACACCGGCCGCGTCGGGCCAGGGCGCACCCCCGCCCTCGATGAGGATCGCCTGGACCAGCTCCGCGAAGGCCCGCGCCGGCGCGATCTCGGGGCGCAGGCTGGAGAGCCCCATCTCGTGACCGGCCATCCGCACCAGCACCTGGGGCTCCGCCCCCCGGGCGTGGAGGAGGAGATCGAGGATCACGCCGTTGGGCCGCTCCTGGCCGCCATGGCGGAGCCGCCCGATCAGCGCCGCCGACACGAGCGCGACCCTCCCCGGCTCGAGCCGCGCCTTCCGTCCCTGCGCGGTCACCAGGTCCAGGGTCGCACCGTGGACGCCCGCGATCCGGCACCACAGCTCGCGCATGGGCGCCGCCGCGGCATCTGCGGGAGCGCCGGCGGTGGCCTGGGGCGGCCGGATGGCGGCCCGGAGCTTCTCGATGCGGGCGCGCGCGTCGGGATCGGGGGCGGTGAGCTCGGCCTGCTCCAGCAGATCCCAGGCGCGAGCGGGCTCGCTCTGCGCCAGCCGCTGCGCCGCCTTGATCAGCGCCTTGACGCCGAGGCCGCCCCCCGCCGCGCCGACCGCCAGGTAGAGCGCGAGGGCGAAGGCCGGATCGTCCTGCTCGGCCAGCTCCGCCACCCGGTAGGCGGTGGCCGGCCGGAGCTGGTCCGCCCGGAGCTTGCCGCGGAACTCGGAGAGGAGGGCGCGGGCACCGGCCACGTCGCCGGAGCCCAGGCGCCTGGCCAGCACCGGCTCGAGCGCCTCGGTGGCCGCACCCGGATCGAAGGCGCCCGCCTCCAGGCGGGCCAGCTCCAGCCGCGCCGCGGCGTCGTCCGGCCGCTTGCGAAGGAGGTCGCCGAGGCGCGCGCGAGCGCTGGACACGTCACCCTCGGCCAGCGACTCGGCGGCCCGGTCCAGCTCCAGCCCGCCGCGCCAGTGCACCGCCCCGTCGGGTGCGAGGCGCTCCTCGAGGTGGGTGGCCCGCACCACCACCGCGACGGCGGCGCCGAACAGGAACCCGCCCACGTGGCAGGCGTAGGCGACGCCGCCGCCCTCGCCCGAGAGGCGCAGGCCGAGCAGGTCCATGCCGAACCCGAACAGCGCGTAAAGCCAGGCCGGGACGAAGAACGAGCCGCGCAGGATGAGGAACCACCAGTAGAACATCCGCACCCGGCGGTGGGCGAAGCGCAGCGCGAACGCGCCCAGGCAGGCCGAGATCGCCCCCGAGGCGCCCAGGAGCGGGACGTCCGGGCCCAGCCAGGGGAGCTGGCTGATCGCGGCCACCACCCCGCCGGCGAGGTAGAAACCCGCGAAGAAGAGCGAGCCCCAGGCGTCCTCCAGGAACGGCCCCACCAGCAGCACGAAGATGAGGAGGTTGCCGAGCAGGTGCCCCAGGCCGCCGTGCATGAACTGGTAGGTGACCCATCCCGGCTGCAGGAGCCCCTGCGAGCGAACCACCGAGAACCGGAACAGCGGGGTCGCGTCCTGCGCCGCCGCGAAGGCGTCGCCGAGGGCGTCGAGGTGCTGCTGCTCGAGCGCGACCTCGGCGGCGGTGATCCCCTCCGGCACGGGCTCGCGCTGCACCTGGGCCGGATCGACGTGGAGGCGGCGCAGCAGGATCTCCGGCGCCTCGAGGTACGGCCGCTCGAGCAGGTAGCGCACCGCCTCGTCGCGCACGTCCCGCGCCTCCTGGTACGCGCTCGAGAAGAGCGTGCCGAAGAAGGTCAGCACGCACAGCACGACGATGGCCGTCGAGACGCGCGGCCAGCGGCTCAGCCGTGTGTTGTCGAGCCCGATCGGAACCAGCACGGAGCCCCCGGACGCCGCGGGCGAGGGTCGGCCCGACCCCTCCGGTCGGGCGCGGATACCTCACCGGGTGCAGTATCGCAGGCGGGCGCGCGGCCGCCAGGCCGATCCAGCGTCACCCGGACCGGGTAGGCGTGGTGCTAGGATGGCCTTCGTGTCACCGCGGGGACGCCTCTTTCGACGGGGAGTCTGGCACAACCTGCCGATTTCACTGATGTAGGTTTACGTCGCCGGCTCCGGATGAGGCGAGGCAGATTGCTTCGGTCCTCGGCCGCGGTGCTAGATTCCGCGTTCGCGGGTGCACGTAACGATTTAGCGAGGTCGAGATGATCGAGGGTTCCGCTCAGGGTGGAGGCGCGGTGCTTCGCTACGGGATGGTCGGTGGTGGGCAAGGCGCCTTCATCGGCGACGTCCACCGCAAGGCCATCTCGCTCGACGGCAGCGCGACGCTGGTGGCGGGCTGCTTCTCGCGCTCGCACGACAACACGCTCGCCACCGGGCGCGGGATGGGCCTGGCCGACGATCGGCTCTATCGCTCCTTCGAGGCCATGGCCGAGGCCGAGGCGAAACGGAAGGATGGGATCGATTTCGCGGTCATCGTCACCCCCAACGCCGCGCACTACGCGGCCGCCAAGGCGTTCCTCTCCCGCGGCATCCCGGTGGTCTGCGACAAGCCGCTGGTCTTCGAGGTGAAGGAGGCCGAGGAGCTGGCCGCCCTGGCCGAGCAGAAGGACGTCCTCTTCTGCGTCACCTACACGTACACGGGCTACCCGGCCGTGAAGCACGCCCGCGAGATGATCGCCCGCGGAGACATCGGCGAGCTCCGCTTCGTCAACGCCGAGTACCCGCAGGAGTGGCTCTCGACGCTCATCGAGAAGGAGGGGCAGAAGCAGGCCGCCTGGCGCAACGACCCGGCGCAGACGGGGAAGTCGAACTGCGTGGGCGACATCGGCAGCCACGTCGAGAACATGGTCCGCTACCTGACCGGCCTGGAGATCACCCGGCTCTGCGCCCGGCTCGACACCTTCGTGAAGGGGCGGATCCTCGACGACAACGCCTCGATCCTGGTCGAGTACCAGGGCGGCGCCAAGGGGCTCTACTGGTCCTCGCAGATCGCGGTCGGCTACGACAACGCCCTCCGCGTCCGCATCTTCGGCTCCCAGGGCTCCATCCAGTGGAGCCAGGAGAGCCCGAACTACCTGACCGTGTCGCGGCTCGGGCAGCCGACCGTGGTGCTCTCGCGCGGGCGCGATGGGTTCTATCCCCACGCCCAGGCGTACTCGCGCATCCCCTCCGGCCACCCGGAGGGCTACTTCGAGGCCTTCGCCAACATCTACAAGACCTTCACCGCCGCGCTGGCGAAGAAGAAGGCGGGCGGGAAGCTCGAGGAGAAGGAGCTCGACTTCCCCGGCGCCGCCGACGGGATATCCGGCGTCCGCTTCATCGGGAAATGCGTGGAGAGCTCGCGCAAGGGCGCGGTCTGGGTGAGCTTCTAGCCGCGCGGAAGCCACGGAGGAGACGTCGACATGGCACGCCCCGTCACGCTGTTCACCGGCCAGTGGGCCGACCTGCCCTTCACCGCCCTGTGCCAGAAGCTCGAGGCCTGGGGCCACGACGGACCGGAGATCGCCTGCTGGGGCGATCGCATGGAGCCGCCGTCCAGCATCGCCTTCGACGACGCCATGAAGAACAAGTGATGAGCCCGGCCCTCGTCCAGACCGTCGACATCGCGAAGGAGTTCTCCTCGGTGCGCGTCCTCCACGGGATCTCCGTGGAGGTCCGCACCGGCGAGATCCTGGGGATCATCGGCGAGAACGGGGCCGGCAAGAGCACGCTCATCAAGATCCTCTCCGGCATCTACACGCCCACCGAGGGGCGGGTGCTGGTGGACGGGCGCGAGGTCGACATCCGCACGCCCGAGGACGCCAAGCGGCTGGGCATCCGGCTCATCCCCCAGGAGTTCAACCTGGTGGCGGACCTCAACGTCTACGAGAACGTCTTCCTGGGGAACGAGCTGCGCGGCCGGGCCGGCCTGCTCGACCGCAAGCAGATGATCCGGCGCACCGCCGAGGTGCTGGCCTCGCTGGAGGTGCAGGTCGATCCGCTGGCCCGCATCGACTCGCTCAACGTGGCCCAGAAGCAGATGGTCGAGATCGCCAAGGCGCTGGCCTTCGACGCGCGCCTGCTCATCATGGACGAGCCCACCACCGTCCTGACCCGGCGCGAGATCGACCTTCTCTTCCAGCGCATGCGGGGGCTGCAGGCGCGGGGCGTGACCCTCATCTACATCTCGCACAAGCTCCGGGAGGTGCGGGAGATCTGCGATCGGGTGCTGGTGCTGCGCGACGGGGCCTTCATCTGCCTGGAGGAGGCCGACGCCCTCCCGGTCGACGAGATGGCCCGGCGCATGGTGGGCCGGGAGCTCTCGCAGGTGTTCCCGCCCAAGCGCACCGCCGACGGCGAGGTGGCGCTGCGGGTCGAGGGGCTGACCGTGCCGGGCGTGATCGAGGACGTCTCCTTCGAGCTTCGGCGCGGGGAGATCCTGGGGTTCGCCGGGCTGGGGGGATCGGGCCGCACCGAGGTGGCCGAGACCATCCTGGGCGTCCGCCGCGCCACGCGCGGCCGCATCCTGGTGGACGGCAAGCCGGTCGCCCTCCGCGGCCCGCCCGACGCGGTCCGGGCCGGGATCGGCTATCTCTCCGAGGACCGGCAGGGCTCGGGCATCCTCACCCAGCACGAGCTGGTGAAGAACGTGACGCTGGTCTCCCTGGGCAAGTACCTGCGCGGCCTCATCGACCGGCGCCGCGAGCGGGCCGCCGCCGAGGCCTACGTCCACCGGTTCTCGATCCGCGCCTCGGGCATCGACACCCGGCTGGAGTTCCTCTCCGGCGGCAACCAGCAGAAGGTCTCGCTGGCCAAGAGCCTGGACGCCGAGCCGCGCATCCTCATCGTCGACGAGCCCACCCGCGGCATCGACGTCGCGGCCAAGCGCGACATCTACCGCTTCGTCCACGAGCTGGCCGCCAGGGGCATCTCCTGCATCTTCATCTCCTCCGAGCTGGAGGAGGTGATCGGGATGTGCTCCCGGGTGCTGGTCATGCGCGGGGGACGGCTGGTCGGGCAGGTCGAGGGCGAGCACATCACCGAGGAGGAGATCATGTTCTTCGCCACCGGCGTGAAGGGGGAGGCCTAGCGCCATGGCGGTCGCCCTCCCCCAGGCGCGGAAGTTCCTGCTCGACCGGCAGCGGCTCCAGGGCCTCATGCCCCTGGTGGCGCTGGTGGTGCTGTTCGTCGTCTCGGCCATGATCTCGAGGAGCGTCGGCTACGGGCGCGAGTTTCTGCAGCCCGGCAACCTGCTCAACATCCTGCGCCAGTCGTCCTACTCGGGAATCGTGGCCCTGGGGATGACGTTCGTGATCATCGGGGGCGGCATCGATCTCTCGGTCGGATCGATGATGGCGTTCGTCGGCGTGCTGGCGGTGGCGACGCTCAACGCCGGCGGGGGCGGCTACGGGGCGGTGGCGCTGGCGGCGGCCACGGCCATCGCGCTGGGCGCGGCCCTGGGCACGGCCAACGGCGTCATCATCACCAAGGGACGCATCGCGCCCTTCATCGTCACCCTGGGCTCGATGTCGATCTTTCGATCGCTGGCCCTGTGGCAACGCCAGGGCGGCATGATCCAGTCGCAGAGCGACGTGTACGAGCCCATCGGCTCGAGCAGCATGCTGGGCATCCCCACACCGGTCTGGATCTGGATCCTGCTGGCGGTGGCGGCCAGCGTGCTGCTCAACCGGACGCGCTACGGGCGCCACATCTGCGCGGTCGGCTCGAACGAGAAGGTGGCGCAGTATTCGGCCATCCACGTGGACCGGGCCCGCATCATCAGCTACGCGATCGTGGGAGCGATGGTGGGGGTCTCGGCGGTGCTGTGGACGGCGCGCCTCAACTCGATGAGCTCCACCAACTTCGGCAAGGACGTCGAGCTCGACACCATCGCCGCGGCGGTGATCGGCGGAACGCCCTTGACCGGCGGTCGAGGGTCGATCTGGGGAACGGTCATCGGCGCCATCATCCTGGGAATGATCAACAACATGCTCAACATGGCCGGTGTCGACGTGTACCTGCAGGGTACCGTCAAGGGGCTCGTCATCATCGCCGCGGTCTTGATCCAGAGAAAGCTGTAGAGTCGTACCCGCACCGGCAGTGCCGGTGCGGTGCTGGGAAGGCAACAATTCCGAGGGACGCATGAAGAAGACACTGCTCGTGGTGCTCGCATCTTTGCTCATGCCCGCCTTCGCAGTCGCGCAAGGTAAGGTCAAGGTGGGCGTCTCCATCCCCACCGCCGATCACGGCTGGACCGGCGGCATCAACTGGTGGGCCCAGAAGGCCATCAAGGACTGGAAGGCGAAGGATCCCAACGTCGAGTTCCTGCTGGTGACGGCCGACAACCCGCAGAAGCAGGTGAGCGACGTCGAGGACCTCATGTCCAAGGGCATCAACGCCCTGGTCATCCTGGCCCACGACTCGGCCCCCCTCACCCCCGTGGTGAAGAAGGCCTTCGACAAGGGCATCTACGTGGTCTCGGTCGACCGCGGGCTCACCGAGAAGGCCGAGAACGTCTACATCGCCGGCGACAACCCGGGTCTGGGCGCCCAGTCGGCCGAGTGGATGGGCAAGGCGCTGGGCGGCAAGGGCGACATCGTGGTGCTGGAGGGCATCCCCTGCGTCATCAACACCGAGCGCGTCGAGGCCTTCAAGGCGGTCATGTCCAAGAAGTACCCCGGCATCAAGATCCTCGACTCGCAGCCGGCGTACTGGGACACGCAGAAGGGCCTCCAGATCATGGAGAACTACCTGCAGAAGTACAAGAAGATCGACGCCGTCTGGGCGCAGGACGACGACGTCCTCATCGGCGTGCTCCAGGCCTACAAGGAGTCGAAGCGCAACGACGTCAAGATCATGCTCGGCGGCGCCGGCTCCAAGATCATGATCAAGAAGGTGATGGAGGGCGATCCGCTGGTGAAGGCGGACGTGACCTATCCGCCCAACATGATCGCCACCGGCATCACCCTGGGTGTGTACGGCGCCCAGAACAAGGGCGTCCCGGGCTTCTACCAGGGCCCCGCCAAGATCGTGGTGGCGGCGGACCTGATCACCAAGGAGAACGCCAAGAAGTACTACGTTCCCGAGTCGGTGTTCTAGGACGCGACGTCCGCACCGCATGGCCACGGCCGCCCCGGCATCCGGGGCGGCCGTTTCCTTCCGAGCCCGGGCCCGAGCCCGAGAAGCCGCGCATCGTGCCGCCAGCCGGAACGAGGCCTAGCGCCTCTCCACGGAGAACCGCAGGATGGTGCTGGTGGCGTACTTCTGCCCCGGCCGCAGCACCGTGCTCGGGAACTCGGGGTGGTTGGGCGTGTCGGGGAAGTGCTGCGTCTCCAGGCACAGCGCCCCGCGGCGCGGGTAGAGCTTGCCGCCCTTGCCGCGCAGGGTCCCGTCGAGGAAGTTGCCCGAGTAGAACTGCACGCCCGGCTCGGTGGTGAGAACCTCGAGGATCCGTCCCGAACGCGCCCCGACCAGGCGCGCGCAGAACCAGGGCGACGGCCCGGTGCGGTCCAGCACCCAGTTGTGATCGTAGCCGCCCGCGAACCCGAGCTGCGGATCGTCGGCGTCGATCCGGTCGCCGATGCGGGTGGCGGTGCGGAAGTCGAGCGGCGTTCCCTCGACCGAGCGGATCTCGCCGGTGGGGATGAGCCCGGGCCCGACCGGCGTGAAGCGCGCCGCCCGGATCATCAGCCGATGATCGAGGATGGTGCCGCTGCCCTCGCCGTCCAGGTTGAAGTAGGCGTGGTTGGTGAGGTTGCAGTGGGTCGGGCCGTCGGTGGTGGCCGCGTAGTCGATGCGTAGCGCACCCGCCTCGAGCGTGTAGGTCACGCTGACGGAGAGCTTGCCCGGGTACCCCTCCTCGCCGTCCGCGGAGGTGTGGGAGAGCTGGAGCGCCGGGCCCGCCGCGGCGGTCAGGGGGCGCGCCGCCCAGACCACCTTGTCGAAGGAGCGGAGGCCGCCGTGCAGGTGGTTCCCGCCGTCGTTGCCGGCCAGGACGTGCTCCCGTCCATCGAGCGTGAACCGCCCGCGGGCGATCCGGTTCCCGTACCGGCCGATGATGGCGCCGAAGTACGGGTTGCCCTTGCCCAGGTAGCCTTCCAGCCCGTCGAAGCCCAGGACCACGTCGGCCGGGTTCCCGGCGGCGTCGGGCACCCGGAGGGAGACGATCGTGCCGCCGTAGGTGGCGATGGCGGCGGTGAGGCCTGCGCCTCCCCGCAGCGTGTACAGGTCGACCGAGGTCCCGTCCGGCAGCCGGCCGAAGGGACTCTTCTCGATCTGCGGCTCGCTCATGTCCGTCTCTCCCCGGGAAGGGCGCCAGGTTAGCAGAAACCGGCGCGCCGGATGGCTACTCCGGCACCGCCAGCGTGACCTGGACCATCAGGTCCCCGGCCAGCTGCTCGAGTCGCTCCCGCAACCGATCGGGATCGGTGCGCGGCGGCACCGAGACGCGGGCCCGCGACCGGAAGAGCAGCTCGCCCGACATGGGCGCCGTCGTCCGGTCGGTGGTCAGCTCCTCGATGTTCACGCCGCGCTCTGCCAGCGCGTGCGAGATCTCGCGCACGATGCCGGGCCGATCCAGCCCCATCAGGTCGAGCAGGAACGTCCTCGACCCGGCCTCGGGCGCACCAGCCGGACCCGCCTCGATGGTCAGCTTGAGCCCGCTCGTCTCCAGGGCGCGCAGCGCCGCGGTGACGGCGGCCTCGGCGCCGGGGGGCACCTCGATGCGCAGGATGCCGGCGAACTTGCCGGCCAGGTGGGCCATCCGGCTTTCCAGCCAGTTGCCTCCGTGGCGGGCGATGGGCTCGGCGATGGCCTCGACGATCCCGGGGCGGTCCGGACCGATGAGCGTGAGGACGAGGTCGGGCATGGCGAGGCCTCCCGGAAAGGAACGCAGTGTAGACGGGCGGGCGCAACTCGTGAACTGCGTCGATGCGGCGGAAGGGGTGGGCCCCCTGTGAAGCAGGGAGGGTGAGCCCCCGCGGAGCTCGCCACCCGGGGTGGCCCGCTGCGCGGCCCCGCCGCTTGACCTGCGCCGCCGCGCCGGGTGACATGGATCGCCCACCTAGGAGAGCGCATGACGTCCCCCACCTTCCGCCCCGCCACGGTCGCCGATCTCGGCCCGGTGCGCGATCACCTCCGCGCCGCCGGGCTCCCCTCCTCCGACGTGGTCGCGGGCCGGCAGGAGTTCCTGGTCGCCTGGCAGGGCGAGCGGCTGGTCGGCACGGTGGGGATCGAGCTGCACGGCCGCGACGGCCTGCTCCGGTCGCTGGCGGTGGTGGATGATCTGCGGCGGCAGGGTCTGGGCGGAGCTCTCCACCGGCGCGCCCTGGCCCTGGCCGCGGCGCGCGGGGTCCGCACGCTCTACCTCCTCACCACCACCGCGGAGCGGTTCTTCGCCGCCCGGGGGTTCGACCGCATCTCGCGCGAGGCCGTGCCGGACGCGCTGCGCGCCACGCCGGAGCTCGCGTCGCTCTGTCCGGCCGGCGCCGTCTGCATGCGCCGCGAGCTGGCCGGCGAGGTCCGGCACTACCCGGCCGATCTGCTTCCGCTGCGCCCCGACGTGCCCGGCGCTGCCATGTGGGCGGTGGCTCTGGACCGGACCATGCTGACGTACTTCGAGATCGCCCCGGGGGGCCGCTTCCCCGGCCACCGCCACGAGGCGGAGCAGATCACGCTGGTGCTCGAGGGCGAGCTCTGGTTCGAGCTGTCGGAGGGCGAGGTCCGGCTGGGCCCGGGGGAGGTGCTGGCCATCCCCTCGAACGCGTGGCACGCCACCCGCGCCGGACCCGCGCCAGTCCGCGCGGTCGACGCCTGGTCGCCGCCCCGGGCCCAGTACCTGTCTCCGGCGAACGCGCCGACGCTCCGACCGACCGAGTGATCGGACCCGAGCCGGAAGCAAGCGGTCACTCCTGGGTCACGGGCAGCCGCCCCGCGCGGGGCGAGCGGCCCACTTCCGGGTCCCAGCGGGAGCTTGGCCTGAACGGCGTCGGCTCCTAATCGTGTGGTGCTTGGACCACCATCTGCCCCCCGGCCGCACCCCACGGGAGCCCGCGATGCGTCCGCTTCGCGTCCACTTCCTGGCGCTCTCGCTCGGCACGCTGCTGCCGGTGGTGGTCTTCAGCGCCGCGCTGGTATTCCAGCTGGCGCGCCAGGCGCGCTCCAGCGCCCAGGACCGGCTGCTGCAAGGCGCGCGCACGACCTCGGTGAGCCTGGACCGGATGTTCGAGGCCAACATCCACGCGCTCGAGGCGCTGGCGCAATCCGAGCACCTCGACGAGCAGCACCTGGACCGGTTCTGGCGGGAAGCGTTCCGGATGGAGCAAGCCCAGCCGACCTGGATCGCCGTCACCCTGCAGCGATCCGACGGGACGGTGCTGCTCGACGCCCGGCCCAGCTCGGAGCCGAGCTTCCCGCGCCCCGACGACCCCGCCAGCCTGCAGGCGGTGCTGCGCACCGCCAGCCCGGCCGTCGGCGATCTGGTGGTCGCCCCGGGGATGGATCCGGCCTTCCAGGTGCGGGTCCCGGCGATGCGCGGCGATCGCGTCGTCCGCTACGTGCTCTCCGCCACGGTCCGCGCCGAGGCGGTGGCGGAGATCCAGCGGGCCGAATCGCGGCCGATCTCCGAGTGGACGAGGGCCGTGGTGGACGGGCACGGCATGGTGGTGGCGCGCACCCGCGACCCGGAAACGTCGGTGGGCAGGCCCAGCGCGCCGATGTTCCTCGCGTCCATCCACGCCGTCCCCGAGGGCGTGTTCAGCTCCGTGACCTTGGAGGGCCTCCCGTCCTACGTGGCCTTCCGGCGCTCGGCGCTCTCCGGGTGGGTGGCGGCGGTGGTGATCGAGCGCAACCGGCTCGACGCCCCGGTGCGCGAGATGGCCCTGGGGGTCACCGCCCTGGGCCTCTCGGCCCTCCTCTTCGCCGGGCTGGGCGCGTTCCTGGTGTCGCGCCGGCTGTCGCGCAGCATCGTGGCTGCGTCCCGCGCCGCCGACGAGCTGGCCGAGGGGCGGCGGCCCGCCCTGGCCTCCTCCGGCGTCGAGGAGGTGGACCGGCTGGCCGGGGCGCTGGCCCGCTCGGCGGAGCTGCTGGCCCAGCGCGAACGGGAGCGCGACCAGAACCTGGCGCGGGCGGAGGCTTCCCGGGCCGAGGCGGAGCGCGAGAGCCGGGCCAAGGACGAGTTCCTGGCCATGCTCGGGCACGAGCTCCGCAACCCGCTCTCTCCCATCGTCAGCGCCGTCGAGCTGCTCC
>Ga0316628_100002330_pt1 | contig 13993 bp, 20 predicted proteins | sample OWC_Aug_M2_C1_D5_FD_207648 | JGI IMG/M metagenome (GOLD analysis project Ga0316628, IMG submission 207648) | Wetland soil microbial communities from Old Woman Creek delta, Ohio, United States - OWC_Aug_M2_C1_D5_C | ecosystem: Environmental > Terrestrial > Soil > Wetlands | place: USA: Ohio... | reverse complement strand
CCGGAGGCCGTCGAGAAATTCTTGGAAACTGTCTGTTTTCAACGGTTTACGACACTAAAAACGATCGTCAAAACTACTGGATCAACTGGATGGTTTTTTAGTAAAGTACAGAAAACGCGAGACTTACACTCAAATTAAGAGCCCGAAAGGGTGAAATTTCCACAGCTCCAGCCGGAGCGAAGCTCGAAAACGTGAGAACAAAAACCTTCAGAAACGTTCTAGGAGCGATCGCAAAGGCGAGGTTGATACTCTAGCCCCAAATTTTTCCAGCGCTCGTTTCTAGCGCGGGCAAGGTGGCAAAAAGGTAGGTTGGGAACCCTGAATACCGATGTACAACCCGATTGTAGTCAATGCGATCCCCTGACTAGCACTGTTTACGCCGCTTGTTCTCCCCCCGAAAGGGTGAGTGCCAACGTCGACGCCAACAGCGAGGCATCCGCCGCGTCGTAGCCCAACTCCAGAGCGAAGTTGTAATAGTCGTTTACGCCCAAGAGTCCCTCGCGCACAGATTTCTCAACCTGTGAGAGTGTGAGGCCGCGCACTGGTGGCAAAGCGTCCGCTTTCGCACGCTCAACCGCCGCCGCCTGAATTGCTGCAACCTCGGTCGACGCCAAATCAGCGAGTGTTTGCGCTTGCTCAGAGTCGACGCCAGCAGCAAGCATTTGTTGTTGGAACTGGTCCACCGTGAGCCGCCCAGCTCTTACGGAGGCCTGCAATCCCGACAGTGAGAGACCAACGCGCGCTAACACCTGGTCAGCCGCTTGTGAGCGCGCGATCGCATCCTGACGTTGCGCAACCCTCGACGCCTCGACCAACGTCAGATAGTCCGCATCGGACGATGAGAGCCCCGCCGCTTTGAGAGTCGCGGTGTAGACTTCCGGTCTCACGAGTCCCAACTCAACACCGCGCGCGATGTCATCGAGCGATAGCCCGCGTTGCGCGAGTAACGCGGATGCTTTGCCCTGCGCCGCGAACGTCTGCTGATCCTGATCTAGCTTCAGTTGCAGCAGCCCGATCAATGCGTCCTGCGCGTTGGCATCGTATCCGAGGTCCAACAGCGTCGAACGGTAATCGTCCATCGTGAGCACGCCCGCACGTACCGCCGACTCGACTTGTGAGAGTGAGAGCCCGCGCGCCTCGCTCTTGTTCGCTGCTTCAGTACGCAATTGCTCAGCAGCAGCATCGTCTGCTAGTTGCTTACTGAGAGTGTCGGCAAGCAACGCCACATCGTCAGGACCATAGCCCTCGGATGCGAGGTAGCTCCGATAGTCGGCAAGCGATCGGATGCCCAAGCGCACCGCACGCTCGAATTGAGAGAGCGTAGCTCCTTTGTCATTCGATGCCGCCGCCGCCGCCGCTTTCGCTTGCGCCCTCGCGGTTGCGTCCGCGATGTCATTCTCTGCTAGCTCAGTGAGAATCAGGACGGTGTTTTCGTCATAGTTCAAAGTCCTGAGCTGTTGCGTGTACTCCGCGATGGTGAGAATCCCGGCCCGCACGGCTTTATCCAACTGTGAGAGACTCACACCCTTCTTTGCGGCTTGCGATTCGAGCTGTCCCTGTTGTTGCCCGATCTGCTGCGCGTCGGTGAGCTGCTGTGAGAGGAACTGAACGAGATCGTCTGCGTTGTCGGCAGGTGTACCGTTGTTGACCAACCACGTGCGATAGTCGGCAAGTGTTCGGATGCCCGCGCGCACCAATGCTTCCTCTTTTGCAAGACTCACACCCTTGTTCAACAGCCGCAATTGTTCAGCCGCGCGCTTTTGCGCCGCCGCCGCTTCGCGCTGTGCTGCTTGTAACGCACGCGCCGCCGCCGCCTGGTCTCGCGCCGCTCTTGCTTCCGCCGCGTTGGTCATCTGCGCCATCAAATACAGCTCCAGATCCCGCGCATCGCTGATGCTGTAGCCCTCATTGAGAAGCGTGTTGCGGTAGTCGTCTAAATTCTTCAGCCCTTCTTTCACCATTGCGGCCATGGTCGTAGAGCTGATCTGTTTAACGTTGAACTGCTTGCGTGAGACTGCGATCGAAGTGAGTGCCGATAGCTCCGAGTCCGGTAGGCCGATCGACTGCAACACTTGCGTAAATTCGGACTCGCTACAGAGCCCGTTTACAAACGCATCAATCCAAACATTCGCCAGAGACCGATTCAGACTGTGGATGTCGTCTGCGCTCTGTGCTGTGAGTGCGCGCGCCGCCGTCAGCGCATCGTATCCCGACTCTTGCAGGTACTGTTGCCCCTGCTCTTGAGTCATCGTCTTGTCTTGAATCAACGTGTAGATCGTGCTGACGCCCAAGCGTTGCACGTTGGTCGCGATCAACGCTTCAATGCGTTCGGCACTGTAGCCCTGCCGCGATAATTCTTCGTCGAGTTGCGCGCGCGTCCACCTTCCGCGCACGAACTGCCGCACGCTCTCCGATGCACTCAGCAGCTTCGGACGATATGACTTGTTTACCTTCCACTCAAACGGCCCGATTACGGTAGCGTCCAACACCGGACGCAACACGCGGGAACTGATGCGGCCCATGCCGATCGAAGAAACTAGCGCATCTTTGAGCTTGCCCGCGTACTCACACTGCCCGAGTGTGATCATCTCAAAGAACCATGACTCTAACCATCCTTCAATCGAGAGCGACACAACACTCTGCAACCATGCCTCTGCGCGTTCTGTGGATGGTGAGAGCGTTTGTCCCGTTGCGGTGGAGAAATCACCACCCATCGAAACTAGAATCGCTTCAGCCACGGTTTTAGCGACTGCGCCGCGCCCGCCGCCCGCTGAGATACTTTCGAAGCTACTGCCTGACACCGTGACGCCGAACGCATCGCCCACCGCGATCGCTGCTGCGTCCTGAATTGCAGGGTCCATCGAACGCCCTGCCACCGTCCAAGTTTTCGCCCAGAAAATCGCGATCGGTACCAGCATGCGGAGAATGAACGCCAGGACTGCGCTCAGAATGTCGACGGCCCACCGGCTGAGTGATTCCCAAATCGAATCGAACCAACCCGCGTCTCTCTGTCCCTGCGCTAGCTCTGTCCCAACACTGCGGAGGTTCTCACGATCCAACTCAGGTATTGGAACGTCAGCGGGTATAGTCGGAAAGTTTGGTTGCCCGTCGAAGAAGGCCATCGTTACACCCCAATTGCCGCGCGAGTGCGCGCTACTGCTGAATCTACAGTGCTGCCATACGTCACACCGAAGCCCGCTAGAAGACGCTGAGCCTCTTGCAGAGACTGTGCATCGTTCATCGGTGCGCGAGGTCCCTGTGTTTGCACGACGCCAGGGACGCCGCCAGGTCTCGCCAGTGAGTTGAGTAGGATTCTACGACCATAGGAGTCGTAACGCTTTGCGCTGTTGATCCACAGCGGTGCTTGAAACGTGCCGCTGATGGTGAGGATCACATTGATCCAATTCGCAAGGCCGTTGATCTGCCGCATGATGTACAGATACGGCTCGAAAATCTTAGCCTGAATGCGTCCAAGGATGCCATCTAGCTTGTCTGCCCATTTGATATTGAACAGACGGAGGATCGCGAGGTATTGCCGAACGAGTTGGATGTACTGGAGCACCGGACGCGCGTATTTGTCGTAATATTCGTCCATCCACTCACGCACCTTGTGCATAGCGCGCGCGAGGTTCACGAGCCCGCGTTGTGCAAGGTCACGGAGCTTGCGCAACACATCCAGCAAGCGCTGAATCATCGACTTCAACGGCCCTGACCACAATTGGTCCACAGCTTTCAAGAGCACGCCTAAGCCGATCACAGACTTCCAACTGAAGCGAGAGTTGAGGTCAATGGCCTTTGACAACTGCTCGCGGATCGTGTACATCTCCTGCCGCGTTTGTTGAAGGTCTTTGCTGCCGCTGCCAAAGCCAAAGATCGCGCTCAGAATCGTCCCGATGAGTGTGATGCCGAATGAGACCGCGCCGCCGATCGCGCCCGCCGCGCCGCCTACAGTGCTGATAATCATGGCAAGTGCTCTAGCTCAGTGAAGACAGTTGCGCGCGCATCTTGTCGGCTTCGGCTTTCACCGCATCTGCGCTGTATTCTGTCTTCCGCAGAGTTACCGTGAATGGTCCGAAATTCCCGAGCTTGTACGTGGTGCGAATCGTTGGAACGGTTGCGCCGCCCTCGTATGCCGCATCCTCAACAACTGACTGAAGTTGAAACGGTAGATCCATGTGTTCTCCTTTACGCTGAAACCGTAAATACTAGGCTGTTGTTCCACTGCACGCCACCGACAACATAGTTCTCTATATAGCTCCCAACGTCAGTTGCGGAGAACCGCCCCGTGTAATCAAAGCGTCCCGTTGCATCGGTGGTTCCGAGGTATCCCTGTCCCTGGAAGTTGCCGTCTTTCCAGATATAGAGTGCGATGTCGGCAGATGGCGCGCCGCGAATCGTGAGAGTGAAATCGTCCCCCACGCGAAACGCGGTGTGGGACTGTGTGTTGAGGTTTGTAATGGTCGCACTGACAGGGAACTGAGAGCCGCCGCCAGTTCCACCGCCGCCGCTCTGTGCTGCTGCAACAGTGAATTGGAGAGTCGGACCATTGACACCGATGCTGCCATAGATGATCGGATTGATTGCCCAAGCGCCAGCTGCATCAGCAGGGAAGGTCCCGTTGTACACGAGCTGCCCCGCTGCGTTGGTGAACCCGAGATCAAAACTATAGGGACTGTTGGGACGAAGGTACACATTGAACTGAACGCGCAAGTTTGCGAACTCTTCATTTGTGCCCGCGTGCGGAGTCACCTGGACAACAACACGATACGGCCCTCCAGCCGTGAATGCTTGGCTTGCCATGTTTGTAGGAAGGCCCATCTGTAAAGAAATCGCGCCGGGTTGCGGTGGGAGGTTCTCATATGGTTCGGTGCGGAGAGCTGAAGGAAGTTGCTGCCACGCTTCAGCGGGAACGTTCCCGTAAGATCCGAGTAGAGCCCCGTCAACGGTGAGAGCATCCGCGTTGATCGTGGTGAACTGTGAATTCGGATCGTCTGCCGCGACTTCGTTGGCGTAGGCTAGCGCGGGATCAACGTAAGACTTGAGACGGTCACCTGGTTGCTCCGCTGTGTACGTTGTGAGTGCGCCGCCGATCGAGTCGAGAGTGTTTTCCCATGCTGCGCCTTGCGTCATCTCTGAGCGCGCGAGATCGCCAAAGCCGCCCGGCTCGATTGCCGATGGCGGTTGCTCCTCCGGCAACGGTTGTAGCGGCCCCGGCTCTAGTCGCATCAGCCACTAATACACTCGACTTCGATCATGGACGCCTCGACGCTGCCGTTTGCAGTCGCGCCCGCTTGTTCTACAGTGACGCAGTATTGTGACTCGACTCGGTCAGAGAGAAATTCCGCGAAACCGAAAGGAATGGTGATTGGAGCCGCCGCCGCAACGCCCGCTGTTACATTCACCTGCGGCCCTACAAGCGTGTCAGTCGTCAGTGTGCCGCGTCGGATGCGCACCGTGAGCCCCGTTGTGTTGGTCCCTGGTGTTACGGTGACGAAGCCGCGCACAACGAACTTTGCATTTACGTTTGGCATAGCAACGGGGTTGCTTGTGTTGACCACCGTTTCCGCCGTGGTGACCAGTGCGACGGCTGCCGCTGTGGCTTGCGCATCCGCCTGAAATTGTTGAGCCATGATGTTTACTCTCCCTTCGTTTCTACTGCGAAATAAATTCGTCGACGTGCAACGCGATGTTGCTGTACTGATCCCCCGCGTCAATACCTGCGGTGAGAGAACCTATGTTCCACCCTGCACCCATGCGTAAGTGTGCTGGAGCTGGAATGGCAATCGGCAAGCCCGCGCCCAACGATGTACCTGAGCCAGGGACGAAGGAATAACTCACGTTCTGACTCGCGGTCTGCACTAGCCCCGCAGGGAGCCGAATGTTAGTAGCTCCGCCATCGTTGTAGATCACAAACAGCAGCCGCGATGCGACAACAGCGGACGCAACGAACGTCCATGTGATAGCGCGCACGATCCACTCACGGCCCGCTGGAACAGTTTGCGTCCACTCTGCGCCCGCTGCTGGAGTGGCAACCGTGATGATGCGCAACGCGCCGCGCCCGTCGACACTCTGAACGTTGGGCGATTGAGGGTACGCCAGCATCCCAGTGATGTAGACGTAACCTTGCATGAGCACTTGTCCGAGCTGAAGGTCTGAGGCACCAGTGCCGCGGCGAATGATGAGTTGGACGTAACAGAGCCCGCGTTGAATCGCGTCACTGTCAACCGATGCGCTGAGCAAGAAACCTTCGTCCCCTTGAATCGTGTCGACTTGCGCGGTTGCTCCATTTGCTGCAACCGCGATTTCTTTGAAGCACGTCGACACTACGCCGCTGTTGTTCAACATGCGGAGTGTGACGCGCACCGTCTGATTCCCCGTCGGTGCCCACGATCGTAGTTGAATGGTGTCGTCTTGTGTGACATACACACCAGCAGGAGGCAGCAGGCCTCGTTCCTGGAACGTCGCCAGGGGGCCATAGGTCTGCGCGTGTTGCGGGTTGCGCGTGTATTCTGTTGAGTCCATCAGCTCTCCTTCACTGCCCTACGAATTGTTCAACCAACATGCCCATACCGATAAAACCGTCTCCGGCACCGACGAAATTACTGCTGATTCGAAGGGTCCAAAGTTGAGGGAGGATCAATTCCATCAGGAACCCCATCGACTGTTGTGTTCCGACAATGAGCGGATTTAATCCTGGTGCCCACGTGAGGAAGTTGAGCGAGGGTCCCGCGCATGCGGCTACTGATGGAATCGTGCAAACGGTGGTTGCTGTGTCGTCGATAACGACAATGAACGGATTACGTGCACCCACCGCCGCATCACAAAAGAAGCTGCTAGAGGCTGTGCGCACGATCCAGCGAACACCAGCAGGGACCGTAATTTCAATCGGTAAGTTGGCCCCCGGTGAAGGTGTCGTTACGATGCGATTCCAACCGCGCCCATTGAGACATGATTCGGTGGGAGAAGTGGGATAGCTCAACCAATCGTCTGCGGACACGTAGCCCTGCATCAAGAGCGGCCCGTTGTTTGTGTCGCTGCTGCCAACGCCGCGTTTAACGTAGAGCTTCACGAAGGTCTGCCCGCGAGAAACTGCCGTGCCGAAAATCGACGCGGAGAGTAGGAACCCTTCCGCTTGAAAGAGCGTGAACTCAGTTGCAGTTGTGCCCGTGGTGTTTACGCTCTGCTGGAACTGCATTGGTTTGATGACGCCTTGTGGATCTAGAAAACGGATATCCACGTCGAGAGCTGCCGTTGTTCCGGGACTCCTCACATTCAATACAACTGTGTCGTCTTTGCCCAGATAAACCGCCGCTGGTGGCAGGATGTCCTGCGATCGAAACGTAACCTGCGGCCCGTATGGCTGATCGTTAGATGCGACGAATCCCGGAATGATCGGCATGTTGTGCGCTTACTTGTTGCTCGACGCGCCCGGAGCTGCTAACTCGAAGCACGCAATGTTCACGTTGACCGCCGCCGCCGCCTGGTTCTGTACCACGTCGACCAGAGTGCCGCCTTTATTCGCGGAGTTGAACACTGGGATCAACGGCATCCCGAGTTGTTGCGACAGGTGGTAAAACCACCGCGCCGTGTACCAACGTTGCGTGTTGAGCCCCGGCCCGCCCAAACCCAAGTTGCCGAAGTCCGGCCCAGTGAAGCGCACCGCTGAACACAGCGTGTCGACGGTATAGCCCACAATGGCGTAATCGGTGTTTGCCTTCAGCAGGTCAAACAACGAATTGATCGCGACTTGTCCGGTATAGTCGCCAGTAGCGCCCGCAGTGATGGCGACTTCGATGGTGAGATCATTCACCTGCCGACGTAGCAGTTCAGCGGGATCAATGAACCGCGCATCAGCACCGGGTAGGTCTGCGTAGTACACGAGCTGGTGGAACGTTTCGATCTGTCCACCAACAGCCGAGCCGCTCAACTCAAGCGTGAGCACGTCTTGCGCAACTAGCTTTTGCCAGGTGCCGGAAGTGTTGAGCCCGCTCGGATCATTCGCGGTGATGCGGTTGCGAATGCCCTGCACGTTATCGTGCAATTTCGGAGAGCGAATCCGACTGATGCCCGCCGCGTTGTTGCGCGCCCACCAGTTCAGTAGACGGATATCCGCGCCGATCGGTGTGTTCCGAATCTGAGCGCTGTTGCCCGTGTTCATCGTAATCGCGGTGATCGTGCCACCCGGAGCAGTGACGCGACCGCTGAGCAGTTCGAGAGCTTTTCCCATGGTTTCTTCGTCCTCGTTTCCTCAGGAATCAGCCCGAACTAAGAGCCCACCTTGCGCCGCCGCAACGCCATTGCGACCACAGATACACGCTCCATGTTCTGTGGTGCGCCTTTCGGCCCACGCGGGGGCAACGTCAAGCTGCTGATGGTTGTCAGGTATGGCTCAACGCCTTTTTGCCAATCTGGGCCCGCGTTGGCGATGCCCTGCGGGAATCGCTGCGCGCCGATCGTCGACGCCTTTTGCTCGTATTTCGCGCCGCCGCTTGCTTGGACACCCTTCGCGAACTGCCCGCGTCCAATGGCTTCGGTCACACCTTGCGCGTAGGCATCCGCCGCCGCTGTGGTGTTCTGCTGCCATGACTGGCCCGCGCCGGTCACGCCGTCTTTGTAGTCGCCCGCTGCGGCTTGTCCGCGCGTAACGAATTTCTTAGCCGCTGTTGCAGCGTCTTTCACTTTGATCGCCATAACGTCTCCTTTTTCGAGTTGTTCCCTCCGGCCCAACGTCGCGCGCCCCGCGCGTTGGTCGCGTTAAGCTGAACCGGAGGTTAATGCACGTTGCCTACACAACGCACACAGAAAACACTAGCACACGAAAATGATTCGGCTGATCGCACGATTTCCATTGGACAGCCGTTCAACTTCTACGCGATGTCGTCAGGTCCAATGATCCATTGGGCGATCGTGAAGCATCCCGCACTGTGTCCCGGATCAAAGCTATTTTGGGGTTTGCTGCGATCGTGGGGCAAACAGAAAGGCATCTGTTACGCGCGCATCGAGAAACTAGCCGAGCGGATGGGAGTCAGCTACAACACGATTTGTCGATACCGTTCCGAGCTGCAAGCCGCCGGTCTGCTGAGGGTCGTAGAGCGCACCGGACACACCAACGAATGGACGCTTCTTCTAGCTCCCTGCTTCCTCGAAGAGAACGCATACGAGGGTCCCCGGAAACTGAGGGCCCGTAAATCATTAATGGGGGGGGTCCCCCCCAGTAATGGGGGATCACAAAGGAACCACCTTAAGGAACCACCTAAGGGATACAAGAGAGTAGTATCGTCGTCGATAGATATATCTGTGGGTCCAGACGAACCGAACGACGACGACGACGCCCTAGCCGAGGTTCGCTCGGACCGAAGCCGCCGCGCGTGGCAGACCCACGCGCAAGCCGCAATCAGCAAAGCGAGTGCGGAGAGGGAAGCCCTCGATCGTCGCGACGTTGTCGCGATCGTTCAGGGTCACTGCAATTGCTTGCCTGACGAAGCGCTGATAGATACCGTCATGCGCGAACTGTCCAAAGCGAAAATGACGCCTACACAGTTGAACGCTGAGCTTGAGGACCGCATCCCGAAATTGGCCGAAGCACCGCGTCCGGCGTTTGTGGTGTTCCTCGCAAAACAATACGCGTCAGGTCGGTACAAAGCTGCTGCACCAGTAATCAAACGCGATCTGCACGCCGCGCCACAGCTTGAGACGAAGTGTCTGTTCTGCGATTGCCCGTACGGAGCTGGTGTATGTGGAGTCGATCCTGAAGGGGAGATTCTCGCCACGGCCCACTGGAGGACGGTGTGTCCTGAGTATGGACAGGACGACGGATGGAGCTACACCAGTTGCCCCGTCTGCACGTTCAAACCTGCGGCCCCGGCTGAATAACGCTTGCACTGCCAAAGGTCTCAACTGTGACACCGAAGGCCATTAATACATCTGGAGCATCTAGAACGGCATCACGAGCGATCGCGACCAAACGCACGTTGCCGACAACTGGATGCTCCGCTTTCCAAATCGTCGAGTATCCGAGCAACTGCCCCAGAGACTGAAGCGCAAGGCGAATCTTCACTTCAACGATCGTCACATCCGCGCCTTTGAGAGCTACGATGTCGGCGCGCTTTTGTGTGAGATCAATAGCCATCTTTTGAATGGCCGGGTCCGTGCCGATCGGTAGGAGCTGCCCCGTTCCCATGCGGATGTTGAAGCCCACCGAATCAAATTCGGTGTGATGGAGCTTCAACCATGCGCGGACGATTTCACTTTCGAGCACGGTCATCCCCGGATAGGTCTTGAGGTTCAAGAGCATCGCTGTGGACTCTGGCAAGTCGTAAAACGTGTCTATTGCTGCCATATCGCCACCGCGTTCAAATCTTCAGGCGTCGACACGACATTGACCAGCCGCGCCCATCGTGCGTAGAGATAGCGCTTTGTTGTCGCATCCGTGGGGAGGTTGCGCAACAGCGCGATCACTTCCTGTTTTTTCGTCGGGTCCATGTTGCCTTGGCCCACAATTTCAGTTACGTCAACAGCCATCGTTTTTCCCTTCCTCGCTTCAGTTCGATCATCAGCAGCCGCGCGCGTGAACAGCCGCGCGCTTGGCACCATGCACGGGTAGAGCATCGTTGGCAGGGTGCAAAATCTCGCGCGCGAGGCAACCCCACCGCCGCGCGCGCGAGAGCACTAGAACGCCATACGCATGCGGCCAACAACATCACAATACGGGTTCTGAGGTTCATTCGCGATCACTCCGCCGCCGCTGCGGTGGCTGAAGCCACCGCAAAGGCCGCTGCGGGTCCCCCGCCGCGCTCTGAGCCGTGTCACCACGGCTCAGCAGTTTTAGTTGTGCGATGGCCCCGCGCCCTTTGTCGATCGCGCCCGATGCGTTTCCCTGTCCTGCCATCAATGCCGCGACGTTGAACAGGCGCGCCGCCTCGCTGAGCTGGTTTGCGCGCATCGGTGCCCGTGGTGAGTGTGAATCGCAGACTGAACAGTACATCTTTCGCCCGCGTGCGTATTCCAGCTCTGTAGTGATTTGATGTCGGCATTCGAGGTAGTAAACGAAGGTTCCCACCAACCGCGTGCGCGACACCACCACGCGCAGAAAATCATCAGGCCGATCGTTCATAGCTTCGGCTTCGCTCCCTTCGGTGGCGCAAGGTCCACGATCTTGGGTCTGAACTGCGGTGGAATTTTAGCCAGCTCCGCGCTGCTGCGCACGACGCGGGAACCGTCTGCTAGTTCGACTACGTACACTTCAATCTGTTCATCGTTTGGCAGATTGAACTTGAGTTGTGGCGGTTGCTCCGACAATGATTCTTCCCTCCTGTCCCGTGGCGGTATCAAACACTCGTGAACCCCGAGTGTGCGTGAGTCCGGCGAGTGATTCTGGACATCCCGGCCCGCTGCACTGCATCGCGTGGTTCTCCGCGATGAGTCGCGCGTTACGTTGAATGGTGGCGATAACTTGGGAGTTGTCTAACGCCATCGCTGCTCCTTTCGCTGTGTTAGAGTGCGTCCATGTTTCACTTTAAATTTGCAACCGATAACCCGGCCCCTGATCCCCGCCTTTGCACTGCCAAAGACGCAGAGCGTGTTGGCAAGACTCTGCTTGGCCTGCACGGTCTGCGTACTGACATCACGTGTCGACGCGCCGCGCCGCATGAGATCGAAGCAAAGGCAGACGGCGACTACATCCCGTACATCTACACGTTTTCGATCAATGGTGAAGGTGGTAACCCGCCGCGACAACTGAACATTGTCGCTGCTGAAGCGATCGCGAGGTATGACGCGGAGAGCACCGGCTTCGACTGGCAAGCCGATACGCGCAGTGGTTCCCTGGTGCGCGTTGAAGCGAAGTCCCACAAGAAACCGTAGTTCCCTCGCCATCAGCCCTCCTCTTCGGCTGCTGTTAGATTGAACTTGCTGAGCATCGGATCTAGCAGCAGCCGCTTACACGGCCCGTGAACCCACAACAGTAGAAACGTGTGCGCCTCTTCCTTTCCCCCACACAAGAAACACTGCATCACGGCAGTGTGTTCGTTCGGATTCTGTGGAGGTGCCTGAGGATCCGGCAGAACCTGATTGTCGAGTTGTGCTAGCGAGTTTTCGTACTGAAGCCGCCATTGCTTCACCATCGTGGCCTTTGCTCCACCTTGCGCCGCTGCCGTTAAGAACACCATGCGCATACCACGATCACGAACTTTGTTCAGTTCCTCAGCAGCTCCTAGATTGATCGTTCCCGCACGGAGATTTTCAAATACATCAGGGTCCCCCGCAATGAGATTTAAACGATCCTCGACCAGCGCGCGCCTGCGTTTCACGAGCGCGGCCAGTGTATCCGTGTCCTGCCCGCATTCGGTCTCAAACAGAGTGCGAAAATACATCGCCTCTTCAGCAGGGTTTAAGTCTTCACGTATTGCATTCTCGTGTGACTTTGCAGCTTCACCTGGAATACATCCCTCCGCGTAGATCGCACACGGCACCGTCTCCATGTCCAACGCGGACGCCGCCGTAAAGCGCCGATGCCCCGCGTGAATGTGAAACCGTCCGCGCACTTCCTCGACGACTAACGGTTGCAGGATGCCCAACTCTTTGATCGAGTCGATCAACTCAACCATTTTTCTTTCGTCCATCGTGTCGCGTGCGGGTAGCGTCGGGGGATCAATGAGAGCGATCGGAACCTCAGCGTAGCGTCTCTTTACCTTTGATGGCGACGTGTTCGCCGGGTCCGCGTTTCGATTCGGTCTGCTTGTATTGGACATTCGTAACCTTCACTTTCTGGAAACTTAAAACACCGTTGTTCATCGACGCTGCCACCAGATCACCCTTCACCCAACCAAGTTTGCGCCGGAACTTTGCTGGAACGATCAACAGCATGGAATACCGATTTTCAATGCACTTCTGAATGTTCACGCTATTCGTCTCCCTTCCACCGATCGCGAAAACCGTGCGATCGGTGCGCCTTGCGGTGGTAGATGTCGTAGGGACTCCGCAACCGCCGCCGCCACAGTCGCGCGATGAGAAACAACACACCAACAGCACCAACGAAGCCGATGATGTTCAACGCGGTGTCACGCGGGAACACACCAGCAATCGCTGCCGCAAAAAGTACAAATGCAATCGTCGTCTTCATTCGGGTCGAACCTCCAAGGCTTCAATTGCTACGCATCCACTCACACCCTCGACAAACACCACTGCGGTGTGTCCGCTGAGCACAAACGCCTCGCTCCGCGTCGTCGTTTCCACGTATCGAACAGCGTCGATCACTGGAAAGTAACGAACCCGTGTACCAACGGGATTCGCGAGGTTCCACGCCGCCGCTTGGTTCTGTGGCGAGGTCGGCGTAGTAAACCGTTTGCTAGCCATCCTTCCCTCCTTTCAAATCATCAAGAGCGCGTTTCCGCGCGCCCAGTAGTCTCTTCACAGCATCGGCCCCAAGCGTACGTTGCCACCCGAGGAAGTGACGCCGATACTTGGACACCCATGCTGTGACATCCGCGTTGTGATCGTACACGCCGGTCTTAATGAGCATGAGCGTTTCGATGTTGGCTTCTAGCGAATAGAACAGAGCATCCTCTAGCGCTGTGATGCGATCACTCTGACTAAGAGTCTTCGGCACTCAAACCTCCACCGTAAAGCATACCACTTATTGTATTCATTCAATCTAGTCGATATAACAGACTTATGGAACCTACATTCCTAGAATGGACTCGCCTCGACTCGCTCCACGGGTTGAGCTTCGATTACTGCCAACACTGCAACCGGCCATTGTGCCGGTGTCCACGGTGCCGCTCTCTTCGTCCTGAACGGGAGGAATGTGAGAGCTGCACGCGTGGACGCTTTGAACAACAAAGGACTCTCTAGGGTAACGCCTGGTCGAGCACTTTTTAAATCACGTCTTTTCAATGACTTACAGGCCGCGTTTTGCGATCGCAAACGCGGCTTTTCTCTGCACGATGCGTAAGTGCCCTATTATCAATAACTTACACGATGCCAAGGCCGGAGG
>Ga0316628_100002329_pt1 | contig 14000 bp, 12 predicted proteins | sample OWC_Aug_M2_C1_D5_FD_207648 | JGI IMG/M metagenome (GOLD analysis project Ga0316628, IMG submission 207648) | Wetland soil microbial communities from Old Woman Creek delta, Ohio, United States - OWC_Aug_M2_C1_D5_C | ecosystem: Environmental > Terrestrial > Soil > Wetlands | place: USA: Ohio... | reverse complement strand
ATAAGGGAACTCGACGCCGAAGTACTGGGCGAAGAGCGGGAGCAGATCGGAGGCGGTCTTGAGCAGCGTTTCGGCGTAGGCCGTCTTGCCGCGCGTCGTGATGGCGCGCAGCGGCACCTTGGTGTTCTTCGCCTGCTTCACCTCGAAGTCGCCCACGGCGAAGGCGACGAGGTAGCTCGGCAGCGGCGCCGTGGTCGCGAAGCGATGCGTGACCATGCCGGTGTCGCTCGTGTGCGCCGTCTCCGAGCCGTTCGAGAACGCGAGCGCGCCTTCGGGCGCCGCGATGCTGACGTCGTAGGGAGTCTTCAGCTCGGGCTCGTCGAAGCAAGGGAAGGCGCGGCGCGCGTCGGCCGCCTCGAACTGAGAGAAGACGTACGGCTGGCCGCCGTCGAAGGCGCGGTACAGCCCGGAGAGCGTGCGGCCGAACGGGGCGTCGTAGCCGATCTCGAGCGTCGCGTGGCCGGCGGGCAGCGGTTCGGGGAACGCGAGGACGAGCTCGTCGGGCTCGTGTGCGCCGTGCGATGCTCGCGCGCTCGTGCGGGCGAGCAGCGTGCGCGACGGGCTGCCGACGGTGGCGGTCGCGCGCCGGACCACCAGATCGCGCGCGTCGAGCACGACGTACGCGGTGGGCGAGGGGACGTCGACGAGGATGCGGACCGCGCCCGAGAAGCGCTCCTTGCGCGGGTCGATCTGGAGATCGACGGCGTAACGGAGCGGGCGCGCGAGGGCAGGGAGGCGGCCGTCCTCGCGGGCGGCAGGCGCGGGGCCTGGATCGGCCGCGGGCGTGGCGGAGGCGCTCGCCAGCGGCGTGACGAGCGGCGGACGCGTCGCCGGGACATCGCCGCCGCACGCGGCCATCCCGAGCGCAGCGAGGACCAACGGAGTCGTGCGCATGGCGCACGACCATAGCGCCTATGCGGGCGGCTGGGGCGAGCCCAAATGGGTGAACGAGCCGGTCGCGGTGGGTCGCGGCGGCAAGCTCGGCCGCGCTCGAAGCTCGTATTCGGTGGTCACGAGATCCCACTCGTCATCGTCGGGCTCGCAGCGCACGAAGCCGAACGACGGCGACGTCAGCGCGATCTTCGACTCCCGCTCGCCCACCCGAGGCGCGCGCCAGAGGATCGCGCGAGCGCCCGGACGCCACGTACCGACGAGGCGCCGCGTCCCCTCCACCTCGAGCAGCCAGCCCACGATGCGCATGCCCACCATCGCCGTCTCGGGATCCTCCTCCGGCGCGCCGCGGCGCACCACCTCCGTGCACTCGCCGTCCTCGAAGACGTAGACGGTGTGGCGCGTCTCGAGGCGGTGCAGCCCGTCGAGGTGGGCGGGCAGCACGGCGGTCATCCAGGTGCCCTTCTCGCTCGTCGCGAGCTCCTTGAGCCATTGGCGGTTCGACATGGTGCCCGCCACCCAAGCAGGCCCCGTGCCGCCTTGCCGCACTTGAAAATCGCCAAGGATTCCCTCCGCTGTGCCAATTTGGCGATGGTGTAGGTGTATTGCCTACGATCCAGTGCTGAAGCGCGGGTGATCCGCCTCGCGCTCGCTCGCGGTCACCGGTCGCGACCGAGCGCGATGACCTTCACGTTCAGCTCGATCACGGCCTTCATGACCTCGGAGCGCTTCTCGTCCGACGGCGGGGTCTCGTCCCACTCGCGCACCGCGCGAGAGAACGCCGCCGCCTGCATGCGCAGCTCGCGCACCTCGGCGGTCGCGGGCATCTCGGCGAGCCGCTCGACGATGTCCGCGAGGGACGTGCGGACGATGTCGAGGCGGATCGAGGCGGGAGGGATCCCGGGCGGCATGGGTCCCCCGATGTTGACCGGCAATGGCCGAGCCGCCAAGGGTGAACTGTAGGGGCTCGCTCGAAGACGGCGCGATCGAGCGGCCGCGGGTCTCGTGGTAGGCTGGCCGTCCCGTCGCGGCGCTCGCCGCTGAGCGGACACCCCACGCATGGCCACGGCCCCCCAGCAGCAGCAGCTCCCGCTCCCGTCGCGCCTGGCGCAGATCGCGCAGCACCTGGAGTCGCGCTTCCTCGGCAAGGAGGAGGTCATCCGGCTGCTGCTCATCGCCGTCGTCGCGGGCGAGCACGCCGTCCTCATCGGCCCGCCGGGCACCGCGAAATCCGCGCTGATCCGCACGTTCGCGAAGCTGCTGCAGGCCAACTACTTCGAGTACCTGCTCACGCGCTTCACGGAGCCGAACGAGATCTTCGGCCCGGTCGACATCGCCGCCTTCCGCGAGGGCCGCTACGTCCGCCGGACCGAGAACATGCTCCCCGAGAGCGAGATCGTCTTCCTCGACGAGGTGTTCAAGTCGAACTCGGCCATCCTCAACGCCCTGCTCACCCTGCTCAACGAGCGGCGCTACACGAGCGGCGGCCAGGTGCTCAAGTGCCCGCTGCTCTCGTGCTTCGGGGCGAGCAACGAGGTGCCCAACGACGAGAACCTGACGGCCATCTTCGACCGCTTCTTGCTCCGCATCCGCAGCGACAACCTCGACGCCTACCACTTCCAGGACCTGCTCCAGAAGGGCCTGATGAACGAGGTGATGGGCATGGCGGACGCGCCCGTGCAGCCGCTCGCGAGCGCGCGCGAGATCGGCGAGCTGCACCGCGCCTTCTCGCAGCGCATGCGCTTCACCGAGGACTTCTTCTCGCAGTACAAGGGCCTCGTCTTCCAGATCCGCGCCGAGGGCATCAGCCTGAGCGACCGCCGCGTGGTGAAGATCCTCAAGCTCTTCGCCGGCAGCGCGTTCCTCGACGGGCGCGCCCAGCCCGACGCGAGCGACTTCTTCGTCCTCAAGCACATCTGGAACAACGAGGACCAGGCCGCGATCCTCGAGGCCATCGTCGCCCCCGTACTCGAGGCCCACTACCGCGATCACCCGAACGCGAGGCGCGTCGGCGCCGTGGGCGTCGGCATCGAGGCGCTCGCCGCGGAGATCGATCGCGTGCGCCAGGTGCTCACGGGCGGCGCGGCGCTCGGCGACGTGCAGCTCTTCAGCCAGCTCAAGGCGCTCAACGAGATCAAGGCGGCGCTCGCCGCCTCACCCGATCCGCGCGGGGCCGAGCTCTTGCGCCGTGTGGACCAGCTCCTCGAGGCGGCCTTCCGCAGCGGGCGCTTCGCGCAGCTCTAAGTCGAGCCGCATGCCCGAGCGAAGCGAGGGATCGGTCGCAAGCGAGAAGTCGAGCCGCATGCCCGAGCGAAGCGAGGGATCGGTCGCAAGCGAGAAGTCGAGCCGCATGAAGCAGATGCTCCTCTGCGCGATCGACACGTCGACGTCGCTCGGCACGGTCGCCGTGTTCGACGGCGAACGGCTCGTGGCGAAGCGCGAGCGCAGCGTGCACAACGCGCACGGGGAGTCGCTGTTGCCGATCGTCGAGGAGGCGCTGCGGGACGCGGGCGCGGGCGCCGGCGACGTCCGGCGGTGGGCGGTGGGCATCGGCCCGGGCTCGTTCACGGGCGTCCGCATCGGCGTCGCGACGGTGAAGGGGATCGCGTTCGCCACCGGCGCCGAGATCGTCGGCGTCGACTCGTTCGACGCGCTCGCGAGCGCGCTGCCGCCGGAGCTCGCCGGAGGGCCGCTCGCCGTCGTGCTCTCCGCGGGCAAGGGCGAGCTCTATTTCCGGATCGAGGCCCGGACGGGGCACGCGCCCGCCTCCGAGATCGAGCGCCTCCTCGCGGCGCGCGCCGACTGGACGTTGGTGGGCGAAGGGGCCCGGGCGCTGGGCGCGGTCCCGCACGCGCGCCTGCTCTGCGAGCCGCCGTACGACGTGCCGCGCGCCGAGGCGATCGCGCGGGCGGCGATGGGCCGGCCGCCCGGCGACGTGGACGCGCTCGAGCCTTACTACGTGCGCCCTCCCGATCTGACGCGATCCACCTGAGAGGGAGCTACTCGAGGTTCTCGATCTTCCAGACGCCGTGCTCGCGCACGAGCTGCACCGAGCCGCTCCCGTAAGGCATGGTCGCCCGCTCGCCGGCCTCTTCGATCGGCGCCGTCGGCAGGGCCTGCTTGAGCGCGACGATGAACTGCTCGACCTGCTCCTTCTCTTTCTTCTCCCAGGCTTCCTTCAGGGCGTTCGCGTCCATGCCCTCGCGGTGCGCGTCGGGCGCGTAGCGGAGCAGCACGTCGTAGCGCTTGCGCTCGAGCGCGCGCAAGAACCCCTGGATCGTGTGACGCGGCGTGTCCTGCGCGTAGAGATCGATGGCCTGGGCGTCGAGCCTCCAGCGGCCGTCCTCCAGCACCATGTGCAGCTCTTGCCCGTCGACACCGGTCACGGTCGCCGTGACGACCGGGGCGGAAGTGTGCCTGGCGAGGGCGCGGCCCATCTCGCGGACCTCGTCCGGGTCGTCCTTGACCATGCGCCTGAACGCCTCGAGCGACGTCCCCCGGCGCGCCTCGTCGCTGAGCAGACGGTACGCATCGTCTGCGCGACCGTCCTCGAGAGCTCGTGCATAGTCGCGGAGCGTGGCGCCGGGATCCTGGGCCGGAGGTGTCCCGCAAGCCGCGAGGGCAAGAGCGCTACCAACGATGAGCCACGTCGACCTGCGCATCGCGCCTCGGTTTACCACATTCCAATACCCGTTCCCCTTCCTTGTTCTCTTGTTCGTCCTTTGCCTTGGGCTATAGCAAAGACGTGACCCTCCCCACCGAAACGCTGCCGATCCTGCCCCTCCGAAACAGCGTCGTCTTCCCGGCGAGCGTCGTGCCCATCAACGTCGGGCGCATGCGCAGCGTGCGCCTGGTCGAGGAGCTCGCCTCGCAGGAGCGCGCGGTCGTCGCGATCGTGAGCCAGAAGGACGCCGAGGTCGACGAGCCGAACTTCGAGGACGTCTACCACGTCGGGACGGTCGCCCGCGTCGTGAAGGTCATTCGCATCGGACCGCAGAACTACTCGGTCGTCTTGCACGGCCTGTCGCGTCTGCGCATCGTGGCGCCCGTCGGTCTCGAGCCGTACATGCGCGCGCGCGTCACGCGCATCGCCGAGGATCTCGAGCGCGACGCGGAGCTCGACCTGCTCGGATCGCGCCTGCGCGAGTCCACGCGCGAGGTGCTCGCGCTCACGCCGAACCTCCCGAAGGAGGTCGCCTCCATCCTCGACAACGTGCGCGAGAGCGGGGCCCTCGCCGATCTCATCGCCGGAAACCTGACGGCGGAGCAGGCGAGCGTGGCGGACAAGCAGCAAGTCCTCGAGATGTTCGACGCCAAGGAGCGCGTGCGCTTCGTCACCTCGATGATCACGCGCCAGCTCGACATGCTGCGGGTGCGCCGCGAGGTCACCACCATGGTGGAGGACGAGGGCAAGACCCAGCGCGAGCAGATCCTCCGCCAGCAGATGAAGAACATCCGCGAGGAGCTCGGCGAGGCCGGCGAGGAGGACGAGGTCGAGGAGCTGCGCGAGCGCCTCCGCCGCGCGGGCCTCCCGGACGACGCCCAGAAGATCGCCCGCAAGCAGCTCTCGCGGCTCACTGGGATGCAGCAGCAGTCCGCCGAGTACAACGTCACGCGCACCTACCTCGAGTGGCTCGCGGACCTGCCGTGGAGCAAGAGCACCCACGACAAGCTCGATCCGGCCGACGTGCGCCGCTGCCTCGACGAGGACCACTACGGCCTCGACAAGGTGAAGAAGCGCATCGTCGAGTACATCGCCGTGCGTAAGCTCCGGGCCGACACGATGTCGCGGCGCGGCCAGCACGGCGCCAACCTGAAGGGGCCGATCCTCTGCTTCATCGGGCCGCCCGGCGTCGGAAAGACGTCGCTCGGGCGCTCCATCGCCCGCTCGATGGGCCGCCGCTATCACCGCATCGCCCTCGGCGGCGTGCGCGACGAGGCGGAGGTCCGAGGGCACCGGCGCACGTACGTCGGCGCGCTGCCGGGCCGCATCATCCAGGGCCTCAAGAAGGTGGGCGTCAAGAACCCCGTCTTCGTCCTCGACGAGGTCGACAAGCTCGGCGTCGACATGATGGGCGATCCCGCCGCCGCGCTGCTCGAGGTGCTCGACCCCGCGCAGAACAACACCTTCCAGGACCACTACATCGACACGCCGTTCGATCTGTCGCAGATCACCTTCCTCGCGACGGCGAACAACCCGGAGACCATCCCGCCCGCGCTCTGGGATCGGCTCGAGGTCATCGAGGTGCCCGGCTACACGCGGCACGAGAAGCGCCGCATCGCCCGCGAGTTCCTCGTCCCCAAGCAGCTCAGCCAGCACGGCCTCACCGACGAGCGCCTCGACTTCACCGACGACGGCATCGACGCGCTGATCGATCGCTACACGCGCGAGGCCGGCGTGCGCGGCCTCGAGCGCGAGGTGGGCGCCGTGTGCCGCGCGATCGCGATGCGCCTCGCGGAAGGGGAGGACGTGCACGAGAAGGCGACCGCCGAGCTCGTCGAGAAGCTGCTCGGCGCGCCCCGCTTCACCCCGGATCAGGCCGAGCGGACGATGGCGCCCGGCGTGGCGACGGGTCTGGCCTGGACGCCCTCCGGAGGCGACGTGCTCTTCATCGAGGCCACGACCATGCCCGGCAAGGGCCACATCATGGTCACGGGCAACCTCAAGAGCGTCATGGAGGAGTCGGTCCACACGGCCATCTCGTTCGTGCGCAGCCGCGCCGAGCGCCTCAAGATCGATCCGGAGTTCCTCAAGGTGATGGACCTGCACATCCACGTCCCGAAGGGCGGCACCCCCAAGGACGGTCCGAGCGCGGGCGTGACCATCTTCGCCGCGGTGACCTCGCTGCTCTTGCGCTGGCCGCTCAAGCGCGACGTCGCGATGACGGGCGAGATCACGCTGCGCGGCCAGGTGCTGCCCGTCGGCGGCATCAAGGAGAAGCTCCTCGCGGCGCACCGTGCGGGCATGACGGAGGTGCTCGTCCCGGCGCGCAACGAGGCCGACCTCGAGGAGGTGCCGAAGGACGTGCGCGACGCGATGCGCATCCACCTCGTCAAGCGCGTGGAGGACGTCCTGCCGCTCGTGCTCGATCCCGCCGCCACGCCCACCGAGACTCCGGCCCCCGTGCCGCCTCCGCCCGAGACGGTGCCCTGACGTCCGGCGTCGTCTGGGACCTGCTGAAGAAACACCGGCGCTCGGCGATCGTCGTCGGCGTCGTTGTGGCGATCCTCGTGCCGGTCGGCCTCCTGCCGCTCTTCGGCGGTCTGGGCTACGAGTACGCGCTCGCGTGCGGCCTGCTGTTGCCATCGGCGGCGGCCGTCTGGACGGCGCTCGCGACCGCGAGCGAGTCGCGCGAGCGCGATCCCATCGACTCGGTGCTCTGGGGCCTGCTTCGCGGCGGCGCGCTCGCCGGCATCGCGGTGCTCCTCGGCCTGCTCCACGGCCTGCTCGGCGGGCTGTGCGATCTCTGGGGAGGCCTCGCGGGGTTCCTCCTCGGGCCGGGCATTGGCGCGCTCCTCGGAGGCGTGTGGGGCGCGGTCGCGGGGGAGATCGCCCGGTCGCGCAGGCACCGCCGCCTCGTGGCGGTCCTCCTCGCGGTGCTCGGGCCCGCGACGGGCGTGGCGATCAGCGTGGGGCGCTTCTATCGCTCGCCGATGATCTTCGCGTTCGATCCTTTCGTGGGCTACTTCAGCGGCACGCTCTACGACACGGTCGTCGACGCGGGCCCCGCCCTCTGGTCCTATCGCGCGGGCTCCGTCGCGTTCGCGAGCGCCGTGCTGTGCACGGCGTCGGTCCTGCGGCGGAGCGGCCCGTCGCTGCGCCTCGAGGTGGCGCGCGACCGCTCGTTCTGGGCGCGCGCGGCCTTCGCGATGCTGCTCTTCGGGGCCTGCGTCGCCGAGCTCGCCCTGGGCGCGCGGCTCGGCCACTGGTCCACCTCCTCCACGATCGCCGCCGAGCTCGGCGGCCAGCGCCACGGCGCGCGCTGCGACGTCGTGTTCCCCTCCTCGCTGCGCGACGACGAGGCCGCGCTGCTCGTCAAGGACTGCGACGATCAGGTCGCCCAGGTGGAGAAGACGCTCGGCACGCGCGGCCCCACGCGCATCACCGCGTTCTTCTTCCGCGACGCCGCCGAGAAGCGCCGCCTGATGGGCGCGGCCGACACCTACATCGCCAAGCCGTGGCGCGAGGAGGTCTACCTGCAGATGGCGAGCTACCCGCACCCGGTGCTCGGCCACGAGCTGGCGCACGTCATCGCCGGCAGCTTCGGCCGCGGGCCGTTCCGGATCGCCGGATCGCTGGACGGCCTCTTCCCGAACCCGGGGCTGATCGAAGGCGTCGCCGTGGCGGCGTCGCCGGACGAGGACGAGCTCACCGATCTGGAGTGGGCCGCGGCGATGAAGAAGCGCAACGCTCTGCCGCCCATGAAGCGCATCTTCTCCGCGGGCTTCCTCGGCGAGTCGGCGGCGAAGAGCTACACGCTCGCGGGCGCATTCATCCGATGGATGGCCGACCAGAAGGGCTGGCAGTCCGTGCGCGCCTGGTACTCGGGCGCCGCGAGCGTCGAGTCGATCTTCGGCGAGGACTGGAGCGCCATCGACGCGGCGTTCCGGACGTCGCTCGATTCCATCGCGCTCCCGCCCGCCGCCGAGGCGTACGTCGCGTCGAAGTTCCAGCGCCCCAGCGTCTTCGGGCGCAAGTGCCCCCACGAGGTGGACGCGCTCCGGCACGAGGCCGACGGCTGCCGAGACGCCCACCGGATCGCGCGCGCGCGCGAGCTCTACGACGAGGCGCTCTCGCGCGATCCGCACGAGCCCGGCACGCGGCTCGCGCGCGCGGTGATGGAGCTGCGCTCGGGCGATGCCCGCCGCGGCCGCGCCGAGGTGGAGGCCATCGCGCGCGACGAGCACGAGCCGCTCTCGGTGCGCCACCGAGCCAAGGACGCTCTCGCCGACCAGGACATGCTCGACGGCAAGCTCGACCGCGCCGCAGAGGAGTACCAGGCCCTCGCCGCCGAGACGCCCGACGAGGACGCGGCGCGCACGCTGGAGGTCAAGGCCATCGCCGCGCGCGATCCCGACGCGCGCGCGGCCGTCACCGCGCTGCTCATCGGCTCCGAGACGCGCCCGTCCGATCCGGCGCTCGCGGCGGGGCTCATCGGCGAGTGGGAGGGCAAGACCCTCGCGGCGCCAGCCGCGGAGCATGGGAGCAGCGGCGTGCTCGCGTCCTACCTTTTCGGGAAGAACGTCGTGTCGCGCGGGTACTACGCCGAGGCCGCGCCGCGCTTCGATCGCGTCCTCGCAGCTCCGCAGGGCGAAGGGGTCACGCCTCGCATCCGCCGCGAGTCGCTCCGGCAGCGAGCCGTCTGCGCGTGCGCGCTCGGCGACGCCGAGGCGATCGGGCGGCTTCGAGCCCTCGCCGAGAGCTCCGACGGCCCCTACGCCGCCAGCGCGGGCGGCCGGCGCGAGTCGGTTTTGCGCCTGCTCGAGCGATGCGCCCCTTTACGCGCGCCCGAACCATGACGAAAGTGCACGTATGCTCCCCGAGCTGAAATTTTCCGTTTTCCGCATCCCGGTCAGGGTTCAGCTCTGGTTCCTCGTTCTGAGCGTCCTCATCGGCACCTGGTGGAACTTCCACGACCCGGCGAGCATCCTGCTGTTCGTCGCCATCGTCTTCGTCTCCGTCCTCACGCACGAGCTCGGCCACGCGTTCATGGGTCGCGCGTTCGGTCTCAAGCCCGCGATCGCGCTCCACGGCCTGGGTGGCCTCACGAGCTGGACGGGCGGGCGCGCCATCGGCCCTGGCCGGTCGTTCCTCATCAGCCTCGCGGGCCCGGCGATGGGCTTCTTCCTCGGCGGCCTGCTCCTGCTCGCCGGCTTCGCCATCAGCGTCCTCGCGCCGTCGTACCACATGCCGGAGCAGGCCCACGCGCTGGCGATGGCCGCGCTCTCGGTCAACATCGTCTGGAGCATCTTCAACCTGCTCCCGATCCTGCCGCTCGACGGCGGCAACGCGCTCCGCTCGTTCTGGGCGCTCACCAAGATCGGCGACGCCGAGGTCGTCGCGCGGATCGTCTCGATGATCGTCGGCGTGGCCATCGCCGCCCTCGCCGGCATCACCAACCCGAGGGGCAACCTCTTCATCGTCGTCATCCTGGTGATGTACGTCGGCCAGAACTACACCGGCCTGCGCGTGCGCTTCGCCACGCGCGGCGACGAGCTCTACCTCCGCCAGCTCCGCGACGCGTACCCGGTGTGGCTCGGCGCGCAGGACGGCGCCGCGATGATCCGCGCCGGGACGCAGGCTCGCGTGTCCGCAAAGACGCCGCAGCTCGTCGCCTACGCCACGGAGATCATCGCCATGGGCCAGTGCCTCGAGGGCGACGCGCGCTCCGGGCTGGCCACGCTCGGCGCCCTGCCGCGCGGCTTCGCGCCGAGCCTGGAGGTCGCGCTCCGGGTGCTGGACGCGGCGGGCGAGCACGCCGCCGCGCTCGAGTTGCTGCGCAGGGCCGCCGAGTCTTCGGGCGATCCGGAGCTCCAACGCCGCTTCGAGGACGCGCGAGAGCGCGCGCGCATCGCGGGCCTCGTGCGCTGAAGTGCCGTCCACGAATGTCGGCGTGCTCCGTGCACGCCGACTGAGCTACTGGCAGTCGGTCGAGCAGCTCGTCTGCATGCACTGCTCGAGATCGCCGAGCTCGGTGGAGCCGTTCGGGTACTGGGTGCTGCAGGCGTCGACGCACGTCTGGTCCGGCGCGCCGCCGTCGCTCGGGAAGCACGCGTTCACGCAGTCGATGAAGGCGATGCAGTCCTGATCGTTGCCGCACGTCACGTCCTCGGAGCAGCAATTGGCGCCGAGGCACGAGTCGCAGCTGGGCATGCCCGTGGGGAGCGTGAGCGTGCACGTCGAGGTCGTCACGTCGGGAGGGTCGATGGAGGCGTCTTCGACGACCGAGGCCTCCTCGGGTGCGGGCTTGCCGCTGTCGTGCGGCGCCGCGTCCTTGGTCCCGGCGTCCTGGCCGAAGGGGTGGGAGTGGTCGGCCCCCTCGAGGGATCCGTAGGCGCAACCGGCCAGCAGAGAGATGGATGCAAAATACACGTAGGACTTCACGAGGGCACCTCGCGAGGAAGAAGCGTCCCTCTCGGGACGCGAGCGGCGAGGACCCCGCGCTCGCAATACCCCGCGCGCTTCGAGAGGTCCCCAGTGGTCCGGCGCTCCACGACGAGAGCCGGAAAGTCTCAAGCGCACATTGAGTGTCGGGTGCGCAGGATGTCATTCATGCGCGCAGGGAATTTTTTTGGAGACGGAGACGGAGACGGAGACCGAGGCGGCGTCGGAGACGGCGTTCTTGTGCGTCTGTCGAGCCGAAGCGTTCGAAGCGGTTGACAAAACCGGCCCGGTTGGGCAGCGTGCGCCCGCTCCGATGCTCGCTCCGCGGGCTTCGGGCCCAGGTAGCTCAGTTGGTAGAGCAGGGGATTGAAAATCCCCGTGTCGGCGGTTCGATTCCGTCCCTGGGCACTTCTGCTCGAGGCTCGCTGCTTGGCAGCTCGCGAGCCATCGGGACGTCATCTGCCCTCCGTGGACTCGCTCCGCTCGTCCACTCCGGGTCGATTCCCTCCCTGGGCACTACTGCTCGAGCAGCACTTCGTGCTGCGAGCCATCGGGACGTCATCGCCATCGGGGCGCAGGACACTCGAACGCGCGGCCGTCGGCCTCGAACGGCCACGGAGCCGCCTCGTCTGCCGTTACCGCCCCGTCTTCCGAGGCGGATGCTTGGCTGGAAATGTCCTCGACACGAGCCCCGCTATCAAAGTCCGGCCGATCTTCGAGAAGTCTTTGGCGCTAAGCGAGAGCCCGACGATCGCCTTCTTTGGGTATCGGTTGTGAGTCAGGAACGTCCGCGTGGTCCATGACTTCCCGTCGCGGGTCACTTCGTCGAGTACGAGACGGACCTTCCCGTTCCCTTCATCGATGAGACACACGCAGACCCCTTGCTCGGCACGAACGCCGTCATCGACATCCTGAGGTCTCGGTAGGGGCTTGCCGGGAATGCGGACGCTCGCCCCGCGCCGATCGACGAGGCGTCGCCCACCCACGTGGAAGTGGCACAGCCCGAGGGCAAGATCGACGGCCTGCCTCTTCGTCGCCCCGTGCACGTCGAGATCCTCACGGAAGGGGCCGGTCATCTTGAGACGCACGGTCCATTCGTGCTTGGACCGCTGGACCGGGCGCGAGAGGGTGATCTCGCCGAGCACGCCGTCGGCATCCCCGAAGAAGTGGAACACTGGTTTCGCAGGCGGCGGCGTTCGTGATGCCACGGGAACATCCTACGCCACGCTGCCAGGATGGGGCGCGTTTCAGAGCACGGCGGTCGCCAGCACCACCAGCTTCTCCTTGTCCGCGCGGATGCCTCGCGTGCCGCCGCGCGCGATCGTGACCAGGCTGCCCGCCTTGATCGGCAGCTCGCCCTCGTCGGTGAGCATCACGCCCGAGCCCTCGAGCGCGTAGAAGAACGCCTGGTTGTCCTCCGGGTGCGGGGGGATTCCCTGGCCGGGCGCGAGGCAGACGAGCACGACCTTCGAGCGCTCGTCGGCGTGGACGATGCGCGGCTTGAACGGGGTGGAGAAGTCGACCTTCGCGGTGATGTCTTGGATCGGCATCCACTCCTGGTGCCGCGCTCGGCCGCTCCGCGCCATGAGGGATGTCAGCGCTGAAGTGCCGTTCACGAATGCCGGCGTGCTATCTGCACGCCGGCTGAGGGATGTCATTGCTTTCGAGGCCGCCTGGCCCTTTCTTTCGGGCATGCATCTGCACCTTCAAGCCGATCAGCTCTATCCGTTCGACGCCCGCGGCGTCGCGAAGCGGTTCCGCCACGCGGCCATCTTCGGCGCCCTCGACGCGCTCCGGCCCGGCGAGACCATGCGCTTCAGCAACGACCACGATCCGCTCCCGCTGCTCGAGCAGCTCCGCGCCCGCTACGGCGCGAGCGTGGTGATCGAGTACGTCAAGCGCGAGCCCGGCGAGATCGTCATCGACTTCAAGCGCGTCTGACCGCGCAGTCGGCCTGCGCGCTCCACGACGCCGATCGTTCTGCCCTGCCTTCGTGTAGGATGACGTCGCAGCGAACGTTCGTTCGCGACGAAACCGGAGCAGTTCCGGGAGCGTAGTCATCCCCAGACGATGCAAGACCCCCTCGGCCTGATCGGCACGAAAATCGAGGACAAGTACGAGGTCGAGAGCCTGGTCGGCGAGGGCGGCTTCGCGGTCGTCTATCGGGCCAAGCACCTCATCTTCAAGCGACCCGTCGCCATCAAGGCGTTCCGGGCGATGTCCGACTTCGGCGAGGAGCAGCGCGAGAAGCTGCTGCAGGACTTCATCCAGGAAGGGGCCCTGCTGGCCGAGCTGTCGGAGCGATCGGCCGCGATCGTGCAGGCGCGCGACATCGGGACGCTGACCACCGCCAGGGGCGACTGGGTGCCGTACATGGTGCTCGAGTGGCTCGACGGGGCCTCGCTCGATCACGTGCTCGAGGCCGAGAAGCCGCTGGCTCCGCGCACGCTGCAGCGCGCGGTGAAGCTGCTCGAGCCGGCCGCCGAGGCGCTGGCGATCGCGCACAAGCGAGGGATCGCCCACCGCGACGTGAAGCCCGCGAACATCTTCATCCTGGGCGAGCCGCGCGGCGAGGACTGCACGGTGAAGCTGCTGGACTTCGGCATCGCGAAGGTGGTGCAGGACGCGCAGAAGATGGGCGCCTCGTTCACCAAGACGCAGGGCGCCGTGACGTCCTTCACGCCGGCCTACGGCGCGCCCGAGCAGTTCTCGCGCACGCACGGCGCGACCGGGCCGTGGACCGACGTCTACGCGCTCGCCCTCGTCATGACGGAGGTCCTCACGCACAAGGCCCCGCTCGAAGGCGACGACTTCTTGCAACTCGGCTTCGCGACGGCCAACCCCGAGCGACGGCCGACGCCGCGCGCGCTCGGCGCCCCAGTCTCGGACGAGGTCGAGCAGGTCTTCGCGAAGGCGCTCGCCGTCATGCCCGACCAGCGCTACCAGAGCGCGGGCGCGTTCTGGAACGCGCTGCGAGCGGCGCTGGCGATGGAGCCGATGCCGG
>Ga0316628_100002328_pt1 | contig 14001 bp, 11 predicted proteins | sample OWC_Aug_M2_C1_D5_FD_207648 | JGI IMG/M metagenome (GOLD analysis project Ga0316628, IMG submission 207648) | Wetland soil microbial communities from Old Woman Creek delta, Ohio, United States - OWC_Aug_M2_C1_D5_C | ecosystem: Environmental > Terrestrial > Soil > Wetlands | place: USA: Ohio... | reverse complement strand
GGATGCGGACGCCGGCGCGCCCCTCCAGCACCCGGCCCGCCGCCACGGCGTCCCCGGAGGCGACGATGACCTCGGCCCCGGGCCGGGCCCACTCGTCGACGCTCACGAGCGCCGAAAGCGGCACGGTCTTTCCCTTGACATGGCCCCGGCCCCCGCCGCGCAACCGCAGATGCCATGCGCCGGCGTTCAGGAGCATCGAGGCCCCGGCGCCGGTCAGCAGTAGCGAGTGCTCCCGCGATACCGGGTCGAACGAGAGCGTCCCGAAGAGCCGGCCGTCGATAAGAACCTGGTCGGCGCGGTCCAGCCCGGCGATGTGGTTGAGAAGCACGATGTCGGGGAGCCGGAACCCCTCGGGCTTCTGAAAGTGGTTGCGGACCAGAGACAGGATGAGCGCGAGCCCCTCCCGCATCGCCGGCCGTATGTCGCCCGGCGGAGAGAGCGGCACCGGCCGGCCCTCGCGGCCGCACCGGCCGCACCTTGTCCGGAGCAGCGGCACCCCGCACCCGTCGCACCAGAAGATGCCCTCGCCGCTCATGCGGTGCTGCCAGCCGTCGCGATATTGCCCGCCCGACACGACCAGCCCATGGGCGAGGGGATATATCTATGAAACGCCCTGTGAAAATACCGGGGGAGCCGGGGAGCCGGGGAACCGGGGAGCCGGGGAGCCGGGGACCCTGGGGGGAAACCGGGAAACCGGGATGCGACGGCCGTATCCCAGTTGCCGGCTCCCCGGCTCGCCCACCGGCTCCCCGGCTCGCCGGTTCGCCCCCCGGCTTACCGGTTCCCCGGCTTACCGGCTCGCCCGCGCCGACCGCGCGGCAAATTCCTTAATATATCAATCCGATACCGTCCTGCATGCCGGTGATCCCGTTCAGCTACTCGGATTTCACGGCGCTTTTGGGCCGCGACCTCGGGAGGGAGGAGTTCGCCGCCACGGCGCCGATGCTGGGCTGCGACCTCAACCGCTTCGAGGGCGACCAGGTCGAGTTGGAGTTCTTCCCCAACCGGCCCGACCTCTACAGCGTGGAGGGCGTCGCCCGGGCCATGAAGGCGTTCCTCGGGCTGCGCCCCGGCCTGCCCCGCTACGAGGTCAACGACTCCAACATCGACCTGGAGCTCGACGAATCCGTCACGCCCGTCCGGCCCTTCGTCGTGTGCGGCATCGTCCGGGACGTCCACCTCAGCGGCGCCGGCGTGAAGTCCATGATGGACATGCAGGAGAAGCTCCACGTCACCGTCGGCCGCCAGCGCCGGAAGGTCTCCGTGGGCATACACGACCTGGACCGGGTGAAGCCGCCCTTCGTGTACAAGGCCGTCGAGCCGGAGAGCGTGAGCTTCGTCCCGCTCGCCTCCGAAGAACGCCTTGACCTGCGCCAGATACTCGAGCGGCACGAGAAGGGCATCGCCTACGCCTCCATCCTCGACGGGATGGACAGGTACCCCGTCATATTGGACCGCGAGGGGAGCGTGCTCTCCTTCCCGCCGATAATCAACGGCGTGCTGACCCAGGTCACGGAGGGGACGAAGAACATCTTCCTAGACGTCACCGGGACGGACTACGCCGCCGTGAACCTCACGCTCAACATCATCTCGACCGCCTTAGCCGAGCGGGGCTGCCGGCTCGAGAGCGTCGTGATGCGCTACCCGCATCGCGCCCCTTTCCGCACGCCCAGCCTCCCGTCCAAAAAGCGCGCCCTGGAGCCCGCCTTCGCCAACCGCCTGCTTGGCACGGAGCTCGCCGTCAACGACATGATGGAGGCCCTGCGGCGCATGATGTACGACGTGCAGCTGACCTCTTCCCGCCTGGAGGTCAGCATCCCGGCCTTCCGGTCGGACATCCTGCACGAGGTCGATCTGGTCGAGGACATAGCGATAGGGCACGGCTACCGGAACCTTTCGGGGGAGCTGCCCCGGGCGATGACGTTTGGGCGCGAGCTCGCCTCGGGTTTCAGGTCCGAGCGGGCGCGCCAGGCCCTGATAGGGCTGGGCTTCAACGAGATGATGAGCTTCTGCCTGACCTCGCCTGCCAAGCAGTTCTCGGCGATGAACGACAAGGTCGGCGAGGCCTCGGAGGTCCAGGACCCCGTGACGGAGGACCAGAACATCCTGCGCACCTCGATAGCCCCCTCGCTTTTGGAGCTTCTCCGCATCAACAAGCACCACGACCTGCCCCAGAGGCTCTTCGAGGTCGGGGAGGTCGTGGTGGGCCACCGGAACCGCCGCCGGCTGGCGGCGGTGTTCATCCACCCGCGCGCCAGCTTCACCGAGGCCAAGGCGCTCGCCGAGGCCGTACTGAGGGAGCTGGGCCACGACGGAAAGTACATCATCAAGCCCTCCGACCGGCCCGAGTTCATAAAAGGCCGGTGCGCCTCCGTGGTGCTCACCGGGAGCTCCACCACAGTCGGCTGGTTCGGCGAGTACCACCCGCAGGTCATCGTAAATTACGAGTTGGGCCACCCGGCCGGCGGGGTCGAACTGGAGCTCGACGAGCTCTAGACCCTGGTCGAGTGGTCGCCGGCTAGCCGGTCCTCTTCACGAGCTTCTTTCGGACCTTCTTCCTGACGACGCCTTCCTTCTGCCCGGCGGGCTCCGGCACCGGCAGGACATCGGCCTCCTTGAGGGCGCTGGCCGAGAGCGGTCGCGGCAGCGGCCGATTAAGATCGACCACCTCTTCCGCCCGGGGCACCTCCCGGTCCGTTGACAGGGCGGCCTCGAGCTCGCCCCGCCGGGGAACCCGTGCCACGGGGACCCCCTTGAAGTCGTGCGCATCGGTCTCGCTCAGGAATATCGTCCCGCAGGTCGGGCACTTGTCCGCCAGGGCGGGCACCGTGGACCCGCAGATGAGACATTGGTAGGACTCCCTCTCCACCATGTCGGCGCGGTCCACCCTTATCTCCTCATCGGGCTCGAGGAGCTTCTTGTCGCCGGGGTGCTCCACCCTCTCGTACTCCACCGGGACGGACGCCCGCTCGTTTTGGTCCGCCATCCTCGGTCGGGGCATCTCCTCTGGCAGAGCCCGCTCGGAAACGCCGCCATCCGCGCCCGAAGAAAGGGTCGCACCGCATCTTCCGCAGTTCAGTCGACCCGGAGGACTGGTCGTGCCGCAGGAGGGACATCTCACCTCGCCGTCGGTCGTCAAGCCGGCCTCGAAAGACAACATCGCGAATGGCTCAATATATACTTTTCTTCTGGCTTTCGTCAGAAAGGTTTTATAGCCATCAATGGTATACTTGAGCCGACACATGAGGCTACGAGCGCTCCTGGCGCTATTGGTTCTCCTGGGCTTGTTGCCCGTTCAGGTCGGCATCGGAGCAAGCGCCGGAAGGGCGGACCTTGGCCCTACCGTGCTTTATCTCGACGATACAGGCGGGATGCAGAACCTCTCCATCCCCGAACCATCCTCGAACGGCTCGGTCGTCCTCGGGAGGAACGGCACCGCCAACTTCACGATCGCCGGCTTCTCGGGGCTCTACGAGGCCGGGGTGGACTGGTTCGCCCTCGACCTTTCCATGGTCTCGCTCAACTTCTCCGGCATGGAGCTGGACTGCCGGCTCCACCTGGACTACTACGGCAATGCCTCCAATGTCACGACGCTGGCATTCCAGAAATACACGACCGTCGTGGCCCTCCAGACCGAGCATGCGCTGATAACCCCCGAGCCCGTCGACCACGACTTCTACGATGTCGGGATGCGAAACGGGAGCCTGCGGCTGGAGCTTGCCCGGGTCGACGGCTCGGACGGCCTGCTGGAGGTGCTCTGCGGAAGCGGCGAGAACGCCAGCACCCTTTCCCTGCCCTACGGCGCTCCCCTGCGCGCCGACGCCGGCCCGGACCGCGCCACGCAGACCAACCGGACGGTCGAGCTCAACACCTCGCTGTCGCGATCGGTGGACCCGGCGGCCACGGAGTACCTTTGGAACTTCGGCAACGGGATGACCGGCGCCGGGGAGCAGGTTGCGGCCGTCTACGACCGGCCGGGGACCTACAATGTGACGCTCACCCTCCGCTGGAGCGGGCTGGTGGCGACCGACACGGTCGTTATAAGCGTCACCGACAACATCCCGCCGGTGGCGGACGCCGGCCTCAACCTCACCAAGCGCGCCGGCGAGAACATCACCTTCCGCGGGGCCGGGTCTGACCCGGACGGCTACATCGTCACCTACAACTGGTCGTTCGGCGACGGCTTCTGGGCCCTGGGCCGGAATGTCACCCACGCCTACGTCTCCCCTGGCAACTACAGCGTCCTGCTCACTGTCGTGGACGACGGCGGGGCCGAGGGCCAGGACGGCCTCAGCGTCCATATCAACCACCCGCCCCGGATAACCAACCTGACCGCCGTGCGCAACGGGGCGTACTGGAACTTCCAGGTGGTGGCCCAGGACCCCGACGGCACGCTGCTGCGATACAACTGGTCCTTCGGCGACGGCACCTCGAGCCTGCTCGCCAACCCCTCGCATTCGTACAACACCACCGGCACCTACCCGGTGCAGTGCCGCGTGACCGACGAGTACGGCGACAGCGCCGCCGCCACGGTCAATGTGACGGTGACGAACGCGCCGCCGCGCATCATCACCGTCAGCATATCGAGCTCGGAGACGACGGTCAACGAGCCGGTCCGCTTCCGGTCGACCGCCTCCGACCCCGACGGGGACGCCCTGACCTTCCTCTGGGAGTTTGGCGACGGGACGACGAGCCACGACCAGAACCCGACGCACTATTACACGAAGGCGGGCACCTACACCGTGACGCTGCGCGTCTCGGACGGCATCTCCCAGGAAACAAGGACCAATGTCGTCTCGGTGAACGAATCCACGGGCGCCGGCCTGGATTCCGGCATGCTCGCGTTCAGCGTCTGCATCGTGGTCGTTCTCATCATCGTGGTTCTCGGCATTGCGAAGGCCGCCGCCGACAACCGGAAGCGCCAGGAGCAGGGCGGGCAGTACGGCGGGGGCCAGTACCAGCCGTACGCTGGCCTTCCCTCCGCCACCCAGCCCTACGGAGGGGGCTATTCCCAGAATTACGGGGCCGCCCAGTACCAGCCCTACGGCGGCACGCAGTACCAGGCCGCGCCTGCCCCGCAGAGGGCTCCCCGCCCGATGAAGGCGCCCCCGGGCGTGTGCCCGCGCTGCGGCTCCACCGACCAGCAGAGGTTCCCCGACGGCCACGCCAAGTGCAACAACTGCAAAAAGGTCTTTTTCACGGGATGATGGATGACAATATATTTGTCGGGAAAGAACAGGTGAAGCGCATGGACATCTTCGAGACGATGAAGAAGCGGCGACCGGTGAAGAAATTCAAGCGCGTGCCCATCCCGGAGGAGAAGCTGAACTCGGTCCTGGGCTCCATGAGGCTGGCCCCCAGCGCCGCCAATTCCCAGCCCTGGAAGTTCGTCGTGGTCCGCGACGACCAGATGAAGCAGAGGCTGGCCTCGGCCTGCCAGGGCCAGAAGTTCATCGCCGACGCCCCCGTGCTGGTGGTGGGCTGTGCGACCATCGCCGAGGCCTACCCTTACCTGGGCATGTACATGTCGTCCTATCCCATGGACATGGGGCTGGCCCTCAGCCTGGGGGAGCTCACCGCGTGCCACGAGGGCCTGGCCGCCCACTGGGTCTACCAGTTCCACAACGAGAAGGTCCAGGAGCTCCTCTCGATACCCACGGGCGACGTGAACGTCGTTTTCATCCTTGCCCTGGGCTATCCCGATGAGGAAGGCGAGCCGGACGGGCGCAAGAACCTCTCGGAGATCGTTCGGTACGAAAAGTACAGCTGACGGGACGGGGGAACCGGGGAGCCGGCAACTCTCTGTCGTCAACCGGCTTGCGGGCTCCCCGGCCCACCCACCGGCTCCCCGGTTCCCCGGCTCCGTAGACGAGCTACGCTCGTCTCGGCCCGTGAAGACCGCTGCTGCGGTCTTCTGGGCCCAAGAGGACCCGCTGGTCCTCTGGGCCTAAACGACCCGCAGGTCGTTCACGGCCTAGAAGACCGACTGCTGTCGGTCTTCTGCGGCCTAAAAGACCGGCCCGGGGCCGGTCTTTTGCGGCCCCGGCTCACCCGTTTTTCCCGCGGTTCATGGCGTACATCAGGACCGCCCCGGCGATCAACATGGCCGGCCCCGCCATCGCCAGGTACCAGCCGGTGGACGGCCCCCATTCATAGGTCAGGGGCGCCCGGCTGGATTCGCCCCAAAACGATTCGTACGGCCCCAATGACGATTGGCTCGTCGGGTAGTCCGGGACATGCAGCTCGGTCCTGTCGTTGTCGACGGCCGGCTGGTGCCACGACGAGAACGCTCCCGCGCCGGCCATGGCCACCAGCGCGCCGATGAGCAGGATGATGGCCGGGAAGAGCAACGGTCTCTTTCGCATCCGGAAAATGGCCGCCAGGAAAGCCCCCAGGGCGCACAATGTGACGGCCGCCACCAGGAAGAGCAGCGTTCCGGAGTACACGCCGGGCAGCTTAGGTGCCTTGTGGTGGGCGTCGGTGTAGTGCTTCTCGTACTCGCTCCAGTTCCGGGATGAGGTGTTGGTCACCGTAATGCCGGGAACGCTTCTTTCTTCGATCGTCCGTATGTCGGTGAAAGAGTAGTCCGACCGGTCGTATACATCGTAGTAGACGTTGCCTATCCAGGCCTTGCCCGAAATGGTATAGGAATACCACGGCAGGAACAATGATGCAAGCAGGATGACCAGCCCTGCCAGGGCGACGAGGAAGCCGGGCAGGAAGCGATGGGAGGATTTCACCGGCGCGTTCGGGGTGTACGAGGTGTCCCGGAACTGGACCAGGGGAGGCTCCTCCTCTTCGGGCTCATCAGGCTCGGGGCGCCTGGGCCGGAAGAACTCGGCGACCGCCAGCACGCCGGCCCAGTGCTTGACCATTCCAGACCCCGGCAATGATATTGGTCCCGGGATTAATAAACGAAACGGGGAAAACGGGCAATGCGGGCAATGCGGGGATGGGTGGAACGAGCGTACAGCGAACAGCGTACAGCGGACAGAAGAAAACTATCCTCTGCACGCCGTACGCTGCACGCTGTCCGCTGTACGCTCGTCCCGTATTTCCCGTCATTGCCCTTATTGCCCCCATTGCCCCGTAAAATTCTAAATACCCTCCCACCCCTAGCGGGCCCGGTATCCCAATGGAGACCCTGAAGGGACATCCGCTGTACGCCTTCTTCTGGCCCGAGAGCGTCGCGGTCATCGGAGCCTCATCCAAGCCCGGCAAGGTCGGGTACGCCATAATGAGCAACCTGATACTGGGCGCCGAGGGCCAGCTCGGTGGCGGCTTCCGGGGGCACGTCTATCCAGTGAACCCCTCCGGGGAGGACATCTTCCGCCAGCACACCTACAAGAGGATCGCGGACGTCCCCGTGCCGGTGGACCTGGCGGTGGTGGCGATACCCGCGGCTGGCGTCGAGCAGGTCCTCGACGAGTGCGCCGAGAAGGGCATCAAGGCCGCTGTGCTCATCACGTCCGGTTTCTCCGAGAGCGGCGCGAGCGGCCGCGAGCGCGAGCGGCGCATAGTCGAGAAGGCGCGCTACCGCGGCATGAGGCTTCTGGGCCCCAACTGCATCGGCGTCATCAACACCAGTAACCGCCTCAACACCACGTTCGCCAAGAAGGCGCCGCCGAGGGGCCCCATCTCGTTCGTCTCGCAGAGCGGCGCCATCTGCACCTCTGTCATCGAGTACTCCATGGAGGAGTACATGGGCTTTGCCAACTTCGTCAGCATCGGCAACAAGAGCGATTTGGAGGATTCGGACATCATCGAGTACTATGCGAACGACCCCTCGACCAAGTGCATCTCGATATACATGGAATCGGCCAAGGACGGCCGCCGGTTCTACGAGACGCTGAAGAAGAAAGTAGTGCCCAAAAAGCCCGTGGTCATCCTCAAGGCCGGGCGGACGGCCGTCGGGGCCCGGGCGGCCTCGTCCCACACGGGCGCGCTGGCCGGCTCCGACACGGCCTACTCGGCCGCGATACATGAATCCGGGGCCATCCGATCGCGCACGATGCTCGAGCTCTTCGATTTCTCCCGGGCGCTCGCCTACCAGCCCCCGGTGATGGGCGACGGCATCGCCATCATCACCAACGCCGGCGGCCCGGCGGTCATCGCCGCCGACGTGGCCTACGACCTGGGGCTTCCCCTCTCGACCCTCTCGGCCAAGACGCTGGAGGCGATCGATTCCGTCTGCCCGCCCACATGGTCCCGTGGCAACCCCGTCGATGTCATCGGGGATTCGGACCTCGACCGCTATCAGAGGGTGCTCGAGCTCTTGGTCCGGGCGCCCGAGGTGCACGGGATAATCACCATCGTCGGGCCGCAGGCCGTGATGCCGCTCGAGGACGTGGCCCATGCGATCGTCGATGTCCAGAGGACGACGCAGAAGCCGTTCACTGCGTCCTTCGTCGGGGTGGTCAGCCAGCCCTCCGAGGACTACCTTGACCAGCACGGCATCCCGGAGATGGAGGTCCCCGAGCGGCCGGTGCGGGCGATGAAGGCGCTCCACCACCGGGGGTTGTATCTGAGGAGGAGGAAGTTCGCATGAGCGTAAAGCAGATAATCGACGCCGCACTGGCCGAGGACCGTAAGGTCCTGGATGTATACGAATCCCGGCAGGTGCTGGAGGCCATCGGGGTCCCGATGAACCGGTCGGTGCTCGCCGCCGGACGGGACGCCGCCGTGGAGGCCGCCACCGGTATCGGCTTTCCGGTGGTGATGAAGATAGTCTCGCCCGACATAATCCACAAGACCGAATCGGGCGGCGTGAGGGTCGGGCTCCATGACGGCCCCGAGGTCGGCCAAGCCTACGACGACATGATCGCATCCGTCGGTTCGAAGCGCCCGGACGCCCGCGTGAAGGGGGTGGTCGTCGAGGAGATGGTGAAGGGCACCGAGCTCATCATAGGCTCCAGCTGCGACCCGCAGTTCGGCCGGATGCTCATGTTCGGCATGGGCGGGGTGTTCGTCGAGGTGTACAAGGACGTGAGCTTCAGGCTCGTGCCCATCTCGGCGTTCGACGCCCACGAGATGATAGAGGAGATACGGGGGAAGGCGATCTTCGAGGGCGCGCGTGGCTACCCGAAGGTTGACAAGCAGCTGCTTGCGAAGGTGCTGGTCGACATCTCGACGGGCATCGGCCGGTTCCCCGACATCGAGGAGCTGGACGTCAACCCGCTCATGGTCACCGAGAAAGGGCTGGTTGCGGTGGACGCGCGCGTCATCCTCGGCCCGCTGGGCAAGTCCTGCCCGTCGTGAGGTGCCAGATGGAGTCGGCCATCATCGTACATGGAGGGGCCTGGGGCATTCCCGACGACGCCGTCGGGGCGCACCGGCGCGGGGTTTCCGCCGGCGTGGATGCCGGGTACGATATCCTCAGGCGCGGCGGCACATCGTTGGACGCGGTCGAGGCCGCCGTGGTCGTCCTGGAAGACGACCCGACGTTCGACGCCGGGAAGGGCGCGTTCCTCAACCAGATAGGAGAGGTGGAGCTGGATGCGATCATCATGGACGGGAACGGCCTCCGCGCAGGCGCGGTAGCCGCCGTCAAGAACATACGCAACCCGGTGAGATTGGCCCGCGCCGTCATGGACCAGAGCAGGCAGGTCCTCCTGGCCGGCGCCGGCGCCAACCTGTTCGCCAAGGCGGTCGGCATCCCCAGATGCCGCACGCAGGACCTCCTGGTCGGGCGCGAGCTCGAGCGGTGGAAAAGGATCAAGACTAAAAAAAGATTTCTCGTGCGGGAGATATTCGCCACCATCCAGGCCGGGTACAGGCGCGGCACCGTCGGCGCCGTCGCCATGGATAAGAGGGGTGACCTGGCGGCGGCCACCTCGACCGGCGGCGTCCCGCACAAGCCGCCCGGGCGGGTGGGCGACAGCCCGATAATAGGAGCGGGCGCATACGCCGACAACCTGTCCGGCGCCGTCTCGGCGACGGGCTGGGGCGAGCCGATACTGTGCGTCGTTCTGTCCAAGACGGCGTGCGACCTCATGGGGGCAGGGCTTTCACCGGCGGCGGCCTGCCGGCGCGCCCTTTCCATCATGAAGCGCCGCGTCGACGGCCTCGGCGGCCTGATAGCCATCGACAGGAGGGGCCGACCGGGCCTTTCCTACAACACGCCGCGCATGGCGCATGCGCTCGTACGGCCCTCAGGCCGGAAGGTGGTGGGCATATGAACCGGCGGGGGCTCTTGCCGTTGGCAATGCTCTGCCTGCTCCTACAAGCATGGCCGATGGCCGGGGCCGACACCATCCCGCTCGCGGAGGCCGGACCGGGAAAGACCGTCTACGCCGGCGATGCCGTCTGGCTCAACGGGAGCGCCGTCGACGACGGCAGCATCACGCTCTACGAGTGGGACTTCGACGGGGACGGCACGTTCGACTGGCGCTCCAACCAGTCGGGCAACGCCAGCCATGTCTACAAGACGCCCGGCGTCTACAACCCGCTCCTCCGCGTCACCGACGACGGCGGGCAGACGGGCGTGGACCGCACCTCCGTGTCGGTCCGCTCGCGAAATCTCGCACCCTATGCCGACGCCGGCGACGACCGGGCCGGCGAGGCTGGTTCGCCAGTGGCGCTGAACGGCACCGGGTTCGACCCGGACGGCGCCATAGCCAAATACGAGTGGGACTTCGAAAGCGACGGGAACTGGGACTTTTCCGGCTATTCGGGCAACGTGTCGCACATTTACGAAATGCAGGGCGTCTATCAGGCCGTGCTGCGGGTCACCGACAATGCCACGCCGGCCGCAAACGACACGGACCTTTGCGTCGTGACCGTTTACGCGGTGAACCAGCCGCCCACGGCCAACGCCGGGCCGGCGCTGGACGCGATAGCGGGCGAGCCCGTCCTCCTGAACGGCAAGGGCCAGGACGGCGACGGCATCATCGCCCTGTACGAGTGGGACTTCGACGGCGACGGCCGGTGGGACTGGAGCGCGGCCTCCACCGGCGCCGCGAGCTGGACATACCACGACGCGGGGACATTCGCCGCGCGATTGCGCGTGACGGACAACGGGCCCGTCGCCAAGAGCGCCACTGCCTCGGCCGCCGTCACGGTCGTCCCGAAGAACCACCCGCCCCTGATATCCGGTCCGGCCAACCTCAGCGCCACGACCGGCAGGCTGGTGTGGCTGACGGTCCAGGGCTCCGACGGCGACCCGGGCGACTCCGTGACGAAGATAGGTTGGGACTTCGACGGCAACGGCGCCGTCGACTATTATTCCACGGACGGCAGCTCCAGCCACATGTACAATGCCAGCGGCGTGTACGCCGTCAAGGTCACGGCCTACGACTCGGCCAGCGCCACATCCAACTGGACGATCCTGGTCACGATCACGGACCCGCCGGCGGGGCCGGCCTGGTACGAAGGAGTGTTGCCCTGGGTCCTGGGGATCCTCGTCGGCCTCGCCATCGGCGGCGCCGTCGCGGCCCCGTTCACGGCCAGATATGTGAGCAGGCACTGGGACCGCTTCTACAGGCCCACGCAGGCCGAGCGCATGAGGATGCAGTCCGAGCTCGAGCGCGAGGAGGGCTCGGGCAGCGGCTTCCGCGGCGTGGGCGACGACGAGGATTCCGGCGGAAAATACCGAGACCTCGGGACCTGAACGTGCTCCACTAAGATTATGTACATGGTCCTCCGTCCGGCGGTATTGAGAGGGAAGGCATGGCGGCACGGACGGTCCCGCAGGCGGATGCGGCTTCGCACCCAGCCGGCAAGACGGCCGGCGCAGGCGAGTACTACATCGAGGTCTCCGACCTCGTCAAGCGCTACGGCGACGTGCGTGCGGTCGACGGCATAAGCCTTTGCATCCGCAAGGGCGAGGTGTTCGCCTTCCTGGGCCCCAACGGCGCCGGCAAGACCACCACGGTCGAGATGATAGAGACCATCCGGACGCCCACGTCGGGGACCATCCGGCTCAAGGGCCTGGATGTCCAAAAGCGCGTCGACGACGTCAAGAAGATAATCGGAGTGCTCCCCCAGGAGTTCAGCTCGTTCGACAACCTGCGCGTGCGCGAGACCTTGGAGTTCTACTCCGGCCTCTATGCGACGCACCGGTCCACCGACGAGCTCATGAAGCTCATGGACCTGGAGGAGCACGCCCAGAAGCTCTACAAGAACCTCTCGGGCGGGCTCAAGCAGCGCGTCGGCATCGCCGTGGCGCTGGTCAACGACCCGGAGATAGTCTTTCTGGACGAGCCAACGACCGGCCTGGACCCTGCCGCCCGTCGGGAGGTCTGGCGCGTCATCGCCGGGCTGAAACAGGAGGGGAAGACGGTCTTCCTCACGACGCATTACATGGAAGAGGCCGAGGAGCTGGCCGGCCATGTCGCCATAATCAACCACGGCAAGATAATCGCCGAAGGGTCGGTCGAGGAGCTCATCGACAAGCACGGCTCGGGCCTCACGCTCATCATCCACGGCCCGGTCGGCGACCTTGAAAGTTTCTTCAAGGAGCACAACCTCCGCCCGGCGGAATGCAAGGACAACCTTTGCCTGAAGATCAAGGACAAGGACGAGCTTTTGCGCGTTCTTCAGGAGCTCCATGACCACGACATCAAGTTCAAGGAAGTGAACGTGCGCCGGTCCAACCTCGAGGAGGTCTTCCTCAAGCTGACGGGCGAGAAGCTCGCGGACGGTGAGAGGAAATGAACTTCCCCCGCGTCTATTCGACCACCAAGATGCACATCCGGACCTTCTTCCGCGAGAAGGCGGCGCTCTTCTTCACCTTCTTCTTCCCGATAATGCTCATGGTGCTCTTCGGGCTTATATTCCAAAACCAGGGGAACGTGAACTACGACATACTGGTGCAGGACCAGGACGACACGCCGCTTTCGAACAATTTCACCCACACCCTCGGGAGCATTAAGGGGATAACGGTCTCCAAACTTGGGGCGAACGTCAGCGCCGACCAGTACATGAAGGACCACGACGTCAATTTCCTGCTCATAATCCCGCGTGGATACCAGGACGCTATCATCGCCCGCAGCAGCTATGATCCCAACGTGACCTTCAATTTTACCATAAGATACGATCCGTCGGACAGTTCGGCGCAGGTGAAAATGTCATTGATAAACGTGGTCGTGCAGCAGATGAACAAGGGCCTCTCCGGCTCGAAGGACACGCTCGGTGTCCACGGCAAGAGCATCGTCTCCACCAGGTTCACGTACATCGAGTTCTTCATACCGGGCCTTATAGGCCTTTCGGTGATGACCTCGGCCGTTTTCGGCTCGATAGCAGACGAGAACGAATACAAGCAGAAGGGCATCATACGCAAGCTGTCCACGACGCCGATAACACGCGGCGAGTGGATCCTCTCGACCATGATATACCAGCTGTTCCTCGCCGGCATCTCCACGGTGCTGGTGCTGGTGGTCGGGTACATCGCATTCGGGGCGGTCCTGCTCATCAACATATACCTGCCGTTGCTCGTGGTGGCTACCGCATTCGCATTCTCCGGGCTGGGCATGCTCTTGGGTCGGCTGGCTAAGGATGCCCAATCATCGGTGGCGCTGGCAAATGTCATCACGTTCCCGATGATGTTTTTGTCGGGCTCGTTCTTCCCGATGGAGCAGATGCCTGCATTCCTGCAGACATTCGCCAGGGTCCTGCCGCTGTACTACGTCAACCAGGGATTGCGAGAATCCATGATATTCGACAATTTCATGGCGGCCGGGACCAACACGCTGGTCATCGGCGTGTTCGCCATCATCGTGTTCGCATTGGGGCTCTACCTGACGACCTGGAAACAGGATTGAGACGGGGAACCGGGGAACCGGCGAGCCGGTGAGCCGGTAACTCTCAGCTGAAACCGTTTCCCCGGCTTTCCGGCTTACCGGCTACCCGGCTTTCCCGCACCAAAATATCTATATCGCTCCAAACGTTTGGATGACCCATGAAGTGCCTATCCTTCCTGCTCATTGCGGTGATTCTTATACAGTCGTTGGCCGTCGGGCAATCGCCTGCAATATCGCGGGAATCCGTCACTACATCCGCTTC
>Ga0316628_100002327_pt1 | contig 14008 bp, 12 predicted proteins | sample OWC_Aug_M2_C1_D5_FD_207648 | JGI IMG/M metagenome (GOLD analysis project Ga0316628, IMG submission 207648) | Wetland soil microbial communities from Old Woman Creek delta, Ohio, United States - OWC_Aug_M2_C1_D5_C | ecosystem: Environmental > Terrestrial > Soil > Wetlands | place: USA: Ohio... | reverse complement strand
TGTCCTCGCCCTGCCACCATCCCGAGAAGTGGAACGGGATGAAGCAGGTGTCGGCGGCCACGCGCTCGGTCACCAGAGCCTTCACCTTGATCTTCGCGCCGCTCGGCGTGCTCACCCAGACGTACTCCCCGTCGCGCAAGCCGCGATCGGCGGCCGCCTTCGGGTTGATCTCGATGAAGTTGTCCTGCATCAGCTCGGCGAGCCACGGGTTGGAGCGCGTCTCCTCGCCTCCGCCCTCGTACTCGACCAGGCGCCCGCTCGTCAGGATCAGCGGGAACTTCTCGTAATCCTTGTCGGCCACCGCCTTCTGCTGCACGGACTTGAACAGGGTGGGCAGGCGCCACAGCACCTTGACGTCGTCGTTGGCCGGATATTTGGCCACCAGATCGGGTCGCGGGCTGTACAGGGGCTCGCGGTGCTGCGGGATGCCGTCCGGGAAGTTCCACACCACCGCGCGCGCTTTCGCATTGCCGAACGGGCTGCAACCGTGCTTCATCACGACGCGCTGGATGCCACCCGAGAGGTCGTTGGTCCACAGCTTGCCCTCGGCCTCCTTCTTCTCGTCGTCGGTGAGCTCGTCCCACCAGCCCAGCTTCTTGAGGAACACGTGGTCGAACTGCGGATAGCCGGTGGTGATGTCGCTGCCCTTCGAGCACACGCCGTCCTCGGCGAGCAGATTCACGCCGTCCTTCTCCACCCCGAACAGCGCCCTGAAGGTATGGCCGCCGTCCATCACGTGCTTGGAAGTGTCGTACAGGTTCGGCGTGCCGGGGTGCTTGATCGCCGCGGTGCCGTAGCACGGCCAGGGCAGCCCGTAGTAGTCGCCGGTGAGGTCGTAGCCGGTCTTCGCGTCCTTGCCGCCGCGCGCCCGCAGCGTCTTGACGTCGAACACCTGCATGTTGCGCATGTGCGCCTGCAGCCGCTCGGGCGACTGGCCGGTGTAGCCGATAGTCCAGCAGCCCTTGTTGATCTCGTTCCTCAGCACGTCCTCCATCGACGGCTCGTCGCCGCCCTTGCCCTTCACCAGGCGGATGTTCTGCTTGCCGTCTTTGATGCCGAGGAACTGATCGCCGAAGCCGAGCTTCTGCGCCAGCTGGTACATGATCATGTGGTCGGTGCGCGACTCGAACAGCGGCTCGATCACCCTCTCGCGCCATTGCAGCGAGCGGTTGGACGCGGTCACCGAGCCCTCGGTCTCGAATTGCGTCGCGGCGGGCAGCAGGTAGGCGCCTTCCTTGCGCACCTTGGCGAACATCGCCGCGGAGGCCGACGGATAGGGATCGATGACCACCATCAGGTCGAGCTTCTCCATCGCCTTGAGCATCTCGAGCCCGCGGGTCTGCGAATTCGGCGCGTGGCCCCAGTAGAAGATGGCGCGCAGATTCGGTCCCTGGTCGATGGCGTCGTTCTTCTCCAGCACGCCGTCGATCCAGCGCGACACCGTCATGCCCGGCTTCGCCATCATGCCGGGCGCGTAGCGCTCCTGCAGCCACTTCGGGTCGACGTTCCAGACGCGCGACCAGTGCGCCCACGATCCCGGGATGAACACCGGGTAATAGCCGGGCAGCGTGTCGGGGTTCGGTCCGACGTCGGTCGCGCCCTGGACGTTGTCGTGGCCGCGGTAGATGTTGCAGCCGCCGCCCGAGCGCCCGACGTTGCCGAGCGCCAGCATCAGGATGTTCGACGCCCGCACGATGCCGTTGGAATTGTTGTGCTGCGTCTGGCCCATCGCCCAGATGATGAAGTTCGGTCGGTTCTCGGCGAGGGTCTTGGCGACTGCCAACACTTCAGCTTCCGGAACCCCGGTGACCTCGGTCACCTTATCGGGCGTCCACTTCGCCATCACCTCTTCCTTCACCTTGTCCATGCCGTAGACGCGCTGGTGGATGTACTCCTTGTCCTCCCAGCCGTTCTTGAACACGTGATACAGGACGCCGAAGATCAGCGCGACGTCCGACCCGGAGCGGAACCGGACGTACATATCGGCCTTCGCCGCGGTGCGCGTGTAGCGCGGGTCGGCGACGATCACCTTGCAGCCGTTCTCCTTTGCATGCAGCGTGTGCAGCATCGACACCGGGTGCGCCTCGGCGGCGTTCGAGCCGAGGAACAGCAGGCACTTGGAGTTCTGCTCGTCGTTGTACGAGTTGGTCATCGCACCGTAGCCCCAGGTCTGGGCGACGCCGGCAACCGTGGTCGAGTGGCAGATCCTCGCCTGGTGGTCGCAGTTGTTGCTGCCCCACAGCGACACCCACTTGCGCAGCAGGAACGACTGCTCGTTGTTGTGCTTGGACGAGCCCACCACGAACACGGCGTCCGGCCCGCCCTTTTCCTTGTCGTCGCGAATCTCGAGCAGCTTCTTCGAGATCTCGTCGTAGGCCTGGTCCCAGGAGATCCTCTTCCACTTGCCGCCTTCCAGCTTCACCGGGTACTTCAGGCGGTGCGAGTCGTGCGTCATGCCGTGCTCGCGCACCGAGGCGCCCTTGGCGCAGTGCGCGCCGAGGTTGAGCGGCGAGTCGAACACCGGCTCCTGGCGCACCCAGACGCCGTTCTGCACCACCGCGTCGATCGCGCAGCCCACCGAGCAATGGGTGCACACGGTGCGGCGCACTTCGATCTTGCCGCTCTCGCCCGGAGCGTCGGCCGCCTCGGCCTTGCCGATCATGTTGAATGGCAGTTGCGTGGCGACGGCGCCGGCGCCGAGCGTCACGCCCGAGCGCTTGAGGAACGCGCGCCGGTCGATGGTCTTGGCAAGGACTCCGGACAGCCCGCGCGCAAGGCGCGACTGGGCCGCCGCCGTTGGAGCGGATTTCCTGGTCAGCAGCATGCGACCCTCCTCAGACCTTGGTGGTGCGGTAGTAGTTGTTCACGTGCGCCGAGGCCCGGTAGCCGCGCGTCGCGCGCTTGCCGGCGTCGGTCGTGACCTGCGGGGTGTGCGGCGCGTTCTTGCCGACGATCGCAGCCGCGGTGGCTGCGCCCCCGGCGCCCATGGCAAGAAGGAATCGACGTCGCGACGGGCGTCGTGTGGGCTCGCTCATGCTCGCCTCCTCGTTGTTATGTCGGTGCGATCGGCTGCGGTGGGCCGCTCGCATCTGTCCGGAAATTCTAGACCGCTTCGCTCATTTCTGACATCACATTTTGAATGCGTCGTGCTCGAGATCAAGAAAGCTGCGCGCAAACATCGCGATCGGCTTATATAGCTGCGCCTGCTCCGCGCGTCCTATGGCATCGCACAACGGAATCGCGCTCGGCCACAGGAAACGCATAAAGAATGAGCTTTGTTCCGTGAGCGACGCTTGCTGCTCTGCAACAAGATGGCGCATAAGCTCGCACAAGGCAGCGATGTGATCTTCCGGCTCGTGGACCGAGGAACGCCGCGCCAATCCATGCGCGGCGAGGATGTCCCTGATCTCGACGAGGGGACTGTCGACCGCGGTCTTGATGAGATACGCGCCGGCGTACAGCGACACCTGCGCCTTGCCGGTGCCGATGAACAGGGTCTCGTACTCCTCGGTCGCCGCTTCGGCGTCGGTCGCCGCGGCCGCCCGCATCAGGTCGCGCCACGCGAGCCCCAGCGGTTGCGCGCTTTCCTGCTCGGCGACGATCTCGTCGGCAGCGGCGAGCGCGGCGAGCAACGCCGCGTCCGGAGGCGCGTAGAACAGCCGCGCGAGCAGCCCGTAGAAGTGTGCCCGCGCGGCTTCCTCCGGCGGCAGCGTCGGCACGAACCGCAGCGGCGCGGCGTCGGAGCTCACTTGCGCGCCGGGTAGTCGAGGATCGAAGGCTCGTCCTTCGATTCCATCATGTCGACGACGCGGCAGTCGGCGCACATCTGCAGCCGCTTTAGGGCCCCGTCGCCCGCGAACATCGAGTGCGCCGTGAGCTTGCCGAGCATGTTGTCGATCATCTGTCGCGTGCCGAAGGGCTTGCCGCAGCGCACGCAGCTGAACGGCTCGGCCTCGTTCAGCGTCACCGCCTCCTTCGCCTGCGCGCCGAGCAGCAGGCGCGGCACCAGCCGGATCGCGTTTTCGGGACAGGTATCGGCGCACAGCCCGCATTGCACGCAGTTGCGCTCGATGAACCTGAGGCGGGGCGTCTCCGGCGCATCGAGCAGCGCCGCCTCGGGGCAGGCGCCGATGCAGGCCTTGCACAGCGTGCAGGTCTGCTTGTCGACGACCAGCGTGCCGAACGGCGCGCCCCTCGCCAGCGCGATCTGCTCCTGCGGCGCGGGAGCATGCCGCGCGAGGTGATCGAGCTCGAAATCGAGCGTGCCGCGCTTCTCGGCCGCGAGGTTGAAGCTCGCCGGCGAGGACACCGTCCGCGCCGGCTGCAGCGCCCACAGCGCGCGCTCGAGGCCGGCGGCGTCCTCGGCGCGGATCAGTTCGAAGTGCCTTCCCGCATAGCCGAGCGCCGAGAGGATCGTCTGCGCATGGCCCATCTGCTCGGCGAGCGCGGCGGCATACGCCTCGGGCTCGCGGCCGGTGGATACGATCGCCACCTGGCTCGCGCCGTAGCACACCGCGCCCAGCAGCGTGTCGATGCCAATCGAGGCGATGTGAAAAGCCTCGACCGGGATGGCGCGCGCCGGCAACCCTCTGCCGCCGCGCGACGCGCGTCGCCCGACGCCTTGCAGCAGCGCGCGCCCGTCCTCGAGGTTGTGGAACACGAGGCAAGCGTCCTTACCGCCCGCCTCACGATAGGTCGCGAGCAGCGTCTTCAGGCGCCGGCCGATCTCGGGCACGCGCGGGTAGGCGTAGGTCATGGCGCCAGACGGGCACACGGTCGAGCAGCCGCCGCAGCCGGCGCACAGGTGCGGCTCGACCTTCACGTGGTCGCCGTCGCCACGGATCGCGCCGGTCGAGCACACGTCGATGCAGCGGTTGCAGCCCTGGCGCCCCGAGCGGCTGTGCGCGCAGATGCGCTCCTTGTAGACGAAGAACTTCGGCTTCTCGAACTCGCCCACCATCTGCGCCAGCGCCGCCGCGGCAAGCGACTGCTCGAGCGGGTCTGCGCCCGGCGCGGCGTAGCCCTGCGGCAGGTCGGCGCTGCGCAGCAGCGGCTCGGCCGAAAGGTCGAGCACCAGGTCGAAGCGCTCTTTCCGCGTCCGGTCCTCGCGCGCGAAGTCGACCGCGCCGATCGCGCCGCACGCCTTGACGCACGCGCGGTGCGACTTGCACTTGTCGAGGTCCACCTGGTAGGTGAAGTCGATCGCGCTCTCCGGGCACGCCGTCACGCAGGCGTTGCAGCGCGTGCAAAGCTCGAGGTCGATCGGGTTGTCCTGGGCCCATTCGACGTCGAACTCGCCGAGCCAGCCCGAAAGGCGCGTCACCCGTCCCGACCACACCGGGTACTTGCGCTCGAGCGGCAGCTCGCCGCCCTCGTTGCGCGTGACGAGCACGCTCACTTCGAGGTGCGCCGCAAGCCGTTCGGCCCAGTCGAGCGCCGCGGCCGACGGGCCGATCACCAGCAGCTGGCCGCCGGACTTGTATTCGACCGAGGGCACCGGCTCGGGCTCGGGCAGCGCCGCCGCGGCGAGCAGGGCCGCGATCTTCGGTGTTGCCTGGGCGCCCTGCGCGGACCATCCGGCCGCCTCGCGGATGTTGACGAAGCGCAGCGCCGCCTTCGACCCGGAGGCCTGCGCCAGCTCGGCGAACAACGGCGCCTCCTGGGTGCACGCGACCACCACGTCCGGCTCGCCGAGCGCCGCGGCGAACGCCGCCGCGTCCGTGCGGCACAGCTGGCTGTGGACGGCGAGCGGCTCGCCGAGCTTCAGCGCGGCCGCGAGCGCCCGGGCGTCGAGCGCCACGGTGCGGTTGCAGTTGCAGACCTTAAGCGCCCTGCTTTCCAGCGTCATCGTCTTCCTGCGCCGGATCGGTAGCAGGCGGCTCCGTCGACGGCTCCGTCGGCCGCTCGGCGGCCGGCTGCGCCGGCTCGTCCTGCGCTTCGCGGAACAGCACGCTGCGCGCCTGATTGAGCGCCCTGACGCCTTCCTCGGTCAGCGCGCCACCCCCGGTCCAATCGCCCGAGTAGGCCTCGTAGGGATCGGGAACGTTGAAGTGCGGGTCGGCGAACAGTTTCTTCAGCGCGACCCGCCGCAGCGCGTCGCCGACTTTGGGGTGCATGAAGGCGGAGAAATCCGATTCCGGGGTGAGCGCCTCGACCGGCGGCAGCGCCGGCGCGGCGTCCGCGTCCGCAGCCGCGGGCGCTGGCTCGTCCCGCGCCTGCTCCTGCTTCAGGCGCGACCAGCGCGAGACGAACGGCTCTTTGTCCTGAGTCATGGCGGCTACACGCGGTCCTTCGGCTGCATGAACGAGCGCGGCCGGACGCGCCGCTTCGGTTCGGGGCGGTAGTTCTTCTCCACGTAGTCGCCGACCCAGGCGAAGATCTCGGGCGGCATCGCGACACCGTCGACCGTGTGTCCGCCGTCGAGCCAGCGTCCGGCCTCGTTGTAGCTCGCGGTGACCGCGAGCGGCAGCCCCTGCTCGGCCTCCATGCGCCAGAGCACGAACACGCGCGACCCCGGCACCGATACGTTCAGGTAGTAGCCCTCGCTCTCGTCGCGGTGCAGGGATAGCTCGAAGCCGGGATGCAGCCATTGCTGGGCACCCCCGCCGTCGCGCAGCAGCCGCGGCGCGCCCGCGGCGAGATGGCCGGTGAGCACCGCCCAGGGCTCCCACACCTCCGACTGCCAGGGGTTTTCGATCGGCCGGCGCTGCATCACCACCGCGACCGGGAACTTCGGTATTTCCATGGCCACGCTCGAATCCGGGTTCGAACTACTATAGCGCAGAGTCGTCTCTGATAAGATTTTCCTTGTTCGCATAGCCAAAGACACCATGCAGGACAAGGTTATACCGATCCGGACGGTGAGCAGCGGCGCGCGGCAGCCGGCGCCGGCGTACGACGGAGGCCCGCTCGCCGACACGCGCGGCCGGCCGCTGCGCGACCTGCGCATCTCGGTCACCGACCGCTGCAACTTCCGCTGCGTGTACTGCATGCCGCGCGAAGTATTCGACGCGGAGCACAAGTTCCTGCCGCACAGCGCGATCCTGTCGTTCGAGGAGATCGCGCGCCTGGCGCGCGTGTTCGTCGGCATGGGGGTGAAGAAGATCCGCCTCACCGGCGGCGAGCCGCTGGTGCGCCGCGACCTGCACGTCCTGATCGGGCAGCTCGCTGCGCTCGACGTCGATCTCACGCTCACCACCAACGGCTCGCTGCTCGCCAAGCAGGCGCGCCGGCTCGCCGATGCCGGCCTCAAGCGCATCACCGTGAGCCTCGACTCGCTCGACGACGCGGTGTTCAAGGCGATGAACGACGCCGACTTTCCGGTGGCGAAGGTGCTCGAGGGCATCGAGGCCGCGGCGGCGGCGGGTCTCGGGCCGGTGAAGATCAACATGGTGGTCAAGCGCGGCACCAACGACCAGGAAATCGTGCCGATGGCGCGCCGCTTCCGCGGCACGGGCCACATCGTGCGCTTCATCGAGTACATGGACGTCGGCAGCACCAACGGCTGGCGCATGGACGACGTGGTCCCCTCGTCCGAGGTGGTCGCGCGCATCGGCGAGCACTTCGCGCTCGAGCCGGCCGATGCGAACTACGCCGGCGAGGTCGCCGAGCGCTGGCGCTATGCCGACGGCGCGGGCGAGATTGGCGTCATCGCCTCGGTGACGCAGGCCTTCTGCCGCGACTGCAACCGCATGCGCCTGTCGACCGAGGGCGCGCTCTACACCTGCCTGTTCGCGCAGGCCGGCCACGACCTCAAGACGCTGCTGCGCGGCGGCGCGAGCGACGACGAGCTGCGCAACGAGATCGCCGCGGTGTGGCGCGCGCGCGGCGACCGCTATTCCGAGATCCGCACCTCGGAGACGGCGCACCTGCCGAAAGTGGAGATGTCGTACATCGGTGGTTAAGCTCACGAACGCGGCGCGGCCGGCGACCTTCGAGGTCGAGGCTTACAACGAGCGCGGCGAGATGGTGCCCACGGCCATCGCCGGCGAGCATCCGCTGACCCTGTACCTCGACAAGCGCGAGATCGTCACCCTGATGACACTCGGCCACGCGCCCGAGGCGCTCGCCATCGGCTACCTGCGGAACCAGCGCCTGGTCGGCTCGATCGACGAGATCGCGGCGGTGCAGGTCGACTGGGAGACCGACTCGGTCGTGGTAACAAGAAAAAAACCCGGCAAAGGGCTTACGAGAAAACTGCAAAAGCGAACCGTAACGACCGGTTGCGGCCAGGGCACGATGTTCGGCGACCTGATGGAGGAAATCGACTCGATCCGGCTGCCCGAGGCGGCGCGCCTCGCCGACGCTCAGCTGTTCGACCTGATCGAGCAGGTGCGCAAGCACGAGACCATCTACAAGCAGGCCGGCGCGGTCCACGGCTGCGCCCTCGCCCGCGCCACCGGGCCGGCCACGGCCGAGATCATGATGTTCGTCGAGGACGTCGGGCGCCACAACGCGGTGGACGCGATCGCCGGCCTCATGTGGCTGCGGTCGATCGACGGCGCCGACAAGATCTTCTACACCACCGGGCGTCTGACCAGCGAGATGGTGATCAAGTGCGCGCAGATGGGCATTCCGTTCCTCGTGTCGCGCTCGGGGCTGACGCACATGGGGCACCGGATCGCCAAGCAGGTCGGCCTCACCATGCTGGGGCGCGCCAGCGGCCGGCACTACCTGGTGTTCACCGGCGCCGAGCGGCTGGTGAAGACGCTGCCGCAGCCGACCGCGCTCGCCTGAGCGGCACCAGCGGGCCCACGTTGCGCGACGACGTCCTCGGCCACCTGCTGCGCGCGGCGAACGCGGTGCCGGAGTGCCCCGACGTGGCGCGCTGGTGGCCCGCGTACCGCGCGCTCGCGCGCACCTGGGCAAATCCGATGGACCGCGCGATCGCCGCCGGCTTCGCGGCCGACCGCGTCGCCTGGGCGTTCGCCGGCGGCTACCAGGCGGCGCTGCAGGCGTTGTTTCCCGCGATCGCCGATGACACGCTCGCCGCGCTTTGCGTCACCGAAGAGGCGGGCAACCATCCGCGCGCGATCGGCACGAAGCTGCGCCACGCCGGCGACGGCTGGAGACTCGACGGCGCCAAGCGTTGGACCACGCTCGGGCCGCAGGGCGCGCTGTTCCTGGTCCTGGCGCGCGATGTCGCGGCCCCGGGCGAGCGCCCGGCGCTCAAGGTCGCGCGCGTGCCCTCGGGCGCTCCGGGCGTACGCGTCGAGGCGATGCCGGCGACGCGCTTCGTGCCCGAGGTGCCCCATGCGCAGCTGCACTTCGAAGGCGTCGAGCTCGACGACGACGCGCTGCTGCCCGGCGACGGCTGGGCGCACTACGCCAAGCCCTTTCGCACCGTCGAGGACGCGCACGTCCACGCGGCGGTGCTTGCCTACCTGCTGCGCGAGGCGCGCCGGCTCGGCTGGCCGCATGCATGGATCGAGCGTGCCGCCGCGCTGCTGCTCGCGCTGCGCGCGCTTGCGGCCGAGGATCCGTCGCGCGCTACGACGCACCTCGCGCTCGCCGGCATCCTGGAGGCGGGATCCGCGCTGATGTCGGAGGTGGAGGTGCACTGGCGCGCCGCGCCGGACGACGCGGCGCGGGCCCGCTGGCTACGCGACCGCGAGTTGATGAGCGTCGCCTCGGCGGCGCGCGCGCAGCGCACCGAGAGCGCGTGGCGCCAGCTCGGCTGATCGGCCCATAAAACACTTGTAATCGCCCCTTCGACGGCGTCCCGCTACGATGCCGCGCGGGAGGGGGTAACCATGAAAACGTCAAACTGGAAGGTGTTGGGCGCGGTCGCGCTCGCCGCCACGCTCGTCGCGTGCGCGGGCAATGAAACGAAGCAACAGGCGGCGCAAACGGCGCAACCGGCGCCGCAGGCGCAAGCCAAGTACGCGGTCATCCCGCCGAAGAAGGACGAGGACCTGAAGCTTTACTACGCCGACGGTCGCATCCTGAAAGGGCCCGAGGCGATGGCGCGCATGCAGGCCGACGCCGGGCTCATCCTCTGGCTCGCCGGCAACCAGTTCTTCGCCATGGACGACGTGGTGCGCGCCTTCCAGGCGCAGCGCCCGGGCACCGCCGTGGGCCTCATCACGCTGCCCCCGGGTCTGCTGCTTGCCGCGATCGAGAAAGGCGGCTGGACGTACGGCGGCAAGGACTACCCGGGCCGGCCCGACGTCTACGCCTCGGTGAGCCTCGGTCACCTGAAAAAACTCAAGGCCGCGGGAATGATGGACCGCTACGCCATCTACATGCACAACGAGCTGGTGCTGATGGTCGCCAAGGGCAATCCGAAGAACATCCACGGCGTGGCCGACATCGCGCGCGACGACGTGCGCACCTCGATGCCGAACCCGGTGAGCGAGGGCATCATGGTGTTCTACGCCCGCAAGGTGCTCGAGCGCCACGGCCTGTGGCAGAAGGTGTCCGCCGGAAAGATGTGCAACTCCTGCCAGACCACGCCCAACAACTGGTTCACCTCGGTGCACCACCGCGAGACGCCCGAGCGCATCGGCGACGGCCGCTCCGACACCGGCTTCGTGTGGATCACCGAGACGATCCAGGCGCAGAGCCACGGCGCGCCGGTCGAGGCGGTGAGGCTGCCGCCCGAGGACAGCCTGCGCGACGAGGTCGCCTACGCGATCGGCGCGCTCGGCAACGCGCGCCATGCCGAGGCCGCTGCAGCCTACCTGGCTTTTCTCGCCACGCCGGCGGCGCACGCCGCCTACGGCAAGTACGGCTTCGTCAACGCGACGCCGCAGGAGCTGGCGCTGAAGCCGATCCCGTGAGGGAACGCTGCGCGTCGAGCTCGCGGCGCGTGGGAAAGTAGAGCGACGTCGTCAGCATCCCGGCGGCGAGCGCCGCGAGCACGTAGAACACGTACCTGAAGCCCCCGCTGGTGGCGTGCAGGGCTGCCACCAGCGGCACGCCGACCGCGGCGACGCCGAGCGAAACCACGTAGCGCACCGCGAGCACGCGCGCACGGTACTCGTCGGCGATGTAGCGGCCGACGATCGCATCGTTGAGCGGGATCTGCCCGAACACCGCCAGCATCACGAGCAGCGCTGCGCCGAGCATCGCCCAGCCCTCGAGGTTGGCGGCAAGGTACAGCAGCGGAATCTGCACCAGCGCGACGCCGATCATCAGGCGCCTCAAGTCGGTGCGGTCGATCAGCGTCCCCATCAGCACCTGCGCGAACGCGGCGACGGTGTACACCAGCGCCACCAGCGCGCCGATGCCGAAGTTGGTCTGGGTGAGCGCGTGCAGCCGCTCGTCGAACACCTTGGGCATCGACACGGTGGTCGAGTTGAAGATGATCCCGCCGCAGGCGGTGGCGATCAGCAGGATGCCGAAGATGCGCGTCATGGTGCGCCGGTCGACGTGCAGGCCGATCGACTTGGAGGTCCTTGCCACGCGTCCCGGGTCGGGCACCAGCAGCAGGAATGCGACGCCGGCGGCGATCGCCGCCAGCCCCGGGACGAAAAACGCGGCGCGCCAGCCGGCGAAGTCCATCAGCGCCCCGGCCACCAGCGCCGCCGAGGCGAGGCCCAGGTTGCCGTACAGGCCGTTCCAGCCGAGCGCCTTGCCCATCTTCGTCGGCGCCGACACCAGCATCGCGATGCCGACCGGGTGATAGATCGCGGCGAACACGCCGGTGAGCGTCAGGCCCGCCGCGATCTGCCACGGCGACTGCGCGAACCCGGTGACGAACAGCGAGCCGCCGATGCCGAAGAAGAACACCGCCATCATCTTGTGGCGGCTCCAGTGATCGGCCAGCCAGCCTGCGGGCAGCGCGAACGCGCCGAAGGCGATGAAGCCGCCGAGCGCGAGCGGCAGCAGCTCCGAGTACGACTGTCCCCAGGCGCGCGCCAGCGCCACCACCACCGTGGGAAACACCAGCATCGACAGGTGGTCGAGCAGGTGGCCGAGGTTGAGGAACGGCACGAGATACTTGGTGTCCTTCATGGCGCGTAAAGTCTGTCACGGCCCATCGCGCGCGGCAAGGGAGTTTCGCCGCGCCGCTCCCTTAGAATCGGGCCATGGAACGAGTCACCGGCATCGTGCTCGCGGGCGGCCAGGGCCGGCGCATGGGCGGCGTCGACAAGGGCCTGCAGCCGCTGCGCGGCAAGGCGATGGCGGCGTGGGCGATCGAGCGCCTCGCGCCGCAGGTCGACGAGATCCTGGTGAACGCCAATCAAAACCTCGACGCCTACGCGGGCTTCGGCTACCGCGTGATACCCGATTCCCTCGGCGGCTTCGCCGGCCCGCTCGCGGGATTGCACGCAGGGCTGCGGGCCGCCGCGCACCCGCTCGCGGTGACGGTGCCCTGCGACTCGCCCTTCCTGCCCTTGGATCTGGTGATTCGGTTGAAAGCTTCTTTGGGGCGAAATGATCTGGCCGTCGCCAAGACCGGGGCCCAACCGCACCCGGTGTTCGCGCTCGTGCGCCGCGCGGTACTGCCGCACCTGGAGAAGTTCCTCGCCGGCGGCGGGCGCAAGATCGACGCCTGGTACGCGACGCTGCGCGTGGTCGAGGTATCCTTCGACGACCAGCCCGACGCCTTCCGCAACTTCAACACCCTCGAAGAACTGAAGAACGCATGAGGAACATCGCCGAGGTCGTCAGCTGCCTGGACGGCTACGATCCGAACGCACTGCACGTCGACAAGGCGCGCGAGGCGATCCGCGCCTGCCTCGCTCCCGTCGCCGGCCTCGAGCGCGTGGCGACGCGCGCGGCGCTCGGCCGGGTGCTCGCCGAGGACGTGGTGCCCTCGATCGACGTGCCGGCGCACGACAACTCGGCGATGGACGGCTACGCGGTGCGCGCCGCCGACCTGCGGGCCAACGGCGAGACGCGGCTCGAGGAGGTCGGCACCGCGCTCGCCGGCCGCCCCTACAAGGGCAAGGTCGGAGGCGGCGAGTGCGTGCGCGTGATGACCGGCGCCGTCATGCCCGCCGGCACCGACACGGTGGTGATCCAGGAAGTGGTCCGGATCGAGGGCGACTCGATCGTCGTCCCGGCCGGGCAGAAGCGCGGGCAGAACACGCGCGCCGCGGGCGAGGACCTGAAGGTCGGCGTGCCGGTGCTGAAAGCGGGCCACGCGATCGGGCCGGCCGACCTCGGCCTGATCGCTTCGCTCGGCCTCGCCGAGGTGAGCGTGCGGCGCCGGCTGCGCGTGGCGTTCTTCTCGACCGGCGACGAGCTCGTCTCGATCGGCGCCCCGCTCGGCGAGGGCCAGGTGTACGACTCGAACCGCTACACGCTGTACGGCATGCTGTCCCGGCTCGGCGTCGAGATCCTCGACATGGGCGTCGTGCGCGACGACCCGGCCCTGCTCGAGGCCGCCTTCTCGAGCGCCGCGGCGAGCGCGGACGCGATCGTCACCTCGGGCGGCGTGTCGGTCGGCGAGGCGGACTACACCAAGCAGACGATGGCGAAGCTCGGCGAGGTGCTGTTCTGGACGATCGCGATGCGCCCCGGTCGCCCGATGGCCTTCGGCCGGATAGGCAACGCGGCGCTGTTCGGCCTGCCCGGCAACCCCGTGGCCGTGATGGTCACCTTCTACCAGTTCGTGCGCGAGGCGTTGCTGCGGCTGTCGGGGCGCAGCGATGAGCTGGCGTTTCCACTGCTGACGGCGGCTGCCTCCCACCCCATCCGGAAAGTGCCCGGGCGCACCGAGTACCAGCGCGGCGTCCTGTACCGCGAGGCCGGCGAGTGGCGCGTGCGCACCACCGGCCAGCAGGGCTCGGGGGTGCTGCGCTCGATGTCGGAAGCGAACTGCTTCATCGTGCTCGAGCACGAGCGCGGCAGGGTCGAGGCGGGCGAGCCGGTGCAGGTGCAGTTATTCGATGGGCTGACCTGATTCAGGGCGTCGGGGCGGAGAACACCCGCATCAGCCAGAACGCCGCGAGCGCGAGCGGCAGGATGATGGCGAAGAACACCACCTGGCGGTTCTCGAAGCGCGCGCCGCGCTTGCGCTCGATCCAGTCGAGCAGCGCGTCCGCGCCGAAATACA
>Ga0316628_100002326_pt1 | contig 14009 bp, 7 predicted proteins | sample OWC_Aug_M2_C1_D5_FD_207648 | JGI IMG/M metagenome (GOLD analysis project Ga0316628, IMG submission 207648) | Wetland soil microbial communities from Old Woman Creek delta, Ohio, United States - OWC_Aug_M2_C1_D5_C | ecosystem: Environmental > Terrestrial > Soil > Wetlands | place: USA: Ohio... | reverse complement strand
CCTTGCGCTCGGCGAAGTCGAGCTTCTCGACGAAATAGGGCTCGCCCTCGCAGATGTAGATGGCCTTGGGATGGAGGGCCGTGAGGGCCGACGTGAAGTCGACCTCGGCGAGGACCCGGGCTTTCTCCGTCTGGTCAACGACGACGAAATTGTCCGAGCTGACGCTCCGCAGGCTGACGCCGTCGGCCGGGTAAGCCTCGGAGGTCCAGAACCACTTCCCCTGGGAGTGATGGACCATCTTTTCGTCCTCGAGGAACTTCAGGATCTCGGCGATCGCGACCGTCCCGAATTTCTCCCCGTCGGCGAAGGGGAGCTCGAAGGACGCGCACTCGATATGGTTGACCAGGATGGAGAGGTTGTCCGGGTTGATGAGGGCCATTTCGGGCGAGCGGGAGAAGAAGTAGTCCGGGTGGTTGATGATGAACTGGTCGAGAGGCGAACTCGAGGCGACGAGGACGGCCGCCGAGGCGCCCGCCTTGCGCCCCGCCCGCCCGGCCCGCTGCCAGGTCGAGGCGATGGTCCCCGGGTAGCCGGCCAGGACGGCCACGTCGAGGGAGCCGATGTCGATCCCGAGCTCGAGGGCGTTCGTCGAGACGACGCCCAGGATCTGTCCTTCCCGGAGGCCTTTCTCGATCTCGCGCCGCGTGAGGGGGAGGTAGCCGCCCCGGTAGCCCCGGACGAGCCCCTCTTTCTGGATGGTCGTCTCGATATCGGTTTTCAGATAGGTGAGGAGGACCTCGGTGATGAGCCGGCTCTGGGCGAAGACGATCGTCTGGAGGTCGTTATGGAGGAACAGCGAGGCGACGCGGCGCGACTCGTTGACATAAGACCGGCGGATCCCCAGAGCCCGGTTGACGACGGGCGGCGTGTAGAAAAGGAAGAATTTTTCCCCGCGCGGGGCGCCGTTCCGGTCGATGAGCGTTACGGGGCGTTCGATCATCCGCTCGGCCATTTCGACCGGGTTGGCGATCGTCGCCGTGCACAGGATGAACCGGGGGTCCGAGCCGTAGAAGCGGGCGACCCGCCGCAGGCGCCGGAGCACGTTGGCCAGGTGGCTGCCGAAGATCCCCCGGTAGTTGTGGAGCTCGTCGACCACGATATATTTCAGGTTCTCGAAGAGTTTGATCCACTTCGTATGGTGGGGGAGGATGCCGGCATGGAGCATGTCCGGGTTGGTCAGGACGATGTGGCCCTTGGCCCGGATCGCCTTGCGGGCGTCCTGGGGGGTGTCGCCGTCGTAGGTGAAGATGGCGACCTCGGAGGCCAGGAGCTTGGTCACGTCGTCGAGCTCGGCCCGCTGGTCCTGGGCCAGGGCCTTGGTGGGGAAGAGATAGAGCGCCCGGGCGGAAGGGTTGCCGAGGATCTCGTGGAGGACGGGCATGTTGTAGCAGAGCGTTTTGCCCGACGCGGTCGGCGTCACGACGACGATGTCTTTCCCCTCCCGGAGGGCTGTCCAGGCCTCGTGCTGATGGGAATAGAGCTTCTTGTACCCGCGCTGGCGGAAGGCTTCGACCAGGGCCGGATGGACTTCGGACGGATAGTCAAGGTAGCGGCCGGGTTCGGCGGGGATGTGCCGCACGGCCGAGATCGAATCCGTTTTCGCGGCGAGCTCCCGGAGGGCCTCGACGGCCTGGCGGAGGCGTTCGTCCCGGGTGCTCATGGGGAATCGCTTATATCCTAGCGGACAGGCCGGGGAGCGTCAACCGCTGGTAGCGCGGCCGGATTTCTGGTAATCTGTATTGTTTCGGACCGCCGTGGAGGCCGGAGAGAGAGGCCCATGCTCGAGGAAATCCGCATCAAGCGGGCGGCGCAGCACAACCTCAAGAGGATCGACGTCAGCCTGCCCCGCCGCCGGTTGATCGTCGTCACCGGCCCCAGCGGCTCGGGGAAGTCGTCCCTGGCTTTCGATACGATCTTCGCCGAGGGCCAGCGCCGCTACATCGAGTGCCTCTCGGCCTACGCCCGCCAGTTCATCGACCAGATGGAGAAGCCCGAGGTCGAGTCCGTCGAGGGGATCTCGCCGTCCATCTCCATCGACCAGAAAACGATCTCCACCAACCCGCGCTCCACGGTCGGGACGACGACCGAGGTCTACGACCTCTTTCGCCTTCTCTACGCCAGGGCCGGGACGCCGCACTGCCCGGGCTGCGGCCAGCCGGTCACCTCCCAGACGCCGGAGCTCATCCGCCAGCGCGTCGAAGAGGGCTTCGCCGGCCGCCGGATCCGCGTCTTCGCGCCCGTCGTGCGGGGCCGCAAGGGGGAGTACCAGCGCCTTTTCGAGAGGCTGCGGAAGAAAGGCTTCCTCCGGGTCCGGGTCAACGGCGTCCTGCGCGACCTGGAGGACGAGATCCCGCTGGCGCGGACGAAAAAGCACACCATCGAGGTCCTCGTCGACGACGTCCGCATCTCGGACACCAGCCGGAGGCGGCTGGACGAAGCCCTGGCCCGCGCCCTTGACCTGGCCGGCGGCGAGGTCGTCATCGCCGGCGAGGGGGGGCGCGAACAGTTCTTTTCCTCGAGTCTCCTCTGTCCGGACTGCGAGATCAGCCTGCCCGAGCTCGAGCCCCGGAATTTCTCCTTCAACAGCCCCTATGGAGCGTGCCCGGAGTGCCACGGCCTCGGCTTCAAGACGACGGTCAACGAGTGGGGCGAAACCGAGCTGACCGAGGAGGTCTGCCCGCGCTGCCGGGGCGCCCGGCTCCGTCCCGAGAGCCTGACGGTCCGGGTCAACGGCTGGAACATCCACGAGCTCGGCGAAATGACGATCAGCCGGCTGCGGCGGGAGCTCGCCGGGCTGACCTTTGCGCCCAGCCGGGAGCTCGTGGCCGGGAAGGTCCTCAAGGAGATCGCCGGCCGGCTGGGCGTCATCGAAGAGCTCGGCATGTCCTACCTGCAATTGAACCGGACGACGGCCTCGCTCTCCGGCGGCGAGGCGCAGCGCGTCCGCTTGGCCGCCCAGGTCGGGTCGAGGCTCCGGGGGGTGCTCTACGTCCTGGACGAACCGACGATCGGGCTCCATCAGCGCGACAACGGCCGCCTCCTGTCGCTGCTCAAGAATCTCCGGGACGAGGGCAACTCCATCATCGTCGTCGAGCACGACGAGCAGACCATCCGGGCCGCGGACTACATCCTCGACCTGGGCCCCGGGGCCGGGGAGCGCGGCGGCTTCAAGGTCGCCGAAGGTCCTCCGGCGGAGGTCCTGGCTTCGCCCGAGTCGCTGACCGCCCAGTATCTGAGGGGCGACAAGGCCATCCCCGTGCCGGCGAGGCGGCGGCGTCCCCGCTCCTGGTTGACCGTGCGCCAGGCCCGCGAGCACAACCTGAAGGGCATCGACGTCCGCATCCCGCTCCGGGTCATGACCGCGATCACCGGCGTCTCCGGGTCGGGCAAGAGCACCCTCGTCCACGACATCCTTTATAAGAGCCTCCTCAACGGCCTGCAGGGCGGCCGGCTCCGGGTCGGGGCGCACGCCGGGATCAGCGGCGCGCACCACCTGGACAAGGTCGTCGCCGTCGACCAGAAACCGATCGGCCGCACGCCGCGCTCCAATTCCGCCACGTATACCGGGCTCTTCACGGCCCTGCGGGACCTCCTGGCCCGCACGCCGGAGGCGCGCCTGCGCGGCTACGGGCCGGGAAGGTTCAGCTTCAACGTCCCGGGCGGCCGCTGCGAGGAATGCCAGGGCGCCGGGGTCAGGAAGATCGAGATGCATTTCCTGCCCGACGTCTTCGTCACCTGCGACCGCTGCGAGGGGCGGCGCTACAACAAAGAGACGCTCGCCGTCACCTATAAGGGGAGGACGATCGCCGACTTCCTGGCCATGACGGTCGACGACGCCGCCGAGATCCTCAAGGCCCATCCCGTCCTGAAACGGAAGCTCGCGACCCTCAAGAAGGTGGGCCTGGGCTATCTCCGGCTCGGCCAGCCCGCCCCGACCCTCTCGGGCGGCGAAGCCCAGCGGATCAAGCTGACCAAGGAGCTCGGCCGGAAGGCCACGGGCCGGACCCTGTACCTTCTGGATGAACCCACCACCGGGCTCCACTTCGACGATGTCCGCAAGCTGCTCGAGGTCCTGGACGAGCTCGTCGCCCTAGGCAACACGGTGCTCATCATCGAACACAACCTTGAAGTCATCCGGGCCTGCGATTATATTATTGATCTGGGCCCGGAAGGAGGGGAGGAGGGCGGCCGGGTCGTCGCCGCGGGCACCCCCGAGGAGGTGGCGCAGGCGCCCGGCTCCCATACGGGCGAGTACCTCAAAAAGAACCTGGCGCGGCGGCGAGCGTCCGGTCGAGAAGGCGGGACAGGCGATGGCCTTTAAGGATATCCCGGGCAACCCGGGAGTGAAGAAGATCCTGCAGAATGCGCTGCGGAAGGGCCGCTTGCCCCATGCTCTCCTGTTCTGCGGGCCGGCGGGGGTGTATAAGCGCGCGACGGCGTTCACCCTGGCCCGGGCCCTCAACTGCCGCGAGTTGAGCGACGACGCGTGCGGGGAATGCGACCCCTGCCGGGCGATCAAGAGGTCGGAGGAGACCGGCGAGACCTGGCATCCCGATATCCAGGAGATCTCCCCTGAAAAACAGGTCATCAAGATCGACCAGGTCCGCGGGCTCAAGGAGGCCGCTTACCTGAGGCCGATGTCGGCCCGGACGAGGGTCTTCATCCTGAGCGAAGCGGAGCGGCTCAACGATGAAGGGGCGAATTCCATGCTCAAGGTCCTCGAGGAGCCCCCTCCTTTTTCTTATCTTGTCCTCATCGCGCCTTCGACGGACCTCCTCCTGCCGACCATCCTGTCCCGCTGCCGGGTCCTGAACTTCCTGCCGATCACCCGCGAAGAGGTCGAAAGACGTCTGCGCGAGGACGGCCAGCCGGACGACCACGCCCGGCTCCTCTCCTTCATCGCCGGGGGGAACCTGGAGCGGGCCCGCGAGTTCGACTGGGACGAGGTCCGGGGCCTCCGGGAAAGGATGTGGGCGCTTGTCCGGACCATGGCCGGAGAGCCCGGCGCCGCGGCGGCCCTCGCGGAGCTCGAATTGCGCGGCGGGGATCCGGACCGGGAGGCGGTCAGGGGCGAGCTGCGGGAGAGGCTGGAGGTTTTCTCGTCCTTCTGCCGCGACCTGCTCCTTCTCCATGAAGGCGGGAACGCCGCCCTCCTCTTCAATCCGGATTATCAGGAGCCCTTGCGGGCGGCCGCGGCCGCCTTCGACCGGCGCCGGATCCTGGCGGCCCTCCGGGGGGCCGACGGCGTCTTCGCCGGCCTGACCCGCAACCTTAATCCGACTCTGCTGGTCAGCGATTTCGCGGCCGGCCTCTGGAGCTGAGAAGATGTTCGAGATCGTTCGCCTGGTTTCCGAAACGACGGGAAAGTCCATCCGCGCCCTGAAGGGCGATATCGCGGTCCGCCCCGGGGATCTCGTCCTGGTCGAGTCCGAGCTCGGGGCCGACCTGGCCACGGTCGTCGACGATTCGAGCGACGTCTGCCGCCACCCGTACTCCGCCCGGGGGGCGGTCCAGATCATCCGCCGGGCGAGCGAAGACGACATCCGCAAGTTCACCTGGCTGCGGGACAAGGAGCAACAGGCTCTCGCCTTCTGCCAGCAGCGCATCAAGGCCCGTAATCTCCCCATGAAGCTCGTCCGGGTGCGGTATTTCTTCAACGAAAAAAAGGGCATCTTCTTCTATACGGCGGACGGCCGGATCGACTTCCGCCAGCTCGTCAAGGACTTGGCCAAGGAGCTGCGGATGCGGATCGAAATGCGTCAGGTCGGCGTCCGGGACGAAGCCAAGATGATCGGCGGGCTGGGGGTCTGCGGCCGCCGCCTGTGCTGCCATGCCTTCATGAGGAACTTCGAGCCGGTGACCATCCAGAAGGCGCGCAAGCAGCAGATCGTCATCAACCCGACAAAGATCTCGGGCCTCTGCGGCCGCCTGATGTGCTGTCTGGCTTTTGAGGAGCAGACGAAGGGACGGCTTTACTCAGGGGAAGAGAACTTTATGATCGAGGATTAGGCAGGATCAGGGAACGACCTTGAACCGGACCTTGCTCGAGGTCGCGACGAGGGTTCCGTCCTTCTTGTAGCCCTTGACCTGCCAGATGTAGGTCTCTCCCGGCACCAGCTTCGCCCGGATCTCCTCGGGAAGCTTGATGCTGGTCTCCCGCGTCATCGTCTCCCATAGCGGGGCGTGGTTGGAGATGGAAAAAACGTACTCGATGCCCTCGCCGTAGTTCTCCCATTTGAAGGGTTCCGGAGAGGTCCGCACGTCCGTGACCGGGAAAACGAGGGTGATGGCGCCGCCCCGGACGGCGTCGTCCGTCAGGAGGAATTCTGGCGCCGGTCCCCCTCCGCGCGGCAGAAAGATGGCGATGGCGACCAAGGCCAAGGCGGCGGCGCCAGCCAACGCCCACTGGCGCGGGGTCAGGAAGGCCTGCAGCCGGCGGTACCAGGCGGAGCTCGCCGCCGCGGCCGTGACGCCTTCGGGAGCGGCCCGCAGGACGTCGCCTGTCTTGATGACCCGCAGGATCTCCTCGCGCGCCGTGAGCTCCGCGAAACAGGCGGGGCAGTTGAAATAATGCTCTTCGAACTCGGCGGCCGTGTCTTCCGGCAGCCTGTTCAGGAGGTAGTCGTCAATGCGGTCCCTGAACCGACAGGATTTCATGCTCTTCCACCTTTTTCCATGTTCCAATCCTTTAGTCGCTTCCCAGGGGGAAAAATGGAAATTCATCATGTCGTCCTCAGGCTTTTACGGACGAGTTTCAGAGCGTAGTTGACCCGCTCGGAAACCCGGCGGGGGGAGATGCCCAGCTCCCGGGCCACCTCTTCACGGGGAAGCTCTTGATAATAATAAAGATAAATGACTTTTTGGAACTTCGGTTTGAGGTGCCGGATGACCTCGGAGATCTGTTCCGCCCGTTCCCGGCTCTCGACGCTTTCGTGGGGGTCCGGATAGGGGATGGGCTCGGGGGCGTGTTTGAGGACCCGGGTTTTCTGCCGGATGTAGTCGATGATGCGCCTGGAAGCGATGGTGTAGATGAAGGTGCCGATCGACGACTCGCCGCGGAACTCGCCGCCCTGGACCTTCTCGATGGCCTGGGTCAGGATCTCGTTGACGACGTCCTCCCAATCGGGGTTGGCCGACCCAAGGGCTTTCTTGACCCGGAAAGAGATGACCGGCCGATACTGGGCCACAACCGCGGCCAGGTCGATCTCCGGCGCCTTCTTGTTCACTGGTGCTCATTATAGTGAGTCCTCCCCGCGTTTAGCAAGCGTCGCCTTTCCTCCCCCGGCGCGCCTCGGCCGGTGAACTCTTGCCGCCGCCTTTGTCAATCCTCCATCACCCGCGGCGACTAATCTTGTGGCCTTAGGAGGGAAAGAGGCTACGGAGGATATGGATGCACGTCGAGGTTAGGGCCGCGGGGAAAACCCGAGAGACGGGCCTTATCCTGGCCGAAAAGCCGGATTCCCTCTCAGGCTGCGCGCCCGGGCCGCCGGCGTGGAGAGACCGTCCGCCGGGGACGTCTCCACGCGAAGCGCCTGGCCGACCCGCCCCTTCACGGTGACGTCCCGAAGCCCGACCGGCTGAGGGATCTCGCCGCGTCCGCCCCAACCCGACACTCCATGACCCCGTGCTGAGGATGAGCGTGAAGATGTTTTGGACGGACGTTCGAGGAGAGGGTGTCATGAAAAAATTCGTTTATTTCACCGTGGCGATAACGATCCTGGTGAGTCTCGTCCTGTTTTATCCGGTCGCCGCGCAGGTCGTCTCCTGCGATGAGCAGACCGGGCGCGCCGTCGGCTACGTCGGCGGGGACGCTTCGACCCTGGCCGTTCTGGACGGAATGACCAACGATACGACCCAGCTCCGCCTGCGCCTCAAGAATAAAGGGGCCAACTTCCAGCCCACGAACAACTACCCGGTCACGTCGAACAAACGGATGACCGGGGCGGCGGCGGACTTCAACTTGGACGGCTACGTCGACCTCGCCCAGGGCGGCCGCGGCTGCGATAACAACGCGAACTTATCGGATACGAACCTGTCGATCCATATCAGCCGGGGCGTCGACCCGAGCGACGACACCCGCTTCGCCTTCGCCCCGCCCGAGGACATCGACTATATGGCGGCCCTTCCCGGCGGGACCTTCGAGATCGCCGCCCTGGGAACCGGGGATTATGACGGCGACGGCGACCCGGACCTGGCCATGCTCGACTGGCAAGGGGTCTGCTGGATCGTCTGGAACCGGTTCGTGGAAAACCTCCAGGACCCGGGCACCGAGCCCATCTTCGACCCCATGCCCACCCCGGTCCTGAGGGACAAAACCGCCTCGGACCTGATCAACGACGGCTACGGGGAGTACGGCTCGAGCGCGGGCCATTGGCGGTGGGAGAGCAACATCGAGTCCGTCGATTTCGACGGGGACGACGACCTGGACCTCGTCGTCGGCGTGCCGTCCGGCTACGCCAGCACCCGCTACGGCCTGGTCGTCATCTTCGTCAACGACGGGACGGGCGTCTTCTCTCTGCTCCTCAAGAATCCCAAGAACTTCATCAATCCCTACGCCGGCCAGTATGGCGTTGACGGTGTGGCGGCCGGGGACTTCGACGGCGACGGCCGGGTGGACATCATCTGCGGCTCGGTCCATTCCCGGAGCATCTATTACTTCCAAGGGGACGGCCTGGGCAACTTCACCCAGCGCAGCTCGCGGACGATCACGATCCCCCTGAACAGCGGAAGCTGCACCATGCTCCGCGCGGGCGACCTCGAGGGCGACGGCGACCTGGACCTCGTCCTGGCCACGGACGGACACGTGACCAACGCCCCGGGCGGCTTCGTCTTCTGGTTTGAGAGCAACAACGACGGGACCTTCATCCGGCACGCCATCCCCAACTCCGGAGGCCAGGTTTCCCCGTCCGGGGACCTCGATTCGGGCGCGCTGGGCGACTTCGATTATGACGACGACATCGACTTCTTCGTCGCCGACGGCAACGACTCGCTCAACTGCTATTTCTTCATGAACGACGCTTACGAGACGTACGTTCCCCGGGGAACGACGAGCTCCAACAACCGCGTCAGCTGCGATTTTCAGGACCTGGGCTTCGCCATCATCTCGGCCACGATGACGGCGGAGGTCGACCTGCCGGGCGGGACCGCGGTGACGTTCTACCTTTCCAACTCCAACGACGAGAACGGGAACCCGAAGTGGGAAGGTCCGGTGACACCGGGCCAGGTCTGGAATTTCCAGGCCCCGGGGCTCTTCCTGCGCTGGGCGGCCGAGGTCACCTCGGTGAACGAGACCGTGACCCCGGGCATCCGGAACGTCAATTTCACCTATTCCTACATCAGCCGGCGGGAATACTCGCGCACCTCCCAGGCGACACTGCTGGCCGACATCAACACGTCCCACGACGGGGACGAGGAGGTCCTTTACTCGGCCTCCTTCGAGTTCCCCAACTGGCGGGGCCATCTCCGGGCCTGGGACGTTTCCGCCCTGGACTTGCGCTACACGAAGAATTCCGAGCTCAAGGACATCCGGGACGCGAACGCCCTGTTCCGGTTCGACGCGGGCGAACTCCTGGCCGCCCGTTCCTGGAACAGCCGCGTCGTCTACACGGCCTACGACGCCCAGGACGACGACAAGATGAACGACCGGCTGGATTTCCAGACGGCGGAGAAGGCCATCCTCGACGGCTATCTCGGCTTGGGCGAGAACAGCCCGGAGGTGGAGCCCTTGATCGAGTGGGTCCTCGGCCGCGACAGGGAGTGGAAGCTGGGCGATATCAACCATTCGTCCCCGCTGGCCCTCGGACCGCCGACGGGCATGGACTCCGTGATGGGGTCCGGCTACGAGACGTTCAAAGCGGCCTACGCCGACCGCCCCAAGGTCGTTTTCGCCGGTGCCAACGACGGCATGCTCCACTGCTTCGCCGCCGACACCCTCGAGGAACTGTGGGCCTTCATCCCCAACAACCTCCTCTGGAAGCTGAAGAAGATGCGGATCGTGGACCCCGACTGCGGCGAGTACCTGTCGCATGAATACTTCGTCGACGGGACGCCGGCCATCCAGGATGTCTATTTCGGCGGGGCGTGGCATACGGTCCTCGTTTGCGGCCAGGCCGCCGGCTGGGGCCGGAACAACAAGTGCTGCTACTTCTGCCTTGACATCACGAACGTGCTCGACCCGCAGCCGCTCTGGGAGTTCACGGACGAACTGACCATGGGCGAGACCTGGTCGGTCCCGGCCATCGGCAAGGTCCAGGCGGTCGACCGGTGGATCGCCTTCTTCGGCTCGGGCTACGACAACGACGCGGCGAATACCGTCGGCCACTACCTCTACGCCCTGGATGTCGAAACCGGCCTGCCCGTTTCCACGCTCGAGCTCCGGGAGAACAGCGAATCCAGCCCCTACGGAATCCAGAACACCCTGCCCGGATCGCCCTCGATCGCGGACCTCGACAACGACGGCTTCATCGATTTCGTCTATATCGGCGACCTTCTGGGGCGCGTGTGGCGGGTGACGGCGACGTCCCTGCCGCCCTCGGATTGGGATGCGGACGTCGTCTACCGCGACCCGGCGAAGAATCCGATCATCACCAAGCCGGCCATCCAGGCCATCCTGGCCGAGAACGCCATCAAGGTCTACGTCGGGACGGGCGGCGACGAGCGGGCCCCGAACGACGGGTCTTACGCGTTCATGGCCCTCAAAGACTACGGCGGGAGCGAGGCCGCGATCTCCTGGTACCTCGGGCCGGACAGCATCGCCCTCTATTACAACATCAACCTGACCCTGAAGAAGGGCGAGCTCGGGCAGGGCGACAAGGTGTGGGCGGACCCGGTCATCGCCGACCGGCTCATCTACATCGCGACACTCCGGAACAGCATCGAGAACCTCAACCCGTGTCTCAACCTCCTCGGCTACGGCAAGATCTACGCCCGCTACACCGTCGGCAACCAGGTCGGCGGGTCGGCCCTCCTGAACATGGCCACCGGCGAGGTCACGGAATACCTCTTCACGAAGCAGAAGGTCCGCTCGGCCGTCACCGTCGGCGCGACGCAATCGATCAGCAGCGAGGGGCTGCCCGACCTCAAGAAGCGGAAGATCTACGTCCAGAGCTATACCCGGCCCGACGCGAATGAAGAGCCGCCGAGCGAGGTCCTGGCCCAGGCCATCAAAGGGTCGGGATACATCCTCGTCAAGTCCTGGCGGGAAGTCCTGAAGATCTATCGTTGAGCCGCCGGTCAGGCCCTGAGAGGGGAAGAGCAAAGGAGGGCAGAGTGAGGCGGCCGGCGGCAGGGCGGCGGTCGGCGGGCGAAGGGACCCCTTCGGGGGCGCCCCTCCCGCCCGTCCGATCGCCTCGCCCGGTCACCGCCGGGGGTGACCCGGAGGGTGTTTCCAACCAATCCTCACCTCTAGCGACTAATCTTTTGCGCCCGGGGAAGCGGGCAGGAGGATCATTCTCTTGAAGACCCGGTCGAGGTTCGAGCGGCTTGTCCCCGCGGTCATGCGGCGCATCGACCTGGACGCCCTTGACAGGCCCCGGCCGCGTTTCGTCCTGGAGGATGAGCGCGGTTTCCGGAGCCGCTTCTATCCTTCGTTGACGCAGGAGGAAGCGGCCTATGTCGACGGCTGGCAAAAGGGGCCGATCCGCGGGCCTTCCTTGGCGGTGGCCGCCGGCGTCGCGAGCGCGCGGACGATCGACGGGCTCATGGCCCTCGGCCCGGCGCAGCTCGACGGGTATGTCAACGTCGCCTCGGCGCGGCGCGTCCTGCGCGACCTTGACCGCCATTACGCCCGTCTGGCCCGTCGGGGCGGGGACGGCCCGGACCTGGGGGAGGCGGACGGGCGCGATTACTTCAACCTCAACCTGCTCTATCTTGTCGCCATCATGGAAAACAGCGAGAACGCCCTGGTCCATTCCCAGTACGTGGCGAGCTATACGCTCCTGCTGGCACGGGCCGTCGGGATCGAGAACATCAGGGTCTTGGCCGCCCTGGAGCAGGGGGCCCTCCTCCATGACATCGGGAAGGTGGGGCTCCCGGCCTCTATCCTCCGCAAGGCGGGCCCGTTGACGGTCGTCGAACAGGAGATCGTCCGCGACCATCCGGCGCTGGGCTACAGCCTCGTGCAGGAATTCCAGTTCCTGGGGGCCGCCTCGGAGATCGTCCTCCACCATCACGAGCACTATGACGGGCGCGGCTATCCTTTCGGCTTGAGCGGCCAGGAGATCCCTTTGAGCGCCCGCCTCTTCGCCCTGGCCGATACGCTCGACGCCATCACCTCGGACCGCCCCTACCGCAAGGGGAGGCCTTTCTGGGAAGCCCGGCGGGAGATCGAGCGCGGCCGCGGGACGCAATTCGACCCGGCCATTGTCGATATTTTCATGGACCTGCCCCAAGAGCGGTGGCTCGAGGTCCGGCAGACGACCGAGAAGACCTTCCGCGCGCCGGCCATGCACTGAGCCCGGCGGCTCAGCCGGCGGCTTTCTTCGTCCGCTCCAGCTCCTTCAAGTATTCGCGGGCATTGACCAGGATTTCGCGCGGCTTGCTCCCCTCCGAGGGACCGATGATCCCTTCCTGCTCCATCTGGTCGATGATCCGCGCGGCCCGCGCGTAGCCGAGCTTCATTTTCCGCTGGAGGTAGGACGCGGAGGCCTGTCCGGTCAGGAGGACGAGTTCCATGGCCTTGTCGAAGAGCTCGTCCTTCTCCCCACCCTCGTCCCAGGTCGGGCCGCCGTCGCCTTTAATGACCTGGACGATCCGCTCGTCGTAGGTCGGCGTGCCCTGCTCTTTGACGAACTTGACCAGCCGCTGGACCTCGGGGATGGAGATGTAGGCGCAGTGCAAGCGCACGAGGCGCGGATAATTCGGCGGCAGGAAGAGCATGTCGCCCAGGCCGAGGAGCTTCTCCGCCCCGACCGTGTCGATGATGATCCGCGAGTCGATCTTGGACGGGACGCGGAAGGCGATGCGGCAGGCGAAGTTGTTCTTGATCGTCCCGGTGATGACATCGATCGACGGGCGCTGGGTGGCCATGACGAGGTGGATGCCGACGGCCCGGGCCAGCTGGGCGAGCCGGGCGATGCAGAACTCGACGTCCTGGGCCCCGACCATCATGAGCTCGGCCAGCTCGTCGATGATGATGACGAGGTAGGGCAGGGGCCGGAGGCTCTCCTTCTCCGCCTCGGTCAGGCGTCCCTTTTTCTCTTTGAGCGTCTGCCGGACGAGCTGGTTGTACTGCTCGATGTTCCGGACCTTGGACGCGCTGAGGCGCCTGTAGCGCTCCTCCATCTTGCGCACGGCGTCCATGAGGATGGTGCCGGCTTTCTTCGGGTCGTTGATGACGGGGGCGAGCAGATGGGGGATGCCGTCGTAGAGGGTGAACTCGAGCCGCTTCGGGTCGATGAGGATGAGCTTGACCTCCTCGGGCGTCGCCTTGTAAAGGATGCTGGCGATCAGGGAGTTGAGGGCGACGCTCTTCCCCGTGCCGGTGGCTCCGGCGATGAGGAGGTGGGGCATGATGTCCAGGTCGGTCAGGGTGACCTCGCCGTGGACCGATTTGCCCAGGGCGAAGGTCAGCTTGGAGGGGGCCTTGAGGAACTTCTCGGACTGGACGATGTCCCGGAGCTTGATCGTTTCGCGCTTGTTATTGGGGATCTCGATGCCGAGGGAGGCCTTGCCGGGGATCCTTTGGATGCGGACCGACTCGGCCTGCAGGGCCAGCGACAGCTCCTCGGTCAGGTTGGCGACCTGGCTCACTTTGACCCCCGGAGCCGGAAAGAACTCGTAGGTCGTGATGACCGGGCCGGGGTGATACTCTTTGACCAGGCCTTCGACCCCGAACTCCCGGAGCTTCTCCTCGATCCGCTGTTTCTTCTCCAGGAGCTCGTTCTTGTCGACCTCGTCCGCGGGCTGTCCGGGGTCGAGCAGGGTGAAGGGAGGGAAGTGGTATTCGCCGCGTTTGCCGAGGTCGGGGAAAAGCAGCTTCTCCGGCGGCGGCGGGGCCGTCGGCTTGGCCG
>Ga0316628_100002325_pt1 | contig 14009 bp, 15 predicted proteins | sample OWC_Aug_M2_C1_D5_FD_207648 | JGI IMG/M metagenome (GOLD analysis project Ga0316628, IMG submission 207648) | Wetland soil microbial communities from Old Woman Creek delta, Ohio, United States - OWC_Aug_M2_C1_D5_C | ecosystem: Environmental > Terrestrial > Soil > Wetlands | place: USA: Ohio... | reverse complement strand
CCAGCAATTCAGTGGTAAGCATTACCCGCTCAGGTTGCACGGTCACCACAGCTACTTCGGGAGTGCCAGCCTGAGTCGGTCCACCCGACTGTTTTTCCCCGCAGCCGCTCACGATCAGGCCCCCGACGAGAATGCCCACAGTGATGATAAGTTTGATTCTGTAGAATGGTTTCATCCGATTACCTCTCCATATTGAATTTGTATAATCATTTTCAAACGTACATAGACAAGAAAATTACTTCTGAAATCCCCTCAATAAACCATCAACCAATGTTGTAGCAAGGACTTTTCGATCAGCCCAGGGAAAACTATTGCGATAGAGGGTCATAGTTATCAAGCCGTGAGGTGCTGTTGCAAGCACCTGCGTTAATACATCGATATCCATACGCCGAAGTTTTCCCGCTTTGATACAAGCCTGCACTATTTCCCTGAATTCAAAATATGAATTCCTCGCCATTGACTCTCTTTTCATAAAGTCCTCTTGCGTGCCGTATACATTAGGCCTCGTCAAAAAAAATACTTTGTATTGATTTGGATTGTCGAACGCGAACTCTACAAGATAAAGCATGGACTGACGCAAAGCTTCATAAGGTTTATTCTGAACCGACCTGATATGACTCAGCTTGGTCAAAAATTGTTCGGCAACCTCTTCACAAATAGCAAAAAGTAAATCATCCTTGTTCTTAAAATAGAGATAAATAGTAGTCGGCGAGTAGTCAATTTTTTTAGCGAGCCCGCGCATGGAGAATTTTTCGTAACCATTATTAATGAAAAGCTCACGGGCCGAATTGAGAATCTCCCGGCGGAAGTCCTCTTTGTACTTGTGCCTTTTTTCTTTAATACCCATTTTAATAAATATTAACTCAGTTATTGTTAATAAACATAGTTAAGTTAGCATTCTCATATTATTTTGTCAATCCCTTTTTTCTCCTTTTTTCTCCTCTACTTACTAAATGAGATAGACTGTTAGGTTTGTGTCATTTAATGCAATACAAGGTCGATCTTACAGTGCACACGATAAAGTGGATTTGGGGGCTGAAAGTACTAACTCATATGTTGCTGTAACTATGGTAAAATGCTCAAAAGTACTCACACGATCACGCGAATTGACAAAATTAGCTGCTGTGATGGGTGTTTGAAACTATTTTTCTCAAACACCCATCCTGCGCCTCAGTTGGGTGAATGCGTCATTATTTATGAAACATGCGTATCCGCATAACTTATCTGAAGAGATTCTGAGACTCTGGGACACTTCTTCAGACAGGGAAAAATCTGAAGGATATGGCAAGCTGCCCGATCGGGAGACGCTCGAATATCTCATATCGACCTGCTATCAGGTGAGCATGATGAGTGAGGAACTAAGGTCTCAGCGATTCAGGATACTGCTTTGTGATCCCTCAGAGTTTCCACCTGAACTTGGCCCCCCTTACGGATTCCTCAGGTTTGTTTTCAAGGAGCCACGTGCTTTTGATGAATACGAATTGCTGAAACTGAGCCCTGCCTCCGAGTTCGAAAGCTCGCTCATCGGTGTCCGTCATGATCCTGCAGATGGTCTGTTGATATGGGGACTGATTAATTCAGGAACCCGTTGGATACAGGTATTTCGGGGCGGCAGCAAAGTGATTATACCCATGCCCGATTCTCTTGTTCTGGACATTGCGGGGCCGGGGAGCATAAGGGCTTACCGTGGCTCAAGCATACTCGCGCAACTGAGCGGAGGACGCATAATAATGCCCTATGCGAATGTTCTGCATTCACGGTGGATAGTGCAACGGACGGCAAGTTTCAAGAATGATATTATGGAGATGCATATCAAAAGCCGGTGAGGTGTGGACGAAGTCTGGGCGACTGTAAGTGCAAATGTCGTTCTGAGACTGTATGAGCAGGTCATCAAACGGATAATCAGCAGCATCAGAAACATGAAGCATGGGGGGACGATTATTATTTTCCCCCAAGACCTGATTCAGAGGATAACTTCTCCTAACCCGTATGTCTTCATAAAGTATATGTTCCAGGATGAAGAGCCCGTGCGGCGGTTGCGTTCGTTGATCGTCGGCATCCTGAACGAACTCGCAAAGCACTACGGGTCATCCCGAGACCGCGGCAAGGTTGTCGGATGGAGCGAGTATGTTGCCGGTACTGATAAAATTCTTCTGGAACTTGATGAGGCGCTTTTCGAATGTGCGCGCTTCATTGCCAATTTGGCCGCAGTTGATGGAGCCGTCGTTTTTGCAAAGGGTCTTGAACTCGTTGGCTTTGGAGGAGTAATAAAAGGGACCTTCAGCAAGGAAGACCGCATTGCACGCGCCATAGATGCAGAGGGAGAAGAAAGGGCGTACGAACAGGCTGAAGGTGTCGGCACCCGCCATCTTGCGGCCTATCATCTCTGCAAAGAGATTCCGGACGTGCTCGCTATAGTGATATCCCAGGACGGCAATACTCGCCTTGTTAGATGGATGAACGACTTTGTCACATACTGGGATATTCTGCCAATAACCGTCGCAGGTCCCGAACTCTTGTGATAGTTCTGTGAGCAAAAGTGACAGTTGCAGGAATAGTTCTGTAATTGGCTCATGACATACGACTAAAAACAGAAGGAAGTATTCATGTAACCTGAAGACAAGACGGAGAAAATCAATCTCGATCGGCGTGAAATGCTAGCAGACGACCGTATTGAATGTCTTGCCGGACTCAGTCGATGTTTCCCTGAATTAGAAAGAAACGCACCTGGTCAGACGCGATTTTGTTTGCTTCAAAGGAGAACAAATATCCTGAGCCGCTATGTTTCCTTCTGTAACTGTAATTGAGCACCCGATATCAGCGCGTTCAGTTGCGGCTGAACGCCGCGGTTATCAAAAACTGAAACAGTTGCTGAGTACAAGACGAAAGCCTTGCTGCATCTTTTTAGAGAGTGTGTCATTTTCAATAACTACCAGGGGTGATCGGAATGCCCCGGATTGAGTGGGTCTGCCTAAAATGGATCCCCCGCCGGAAATAGTCCGGAATATACTGTCGGACGACCCTGTACATTAACTGAATTTTTCGGGTCAAAGTCCGCTCAAGAGGGTACCGGCTTCCCGACTCCCTAAAGCTTTCGGGATTGCTGTAACGACATACCCCTATAGACTATATACCTCTTTAGCTGAGAGTACAGCAACGTCTGCTTTTTTCAGTGCCTTTTTCCCGTTGTTGATACTATCCGTACGTAACACCACAACCGCTTTTTCCCCGCTTTTTTCGACAAAGGCATACATATATTCGACGTTGATGTCAGCATCGGTTAAAATCTTCAGTATTCCCGCCAATCCTCCGGGTTTGTCGGATACACCTACTGCGATCACATCGTTCTCTCTGAAGGTGAAGTTGCTTTTCGCGAGAACCTTTTTTGCTTTTTCCGGATCCGGGACAATTAAGCGCAGTATTCCAAAATCCGATGTATCGGCGATTGATAGAGCCCGGATGTTAATTTTGGCCTTTGCCAGGACATCCATCGCTTCCCACAACCTGCCTTTTTTATTCTCTAAAAATAGGGATATCTGTTTCACTTCCATAAGTACACTCCTTTATAATTGACGTTTGTCTATAACCCTCTTTGCTTTGCCCTCGCTGCGCGGAAGGGTCTTCGGTTCAACGAGCGTGACCTTCACCCTCAGCCCGATTGAATTTTCAATGCGTTTTTCGATTTTTTTCCTCACTTCCTCAAGGTGTTTTACTTCATCCGAGAATAACTTCTTAGAAGTCTCGACCTGAACCTCTATTTCATCAAGGTGTTGTGGTCTGGTTACGATAATCTGATAATGTGGTTCTACTCCTTTGATCTCAAGAAGCGCTTTTTCAATCTGATAGGGAAAGATAAGCACGCCCCTAATCTTCAGCATATCATCTGTGCGTCCGGTGATCCGGTCCATCCTTACGATGGTTCTTCCGCATTTGCAGGGCTCTCTTCTTAAGGCAGTTATATCCCTTGTCCTGAAGCGGATCATCGGCATGCCTTCACGGGTTAAGGTAGTAAGGACGAGTTCGCCCTTTTCTCCCTCCGGGAGGGGTTCAAGCGTCTCCGGAGAAACAACTTCCGGGTAGAAATGGTCTTCAAAAATGTGAAGCCCATTTTTTTGTTCACATTCCTGCGCGACACCGGGGCCTATTATTTCCGTAAGCCCATAGATATTGAGCGCTATCAGGTGAAACCGCTTTTCGATTTCATCCCGCATCCTGTCTGTCCACATCTCAGCACCGAAGCATCCTGCCTTCAGCTTTAACTTTTTTATATTTATGCCTGCTTCCACAGCTGCCTCTGTTAGATACAAGGCGTAAGAAGGGGTGCAGGTGAGGATAGTGGAACCGAAGTCTTGCATAATGTCGAGATGTCTTTTTGTCTGCCCTGCAGATATTGGAATCACTGTCGCCCCAATTCGCTGAGCTCCGTAGTGCACGCCCAGTCCGCCGGTAAATAACCCGTACCCGTATCCATTTTGAATAATATCTTCTTTTGTTGCTCCACACATGGTGAGGGCACGCGCTACCACTTCACCCCAGATTTCTATGTCTTTCCTCGTATACCCGGATACTGTCGGCTTTCCCGTTGTTCCGGACGAAGTATGCAATTCTACTATTTCCTTGCGCGGAACGGCAAATAATCCAAAAGGATATCCTTCTCTCAAATCAGTTTTTGTGGTGAAGGGGAGTTTTTTAATGTCTTTAAGACTTTTTATGTCTCCTGGTTTAACGTGCATTTCGTCAAACCGTTTCTTGTAATAGGGAACATTTTTATATGTCCGCTTGAGGATCGCCTTCATTCTTTCGAGCTGCAGTTTTTCCCTTTCCCCGATTCGCATGCACTCTGCTTCTTTATTCCAGATCATTGTTTTCTCCTTAGATGTTTTTTCTTTTTAGATTCTTCTTAGCGGTAAAAAAACGCAGATTCTCATGCTTTAAAAGTCTTTTTGCTTTTTCGATATCATTTACATCTACTATCAGGAACGCCTTTTTTCTGGATGTTAAAATCAATACATAAGCGTTTTCTATGTTGATTCTTTTTTTCGAAAAAATCATGGCTACTTCATATAATCCTCCGGGTCTGTCCGTCAATTCAATCGCCAGTACTTCATTGAGAGAAACAGTAAAACCCTTCTGTTTGAGTTTTTCATAGGCCAGTTCAAATTTATCAACAATAAACTTTATTACGCCGAAACCGTTTGAACTCGCAATATTTATTGCAAGTATGTTCACGCCTTCTTCCGAGAGAACTTTTGTTATTTTCTTAAGTCTGCCGGGCTTATTCTCGGAAAAGATGGAAATCTGTTTTAATCTGTCCATAAGGTACTCCTCTTAGCGACAACTGAATGTTATTAAGGGTCTCATAATAGTATGTATATGATAATCATAAAATCCCTCCTTACCTCCCTTTACCAAGGGAGGGACATAACCCCTCTTTGGCAAAGAGGGGAAGGGGAGATTTTCAAAAATATTATACACACTATTATGAGACAATTAAATTTTTACAACGTTCTTTTATCAATAACCCTTGTTGTTTTTCCTTCACTTACCGGCAGTGTGCCCGGTTCCAGGAGTTCTACTTTTGGGGTTATGAGAATTTCGGATCTCAATTTTTCTGTTATCTCGGTCTGCAGATTTACCAGATGCTCCACTTTCCCGTCAAACAGGTCTTTTGATATTTCTACCCTCACGGTCATCAGGTCATAGGACTCAAGGACAATCTGATAATTCTGCGCTACAGCTTTTATTCCCATTAAGACACGCTCGATCTGTTGAGGGAAGATGTTAACGCCCCGTACTATAATCATGTCGTCTGTTCGACCTATGATGCGCGAAATCCGGCGATGAGTTCTTCCGCATTTACATCTGCCCGGAATTATCATGGAGATATCACTTGTACGGTAACGCAGGATCGGCATGGCTTCACGGCACAGGGTGGTGAGGACGAGCTCGCCCTTTTCACCTTCAGGCATTTCTTCACCTGTCTCGGGATCGATTATCTCCATGATGAAATTATCTTCCCAGAGATGCATCCCATTTTTTTCAACACATTCAAATGCAACTCCCGGACCATTCATTTCAGACAATCCATAAGAATTATATACGTCAATGTTAAAGAACCTTTCTATCTTTTTTCTTGTCTCTTCAGAGTATGGTTCAGACCCAAGATATGCCCGCCTGAGAAAAAAATCTTTTTTCGGATCAACGCCTTCCTTATCCATAACGCTGGCGAGATAGAGAGCATAACTCGGAGTGAGATGGAGGGTAGTAGTTTTAAAATCCTGCATAAGGGCAATCTGTCTCTTGGTATTGCCGGGGCCGGCAGGAATAACCAAAACGCCCACTTTCTCAGCGCCATAATGCATGACGAGTGCGCCGGTAAATAATCCGTAGGTCATCATGTTCTGCAGCACATCATCTTTTCTTATTCCTGTCATAATAAGACAGCGGGCGATGAGTTCAGCTGCCCGGTCAACGTCCTTTTTTGAAAAAAAGATTGCCTTTGGTTTCCCCGTGGTTCCACTTGAAGTATGTAAGCGCACAACCTGCTCTTTTGAAACAGCGAGCATACCAAAGGGATAGTTTTCGCGCAAATCTTCTCTGGTGGTGAAAGGAAGTTTTCTGACATCTTTTAAGGAGGTAATATCTGCTGGTTTGATGTTAATTTTTGAAAACTGTTCTTTGTAGAACGGGATATTCTGATAGGATTGACGGACAGTTTTTTTCAGACGTTTTAACTGCAATTCTTCCAACGTCCTGCGACCGATTACTTCAATATCCTTTTGCCAGAACATTGTTATTCTTTTCCCTCTATAATCTCTCTCCCTTTTTCGAATGCGGCAAGGTTTATCTCGATTGTCTTTACCGGCACGGCTTTTTTGATAACTGTTTCCCATACAGATAATGGGAAGGGCATGTACCGGGACAAAGTGCCCATTAAGACGATATTTTCCACCTTGGGGTTTCCCAGGTCATTTGCGATTTGTAATGCCTTCACGTTATCCACATGAAATCCCATGGACTCCAACTGAGATTTTACGTCTTCCGGATATGGAGTAATGTCCGGATTAATAGTCGAAGGCATTATCCTTTTCTGGTTCAGGATCACCTTTCCGTTTGGTTTGAGATAATAGGCGTATCGCAATCCTTCCAGCTCTTCCAATGCAACCAGAAAATCGGCCTTTCCTCTGTGGATTAAAGGAGAATAGACTTCTTCCCCGAAACGCACATGGCTTGTGACACTCCCTCCCCTTTGTGCCATGCCGTGCAGTTCGCTTTCTTTCACCATGTATCCCGAATAAAAGGCACATTTCGTTAAAATTTTACTCGCAAGGATAATTCCCTGTCCTCCCACCCCCGAAAAAAGTACGTTTGTGATTCCCATTTTCCCTCTTCAATTAACGGTTGATTCAATCATTACTTTGAAAAAGACATGTATTTAATGCAATCAAAATTAGTCAAACCGGAAAGACATATAAAAATTTCATAATTTTATCATATATTTAAAATTTCCTGCAAATAATGAGGCCCTCACAATGTGCAAATTCTCTTGAACTCAAGCGCGCTCAGTTGCAGGGTTTATTGCGCCTTTTGCCGTACTATATATTGTTTTCTTGCTTCAGTTGTGATAGTCTTTATAACCACGTTTTTTTATAAGGTGGAATATGAATGTTGAACAGATATCAATATTTCTTGAAAACAAATCGGGGAGACTTGCAGAAGTGACAAGTGTCCTGTCCGAAGCAGGCATAAACATAAGGGCTCTGTATCTTGCCGATACAGCTGATTTCGGTATATTGAGACTTATTGTTAATAATACAGAAAAGGCACGAGAAGTTTTAAAAAATAATGGTTTTACTGTTGAGAAAACGAAGGTTGTGGCAATTGAAGTGCCGGACAGACCCGGAGGACTGTCAAACATCCTTAACACAATAAAGGATGAAGGAATAAATGTGGAATATATGTATGCCTTTGTCGAAAAGAGCGGAGAAAATGCGATTGTTATTTTTCGGTTTGATGATTTTGACAAGTCTCTTGATATATTGCGGCAAGCGGGCGTGAGGATACTGGGTGGAGAAGAACTCTCCACATTGTAAGTAATTTGCATGGATTCATGTAATTCTGAGAATATAAGTTAGCAAAGAGATGGGGAAAAGCAATAAATAGTCCCTGAATAATTCAATTGAAGGAGGAGATCATGAAAAAGGCGACGGGAAAAATTTTGGTAGTATTAGTAGCGGCATTGTCTGTTTGTCTGATGTTGGTGAATGCCTATGCGAAAGAGCCCTACAAAATTGGAGCACTTTTTGCTGTGACCGGTGCTGCTTCTTTCCTGGGGGAACCTGAAAAAAATACTGCACTCATGCTCCAGGAGCAGATTAATAAAACGGGCGGGATAAACGGACATCCGCTGGAGATTATTATCGAGGACACAAAGAGTGATGAAACACAGGCTGTCCTCTCTGCCAAGAAGCTTCTCGAAAAAGATAAGGTGCTGGCCATTGTAGGGCCGTCTACTACCGGTGAATCAATGGCGCTGGTCCCTATCTTGAATGATGCCAACACGCCTCTTCTCTCCTGTGCAGCCGGAGCTCCGATAACCCAGCCGGCCAAAGATCGGCCCTGGATTTTTAAAACTCCTCAATATGACATTAGTGCAGTGGAAGCAATCTATGGCTATATGAAAAAGCATGGCATAAGCAAAGTGGGAATTATTACCATATCTACCGGCTTTGGCGATGCCGGGAAAAAGGCACTCCTTGAAATGGCGCCCAAATATGGCATCACTATTGTTGCTGAAGAGAAATATGGACCAAAAGACTCAGATATGACCACGCAGCTTACCAAGATCAAGGCATCAGGCGCCCAGGCAGTGATTAACTGGTCAGTGGGGCCGGGTCAGGTGATTGTGACGAAAAACTGGCATGCACTCAAAATGGGAATCCCCCTTTATCAAAGCCATGGCTGGGGAAGCAAGAAAAACATAGAGCTGGCGGGAAAGGCTGCAGAAGGAGTTATCGCTCCACTTGGGAGATTGGTTGTATGGGATAAACTCCCTGATAATCACCCCCAGAAAGCGTTATTGAAAAAGTACACTCAGGATTATGAAGCAAGGTATAAGAGCGAGCCAGGCACGTTTGGCGGACATGCGTATGATTCCATCATGATAATAGTGGAAGCACTGAAAAAAGTGGGTCCTGACAGGAAAAAGATTAGAGATTATGTCGAGACGAATATTAAGAAATGGCCCGGCACCGGCGGTGTCTTTAATATATCACCGGATGACCACTGCGGATTGGATAAGACTGCTTTTGAGATGGTCGTTGTGAAAAACGGTGATTGGTCGCTTTTAAAATAGAATGATAATTATGGATTGAATAATTGAGGGGATAACATCCCCTCAATTCTCTTCAGGAAATATTGCACTTTGCTTACAGTCTTCCTTCAATTCCTTTTCTCCGGTCTTACTGTCGGGGCTGTTTATGCCCTGGTCGGTATAGGTTTTAATATCACGTACAACTCCACGTCTATTATTAATCTTGCCCAGGGTGAATTCGTAGTGATCGGTGGCCTTATGATGTGGTTTTTCTCCGAATCACTGAAGCTACCATTTTTTGTTTCCGTAGTTTTCACCATTTTTGCCGCCGGGCTCATAGGACTCTTAATGGAGAGGCTGACAATAAAGCCTTTAAAAAACCCGGATCTTTTATTGATGATTATGATTACCATAGCTGTTTCGATTATATTGCGCGGGGTTTTAATGTTCTATTTCGGCAAAGACCCCTATGTTTACCCTTCCTTTACAGAAGGAGAACCGTTGAGCATTTACGGGGCTATTATCCAGCAACAGGCGCTGTGGGTTATCGGTATTACCGCTCTATGCATCATTTTATTATTTCTTTTCTTTAAGAAGACAATTATTGGAAAGGCCATGCTTGCGTGCGCAGTAAATCCGACCGCAGCTAAATTAGTTGGAATCAATGTCTCCAGGATGGTAATGCTGTCTTTCGTATTGAGTGCAATAGTAGGTGCAATTGGAGGCATGGCGATAACACCCATTTCCCTTATGGAGTACGACAAAGGTCCCATGCTTGCGGTGAAAGGGTTTTGTGCGGCAATCATGGGGGGCCTCGGGAGCAACAGAGGTGCGGTACTCGGAGGATTTATTATCGGCATTCTCGAATCAATGACAGCAGGGTACATACATTCAGGGATGAAGGATGCAGTAGCGTTGATGATTCTACTGTTAATTCTTTTTTATAAGCCTGCCGGAATATTTGTCAGTAAGACAATGCTCCAGTTGCGAAAATTTTGAGGTATGAAAAAAGGGGATTTGTTAGCTTTTTTTGTTTTTATCTTTGTTATTATCCTGTCGCCTGTCTTCTCAGGAAGCAGCTATGCACTGACAGTTGGAATATTTTCCGGGATAAATGCCCTGGCAGCGTTAGGATTATGTATACTGATGGGATACGCAGGTCAGGTTTCTTTAGGACAGGCCGGGTTTTATGGTATCGGCGCTTATATCTCGTCCATTCTGAGCGTGCATTCAGGTCTTCCGACAGTTTTATGTGCAGTCTCCGCCATGATGGTTGCTGCCGTGGCTGCAATGATATTAGCGGTCCCTGCACTGAGATTAAAAGGGCACTACCTTGCAGTAGCCACTCTTGGTTTTGGCGAAATTGTTTATGTGATCCTGAATGAATGGGGCCCGGGCGGTCCTTCAGGTTTTGGAGATATCCCACATTTCGGCTTTTTCGGATACACGGTAGATTCAACAACAGGCTATTTTTATCTGGTCTGGGGTTTTGTTGCTGTGGTGATGTTCTTCTCAATAAATCTCATTAATTCGAGGACTGGAAGGGCTTTGAGAGCCATCCATGACAGTGAGTTGGCGTGCAAGGCAATGGGGCTTAATGTCGCTGCACTTAAGATAAAAGTCTTTGTCCTTAGCGCGGCATATGCAGCTCTCGCCGGCAGTCTTTATGCGCATTATATGACGTTCATCAGTCCGAGCAGCTTTTCATTATTCTACTCCATACTACTCCTGATGATGGTAATTGTGGGGGGGATTACGAATTTGTGGGGTGCAATCATAGGTGCTGTGGTCATTACTGTGTTACCGGAGCTGTTGAGAAGATTTGAAGAATTGGATGTGCTGGTGTATGGTTTAATTTTGACGTTATCACTTATGTTTTTTAGAAAAGGTTTAGTTCCGATTCTGATCGAAAAAATAAAGAAACTCAGAGGTTTCGCTGTTGCTAAGCATTAAAGAGATATGGAAAAGTTTCGGGGGACTTATGGCCCTGCGACATATCAGTTTTGAGGTAAAACAAGGAGAAATTAAAGCACTCATAGGGCCAAATGGTGCTGGCAAAACAACCCTTCTCAATATTGTGAGCGGCATCCATGAGCCCGATAAAGGTGAAGTATTTTTTTGGGGTGAAAAAATAGTTCACTTAGTTCCGTCAAAGATCGCCAGAAAGGGCATCTCACGGACCTTTCAGCTTGTTGAACTATTCGGACATATGACAGTTCTTGAGAATATTATGGTTGGTCGATACGCGAGAACTAAAGCCGGATTCTTTTCTTCAGGATTTAAAATTCCCTTTGTCATGAAAGAAGAAAGGGAGACACGACGAAAAAGTGAAGAGATTCTTGAGTATATCAAACTCGCTCATAGAAAAGATGAACTCGCCTCGAATCTTCCCATCGGTGAGCAAAGGGTTTTAGAAATCGGAAGAGCCCTGGCTACAGAACCGCAGCTCGTCCTTCTGGACGAACCTGCTGCAGGACTGAATATAAGGGAAACACGCGATCTTGGAGAGATTATAAAGAAGATAAGGGATGAGCTAAAGATAACTGTAGTCCTTGTCGAACACGATATGGACCTTGTGATGAGGATAAGTGACTCGATAACTGTTCTTAACTTCGGGGAAGTAATAGCTGATGGCACTCCTCTTGAAGTGCAGAAAAACCCGGAAGTGATTGTTGCATATCTTGGAGAGGAAGAGGAGATTCAGAAGGGATATAATGCTCATACTTAAGAATGTAGATATATTCTACAACAAAATACATGCCATTAAGAGAGTCTCTCTACATGTAAACCAGGGAGAGATTGTTACCCTTATCGGAGGCAATGGAGCGGGCAAAACAACGCTCTTGCGCACGATATCAGGCCTTATTCGGTCGAGCAACGGAACTTTGGTATTCGATGATCGTGATATCTCGAAACAAAGCCCGGATTCAATAGTGAAAGATGGCATTTCGCATGTCCCTGAGGGACGTCTTGTTTTTAATCCCTTAAGCGTCGAGGACAATTTATTGCTCGGCTCTTTTAACTGGTATTCACTGAAAAATCGTTCAAGAATCAAGAACGATATGGAGATGATATACTCAATCTTCCCTATTTTAAAGAAACGGAGAAAACAACTCGCAGGAACGCTTTCAGGTGGAGAGCAGCAAATGCTATCTATCGGACGTGCTTTAATGGCAAGGCCAAAGTTACTCTTGCTTGACGAACCAAGTATGGGACTTGCACCGATTGTAATCAAAGAGATATTTCGATATGTCGTTGAGTTAAGGGATACCTATGGTCTTACAGTACTACTGGTTGAACAAAACGCGAGGAGTGCGCTGAGGATCGCAAATACCGGATACGTTCTTGAAACAGGGAGAATAATACTCCAGGGTCCCGCAGAAGACCTCCTTTTGAATAGAGATGTCCAGAGAGCCTATTTAGGCAGGGATGTTGATTACAATATCTGATCTTTTAAATAAAATGGAGGAAGTTTATGTACTGGGAAGGGGAAAAAGAATGCATTAGCAGAGAAGCTCTTAAGCAATTACAGCTTGAGAGACTTCAGGCAACGGTATTAAGAGTTTACATGAATGTTCCTTTTTACAGGAAAAAATTCGATGAGTTAGGAATTGATCCTGATGCCTTCCGCTCACTTGAAGACTTAAGTAAACTTCCTTTTACCTCAAAAGACGATTTGAGGATGAGCTATCCCTATGGCATGTTTGCAGTTCCCCTGCGAGAGGTGGTCAGGGTTCAGGCCTCTTCCGGTACAACCGGAATGCCGACGGCTGTCGGGTACACACGGAATGATATAAAGATTTGGTCTAATCTTGCGGCAAGAATTCTCGTGGCAGGGGGCGTTACTCAGAACGACATTGTTCAGATAGCCTTTGATTATGGACTTTTTACCGGAGCCTTGGGTCTGCATTATGGGGCAGAACGCATAGGGGCTTCGGTAATACCGATCTCAAGCGTTAACACCAGGCGGCAGATAAAAATAATGCAGGACTTCAAGACAACCGCCCTGATGTGCACCCCGAGTTATGCTCTTTCAATAGCTGATACAATCGTGGAAGTTGGTATAAATGTGAACGCGCTCTCTTTGAAATATGGCCTTTTCGGCGCAGAACCATGGTCTGAGGCGATGCGGCATGAATTGCAGGAAAAGCTCAAGATTGTTGCAACTGACAACTACGGGTTGAGTGAAGTAATGAGTCCGGGGGTAGCAGGAGAGTGTCCTGAGCGAAATGGTCTTCACATTAATGAAGATCACTTCCTTGTCGAGGTCGTTGATCCGGAAACCCTCCGACCTTTGCCTGAGGGAGAAACTGGTGAAATGGTAATTACAACACTTACAAAAGAAGCATTCCCTGTTATACGTTTCAGGACCAGGGATGTGACAAGCCTCAAAACTGAGCCTTGTCCCTGCGGGAGGACATTTGTCAGGATGAGCAAAGTTACGGGCCGTACAGATGACATGATCAAGATAAGGGGAATTACCGTTTTTCCGTCTCAAATTGAATCCGTGTTGTTCGAAATTGAAGGAACGGAGCCTCATTATCAAATAATTCTCGACAGAAAAGCTGCAGTTGACGAACTAACTGTTCTCGTTGAGGTTTCTGAGTCTATGTTTTTCGACCAGGTCAAAAAACAGAAGGATTTTATTGAGCGAATCAAATCAAGACTTGTCGCGGAACTCGGTATATCTGTAGAA
>Ga0316628_100002324_pt1 | contig 14012 bp, 11 predicted proteins | sample OWC_Aug_M2_C1_D5_FD_207648 | JGI IMG/M metagenome (GOLD analysis project Ga0316628, IMG submission 207648) | Wetland soil microbial communities from Old Woman Creek delta, Ohio, United States - OWC_Aug_M2_C1_D5_C | ecosystem: Environmental > Terrestrial > Soil > Wetlands | place: USA: Ohio... | reverse complement strand
CGCCCAGGCCCCCTCCCACGGCGAGGCCCCGACCGCCGATGCCGCGGCGGTCCTCGACGTTGTCACTCTTGCGTCTTCCCTGCCATCTCATGGTTCCCTCCTTGAACCCTCTTGATTCTATCGCGCCGCCTGGGCCTCGTATAGCTTCTTCAGCATCAGGGCGTCCGCCTCGAGGTTCGGGCTCTCACAGATGACCATGCCCTCGACGCCCAGATCGCGCAGGACCTGGAGCCACTCATCGTAGCGGAATTCCGTCTCCTCGAGGTTGAGGTGCCTGATCTCCCCCTTGTCGCCGTAGTGGACGCCGGCGATATGGATGTGGGCGTTGCGAAGCGACCGCGGTCCGAGCTTCCGGGCGACCTTGCTCAGGACGCGGTGGAAGTCGGCGTAGGAGTTGACCTTCCCCTCACGGGCGTGGATATGCGAGAAGTCGAGGCAGGGCTGGATCCCGTCGACGTCGCGGCAAAGGGAGAGGACCTCGTCGAGCGACCCGAACTGGGACCGCTTGCCCATCGTCTCGATCCGGAGGGTGACGGCCAGGCGCTCGGTCCGGACGATCGACTGGACCGCGCCCAGCTCCCTCTTGACGGCCGCGTAGGTCCTCTCCGGCGAGTCCTGGCCGTAGAAAGCGGCGTGAAAGACGACGCTCGCCGCGCCGCATGCGGCCCCGACGCGTGCCGTCTTGAGGAGCCGCTCCTGGCTCTGGAGGCGCTTGCCCGGGTCCTCGGCGTTGAGGTTGATGAAATAGGGGGCGTGGACGCTCAGGCGGATGTCCAGGGCCGCGGCTTTTTCCCGGACCTGCCGGGCGGTGTCGAAACCCATCTTGACGCCCTTGACGAATTCGATCTCCAGGCCATCGAGGCCGAGGGCCTTGATACGGCCGATCGCGGCCAGGCTGGAATCGTCCGCGGAAGAGAGAGGAACGCCGGCCGTCCCGAACAGAAGGCCCCTAGGTGCACTCGCCATCGGCCTTCCTCCCGGCGCCGAGGAATTCGCTGACGATCCGCATGGCGCAGAAGTCCCCGCACATGGAGCAGGCCTTGGTGCGCGTCCTACGCCGCTTCCGGACGGCCGCGAATTTCGCCGGATCGATGGCCAGGCGCCGCTGGGTCTCCCAGTCGAGGCGCTTGCGGGCCCGGGTGAGCTCGAGGTCGCGCTCGATGGCGCCGGGGACGCCCTTGACGATGTCGGCCGCGTGCGCGGCGATCTTCGAGGCGATGAGCCCTTCCCGGACGTCGTCCTCGGTGGGCAGGCCGAGGTGTTCGGCCGGAGTGACGTAGCAGAGGAAATCGGCTCCGGCCGCCGCGGCGACGGCCCCGCCGATGGCCGAGACGATGTGATCGTAGCCGGGGGCGATATCGGTGACCAGCGGGCCGAGGACGTAGAACGGGGCGCCGTGGCAGACCCGCTTCTGGAGGCGCATGTTCATCTCGACCTGGTCGAGCGGGACATGTCCCGGGCCCTCGACCATGACCTGGACCCCGGCTTCCCCGGCGCGCTTGACGAGCTCGCCAAGGTTCAGGAGCTCCTCGACTTGGGGCCGGTCGGTGGCGTCCAGGATGGAGCCGGGCCTGAGGCCGTCGCCCAGGCTGAGGGTGACGTCGAAACGCCGGGCGATCGCAAGAAGGCGGTCGAACCCGGCGTAGAAGGGATTTTCCTTGTCGTTGTGGAGCATCCAGGCGAGGTGGAAAGCGCCTCCCCGGGAGACGATGTCGGCGACACGGCCCTGCTTTTTCAGGCGGTCGATGGCCGTGAGGGTCAGCCCGCTGTGGACGGTCATGAAGTCGACGCCCTCGCGCGCCTGGGACTCGATGGCGTCGAAGAGGTCGTCTTCGGTCATGTCGACGATCGAGGCGCGGCGGTCGATGGCCTTGACCGCGGCCTGGTAGATGGGCACCGTCCCCAAGGGGACCGGCGATCGGGCGAGCATGGCCTTGCGGATCCGGCGCAGGTCTCCGCCCGTGCTCAGGTCCATTAGGGTGTCCGTCCCGTGTCTGAGGCTGATTCGGACCTTGCCCAGTTCGTCGGCGAGGTACGGGAAGTCGCGCGAGGTGCCGAGGTTGACGTTGACCTTGGTCCGCAGGCCCTGACCGATGCCGCAGGGGCGAGCGGGGGAGTGGCTCGGATTGAAAGGGACGACGACCAGACCTCGAGCGACGAGGTCGGCCAGCTTTTCCGCGGCCATGCCCTCGATCGCGGCGACCTTTTTCAGGGCCGGAGAGAGGACACCTTTCCTTGCTTTTTCGGTCTGCGTCATGGCGGGACGAATGCGCCCGATAAATTGGAACCTTAAGTATAGAGGAGGGCCCCTGGGACTGTCAAGGAACCGGACAGGATCCCGGGGGAGTAGCCGGGTCCGGTTTTTCCTCACCCCAAGGGGTCATGCCCGGGGGTCGTTTTTCACCCCTGGATTCATCCGACCTGACGATTGTCCAGGGCAAAAGCGGACCTTATCATGGGCCCGCTATGAGACGGCCTGCTCCGGCTTCATCTCCGGCCGATCGTTCGGCTATAATGAAGGCAGTCCGTCGTCCGCAATAGCCGATAAGACGTCCGGAACCACTGCCGCGAGGTGCGGCGTTTTATCCAACGGCGGTAGCCTGCCGCGAAAGGTCTATCTGTCCGCCCATGGACATCCGTAACAAGCTCATCGTCAGGAACACGACCCTGAACTTCTTCGGGCTCGCCGTCCCTCTGGCCATCGGCTTTGTCACCATCCCCATGGTCGTCCGGGCCCTAGGGAACGAGCGCTTCGGCATCCTGGCCCTGGTCTGGGTCGTCTTCGGCTACTTCGGCCTGTTCGACCTCGGCCTGGGCCGGACGACGACGCGCTTCATCGCCGACGCCCTCGGCCGGAACGAAACCGATAAGCTGCCCGGCACCGTTTGGACGACCATCCATCTGCAGACCGTGATCGGGCTCTTCGCCGGCGCCCTCTCCCACCTGGCCGCCCCCCTCATCGTCCGGCGCGTCCTCAACATCCCAGACGGATTCGTCGGCGAGACCATTCTCACGCTTCGGCTCGTCGGCTGGTCCCTGCCCGTCATGTTCGTCGGCTCCTCCCTCCGCGGTGTACTTGAAGCGGCCCAGAGGTTCGACCTGGTCAACGCCGTCAAGGTCCCTGTCAACGTCCTTTTCTACCTCCTTCCGCTCGTCGGCGTGGCCCTGGGATTCGAGCTCCCGGGGATCGTCGTCCTCCTCGTCCTTTCGCGGCTGGCGGCGCTCGCAGTCTGGGGAGTCATGGGCCTTGGGGTCCTGCCGGCCTTGCGCGCCAAGCCGGTCTTTCGCCGCGAGCTCGTCCGGCCCCTGTTCTCGTTCAGCGGCTGGCTGGGCCTCTCCAGCATCCTCTACGCCGTGACCTCTTCGGTGGACAGGCTCGTCATCGGTTCCGTGATCACCGTCGAGGCCGTCGCCTATTACAGCGCGCCCTACGAGGCCATCAACCGGATCGGGGTCGTCCCCAGCAGCCTGTCGATGGTCCTTTTCCCGGCCTTCAGCTTTCTCGACGCTGGCGGACGGACGGACAGGACGGAAACGCTCTTCGCCCGGTCGATGAAGTTCATCCTGCTCTTGACCGGACCCGTCTTCCTCCTGCTCGTGTTCTTCGCCGGGGATTTCCTCCGGCTCTGGCTGGGCCCGGATTTCGCGGCCCAGAGCGGCTTCGTCGTCAAGGTCCTTGCGGCGGGCTTCCTCGTGAACTCCGTCGTCGCCGTGCCGAACAACTACTTGATCGGGATCGGCCGGGTGGATGTCGCTCCGAAGTACCAGGCCTTCGAGCTGGTCGCCTTCACCGCTGCGGCCTGGGCCGGGGCGGCGCTCTGGGGCATCAAGGGCGTCGCCGCGGCCGCGGCGGTGCGGCTCGCCGCCTTTGCCGTCTTCCTCCTCGCCGTATCGTTCACCTCCGGCCGGGTCCGCTTCGCCTTTGTCTGGAAGAACGGGCTCGGCGGCGTCCTCGGCGGCCTGGCTCTTTTCGCCGCCGGACTGGCGGCAAGCGCTGGCCTCGGCCTGGGCGCCTGGGGCGTCGGGGCCTGTGTCCTCGCTTTTGCCGCGGCCGCCTACTTCCGCCTTCTCGACGCCGAGGAAAGGGCCTTCGTCGGCGGGTTGCTCAGGAGACGCCGCGGGGCCGTCCCGGCCGAAGCCAAGGGAACGGAGGAACGCGGATGAAGCCGCGCGTCGCCGTCGTCCATCCGCAGCTTGTCCCCGGCGGCGGCTCCGAGGCCTGCGCCATGTGGACGGTCCAAGCCCTCCAGGATGAAAGCCGGGTGACCCTGATCACCATGGGCCGGCCCGACCTCGAGGCCTTGAACCGCGGCTGCGGCTCGAGCGTCGTTGGAAGCCGGATCGAGGTCCGCTCGCTGGCCATCCCGCCGGGGACGCGGACGCGGTTTGACGCGCTCCGGGGATTCCGGCTGGCCCGCTACTGCCGCCGCCATGCCCGCGCCTTCGACGTCATGATCTCCACCTATAACGTCATGGATTTCGGCGTCGCCGGGATCCAGAGGATCGGCGATTTTTCCTTCGACGACAACCTCCGCCGCGAGCTCCACGCCGGGACCGGCGCGGCCGACCGCGGCTACTACAAGGCCTCTGCCGGGAGGTCCCTCTACCTGGCCTTGGCCCGGGTCCTCGCCGGCGGAAAGCGGGACGGCTGGAAGAGGAACCGCACCGTGGCCAACTCCGAATGGACCCGCGGCCTCCTCCTGGACAGGTTCGGCGTCGCCTCCGAGGTCATCTATCCTCCCATCGCCGGCGGATGCCCGAAGGTCCCTTGGGAGGAGCGCGAGGACGGATTCGTCGTCATGGGCCGGCCCGTCCCCGAAAAGGGCCTCCGCACCGTCATCGAGATCCTCGGTGACGTGCGCCGAGAGAAACCCATCCATCTTCACATCCTCGGCCGGCGGGGGCGGACCGCGTACGCCCGCGAGATCGAGGAGATATGCCGGCACAACCGCGACTGGGTCCGTTTCGAAGGCGAGGTGTACGGCCCGGAGAAGGAGGAGCTCTTGGCCGGGCATAAATACGGCATCTCCGGCTGCCGCAACGAGGCCTTCGGCATCGCCGTGGGCGAGACGGTCAAGGCCGGCGCGATCGTCTGGGTCCCCGCGGGCGGCGGCCAGACGGAGATCGTCGCCCATCCTTCTCTCATCTATTCCGGGCGCGAAGACGCCGTCGCGCTCATCCTGGCCGCGCTCGGCGACCCGGCCCGGGAGGCCGGTCTGAGGCATCACCTCGAAGCGCGGGCGGCCGCGTTCTCGACCGGCCGCTTCGTCGACGGGATGAGGGCCCTCGTCCGGGATTTCCTAGAGGAAGGCCATGTCCACCCCGCATAAGATCGCCTTCGTGGTCGCGACCAAGGACAGGCCGGAGGAGCTCCGGCGGCTGTGGCGAAGTCTCCGCGCCCAGAGCCGCGTTCCCGACGAGGTCGTCGTCGTCGATGCGAGCGAGCGACCGGCGCCTCCCCTCGGCCCGGAAGGCGCTCCGCCCCTCCTGCGCCATATCCGGACCGCCGCCGCCTCGGCGACGCGCCAGCGCAACCTCGGCCTCGATGCCGTCCGGGCGGACGCCGGCCTCGTCGGCTTCCTCGACGACGATGTCGTCCTCGAAGGGGACGCCGTCGAGGAGATGCTCCGCTTCTTCGACACGGCCTCTCCCGGCGTCGGCGGGGCCGCGTTCAACATGGCCAACCATCCGCCGCTCGAGTGGCCTTTTCTCAAGCGGACGCGGCTCGCGGCCACCCTCGGCCTTTACGCGGGGCGCGGTGGGTCGGTGACGGCCTCCGGATTTCAGACGATGATCGGGCCCGTTGAAAAAACGGAATGGACCGACTGGCTTCCGAGCGGGGCCTCGGTCTGGCGGCGAGAGGTTCTCCGGCGATTCCGCTTCGACGAGTGGTTCGACGGCTACAGCTACCTCGAAGACCTCGACTTCAGCTACCGGGTCGGCCGGACCTCGAAGCTGGCCGTCGTCGTCGCCGCCCGCTACCTCCATCTGCAGGCGCCCGGGGGCCGGGGCGGAGGCTACGCTTTCGGAGTGAGGGAAGTCCTCAACCGGTCCTATTTCGTCAGGAAGCACGCCGAGCTCTCTCTCGGCAAATGCCGCGCCGCGCTGGCCGTGAGGCTCCTGATGAGCCTCGCCCTGGCCTTCCGCGAGCGGCAGGCCTCCTACGCTGCCCGGGCCTTCGGCAACGCGGTCGGCCTGGTGCGATCGGCGCTCGGGACGGACTGAAGCCATGAGCGACATGAGACCCAAAGTCCTCGCCTCCGCGTACGCCTGCCACCCCAGCCCCGCGACCGCCCATTTCCCCGGCGAGGCCATCCTGGGCTGGCATCTGGCCAAGGAGATCGCCGGTTTCGCCGACCTCCATCTCATCACCTGGGCCTTCAACCGCGCCGGCGTCGAGGGAACGCTCGCGGATGAGAACGGCCGCGAGCCGGCCGTCCACTACGTTGACCTGCCGCCCCGGCTCTACGAAATCCTGCGCGACAGGCACCTGGGCACGCGGATCTACTATTACCTCTGGCAGCGCGCGGCGGCGAAGACGGCCAGGGAGCTCCATCGCCGCGTCGGCTTCGACCTCTTCCACCAGATCACGTTCTCGAACGACTGGATGCCGAGCTTCATCGCCCCCGCGCTTCCCATCCCCTTCATCTGGGGTCCGATCGGCGGCGGACAGAGAGTGCCCAAGGAGCTGATGGGAATTCTCGCCCGCCGGGACAGGCGCCAGGAGAGGTCGAGGACCTTCTTCCAAAACGTCTGGCGTACGACCCCGGCTCGTCGCCGCTGCGCCCGCAAAGCTTCGGCCATCCTCGTCTGCAACAGGGAGACCAGGGGCGTCCTGGCCCGCTGGGCGGATAAGATCATCGATTTCCCGGTCAACGGCATTCGTCGGGAGGATATCGCGGCCGTGGCCCCCGCCGCCGTCCGCCGCGACGGCTTCCGCCTGCTTTATGTGGGCCGGTTCGACCCCATCAAGGGCCTGCCGCTGGCTCTCGAGGCCCTGCGCATCCTTCTCGGGATCGCGCCCTCGGCGACCCTCGAGCTCGTCGGAGAAGGACCGGAACGGCCACGGCTCGAGGCGCTGGCCGGGCGCTTGGGGATCGCCGACCGCCTCATCTGGACCCCTTGGAGTCCCCGTTCCGAGATCTTCCAGAAGATGCGCCAGAGCGACGTCTTCCTCTTCCCCTCCATGCGCGACGGCGGAGGAGCCGTCGTCGTCGAAGCCATGGCCAGCGGGCTGCCGGTCGTCTGCCTGGACCTCGCCGGTCCGGGTCTTCACGTCCGCGACGGATACGGCATCAAGATCCCTTCGGACCGCCCGGACGTGGTCGCGGCCGGCCTTGCCGGCGCCCTCGGCAGGTTCTGGTGCGACCCCGGCCTGAGGGCCCGGATGGGCGGCGCCGCCCGCGAACGGGCCGCCTCGTTCTACGAATGGAGCAGCCTGGGTGCCAGGCTCCGCGGCATCTATCGCGATGCCCTGGCCGGGAAGCCGCAGCGCCGGGAGGGACGTCCGTGACCCTCTCGCTCGTCCTCTGGTCCATGGTTTGGGGCGGCGTCTTCACGGGCCTTTACAACCTCATTCCGCTTCCCCCGATGCATGATCCGCATGCCGTCTTCCAGGGCGGGCGCGCCCTGCTCCCCGTCGCGGCCGCCTACTTCTGCCTGATCTGGTCCCTGGCTTCGAGGGCCCGTTTCCGCTTCCGCTGGACGACGCTCGGCCTCCTCATCTATTACGGCCTGCTCGGCCTCGTCGCTTCGGTCTTCTATTCGCCCGACAAGCTCACGGCCCTCTATTGGGGATCGGCCTACCTCTCGCCCCTCCTCGTCACCTGGTTCGTCATCGAGAGGCCCGAGCCCCTGCCCATCCTCAGGACGATCCTGCGCCTGAACGGCGCTATCGTCGTCTTCCTCATGCTGGCCATCCTTCCCGAGGCCTATCGCTTCGGCTTCGGCCGGGCCACCCGGTTCGAGATCTACCGGATGCCCTTCGGCCTCGGCGAGGTCCGGGCCAACGGCGTCGGCCGCTACGCTCTCATCGTCCTCATCCTGGCCTTCGTCGGCCTGGCGGCCTCGACCTCGAAGAAGCGGCTCCTGTGGCTGCCGCTGACGGTCCCGGCGCTCTTCATCCTCATGCAGACCCAATCCCGGTCGGCCCTCTTGGGCTTGGCCGTGGCCAGCATGCTCTTCGTCCTCGTCCGGGGCATCAATATGCGCTTCCTCGTCGCCGGACCCGTAGCGGCATACGCCATCTGGGTCTCCGGGGTCACTTGGCGGGCCAAGGGCGAGCTGAGTTCGCTCGTGTTCCTCACGGGCCGGGAGAACACCTGGCAGAAGGGCCTGGGCCGGATCGGCGAATCGCCGCTCTTCGGCTGGGGCTTTCACGCCGACCGGCTCCTCCTTAACGAAGAACACATGCACAACTCCTACCTCCACGCCGGGATCCAGGCCGGGATCGTCGGCGCGCTCGTCTTCGCCGCGGCCGTCATCGTCCTCTGGGTGTTCTTGCGGAAGAGCGGCGTCCTGCGCCGGATCCGGACGGCCGCCGCTACCGACCAAGTCCTGCTCATGCAGTCCATCCTCATACTCGGCTTCCTCTCGGTCCGGAGCATCTTCGAGTCGACCGCCGCCTTCTTCGGCGTCGACCTCCTGCTCCTCGTCCCGGCCGTCGCCTACATCTACCAGTGGGCCTTCGAGAACCCCATCCAAGAGACATGAGGATCATCCTCCACACGATGTACTATCTCCCGGATTTCGGGAGCGCGCCCATCCTCATGGACGAGCTCGCCGGCCATCTGGCCGCGGCCGGGCACGAGGTCGAGGTCGTGACCACTCTGCCCCGGACGCGCGGGCCGGAATTCAGCGGCCTCTTCTATTCCCGGCGCGCGAACGGCCGGTTCGTCGTCAAGAGGTTCTGGACCAACACCACGCCCTTCCCGCTGGGACGGCTGCTCGCCTGGAACATCTATGCGGCCGGGGCCCTGCTCAATCTCCTGACCGTCAGGAAGGGTGACGTGCTGTTCCTGCGGACGCCGCCCCTCCAGCTCGGCCTGCCGGCCTTCTGGGCCAAGGCCCTGCGCGGGGCGCGCGTCCTGATCAACGTCCAGGACATTCACCCCGACCTGGCCATCGAGTCCGGCATCCTGAGGAACCCGGCCGGCATCCGCTTCGCCAAGGCGCTCGAGAGATGGGTTTACGGCCTGGCCGATAGGATCGCCGTCATCAGCGACGGCTTCGCCCGTAACCTCCGCCGCAAGGGCGTCCCGGACCGAAAGCTCGCCGTCCTGCCGAACTGGGTGGACACGGAGTTCCTGAAGCCGGGGCCAAAGGACAATCCCGTTTCGCGCCGGCACGGGCTCGACGGGAAGTTCGTCGTGATGTATTCCGGGACGATCAGCATCAGCAGCAACAGGGCTCTGGAGCGGACGCTCGAGGCGGCTGGGCTTCTCGCCGGCGACCGGGAGATCGTGTTGGCTATCGTCGGAGAGGGACTGAAAAGGAAGGCCTTGATGGAGAAGGCGGCCGCCCTGGGCCTCGCCAACGCCGTCTTCCTGCCCTTCCAGCCGTATCGCGACCTGCCGGAACTTCTCGCCTCGAGCGATGTCCTGCTCGTACCGCTCGACAAGGACAAGTCGGACCTGTCGGTGCCCTCCAAGCTCTATACCTTCATGGCCTCCGGCCGGCCCGTCCTCGGACTGGCCGGGCCCGACTCCGAGGTGGCCGTTCTCCTCCGGGAGAATGACTGCGGCCTCACGGCCCCTCCCGACGACCCGGCGGCCTTCGCCGCGGCCGTGCGGACGCTCAAGGCGTCGCCGGAGAGGCGGCGCGCCCTCGGCGAGAACGCCCGTGCCTATGTCGTCCGCCGCTTCGCCAAGGACACGATCCTCCGCTCCTATGACGAGCTGTTGAGGTCCATGGTATCCTAATGGCCAACATGTCCGCCGCAAAGAGGTTCGCCGTCTACGGCCTGCCGCCGCTCCTGTGGATGGCTTTCATCTTCCCGCTGGGGAACCGCGCCCTCGGCTCGAGTTACATCTTCGAGGCCTTCGCCGCCGTCTTCCGCTGGCTGGCGCCGCATGCCTCCGCCCACGCGCTCGGCCTGGCCTACATCATCTTCCGCAAGACCCTCCACTTCATCGAATACGGCTTCCTGGCCTTCCTCTTCTATCGGGCGTTCCGTGGCGGCCGCGGGCCGCACTGGTCGAAGAAGGCGGGACTCCTGGCCGCGGCGGCGGCGGTCACCTACGGCCTCCTCGACGAGTTCCTCCAATCGTTCGTCCCGAACCGCTTCGGGAGCTCGTTCGATTGGGCCGTGGACTCCGCGGGCGTCCTGACTGTCATCGCCCTCCTGGCCTGGACGGGCGCGCGGCGGGACGCGGGCCGGGCAGGCCCGGCCGGCCGGGCGCTTTTCCTCAAGCGGCCGTTCGACATTGCCCTGTCGTCGGCGGGACTCCTCCTCTCGGCGCCGCTCTGGGCGGCCGTGCCCCTGGCCGTCTGGCTCGAGGACCGGGGCCCCGTCTTCTACGCCCAGGATCGCGTCGGCCGGAACGGCCGTATCTTCAGGGCGCTGAAATTCCGGTCCATGGTCAAGGACGCTGAAATCATCAGCGGGCCGATCCAGGCCGTCGCCGACGATCCCCGGGTAACCAGGGTCGGCCGCATCCTGAGGGCCACGGCGATGGACGAGCTGCCGCAGCTCCTCAATATCTTCAAGGGCGATATGAGCTTCGTCGGACCCCGGGCGCTCCGGCCGAACGAGCGGGAGGCGAGCGGCGGAGCGGGGCCGGTATCGCTCGCGGAGATCCCGGGATACGAGGCCCGCCACGCGGTCCGTCCGGGGCTGACGGGCCTCACCCAGGTCTTCCTCCCGGGCGAAACGCCGCGCCGGAGGAAGTTCCGCTACGACCTGCTCTATATCCGCAAGCGCAGCTTCTGGCTCGACCTCAAGCTCGTCGCCCTGTCGTTCTGGATCACCTTCCGCGGCAAGTGGGAATCGCGGGAGTCCAAGGTGTGATCACGCATAATAGCGGAAGAAAATGAAGAAAGCGGATGTGATCGTCGTGGGCGCGGGGCCGAGCGGCCTGCGCGCGGCCGCGCGATTAGCCGGTGCCGGCCTCGAGGTCCGCGTCCTGGAAAAGAAGCCGCGCGTCGGCGCGAACGTCGTCTGCACCGGCATCGTCGGCAGGGAGGTTTTCGACGACTTCGGTCTCGACCGCCGCTCGGTCATCGAAGAGATCCGGACGGTCCGCCTGGTCTCGCCGTTCTCGACCGAGCTCGTCTATGAGCACCCGCGCCCCTTTGCCTGCGTCGTCGACAGGGAGAGGTTCGACGGCGGCCTGGCCGAGACGGCCATGGCGGCGGGAGCGACGGTCGATTGCGACGCCCGCGTCGAGGACGTCGCCGTCGGCGGGGACGGCGTCGAGGTCACGATCCGGGACGGGAACGGCCATGTCGCGCGCGAGACCGCCGACCTGGCCGTTCTGGCCACGGGCGTAGATTTCAGTCTTCAGAGAAAGCTGGGCCTCTCGGCGCCCCGCGATTTCCTGAAAGGGGCCCAGGTCGAATGCTCGTTCCCCGGCGCGGACATGACCACGCTCTTCTTCGGGCGCGACGTCGCCCCCGGCGCGTTCGCCTGGTCGGTCCCGGCCGGCGAGGGCAGGGCGCGGGTCGGGCTGCTGACGCACACGGACCCCAAGGCCTGTCTTCGCAGGCTTCTCGACCGGAGCTTCGGCGGGGCCCGCGGGACAAACGAGGAGGGCGCGATCAAGTCCAAGCCCGTCGCCCAGGGCCTGCTGGCCAGGACCTTCGGCGACCGGGTCCTCGCCGTGGGCGAAGCGGCGGGACAGACCAAGACGACGACCGGCGGCGGGATCAGCTACGGCCTCGCCTGCGCCGACCTGGCCGCGGACGTCGTCCTGGAGTGCTTTGGCCGCTCGTCCTTCGGCCCGGCCGACCTGGCCGAGTACGAGCGCCGCTGGAAGCGCCTTCTCCAGAAGGAGATCCTGGTCGGCCACTGCACCCGGCGGATGTGCGCCCGCCTGAGCGATGGCCGCATCGAAAGCCTCTTCCAGCTGGCCCGGACCGACGGCATCGTCCCGATCATCCGCGAGAAGGCCGATTTCGATTGGCACAGCGGGCTCATCTTCGCCCTCCTGCAAAGGCTTTCTTTCATGAGATTTTTCCGCGACGTCAAGGACAACCTCGGGCCCGTCAGCATGTCCTGACGGACGGGCGCTTCCGCGCCGCCGCGAAGAACCGCGGAGAGCGACATCCGATGAAAAGAACGACCGTGCTGGCCGCCGCCCTGCTCGTATTCCTCGCCGGCGTCCGCCTCTCCGGCCAGTCCTACCGGAGCTTCCGCGAGGACTATGAAGGCATCCGGGAGCAGGCCAGGCTCCGTTTCGGGCCCTTGCGGCTCGCCCCGGCCTTCCGGCTGTCCGAGGCCGGCTACGACTCGAACGTCTATCTCCGGGAGGAGGGAAGCGAGGTCGTCTCCGACGCCACGGCGACCTTCTCGCCCGAGCTCCGCGGCTATTGGCTCGCCGGCGGATCCCTCATCCTGTCGGTGATGGAAAACCCCGAATACCTCTTCTATGGCCGGGAAGAGGGGCTCCGGGCTTTCAGCAACAGCTTCTCCGCGGGCCTGCGCGGACTCCTCCTCAGGAGCCTCTCCCTGTCTGCCGACTATCACGTCCTGAGCCACGTCCGCCGGTCGATGAGCGAACTCGACCATCGGATCCGGGACACCACGACGGGCGGCGCGGCCGGGCTCTTCTTCGAGACGGCCCGCGGCACGGCCGTCGGGCTCACCGGCGCGGTGGACGATTTCCGCTACAAGGACGTCGCTTCCGGCGCGCCGGACGACGTCTATGCCCGGACGCTCGACCGGCGGGAGACCTCGGCCGCGTTCGAGCTTTACTACCGCGTCTTTTCCCGGAGCTATCTCTTCACGACCGTCGGCTGGACGCGCTACGCGTTCGTCTTCACGGAATCGGCCTGGCGCGACGCCAGCGCGCTCAAGGTCTCGGGAGGCTTCCGCTTCCCGCTCGCCGGCCGGGCCAGGGGGATGATCCATGTCGGCTGGAAATCGTTCCGGCCCGAATCGCCGGGCCGGGAACCGTTCTCCGGCCTGGTCGCCGCGACCGAAATTGTCCTCCGCTTGCGGAGGCTGGCGGTTACCCTGGGATATGACCGCGACAACGCCTTCTCGTACAACGAGAGCGCCTACTACTACGTCGACGGCCGGGCCCGGGCCGGGCTGTCGCTCTACATCGCGCCCTTCCTCCGGATCGACGGCGGCGTCCAGTCCGGAACAATGACCTACCCCGAGCCGCAGGTGGTCTGGCACGACGGCGTCGCCGTCGTCGTCGACCGCCGCAAGGACGTCGATAGGACCTTTTCCGCGGGGCCGGTCGTTCGGATCACCGGCACCGTCGGGCTCGGCCTGACGTATAATTCTTACAAGCGGACGTCCAACGCGCCGGGCTTCGACGTCCGGCGGAACTTTATCGGGGCCTTCCTGACCTACGAATTCTAATCCTCCGGCCAAAGGAGTCGCGCATGATCAAGACCATGAGAATCGCCGGGCTGGCCCTCGCGGCCCTCGCCCTCGCCGGGGCGGGCGCCGCGGCCCAGGAGTCGAGCGCCGAATACAAGATCGGGCCCAAGGACCTCCTCGAGATCTCCGTCCTCGGCGTCCCGGAGATCAACAAGCTCGTCGTCCGCGTCTCCGAGGAAGGCCGGATCACCCTGGCCCTGCTGGGCGAGGTCGAGGTCGGCAACCTGACCAAGTTCGAGGTCGAGAAGAAGCTGGCCCAGATCGCCGGCGAGAAGATCGTGCTCAATCCCCAGGTGACCGTCCACATCCTGGAGTATCTGAGCCGGCGCGTCTCGGTCGTCGGGGCGGTGGAGAAGCCCGGGCCGTTCGAGCTTCTCGGGCGGCAGACCGTCCTTTCGGTCCTGTCCGAGGCGGGCGGCCTGACCCGGGACGCGGGCGAGGAGATCATCCTCATCCGCCA
>Ga0316628_100002323_pt1 | contig 14018 bp, 9 predicted proteins | sample OWC_Aug_M2_C1_D5_FD_207648 | JGI IMG/M metagenome (GOLD analysis project Ga0316628, IMG submission 207648) | Wetland soil microbial communities from Old Woman Creek delta, Ohio, United States - OWC_Aug_M2_C1_D5_C | ecosystem: Environmental > Terrestrial > Soil > Wetlands | place: USA: Ohio... | reverse complement strand
CTTGGGCGCCTTCTTCTCGGGCTTGATGTAATCGATACGCTCCTCGCTGTCCTTGCCGACGTGGGCCGTCCTGAGCTCGTCGTACCGGCGGGAGGTGAGGCGGATGACGAGGATGATTGCCACGATGGCCAGGATGGTCACGATGATGATGATGGTCTCCAGCGTGGTCGGGGCGTAGGAGGGCCATCCCACCCTGAGCTTGATGGGCGCGGTGAGGTTCGACCTGGCGCCGTCCGAGGCGTTGAAGACCACGGTGTAGGGGTCGCCCTCGTAGTCGAGCTGGAGGTAGGTGACGAACATGACGCCAGCGGCCCAGTCGTGGTCCATCGGGTCCTCTGGCACCATGTCGTAGCGCTTCCCGTCCACGTCCACGACCACGAACGCGGGCGCCAGGCCCAGGTCGCTGCGGTAGAGGACCTTGGCCATGAACACCGTCAGCACGTCGCCGCTCGGGGGGTCGATGGACGCGCTCCAGAGCTGGGGGACGGGCATCTCACCGGTGGCGGCGAGGTGGATGCTCGCGGTGTCGTTGAGGCCGCCGGAGTCGGTCAGACTGAGGATGAGCGTCCAGGTGCCCGCGGTCGCCGGCATCGTGCCCCACAGGCGCTTGGTCGTCCTGTCGACCTCGATGCCGGAGGGCAGGCCGGAGACGTCGAGCACCGCGAACGCGGGCAGCTCGTCCTCCGCCGCGAACTGGACCGTCACCTCGGTGCCCACGCGCGCCTCGACGTCGTGCGGGACGACCATCACCCCCGCCTCGAGCATCCTGAGGCGGGGCGGGATGTTCGGGGGAATGACGCCCTTGATGGCGTAGACCCCGACCGACGATACGGGCGCGGACACGGTGTGCAGCGGCACGTTCACCTCGGAGCCCAGCACCGGAAGCCACATCCCCGCGTCGTCCCTCGCGAGGACGAGGGACGTCTCGTTCATCCCGAAGGGAAGGAGGGACGCCGAGTACCTGATGTCGATGGTTCCAGCGGCGAAGATCACCTCGCCCGAGGGGACGATGGCGACGAACACCCCTATGAGCTCGGCACCGTAGGGGGGCTGGGGGTCGGCCACCACGAAATCGAGGGAGCCCGTGCCGCCGTAGGTCGCCTGGAGGGTGGCATTGTAAAGGGGCCTATCTACCGTGAGCATCACCGCGGTTGCCTGCAGCACGACCACCTGCACCGAGGTGGTGTTGACGCCCCCCAGGCCGTCGAGGACCGTGAGCGTGATGGTCGATTCGGACATCAGCAGCGCCGCCGATGTGGAGGGCAGCGCCCCCTCGTAGAGCACCCTGCCCCCCTGGTTCGTCGTCCACCTGTACGTGAGGGGGTCGCCGTTGGGGTCGTAGCTGCCCGTGGCGTCGAGGAGAAGTGGCTGCCCCACGACGACGCGCGTGCCCGGTCGGGGCGAGCGCAGCTCGATGACGGGCACGAGGTTGGTGGTGAGCAGCATCTCGTGCGTCATGGTCGATGTCACCGGAAGCATCCCGGTGGCCCGGTACCGGTCCTTGGTCACGAGGATGGTGTGGGGGTTGCGCGCATCGACCCCGCCGAGCGTGCGGATGTGGTCCAGTACCTCGGTGCTGGCGAGGCCGTCCGGCCCCGTGGCGCCCTCCCAGACGGTCTCCCCGAGGCTGTCGTTGAGCATGACCATCGCTCCCTCGACGGGCACGAAGTCATGGTCGACCACGAGTATGGCGAGGCTCCACCGGACCTCGAGGGTGGACGTGTCGTCCTTCAGCTCGACGCGGGGCTCGTCGAGCGTGACGTCGATGAGCCTCAGCGAGGAGGTCTGGTTGAGCCTGACGGGCACGCCGTAGAGGGTCGCCCGCAGCTCGCCGCCCCTGATGGACATCGAGCTGCTCTCGAGGTTCAGGGCGACGAAGCAGTTGGTGGTCGTCAGGTTCGTGACGGCGGGCGAGGGACTGCCCTTGATGTTGAGCCCCTCGTAGCAGTCGGTGACCGTGATGTGGTCCAGGACGGCCGCGGACGCGGAGAAGTAGAGCGAGGAGTCGACCATGCCCTCGAAGGAGACCCTCGAGAACTTCGGATCGGCCGACTCGACGAGGATGGAGCTGAAGGCGCTCACGGTCGCGTCCTCGAGCAGGACTTCGTCCGAGCTGACCATCATCCCCAGGGTGCCCTCGGGGCCGATGTCCGACATCGAGGACCGCAGGAGGTGGAGCACCCCCTCCTGCTGGACCTCCACCGTGTACCGCCTGAGGTACGAGAAGGCCTTGATGACGCTCGCGTCGCCGGTGGTGAGGGCGCTGCCGTCGCGGTCCATGACCACGAGCGTCGCGGTGGGCTCGATGAGGATAAAGTACGGGGCGGGGCCGGTGGTGTTCACGAGGAGCGTCACGCCCGACAGGCTGAGCGTCCCACCGAGGCTGACGGTGAGGTTGCCATTGAGCACGATGGTCGTGTTCGTGTAGGACAGCGGGGCCCCGGCATCCACGGTCCAGTCGCCCTCGGTCTCGAGGACGTTGTCGTCGAGCGGGCTTCCGTTGCCGCCGTCGGTCGGCTCGCCGAGGGCGTCCACGACGGCGGCGATGGCCGCTGCCGAGAGGACCGCGAGGACGAGCGCGAGGATGACTGACCTGGTCGTTGCCAACTGCCCCACCGGGGCCTTCATGGAGGGGCGGGCAATTTAACCTTTGCGCATGGACGGACAGCGCCTCGCGCTCCTGGCATCCGCCCGCGCCCGCCACCAAAAAGTTAAAAGCCGACCGCCCCATGCACATCGCGGGATGCGCGACAAGGTTCTCGGTGTCTTTCTGGACAGAGCCCTGCTCGTCGAGGAACGGGCCGTGGGGTACCTCCTGCAGCAGTCCGACCCGGTCGCCGCCTCGCTGCGGGTCGTCGAGTCCGTGGGCCGCCTCGCGGACCCCCCGCTGGTAGTGGGGCTGACGGAGGTGCTGCAGCACCTGGAGGCTCAGCCCCGGCCCTCGTCAATCGTCGTGCTCATGCCCGGGCCCGGGACCGGCGGTCCAGTCCCGACACTGCTCCCGGGCTCCCTCCCGGGGGCCCAGGCGCTCGCGCGGGAGGACGCCCACGCGCATGGCCTCGCGCCCGCCCTCCCGTCCCCGTCGCTGACCATCGCGCCCGCGCAGAGGACCCCCGCCTCCGCCGCGACCGCCGCCGCCGCCGCCATCTCCGTCGCCACCGTCGCCGCCGCCACCGCCTCGACGAGGTCGGGCGCCACCATCAACAGGGCGGGCGGCCTCGAGGTCCTGCGCGACATCACGGGCAACTCGACGTGCTCGGGCTGCGCCTCGGACTTCACCAAGTACTTCCAGGACCGGTTCGGCAAGCTCCGGCGGCTCGTCGGCAACCGCCAGGAGATGTCTGGCGCGCTGCCCGTCGCGGCGCTCCAGCACCGCACCGGCACGGTCAAGACCCTGGGCATCGTCCACGAGCGGTCCTCGACCTCCAAGGGCGGCGTCATCTTCGAGCTCGAGGACCAGACTGGGTCCGTCAAGGTGCTGTGCATGCAGGGCCGCGCGCCCATCGACATCGTCACCGACGAGGTCGTGGGCGTCATCGGCTCGCTCAACGCCGACCGGAGCCTCATCTACGCGGACGCCATCGTGCGCCCCGAGATACCGGTGCGCAGGACGGGCCACCGCGCCGACCGCGAGCTGCACGTGGCCTTCGCATCCGACATCCACGTGGGCTCGTCCACCTTCCTCGACGCGCAGTGGGACCGGTTCATGGACTTCCTCAACGGGCGGCTCGACACGTCGAACGGCCTGCTCGACACGCTCGAGTACCTCATCGTGCCTGGCGACCTCGTGGACGGCATCGGGGTCTACCCCAACCAGCGCGAGGAGCTGCTCATCCCCGACATCTGGAGGCAGTACGAGGTGCTCGCGGAGCTGCTCAAGGACGTGCCCGACCGCATCGAGGTTCTGCTCATCCCCGGCAACCACGACGCGGTGCGCCAGGCCGAGCCGCAGCCCGCGCTCCCGCGCGACGTCCAGAAGCTCTTCGCGGGCAAGGTCCGGTTCCTGGGCAACCCCGTGATGCTCGGCATCGAGGGCGTCCATGTCCTGGCGTACCACGGGCACAGCATCGACGACTTCGTGCAGACCGTGCAGGGCTGCACGTACGAGCAGCCCCTGGTGACGATGAAGGAGATGCTCAAGCGCCGCCACCTCGCGCCCGTCTACGGCGGCAAGGTGCCCATCGCCCCGGAGGCGTCCGACCACCTCGTCATCGACACCATCCCCGACATCTTCGTGACCGGGCACGTGCACGGCGCGGGCGTCGAGGCGCACCGCGGCACGCTGCTCATCAACTCGTCGGCGTGGCAGTCGCAGACGCGGTACCAGAAGAGCATGAACTTCGTGCCCGACCCCGCGAAGGTGCCCATCGTGAACCTGCGGGACATGTCCGTCAAGGTCATGGACTTCGCGGCGTGAGCGCGCGCGGCTGGCCGACCGCAGGATTGAAACGGCCGTCATCACTCAAGTCACGTTGCAGAGCCGGGTCAGGTCCGAGGGTGAAATCAAGAAGGGCGAGACCGTGGACCGCGGGGAGGTCCTGCTCCACAGCCCTCAGGAGTGGTCTGATAGACATTATCGTTGGATTAACGCCCGGGATAAAGGTTCTGTTTTTGGCCTTTCCATCCTCTTTGCCATCACCGTCCCTGCATCCTTGTTCCTGCGACAGGTTCTCCAGGCCATCATCTACCTGACCATCATCACGATTGCAATGCTTCCAACCATTTCCAGTCCCGAAGGCGTGCAAGGCGTGCATCGACGCTCAACGGCGCCTGCCCGGGTCTGTGCAGGAACGGATTGCAGCTACCGACGGATAGCGGTTCGATGGGACTTCTCTTCCCTTGTCCGGAGATGGCGAATATTAAGTCGCCCCCCAAGAAAAGGTGGATATTCGTCAAGTATGGTCCGCTCAGTGGAAAGAAAGAGATCCAAGTCACCCTCGATTTCCTCGGCGGAGATGGGCTCGCGCTGCTCCATTCGCTTGCAGGACGGATCCCGTCGGCCGCGCCGGTCGGCCCGCCCCGCCTCGTAGTGTACCCCCAGGGCGGCAGATGGCCTGCCTCATCGACATTCTGTCAGGGTGCACCAGCCATAGGAACAAATAAGAATATGACCACCAATCTGCGGATATTGAGGACCTGGGTCATCGTCGATGGGGCTTGGAGGAAGGTCGATGCCATTGACCGCGGAGAGCTGCTGCTCCGCAGCCCGCAAGAGTGGTACAAGAGGTACATCACCTGGCTGCACTCCACATGGCGAAGCGGGCTGCTATCGATGATCCTATCGCTTTTGATCCTCGTACCCCTCTGTTGGCTTGCGGATTCTCTAGGTCTGGCACTGGCTCTCACTGCCATTGCCATGATTGCCTACGTCCTTACTATTGTACAAACCAGGTTGTCTGCGGCCCGGAGCTTCAGAAGGGATGGCAACGTGCCAGGTTTGTACGGTCTCGGGTTCCAGATCCCAGATGCTCCGATGGTCCACCGGTTCATCCCGTTCGCAGAGATGATAGAAGTCCGCCCAAGACCCGGACTGTTCTTCTCCTCAGTCTGGGTTGTATGCCAACGAGGTAGGATTCGCATCCCCCGTGGTCTTGAATTCCTCGGAGCGGACGGACTTGCCCTGCTGCAGTCGCTCGCTGGGCGTTCACCACCGGTCGCACCGGCTTCCCCCCCTCGTCTGATAGTGTACCCCGCCGCCGACAGGTAGGAGGGCACGGAAAGGACCCAAGGAGCCCGATGGGCACTGTGCGCCTCCATCGTGCGAACCCCTCCCCGCGCTCAGGGCCTTCCGCCGCGCCCGTCCAGCAACCTTTATTAACCCCGCTGGCCTTCCCAGCCCGGGTCCAGCATGACGATGCCCCTCACGGTCCTCGAGAAGTCGCTCGGCCAGCACATCACGCTCCTGCTCAAGGACAAGCGCGTCCTGGAGGGGAAGCTCACCGGTTACGACGAGCACATGAACCTGGTGCTCGAGGACTGCGAGGAGACCGTGGACGACGCGCGCCGCCGCCTCGGCATGGTCATCCTGCGCGGCTCGAACGTCGTGAGCATATCGAAGCCGTAGCGTGCCTCCGGCCAGTCCCCTGCGGTCGCCTCATCCAAACTCTTTTCTGCGCCCGCGCCCCTTGCGCCACCGTGGACGCCGTCATCCTCGCGGGCGGGCTCGGCACGCGCATGCGGCCGCTCACGCTGCACCGCCCGAAGCCCCTCCTCCCGCTCGTGGGCGAGCCCATGGTCGACCGCCTCGTGCGGTCGCTGCCCCCCGAGGTCGAGCGCGTCGTGCTCGCAGTCAACTACATGGCGGACGCCATGCGCGCGCACTTCCGTCTGGCCGACCTGGGCGTGAGGGTCGAAGTCGTCGAGGAGGCCGAGCCCCTGGGCACGGGGGGCGCGTTCCGCAACGCCTTCGAACGCCTGGGCAGCGAGCTGTTCATCGGGCTGAACGGCGACGTCGTAGCGTCCTTCGACCTGGGCGCGATGCTCGCGGCGCACCGCGCGCACGGCGGCGCGGGCACCATCGCCGTGTGGCCCGTCAAGGACCCGAGCGCGTTCGGCGTCGTGGAGCTCGACGCGCGCGGCCGCATCGTGGGCTTCCAGGAGAAGCCGCCCAAGGGGACCGCGCGGTCCGACCTCATCAACGCTGGCGCCTACGTGCTGCACACCGACATCCTGGACCTGCTCGTCAAGGGCAAGCCATCGTCCATCGAGCGCGACGTGTTCCCCCGCGTGCTGGACCGCGGCCTCCACGGCTTCAGGTTCGAGGGCTTCTGGGTGGACGCGGGGACGCCACTGGACTACCTGCGCGCCCACCGCGAGCTGCTCTCGCACGATCCGCCCCCCTCCAGAAGAGGGATGAGCGCGGACCCGACCGCGCGCGTGGTCGAGCCCTCCTACATCGCCGATGACGTCCGCCTGGGCGCGTCGTGCGAGGTCGGGCCGTTCGCCGCGCTCGGCGAGGGCTGCGTCGTCGCCGAGGGCGCGCGCGTGTCGGAGTCTGTGCTCCTGCCCCGCGCGAGGGTGGGCGCGCGCGCCCGCGTCGCACGGTCGGTGCTGGGGGAGGGCGCGGAGGTCGGGGCCGAGGCATCCCTCGACGGCTCGGTCCTGGGCGACGGCGCCCGCGCCTGAGCTCAGGGGCGCATCGTGAGCTTCCCGCGCTCGTACATGAGGTAGGCGATGGCCACGACCGCGAGGGCGATTATGCCGATGTTGAGCGCGAGCAGCCACCGTTGCCCCGTCGCCCAGTAGAGGAGCAGCACCAGGGCCATCATCACGCCCAGCATGATGGCGAGGCCCATCGCCAGCGCTATCAGGCGCATCGCCCGCGCATAGGTCGCGGCCTCGAGGGGGCCTTGCGCGCGCGCGGTCGAGCGCGAGGGGGGCGGCGTGGAACCCCCCGTGCGGGCGGATTCATACTCCTCCTCCTCGGGAAGCAGCGCGGACATCAGCCCTCCTCCAGGCCCCCGTACATGCGCACCATGCGCAGGCCCATCAGGATGTGGTCGGTCGCGCCCCCCTCCACGGCCGGGCCGTGGCCGGGGTACATCGACTCCGCGCCCAGGCCGGCGAGCCTCTCGATGCTCGCGACGAGCGCCCGGTAGTCGCCGCCCGCCAGGTCCCACCGGCCGACGCCGCCGTCAGCGTAGACAGTGTCGCCAGGGACCACGGCCTTCGCCTCGCCGTCCCACAGCGCGATTGCGTCAGGCGAGTGGCCAGGGGTGTGCAGCACCTCCCACTTGGCCGCGCCGGTGTCGACGGTATCGCCCTCCCTGAGGGGGTGGGCGTCGACGCGCTCGAGCTCGCCGCCGAACAGCCACGCGCCCGACTCCTCGGCGTCGCCCCCCGCCATGGCCGCGACGCCCGCCTCGTGGATGAGCACCTCGGCGCCCAGCTCGCGCGCGAGGCCGGCCGCGCCGCCCGAGTGGTCGTAGTGCCTGTGCGTGAGCACCAGGCGGTCGGCGCGCCTGCCCCCGAGCATGGCCCTGATGCGCTTGGCGTAGAACGCGGTCGCGCCGCCCGTGCCCGCGTCCACGACCACGGGGCGGTCGCCCTCCAGCAGGTAGAGGTTGCTGTCGAAGGCCTGCCCCGCGAGGCGCCGGACCCGCGGCTGCGTGGGTGCCATGCGCCCCCCAGTACGCGCCGCCAGGACATGAGCGTTGCGGCCGACGTGCCAGCAAATGTCTTTAAGCCGGACGCCAATCGGCTGGCGCAGCCCACGGGGGACGTCCGGTGGCCGACGAGCACAAGGGCGAGGAGCAGTGGTCGGGCAGGCTGGGCTTCCTGCTCGCCGCGGTCGGCTCCGCCATCGGCCTTGGGGCGGTCTGGCGGTTCCCCTACCTGGTCTACGAGCATGGCGGCGGCGCGTTCCTCATCCCCTACCTCATCGCCCTGTTCGTCTCGGGCATCCCGCTCATGATCCTCGAGCTCGGCGTCGGCAAGACGCTCCGCACCTCCGCGCCCATCGCGTTCATGCGCATCCACAAGCGCATGGGCTGGGTCGGATGGATGACGCTGATGCTGGGGTTCGTCATCATCGCCTACTACACCGTCGTCCTCGCCTGGTCGCTCGTTTACATGTTCGCCTCGCCCGGCCTCGACTGGGGCACCGACACCCAGGCCTTCTTCGACAACGAGGTCGTGCACCTCTCGCCTGGCCCCGGACAGCTCGGGGGCATCGGACTCAGCGTGCTTGCGATGGTCCTCGTCACGTGGCTCATCATCTACCTCATCATCGTCAAGGGCATCAAGATGGTGTCGAAGGTCGTGATGCTCACGGTGCCCGCGCCCTACATCCTCATGCTCATCTTGGCCTTCTTCAGCCTGCGGCTGGAGGGGGCGGACGTGGGGCTCGAGTACTACCTCCGGCCCAACTTCGAGAAGCTGGTCGACCCGGAGGTGTGGCTCGCGGCGTTCGCGCAGATATTCTTCGCGCTGTCGCTCTCCACGGGCGTGATGATCGCCTACAGCTCGCGGCTCGAGCGCAAGGCCGACGTCGTCAACAACTCCTACATCGTGAGCTTCCTCGACGTGGGGTTCGCCTTCTTCGCTGGCATCGTGGTGTTCGCCACCCTCGGCTACATGGCGGCCGCCCAGGGCGTGCCCATGGAGGACGCGGTCATCGGGGGCCCGGGCCTCACCTACGTGGCCTACCCGACGGCCATATCGCTGCTGCCCAGCGCCAACGCGCTGTTCGGCGTGCTGTTCTTCCTGATGCTGTTCACGCTCGGGATAGACTCGGCCTTCGCCACCATCGAGGCGGTCGCGCTCGGCCTCAAGGACGCGGGGTTCAACTACAAGCGGATGTCGATCATCTCGTCCGCGGGCGGTGCGTTCCTCGCCATCCTCTTCGCCACGGGCGGCGGCTACCACTGGCTGTGGATAGTCGACAACTTCTTCAACGAGATAGGCATTGTCACGATGGGCCTGCTGGAGTGCTACATCGTGGGCCACCTCTACAGCACCAAGAAGTTCGTGAGGGAGGTCAACGAGACCTCCGAGCTCAAGATAGGCCGGTTCTGGGTCGTGTGCATCAAGTACGTGACGCCCCTCATCCTCGTCGTCATGCTCATCGCGACTCTCATCAAGACCGCCATCTCCGGCTTCCAGGGCTACCCCGCGTGGGCCATCTTCATCGGCGGCCTGTTCCCCATCGTGCTCATCGCCTTCATCGCGGTGCGCATGTCCAGGAGGTGGGGCCCGCGGGACTGAGCTTCGGCGCGGTCGCGGTGGCCACCACGGCCTCCTTCATCCTGTACGGCGGCACCATATACTTCGTGTCGATCGCCATGAAGTGGAGGCTCGACCTGCTGCTACAGGGCATCGGGCTCGGGGCCATGGTCCGGACGTGGCGGCGGGGCTTCCACGGCCAGGTGGCGGTGTTCGGCGTGGTGCTGCTCGTGGTCCTCTCCGTGGAGGCGGTGGCCATAGGGCCCGGCGCGGGCCCAGACGGCGGCGTGCCCTTCGGGGGCGGGGGCCGGTGGGTCGAGATGTCGGACACGCTGACCCTTGACGGCTACGCGACCGAGGGCGCCGCGCCCATGAACGCCACGCCCGAGCTGGGCGGCGTCGTCCCGACCTCGGTCAACCTCAGCCTCCAGTGGGTCGACAACGACGCGCGCGAGCCCCCCGCGGGCCCGCTCGACGCAGCGCCCCGCAACCGGCCCGACACGCTGCGCCTCTCGGTCAAGGGCCCCGGCGCCGTGTCAGGGACGGTGGAGGCGGCCAACGACCCCTCGACCCGGCTCGGAGAGGTGGAGCTCGGCCCGTTCAAGGCCCAGCAGGGGAGGGGCCTGGAGGGGATCGTCGTGACGGTCGAGTGCCTCGAGGCCGGGGACGTCACGGGCCGGTTCCTCACGTACGTCGCCGACGGCGGGAACGACTACGTGCTGTTCTTCGAGTACACCTACCAGGAATGGATCCCCGGCCAGAACGCGACGGATTGACGCGATGGGCCGCGCCGGGCCCCGGCACCGCCCCGTCGTCCCCCTGGCCCGCCTCAGTCGGTGATGCCCTCCTCGGTGACGGAGAAGACCGCCTCGCCCTCGGGCAGGTTCGGGGAGTCGATGAGCCGCGCTATGCGCTTGGGCCCCTTGCTCTTGCGCAAATAGATCCTGAACGTGGCCGCGTGGCCCACGATGTGGCCGCCGATGGGGCGCGTGGGGTCGCCGAAGAAGGCGTCGGGCTTGGCCATGACCTGGTTGGTCACGCCGACGACCGCGTTGTGCAGGTCGCCGAACCTCTGCAGGTCGTGCATGTGCTTGTTGAGCTTCTGCTGCCGGTCCGCGAGCGCGCCGCGGCCCACGAACTCGGCGCGGAAGTGCGCCGTGAGGGAGTCGACGATGAGGCACCTGACCGAGTGCTCCTTGGCTATCTCGGTGGCCTTCTCCACGAGCAGCATCTGGTGGTGGGAGTTGAAGGCGCGCGCGACGCGGACCTTCGCGAGCGTCTCGTCGGGGTCCAGGCCCTGGCCCTCCGACATCTGGATGATGCGCTCCGGGCGGAAGGTGTTCTCGGTGTCGATGTAGATGGCGGTGCCCTCGAGCCCGCCGTCCTTGACCGGCTTGGTGACGTTCACGGCGAGCTGGTGCATGATCTGCGTCTTGCCCGAGCCGAACTCGCCGAAGAACTCGGTGATGGCCTGGGTCTCGACGCCGCCGCCCAGGAGCTCGTCCAGCGTGGCCGAGCTGGTCTTGAGCTTGCCCACCAGCTTGCGCTTCTCCAGGAGCGCCTCGCCCGTCTCGAAGCCCCCTATGTCGGCCTGCTTGCGGGCGGCCGCGATGATCTTGACCGCGGCGTTCACGCCGAGGTCGGCCGTCTCCGCCAGCACCGCCGGGGAGCTCACTGCTATGCTCATGAGGTCGGTGAACCCGGCCTCCACCAGCTTCTCCGCGGTCGCGGGACCGACGCCAGGTAGCTTCTCGATGGCGTTCTCCTCTTCTGCCATTGCCCTTCACCTTGGGGAAGGCAGCTAAGGGAAAGACGCCTCATATGGTTTTGCACGGGGGGTGGGCGAATGTGGGCGGTTGACCGATCCAGGGGGGCGGGCATGCGACCGTTCCAACCTCGATTCAAAGATTTTAAATATCGCCGACCGGCCTATCCAGCGCGTCAGCTAGCCTCATCCCGAGGATGATGTCATGGCACATGTACCCCGCCGCCTGCTCGCGCTCGCCCTCGCCACTCTGGTCGCCGTCCCCACGGCCTCGTTCGCGGCCGCAGGGGGGCTCCCGGAGGACGATGCTGGCGGTGCGACCGCCGCCGCGCCCGCGCCCGCCGGCCGCGGGCTGGGCCTAGAGGGCATGGCGCCCAACGCCATCGTGCTGGACCCGACGCAGGACCGGTTCCAGCCCGTGCTGCCGTGGCCCACGAACCGGACGCTCTACAACATGCGATGGAGGCCCGGCGGGGACTACGGGCTCATGGTCGGGGGCGGCGGCACGCTCGTGCGCTGGACCGGGACGCGGGTCGATTACATCCCGACCGGCACCGAGGAGGGCCTGTTCGACCTGGACTGGAAGCCGGACGGCTCCCAGGCCATCATCGCGGGCAACCGCTCCACGGTCTTCGTCTGGGACGCGGCGACGGAGGACCTCACGCAGCTGCCCCTCACGGGGGTGCAGCGCATGTCGGGCGTCTGCTGGACGCCCTCCGGGGGGGCGCTGCTGGTCGGCGACGGCGGCTTCGTCGGCTTCTGGAACGGCACGGCGCTCGCGCGCATCGACACCACCTACACGGGCTTCCTCTACCGCGTCGCATGGAGGCCGGGCGCCGACTACGCGGCCGCGGTGGGCGACGACGGGGCGCTGCTGGAGGTCAACACGACGTCGCAGGTGCGCCGCGTGGACCTCACGAGCAACTGGATGTTGTGGCGCATCGCGTGGGCGCCGGGCGGGGCGTACGCGCTCGTCGTGGGCGCGAAGTTCCCGACGCCCGTCAAGACGCTCCTCGCCGCGAGGTACAACGCCTCCGGCTCCTTCGACGAGCTCGGCGCCTCGATGCCGTACTGGGTGGGGCTCCGCGGCCTGGACTTCGTCCCCGGCTACGATGCCGCCATCATCGTGGGCGAGAACTCGACAGCGATGCTCTGGAACGGCACGGCCCTGACCGCCATCCCGGCGCCCGACGACCGGACGCTGCACGGGGTCGGCTGGGAGGGCGACGGGACGCACGCGCTCGCCGTCGGCAACCGCGGCGTCGTCGTCCGCTGGGACGGCGCCGCCTGGGCCTACAGGTCCTACGACCCGCGCGACTATCTGATGTCCATCGCCTGGAGGCCGCAGGGGGACTACGGCCTGGTCGTGGGCCGCGCCGGCTACATGGCCAAGGTCTCCACGCAGGGGTCCTGGCACGTGGACTCGGGCGTGCTCACGGACCTCAACGACGTGGACTGGTCGTCCGACGGCACGTACGCGCTCGCGTGCGGCGCGGGCGGCCGCGTCCTGCGCTACGACCACCCGACGGGCGCCGTGACCAGCATCAGGACGGGCGTGCTCGAGCTGCGCGGGGTCGCCATCCAGCCCGGGGAGGAGACCGCGCTCGCCGTCGGGGACGCGGGGCAGGTGTGGGAGTACTCTGGAGGCATATGGTTCAACAAGAAGAACGATTCCGTCTCGCAGAACCTGTGGGACGTGGCCTGGCGGCCCGACGGCGCCCTCGCGATGATCGTGGGGGCCTCGGGCATGGTGCTGAGCTTCACCGGCGGCAGGGTCGAGGGCTTCAGGCCCCAGCCCCCCACGTGGGCGAGCCTCTTCTCGTGCGCCTACCGCAAGGACGGCGGCCAGGCCATGGTCGTGGGCGCCAAGGACCCCTCGTCCGACTACGACAACATCTGGGTGTTCGACGGCACGGACTGGCTCCCGGTGGCCTCGTCGACGGGCCTCGCCTTCTACGGGTGCGCCTTCACCGCGGACAACGAGGTGGGGCTCGCGTTCGGGAACCCCGATGTCATCATCAAGTTCTCCACGCGCGTGGGCGACGCCATCCGCAGCCCCTTTGCCAACTTCTTCACGGTGCTCCAGCGCGCCTGCATGCACCCCTCGGGCCGTGCGGTCTACTTCTGCGGCGCGAGCGGATACGCCTACCGCATGGACGTGGGCGAGTTCGCCAACCGCGCCCCCGTGCTCGCCATCGTGTCGCCCGCCTCGGGCACCCACTTCGACGTGGGGGAGCGGTTCGACCTCGACGCGACCGGCACGTACGACCCCGACGACGACCCGCTCGCCATCACGTGGGTGTCCAACGTCTCCGGCGTGCTGGGCACGGGCATCAGGCCCAGCGTCTCCATCGACACGCCCGGGTGGCACCGCGTGACGTGCTACGCCGATGACGGACAGGCGCACAACGTGTCCGCCTACATCCTGCTCAGCATCGACGTGCCCAACTACGCGCCCGTGCCCGTCATCGCCTCGCCCCTGGAGGGCGCGGCCTACACCACGGAGGACGACATCGTGTTCGACGCCACGGGCTCGTCGGACGCCAACGGCGACGCCCTCACCTACCAGTGGGTGTCCGCGCTCTCCGGC
>Ga0316628_100002322_pt1 | contig 14022 bp, 12 predicted proteins | sample OWC_Aug_M2_C1_D5_FD_207648 | JGI IMG/M metagenome (GOLD analysis project Ga0316628, IMG submission 207648) | Wetland soil microbial communities from Old Woman Creek delta, Ohio, United States - OWC_Aug_M2_C1_D5_C | ecosystem: Environmental > Terrestrial > Soil > Wetlands | place: USA: Ohio... | reverse complement strand
AAAAGCATGAGGTATTGAAAATGCTCCCGGTCCGGTGGCATTTTATCGGCCACCTGCAGACCAACAAGGCCAGGTATGCCGTCCGGATGTTCGACCTGATCCACACGGTGGATTCCTTTCGGCTCGCCGGCGAAATCGACCGCTGCAGCCGCCTGCTGGACCGGGTCCAGCCGGTGCTGGTCCAGGTAAACGTCGCGGGTGAAGCGACCAAGTCCGGGGTGCCCCTCGAAAAGGCGCTGCCGCTGGTAAAAGAGATCGCAACGCTTCAATACGTCCGGGTGAAAGGCCTCATGACCCTGCCGCCCTATTTCAACGACCCGGAGCGCGCCCGTCCGTTTTTCGCGGAGCTGCGCCGGCTGCGGGACCGGATCCGGGAGAGCGCCGTGCCCAACGTGGGCATGGATGAGCTTTCCATGGGCATGACCGGCGACTTCGAGGCGGCCATCGCGGAGGGCGCAACCCTGCTGAGAATCGGCACCGCCATTTTCGGAGAACGCCAATGAAGATGCTCCTGCACATCTGCTGCGGGCCCTGCAGCATTTTTCCAGTGTCCGCGCTGCGCGCGGAAGGTGTGGCGCTGACCGGTTTTTTCTACCGCCACAACATCCATCCTTACTCCGAGTGCCTGCGGCGCCAGGAAACCCTGCAGACGTACGCAGGACAGATCGGGCTCGATGTCGTTTACCAGGACGGCTACGACCTGGAAGGCTTCATCCGCAAGGTCGTTTTCCGCGAAGATCAGCGCTGCCTGATCTGCTACCAGGAACGGCTTGGCGCCACCGCCAATCTCGCCAAGCAGGGCGGTTTCGACGGCTACTCGACGACCCTGCTCTACAGCCGGTATCAGAACCACGACATCATCCGGGAGATGGGCGAGTCCATCGGCCGCACCGTCGGCATCCCTTTCCATTACCGGGATTTCCGGACCGGGTGGCAGAAGGGGATCGCGGAGTCCCGCCGGCTCGGGATGTACCGGCAGAAGTATTGCGGGTGCATCTACAGCGAAAAGGAGCGTTCATGTTCGGCAACTTCATATACTTCATCCTCGTTCTGCTCATCTATTCCACCTATCAGCCCTCCGAGGAGATCGGTTTAACCGCCCCGGAAAGCCTTCAGCTCTTCGCGCTGCTGGCCCTGACCTTCGCCGGTTTCACGCGGCTGGCCTTCAAACGCATCGAACGCCGCATCGACCATCTGCCCTTTGCGCTGCTCGACCAGATGTTCCATGCGGCCCAGCTGCGCAGCTCGATCCTGGCAGTACTGGTGTTCGCGGTGGACATCTACGGTCTCAGCCTGCCCTCCTTTGCGGACAAGCTTCCGTTGATGGCCCAAGTGCCCACCCTGAAGGCCCTGCTGTTCATCGTCCTGTTCGTGGGGTACCTGTGCGTGGTCTGGGGGACAGCCTACGGCGCATATCGCCGGCTGTACCATCCAGACTTCGGCCGGCGGGACTACATCGGTTCCAATATTTCCTTTTCCGCTCCGGTCCTGCTTCCATGGCTCCTGCTCTCGGGCCTCCTGGACCTGATCCAGAGCCTGCCGCTGGAGGGGCTCAAGCGGCTGCTGGCAACCACCGAAGGCCAGATCGCCTATTTCAGCATCTTCCTGATCGGCATTGCCGTCATGGGGCCGGCCATGGTCAAGCGGTTCTGGCGCTGCACGCCCCTGCCGCAGAGCCCCGGCCGCCTTCAAATCGAGGCGCTCTGCCGCCGGGCCGGCATGGCCTATGCCGACATCCTGCGCTGGCCGCTGTTCGGCGGCAAGATGATCACCGCCGGCGTGATGGGACTCGTCCGCCGGTTCCGATACATTCTCGTTACGCCCTCGCTGCTCGACCTGCTGGCGCCCGAGGAACTCGATGCGGTCATCGCCCACGAGATCGGCCACATCAAAAGAAACCACCTCCTGTTCTACCTGCTGTTTTTCGCGGGCTACCTGCTGCTGTCCTACGTGATGTACGACCTGGTCATTTATGCCATGATCTTCGCCGAGCCGATCTGGGCCCTGATCCACCAGAGCGGGCTCAACCAGGCCATGGTGGCGTCGGTGGCCTTCAGCGTCATGATCCTGGGTGTGTTCCTGGTGTACTTTCGTTTCGTGTTCGGTTTCTTCATGCGCAATTTCGAGCGCCAGGCCGACGGCTACGTCTTCACCCTTTTTGACAGTGCCCGGCCGCTGGTGTCGACCCTGCAGAAAATCGCGCTGACGAGCCGGCAGTCGACCGACCGGCCCAACTGGCATCACTACAGCATCGGCGAGCGCATCGACTTCCTGAACCGGTGCGAAGAAAACCGCGGCTGGCTGGCAGGCCACGACTCGAAAGTCCGGCGCGGCATCGGCGTTTACGTCGCGGCCCTGGTGCTGCTGGCAGCCGCCGGCTACCAGGTGAACATGGGCACGGTGGGAGCCCGGTTGAGCGATCACCTTTTCGAGACGATCATCCTCCGGCAAATCGAGAAGAGCCCTCAGAACCCGGCTCTCTACGGGCTGATGGGGGATTTGCAATATCGCCGCAAGAACTACGCCGCGGTCCGGCAGGCCTACGAAAAATCCCTGAGTCTGAAAGCGGACAACCCCCTGGTGCTGAACAACCTGGCCTGGCTGCTGGCCACCTGCGAAGACGAGCGCTTCCGTGACCCCAACCGCGCGCTCGGACTCGCCCGGCGCGCGGCCGAACTCCAGCCATCCGCTTTCATCCTGGACACCCTGGCCGAATGCTATTTTGCGGCGGGAGACGTCACGGAGGCCATCCAGGCAGAGCATCAGGCGCTGGCTCTCGCCAAGGGCGACCGCAGCCAGTACGAGGCCCAGCTGCGCCGGTTCATGCAGGCTGGGAGCCCGGGCGGGCCGGTCGACCCCCCGCCCCGGTAGAGCTGCGTCTTACCCACGATGACGTTTCTGCATTTTCCCGGCGAAACGAAAAAAGAAAGCGGAAATTAGCCGCAGACGGACGCAGACATCCGCAGACGGAAGATGTTTTGTCTCGGCCGACCTGGCCGAGCCAAAGCTGCTCGTGCTGCGTGCAGCTGGCTTCAGGTTTGTTTGAAGTGGGGGGTTCCCGTTTAAAGCGCTCCCCACGCTCCCAACGCTAATAACGCTCCCAACGCTCTAAACGCTCCTAACCTTTACTTCAATTTTTTGTAGTTGAGGTAAAGCTTGCGGAGGCCGCCGCCGATCAGGAAAACGGCCATGAAGTAGAAGCAGAAGTAAATGAACGGAATGACGGAGGCAAAGTACTCGATCTGCCGGATCTGGGGCATGACCTGGGGAATGCGGAAGAACAGGCCGACCCCGGCCGCCACCAGGAGTGCGCCCCAGATCAGCTGCAACTTCGTTTTGTCCTGGTCGTCCATGGTTGGGCCATGAAAGGGACTTGGGTATTTGGGTGTTCCTGAATACCAGGCTAGTCTTTCAAACTCCCCTTGAACACCGGCTTACGCTTCTCGAGAAAGGCGTTGGTCCCTTCCTTGGCGTCGGGGCTGGCCAGGGCAAGGGCGAATGCATCGATTTCGATGTGACATCCGGATGCCAGATCCACGTTCAGTCCCTGGTTGATGGCCTCCTTGACCGCCCTCAAGGACACCTTTCCCTTGGCGGCGATATCCCTGGCGGTTTTCAGCACCTCCTCCACCAGGGCGGCGGCCGGGACCACCTTGTTCACCAGTCCGATCTGGGCGGCTTCGACCGCCGGGATCATCTTGCCGGTGAAGATGAGTTCCTTGGCCCGGCTGGCCCCGATCAGGCGCGGCAGCCGCTGGGTTCCGCCGAATCCCGGCATGAGTCCAAGATTGATCTCCGGCAGCCCGAACCGGGCCGTATCCGCGGCATAGATGAAATCGCAGGCCAGGGAGATTTCACAGCCTCCCCCCAGCGCAAACCCGTTCACCGCGGCAATCACGGCGATCGGCAGCTGCTGAAGCTTGGCGATGATGGCGTGCCCGGCCCTCGAGAAATTCTTGGCCTGCAGTGCGCTGAAGGTTGCCAGCTCGCCGATGTCCGCTCCGGCCACGAAAGCTTTCTCGCCCGCGCCGGTCAGGATCAGCACCCGGATGTTCTCCTCCGAGGCGATCTCGTCCAGAGCGGTGGACAACTCCGACAGCAGGGCCAGGTTCAGGGCGTTCAAGGCCTTGGGCCGGTTGAAGGTGATCGTGGCGATGCCCTGGTCGACCTGAAAAAGGATGTTTTCAAACGCCATGATGCCCCTCCCTGAAGTGAACGTCATGAGTGCTGGGGGTTAATGTTCGGGCTATCCCGGTCCCGGTGAGCCGGGGGTCGGGCCGTCGAAGGCGGTGGGGTTGATTTCCCTGATATAGGAACGGATGCCCTCGACGATGGATTCGGCGAGGTGCTCCTGGTAGCCGGCGGTCGTGAGCAGGCGGCATTCCTCGCGGTTGCTGATGAACGAACTCTCCACCAGGATCGACGGCATGCGCGCACCCAGCAGGACATAGAACGGCGCCTGCTTGACCCCCTTGTCCTTGATTCGGTCATAGCCCCTGCGGTTCAGGTTCTTCACCAGCGCGTATTGCACCACTTCCGCCAGCCGGCTGGACTCGTTGATCTTGGCGTTCTTCAGAAGATCGTTCAGGATGGAATGCAGGTCGCTGATGTTCTTCGTGGACGTGGCGTTTTCCATGGCCGCCACCCGGATGGACTCGTCGTCGGTGGCGAGGTTCAGGAAATAGGTCTCGGTCCCGTAGGCCCGCGGGTCGCGCGAGGCATTGGTGTGGATGGAGACAAACAGATCGGCGCCGCGGGTGTTGGCAAAGGCCGTGCGTTCCTCCAGGGTCAGGTAACGGTCGTCGCTGCGGGTGAGAACGGCTTCGAGCCCGAGCTCATCCCGGATTTTCCGGGCGACCCGCTTGGCGACCTCCAGGACCACGTCCTTCTCGTGGACTCCCGGGATGAACCCGGGTGCGCCGAAATCCTTGCCGCCGTGGCCGGGATCGACGACGATGCGCCGAACCCCCAGGGCCAGCTGCCGGGCCAGGGCTCCGCGCGGAACCTTCCGGCTGCGGTCCAGCGCGGCCCCGGGCGGCGGCTCTACCGTCTGCGCGCCCTGCTCCTGGGCGGCCTGCAGTGATCCGTTCCGGCCCCACACATCAATCACCAGGCGGAACGGGTCCCTCAAGGAAAACACCTTGTAGGTGTCGAAGGACTTGATGTCGACCACCACCCGCACCGAATCGAGCGTGTAGCGGGCCGCCCGCGCGTTGCTGAGAAGATCGTCGTTGATCGGGATGCTCTTCTGGCTGCCGTCGCCCAGCGTGCTGTTGCTGAGGTCCACGTAAAGCCGGGGCGGCTTGTCCATGGCGGGGTCTTTCTTCAGCAGGTGGTGAACGAAGTCTGTTTCGCGGTCCAGGTAGACCACCACGCGGGTGTAATTCGGGTTGGACCAGTGGCGCAGGTCCTGGACCACCGCAAGCCCGACCTCGTCGGGTCCGGGCTTGCGGGGCTCAGCCGCCGGTCCTGCACCGGGCATCGCGGGCGGCACGGTTTCCCCGGCCACGGGCGGGACGGCAGCCGGCCGCTTCGCCGCGCTCTCCGGTGTGACCCGGGTGCGAGGCATGGACTGAAGCTCCTTGGTCGCCTTGGCGGCATACGGGTTGTCGGAGAATTCCGCCACGATTTTCTCGAAGTCCTCCCGGGCCGCACGCAGGTCCGAGTCGAACTTCAGCCGCTTGTGCAGCTGGTAGTATAGGATGCCCTCCTGGTATAGGGATTGGGCCGCCAACGGCCCGGCCGGGTCCTCGAGATAAGCGTTGTGGAATCGCCCGATGCACAGCATCCATTCCCGCCGGCTGTTCTCCGTGGGCGAGATCCCGCGCAATTTGCGGAAGCAGGCATCGGCCTTGAGATACTGCTCCCGGGTACCCGTCGACAAGGCTGCCGGGGGCGGAGATTTTTTTTCGGATGTCTTGCCCTCGGCCGCCTTCGCCGGCGGGACAGGCGTCCCGCGGGAAACCTGCCGGGCGGAGGCGTCTTCCGGGGGCTGATCCGGGGCATTCAGCTTCTGGAGCTCGGCGGAGGCCCGGTCACGGTAGCCGCTGCTTGGAAACTTCTTCTGAAGCTGCTCGAACGCATCGACCGCAGATTTCTTGTCGGAATCGCTCCGTGAAATCCGGGCGAGGTCCACGTAAAGCATGCCGGAGTTGAACAGGCTGCCCGCCGCCCACGGGCCCCTGGGGTCCTGGCGGTAGACGCCTTGATATTTATCAATGCACTGCGTCCAGTTCGATCGGAGCTTGGCCTTCTGGGGACTCTTGCGCACGTTCTTGGCACAGGCTTCGGCGTCAAAGAAGGCATCGCTGAGCCCTGCGCCGTGCCCGGAGCCGACCCCGAGAAAGAAACTCAGGCAGAAAATGCAAAGGAGACGAACCCGCAGCTTCGTGTGCATCGTGACCGGTGTCGTTGGAATTTGGCTTCTTGTCCTTATTCGAACGTGTTGAGATACTTTAGCGCAAATATCTATATTTTTCCAGAGTCTGTCTGCATCTTCGCCATTTCCTGCAGAAGGCTCAGCAAATTCATCGCGTCCAGCGGCGTCAGCCGCGTGATGTCAATGCCCCGCAGGCGTTCCAGGATCTGGCTTTCGGTGCTCCGGAAGAGATCGAGCTGCCGCGGCGTCGACCCCCTGCCCGGCGAGGCTGAAGCCGGCCCGGCGAAGGCGTGCTCGCCGCTTTCGATGCTGTAGAGGATCTTCCGGGCCCGGTCGATCACCCCGGGCGGGATTCCCGCCAGGCGGGCCACCTGAATGCCGTAGCTGCGGTTGGTGCCGCCGGGCACCAGCTTGCGCAGGAAGATGATTTCCTCGTTCCACTCCCGGACGGCGATATTGAAATTCTTGACGCGGGGTTTCCGGTCAGCCAGTTCGGTGAGCTCATGATAGTGGGTCGCGAACAGGGTCTTGACCCCCTTGCCGTTCAGGTCGTGGAGATGCTCGGCGACGGCCCACGCAATGCTGAGGCCGTCGAACGTGCTCGTCCCGCGGCCGATCTCGTCCAGGATGACCAGGCTGCGTTCGGTGGCGTTGTTCAGGATATTGGCGGTCTCCTGCATCTCGACCATGAAGGTGCTCTGCCCCTGGGAGAGATTGTCCAGCGCCCCTACCCGGGTGAAAATCCGGTCGACCAAGCCCATTTCGGCCTGGCGGGCCGGCACGAAACTGCCCATCTGCGCCATGATCACCATCAGGGCCACCTGCCGCAGCACCGTCGATTTGCCGGCCATGTTGGGCCCGGTGATGACCAGCACCTGGTTCTCGGCATCGTCCATCGCGATGCTGTTGGGCACGAAACGTTCCGCGGTGATCATTTTTTCGACGACCGGATGGCGCCCATCCTCGATCCGGATGCATCCGTCCTCACTGATCCGGGGCCGGCAATAGGCGTTCTGGTCGGCAGCCTCCGCCAGGCTCAAAAGACAGTCGAGCTGCGCCAGGAACCGGGCCACCGACTGGATCCTGGGGTGATTCCGGGCGATCTCCGCCCGAATCTCCTGGAACAGCCGGTATTCCAGGGCAGCCCGCTCTTCCTCAGCCCCCAGCACCTTGGTTTCGAAACCCTTGAGTTCGTCGGTGATGTAGCGTTCGGCGTTCACCAGGGTCTGCTTGCGCACATAGTGCGCGGGCACGGAATCCGCGCGGGCCTTGGGCACCTCGATGTAGTAGCCGAACACCTTGTTGTAGCTCACCTTGAGCGCCGTGATGCCGGTGCGCTCCTTTTCCCGGACCTCCAGCTGCGCGAGAAAGCCCTTGGCGTCCGAGCTGATGCGCACCAGGTCATCGAGTTCCGGGTTGAATCCCTGTTTGATCAGCCCGCCCTCGTTGAACGTCGGCGGCGCATCCTCGCGGATGGCCGCCTCGATGAGGCCGCTGAGGCGCTCGAGATCGTCGATGGGCTCCGCCGGGATCAGCAGCTCCGCCGAGAGGCGGCCCAGCTCCGCCCAGACGGCCGGAAGCGCCGCCAGCGAGCGTTTCATAGCCACCAGGTCCCGGGCGTTGGCCTGGCCCATGACGGTCTTGCTGCCGATCCGCTCCAGGTCGTGCACGGATTTCAGCTGCTCCCGCAGCGCGCGGCGGACGGCGGCCTTCTCGCGGCCTTCGGCAACGGCATCCTGCCGTTTTGCGATGGCCGCGGGCTCGCGCAGCGGGTGGCGCAGCCAGTCCTGGAGCAGACGCGCACCCATGGCCGTGCGGGTGTGATCGAGGACGCCCAGCAGCGTCCCCCGCCGCGAGCCGGTCCGGATGTTGCGGATCAGCTCCAGGTTCTGGCGGCTGACCTCGTCGATCACCAGCCAGTGGTCCAGGGAATAGGCCTCCAGCCGGCTGATGTGGGCGGTCTTCTGCTTCTGGGTTTCCCCCACGTAGTGCAGCACCGCGCCGGCGGCGCTGACCCCCGGCTTGAACCCCTCGCAGCCGAAGCCCTCTAGCGTCACGGTTTGGAATTGCGCGGTCAGACGTTCGTATCCGCGACGATAGTCAAAGGCCTTGTCCTCCAGGTGCGTTACGGCCACATCCGGGAACATGCGCCCGAGCCAGGCCTGGTCGGGGTCGCTGCGGCCGCTTTCCGGCAGCAGGATCTCCCTGGGCGCCACCCGCCGGGCCTCCTCGATCACGGCCGCCCTCTGGGGGGACTCGGCCGCACGAAAGGTGCCGGTCGAGATATCCAGGTAAGCCAGCCCCCAGACGCCGGCCGCCTGGCTCGCGGCCAGGACAAAATTGTTGCTGCGGGCGTCCAGAAACTCCTCGTCGATGATCATGCCGGGAGTGATCACCCGCACCACCTCGCGCTTGACCAGCCCCTTGGCGGTGGCGGGGTCTTCCATCTGATCGCAGACGGCCACTTTGAAACCGCGCTCGATCAGCCGGGCGATGTAGCTGGAGGCGGCACGGTGCGGCACCCCGCACATGGGAACCGGAGACTCGTCGTTCTTGTTGCGGGAGGTCAGTGTGATTTCAAGGACTCGCGACGCCACCTCGGCGTCCTCGAAAAACATCTCGTAGAAATCCCCCATGCGGTAGAACAGAATGGCGTCCGGGTAGTCGTTCTTGATCGCCAGATACTGCTGGAGCATGGGGGTTGATTTAAGGAGAGTCATGGGACGGCAAAAGCACCCGGGTCGGATCGCGACGGGATCACGCCGGTTTGATCGGAGATGTCATGGATGACTCAGCCGTGCCGGGCAGCGGGTCGCCCTTCAGCTGGGCAAGCTCAGTCTTGAGGGGCTGGATTTCCTTTTCCCGGGCGGCGGCGGCCGCGGTAAGCCGTTTGACGGTTCGGCGCAGCCTGATACGCGCCGGGGTGCTGAACGCGTAGGCCACCACCAGGCCGAAGGCGAAAAACACGAGATAGTACGCCGCCAGCGGCAGGCTCGGCGAGTGGTAGTCGGCCAGCCGCCACAGGTTCAGGCGCAGGCTCTGCTGCGTGTTGAGGAAATGGTCCTCGTTTTGAAAAATCACCAGGGCGATAAAGCCGAAGATCAGCAGCCAGAGGACAATTTTCAGTTTTTTCATGTCGGATTCTCCAGCGTCAACGACCGCCCGCGCAGCGGGCGCCTTTTGGTGCTTTCCTTGAACCCATCCACGCGGATCTTCTCGAAGTGGGGCTTGAGCAGGGCGTGCGTCTCCCGCAGGTGCTGGGGGATCACCCGCACGTCGGCGAAAACCGCCAGGGCATTGGTGTCGCCGGTCCAGCGGGGGACAATATGGAAGTGCAAATGCTCCTCAACCCCCGCGCCGGCGACCTTCCCCAGGTTCAGGCCGATGTTGAACCCCTCCGGCCGCATGACTTTCTTCAGCACCGCGACCGACTGTTCGACCGTGGCCAGCAAGACCCCCATCTCTCGCTGGCCGAGCTCGTCCAACGCGGCGATGTGCCGCACGGGTGCTACCAGGAGGTGGCCGTTGTTGTAGGGATACTTGTTCATGACCACCAGGGTATCCGCCCCCTTGAAAAGGGTCAGCTCATCGCTGATCGAAAGGGCGTTGCAGAACACGCAGCCCTTCTCCTTTTCACCCAGGATGTATTCGATCCTCCAGGGAGCCCACATCGTTTTCATGCTTCCAATTTAATCGGTTTGCCCTGAAAACTCAACCCCTTTTTGGCCCGATCGGCACGACTTCCACTTCGCCCCAGGCTCCCAGCCGGTCGTCGACGATAATGACGAGCCCCTGGAGGCCGCGGATCCCTTGGCCGAACTCGATTCCGCCGGCGATCTCCGCCTTGGATCGAACCCGGTTCCCAATGGCGGTGGCGGCGGCATCCGCCAGGGCGCAGGATCGCGAGACGACGCACACGGCATCGGCCTTGCCGAAGCTCAGGGAATGCCCCACCGTCCCGGAGGAGGTGCACACCCCGACCGGGGCGTCCCCGCAGGCAATGCGCACGCCCACTTTCAGGCTCAAGGGCGAGGATCCGGCAAAAATGGCCACGGTGGCTGTCGTCTCGGTCTTTAAAAAAATGTCCCCGCCGTTTTCGATGATCACTTCATCCGAATGCGGCAGAAGCCCTCGCCCCACGTGCTCGGCGACCGCACCGGCCACGGCGGCCATGGGGCCCACACCGGCCGCCGCCCCCGCCACGATCATGTCGGCGACGATGGCCGGCGCCGGGCCGGTCAACGGCCACGGTTCCAGCGTGGTCAGAAACTCCGGGTGCCGGCGGATGTAGGCCTCCAGATACCCACGGTGTTCCAGCGTGAGCTCCCGGGCCAGCGCCGCCAGATCGCTCAGGGCCTGAACATGGAGGTCGGTTTCCTTGACCGTGACCGTGAAGGCGGCCAGCCGCCGGCGATCGACGCGGGTGCGGTAGGCCCGGGGTTGATACGCCATGGCGCATCCCTCACTCGCAGCAGTCGATGAAGCCCGGCCTCAGCTCCTCGGGGAACTGGCTGAGGAAATACTGGTCGGTCATCCCCGCGATAAAATCGCGGATGATCTCGGCCGGCTGATGCCGACGGGTGTAGCTCTCCGACATGCCGTTCAGAAACCCCTTGAAAATAACCGATTCGGTGCGCTGGTGGTCGAAATCGTCGAGATACCCTTCAAAAAGGCGCCGGAACAGATCGCGGATAACGGGCGCGTGCGGCTTCATGCGCGGATTGAGGTAGATGCGTTCGAGATTGAACTGCTTGAGCTGCGCGAGTGCATCCGATATCTCCGGGCTGAATTGGACGTGCCCCTGGGCATAGCTGTTTTTCAGGATATCGGTGACCAGGTTGAACACGATGGTCCCGTTGCTGTTCCCCAGGATGCGCACGCACTCGGCCGGAATGTCGGTGCGCCGGATGAGCCCCAGGCGGATGGCGTCCTCGATGTCGCGGCCGATGTAAGCCACCGTGTCGGCCATGCGAACCACGCAGCCTTCCAGGGTCATGGGCGTAAGCTCGGCACGGGGGTCGCCTTTCTTGACCGCGATCTCGGCGGCGAGGCGGTCGAACGTCTTGTCCGGCCGCGGGGCCAGCACCTGGTTGTGGACCTCGCCGTCGTGGCACAGGATTCCGTCCAGGGTCTGCAGGCACAGGTTCCACCCCCGGCCCTTGCGCTCCACAAGGTCTAGAAACTGAACGCTCTGGACGTTGTGGAGAAACGCGCCGATGCCGTGCTCCACGCAGAGCTCCGAGAGAAACCGCTCGCCGTCGTGGCCGAAGGGGGTGTGGCCGATGTCGTGCCCCAGGGCCATCGCCTCGATCAGGTCCTCGTTCAACCCCAGCAGCCGGCCGATGGTCCGGCTGATCTTCGACACCAGCTGCACGTGCAGGACCCGGTGGGTGATGTGATCGTTGCGGATCAGATAGAACACCTGGGTCTTGTCGATGTAACGGGCATAGGCGCGGGAGTAGAGAATCCGGTCGACATCCACGGAAAACGCCTGGCGGTAGCCCTCGGTCAGCAACTCCTCCTCCTCGCGGCGGACGGCAGCGGTGTTGCGCGTGGCATGCTCGGACAGGCACCCGGCCTCGTTCCGGTCCAGCTGCTCCCGAATCGATTTGAGCATCGGGTGATCAGATTTCATGTTGTTCAATCATCGTCTCCAGTAGACGGACATAATCGATGCCGGCTTTCCGGAATCCCTCCAGGCCGTATTTCATGTTGGCCTCGAGCACCACAAACGATCCATCGTGCCGGCAGATGTCGATGCCGACGTCATCCCAGCCGCAGGCACGGGCCGTCTGGAGCGCCAGGTGAAGCGCTCCCTCGGGAACGGGATCCAGGATCACCCGGCCGCCGGCGGAAACGTTGGTGCGAAACTCCCCCTCCGCCGCGATCCGCCAGTAGGCGTGCACGATGCGCTTGCCGATGACGACGATGCGCATGTCCCGGTCGATCGGCAGGTAGTCCTGAATGTAGGCTATGCCCGTGCAGCCGCAGTAGGCCTCCAGATCGACGCCATTGCGGACCAGGTAGACGCCCTTTCCCCGGGCCGAGCCCCGCGGAATCTTGGCGATGAACGGGAATTGAAAAAAATCGCCGATTTTCGCTTTCTGCCGCTTCCCGTAGAACACCCGGGTGCGGGGGTGGGGGATGCCCAGCAGCTCGAACAGGGCGGTCTGCTTGATCTTGTCCTGAACGCATTTGTACGTGTGGTAGCTGGGAAACGTGTTCTTGCCGGCCGCGTTGAACAGGTCGGCGTAGAATGCCGTGGGATAGTAAATGGTCTCGGCCGCGCGCAGCATTTCGCGCTCCGCGGGGTCGTAGTCGCAGAAATTCGGCCGCACGCCGATCGTAACGACATTGCGGCACCGCCGCAGCCGGCCTTCAAGAGCAACAATTTTTCGATTGAATTCCATTAAAATTTAATATCTTATATTAAAACAATTAAGAATTAAGTTTAACCTAACTTGAGCGGTCAGTATTCCAACCTCAATTGCGAGGTTTTTTCAAGTTGACTCGAGGCCCGCAGGGGTCTGCGCCCGGGTGATGGGTTGAGCAGCGGCTGACTGTCTGAGACGCTTACGGGGTCTTGGCTCGGACCCCATGCCCGAACCTCGCCGAAGCCAAGCCACCCGGCTCAACCACCGTCACCTATTGCGGAGAAGGGCCTGGTCCGGGTCTAGACCCCGTTAGCGGCGAGTTTCAGCCGCGAACGAACCGATTACCCGGGCGCAGACCCCTGCGGGCCCTGCCGCTGAAATCCGCAACAGAACAGCTTAGGTTTGGTTTATCCTGAAAACAATTGCTCGATCCTCTCCAGGCTTCTGGCTGTGTGGCTCCCCTTCCAGTACACCCGCCGGCACTTCGGGCAGCGGCTGAAGTTGCCCTGCGTTTCCCACACATGATCCGGCACCGCACGCTCGATATTCGCGATGTCATCCTTGGGAACGGCCACAATCGGTTCATTGCACCGCAGGCAGCGTGAAAAGGGTCGCAGGTCCTTCCGCTGCAGGGCCGCTTTGCTGATCACCTCGGCAAGTTGTTCAAACGGGTCGTTGGCCTGGATGAAGAGCCTCTGGAACGGCGCCTCGATCCTGAGCACGCGTTGGGTGCGGGTCAGAAAAACCCTCCCCCCATCGATATGCACCGTGAAACCGCCCCTGGGGTATTCGGTCTCCGCGATCGTGTCAAACCCCATCAACCGGAGCCATTTCCCCAGCCGGCCCAGGGTTTTCTCCACTGCAAAGGACGGTTGCATGTCGGTTGCTTCAGTCTCGACGCAGGTTAAGCCAAACCTAAACAGAGCGAATCGACTGGCATAAAGGCCCGGAGGGGTGTGCGCCCCGCATGGGCCTTGCCGCTAGAATCCAAAAAAAATCGCCTGAGTTAAGCCAAATATAGACAATCGCATCAGGTGGGTCAATGCCGGGCGAAGGCCGGGCGGGCGGATCACAGCGCGCAAACGTTTCTCAAGAATTCCGTGGGGGTACCGATATAATCCCCAGGGGGCATTTCCTCCGGGCGGTGCGGTGAAAGAAACCAACCGAGGCGTTTTGAATGCGTAAGCTTTTATTGCCTTTGATTTTCCTGGCTGCTTTGGCGGCAGGCCTGGCCCTGCTGGCCAAAGACGAGGTCAACCGGCAGGTGAT
>Ga0316628_100002321_pt1 | contig 14025 bp, 11 predicted proteins | sample OWC_Aug_M2_C1_D5_FD_207648 | JGI IMG/M metagenome (GOLD analysis project Ga0316628, IMG submission 207648) | Wetland soil microbial communities from Old Woman Creek delta, Ohio, United States - OWC_Aug_M2_C1_D5_C | ecosystem: Environmental > Terrestrial > Soil > Wetlands | place: USA: Ohio... | reverse complement strand
CGATCACACGGCTGGAGGGGCACGGCAAAATCGAGATCTTCCTGGCCGACGACGGAAGCGTGGCAAACTGCTACTTCCAGGTGCCCGAACTGCGCGGTTTCGAAAAGTTCGTCGAGGGAATGCCGGTCGAGGAGGTGCCGCGCGTAGTACAGCGAATCTGCGGCGTTTGACCGGCCGCACACCATCTGGCCTCGGGTAAGGCCGTAGATGCGGTATACAAGATCGATCCCCCGCCGGCGGCGAAGAAGCTGCGGGAGATGTACTACAGCGCTCACTTTGTGCACAGCCACATCGCCCACTTCTATGCCCTGGCGGCGCCCGACTTCGTCGTCGGGCCGGAAGCCGATCCGGCGAAGCGCAACATCCTGGGAATCGTCGAGAAGGTAGGAGTGCCGGTGGCAAGCGAGGTGCTGAGGCATCGCGCCATCGCACAGGACATCCAGATCACGATCGGCGGAAGGTCGACGCACCCGGTGTGGACTCTTCCCGGAGGAGTGTCGAAGGGCATCTCCGAAGATCAGCGCAAGGAAATCATCGAGAAGGCAAAATCCTGCGTGGAGTTTGCGAAGTTCTCCCTGAAGCTGTTCGACGATGTCGTCCTGGCCAACAAAGCCTACCTGGACCTCGTCCTCTCCGACACCTACGAGATGGACACCTACTGGATCGGCACCGTCGACGGGAACAACCATGTGAACTTTTACCATGGCGAACACCGGGTCGTGGACCAGGCGGGGAAGGAGGTTTTCCGCTACAAAGACCACCAGTACCTGGAATATCTCGCGGAGCACGTCGAGAAGTTCACCTATCTGAAATTCCCATACCTGAAAAAGATCGGCTGGAAGGGCTTTGTCGACGGCGCAGGGTCCGGTGTGTACCAGGCCACGCCGCTCGCCCGGCTCAACGCCTCCGACGGCATGTCTACGCCGCTGGCCCAGGCGGAGTACGAGAGGTTCTTCAGCACGCTGGGCGGCAAGCCTGTGAAGAAGCTCCTGGCCACCCACTGGGCGCGCCTGATCGAGCTCCTGTTTGCCGCCGAGAGGCTGCTGGAGTTGGCGCAGGATGACGAGGTCGCCTCGCCAAGATTCAGGACTCTGCCCACCGCGATCCCGGAGGAAGGAGTGGGCATCGTGGAAGCGCCGCGCGGCATACTGACCCATCACTATAAAACCGACCGGAACGGGCTGGTGACGGAAGCCAACATGATCGTCGGGACGACCAACAATCATGCACCCATCTCGATGGCGATCAAGCGTGCGGCCGAGAAGCTGATCCGGCCCGGGAAGGAGATCGGCCAGGGCCTGTTGAATATGATCGAGATGGCTTTCAGGCTCTACGACCCGTGTTTCTCCTGCGCCACCCACTCTCTGCCCGGTCAAATGCCCCTCATCGTCGAGGTGAAGAACGCTGCCGGAGAGATCATCCATCGAGAGTCACGTTAGGAGGACTACGAAGAACTCAAAGAACCATTTTCTTTGAGGTCTTTGAGGCCTTGGTGGTTCATTATGCGAACCCGCGTTATCGGCCTGGGAAATACGATCCTCACCGACGACGGCGTCGGCATTTGCGCGGCGAGAGAGCTCCGTCGCCGCCTGACCGAAGCCGGCTGTGCCGCGCTTGCCGACATCGTCGAAACGGAAGTCGCGGGATTCGCCCTCATCGAACTCATGGCCGGCTGGGACCGGGTCGTCCTTATCGACTCGGTTCAGTTCGAAGGAGTCGAACCCGGCACGGTGCTTCGAATTCGCCCGGACGATCTGCACACTTCGATGCGACTGCGCTCCATCCACGAGATCGATCTGCCCACGGGCCTCGAACTCGGCAGGAGGCTCGGCTTCGAAATGCCGCGTGAAATCCTGATATTCTGCATCCAGGCACAGGATGCCAACACCCTTGGCGAGTCACTCACGCCGAACGTGAAAGCGGGGATGACGGAAGCCGCCGCTCAGGTGCTGCGGGAACTTCAAACAAGCCCATAAAAATGCAAAGCCCGCGGCAGATCGTCTGTTCGAATCCGCCGCGGGCCCGTCACCTCCCGGTGCTTCACCCCACCAAGTCAAGCCGCCGGGCGCTTCAGGACTCTGTCGGTCGTCTGGTACAACTCGTCGGGGCTGAAAGGTTTCGGCAGATACTCGCTCGCGCCGCGCCGGATGGCCTCGACCGCCGTGTCGATGGAGGCATAACCCGTGACCATCACCACGGGCAGATCCGGCCGGTATTTCTTGATCTTCGGCAGCAGGTCCAGGCCGTTCAGGTCGGGCATGCGCATGTCGAGAAGCACCAGATCGTATTTCTGAGCAAAGATCCGGGTGAGCGCGGCAGTGCCGGTGAATGCTTCGTCGACGACGAATCCCTTGCGAATCAACGTCTTTCGGATACTGTTGACGACCACGACTTCGTCGTCCACCACGAGGACACGCTTTGACGCGTGCTTCTTCGATTGCCAGTAACCGAGATTGGGCATTCCGTCCCGCCCAAGAGCGGCCGCATACTCCTCGCTGGTGGCGGCAGCTACTTCCTTGAGGCTGAAAGGCATATCCACATCGATCGGGTCCCTCACCACGGGGGACCCCGCGGCCACGCGGGCTGCTCTCTTCCGCTCCGCCACGACCAGAGGGCACTCCGCCTGTTTGCATACGCCCTTGGTCCTGAATCTCTTGCAGTCACGATTGCCCAGGGCGCAGAACTCCGATGTCGCTGCCTTGCGCCCGGCGGGCACCAGCGGCAGGTCCGAACGGGTCAGATGCCGGACATATTCTTCGGAGGTAGCGTTCGCCACCTCCGCACGGTCAAAAGGGATGTCGACATCGATCTCCTTCCCCGAATCGCTCTTCTCCGGTTTGGGCGACGCCCAGGGCCCTTTTACCACCACGGTCTTGACCGCATCCTCGAGTTCTTCGGGCGTAAACGGTTTGGGGATATAGCCCGCCGCCCCGAGGCGCGTCGCCTCGACTGCCGAAGCGATGGACGCATAACCCGTGATGATCAGGACTGGGATGTTCGGCCAGCGATCCTTCGTGGTCTTCAGAAGCTCCATGCCCCCCGCCTGCGGCATCATCAGGTCCGCGATGATCAGATCGAGCCTCTCTTCCTTTTCGATCATCTCCAGGGCGCTGGAGACACAAAGCGCCTGCTCGATGTGATATCCCTTCCGCTTCAGGATCTTTTCCACGCTCTGACAAACCTGCGGCTCGTCATCCACCACCAGGACCCTAATGCTCTTGAGTTCGCTGTCCATGACCCCCCTCCGCTGTTCCCTGCCCTTCGGCTTTAGTTTGATTCCAGCCTCAGGACGAGCAAAGTTCGTGCCAAACTGGACGCTCTCGACCTTCTGCGCAGATAACCTCTTGATTTATTGAGTCTTGTGGGAACGGAGGCTTTGCGCCGGAGGCACTTCAGCAAGGGAAGTGTATGTCGCCGATATGCATGCAGGTGGAACGAAAGGCGGTTTTCAAGCCCCAACGAGTACGGGGCCGTGTATAAATCTTAGACGCGGTAAGATGCCGGCCATATGCATCCCAGAGAATTCGAGGTCCTGGTGGTCTTTGCGGTTTGTTTTTGTCAATCCGGCTCGGTGGAGCGGACGCCGTGTTTGCGCATGAGGGCCTGGAAGTTGGGCCTTTGAATGCCGACATCGAGGGCGGCCCGGCTTACATTCCAGGCATTTCGCTGCAGAGCTTCCAGGACAAACTCCCTTTCCAGGTCCGCGACCGATTGCTCGCGCAGCTTCTTCTTCAGGCTTACAAACTCCTGATTCGTCCTGGGGATGGGAAAATCGACCGGCAGGCCCTGACGGGTGATTCGCTGGGGGAGATGGCGAGGTTCGATGACACTCCCGTCGCACGAGATAGCCGCGCGCTCGACGACGCTCTCCAGCTGCCGCACATTGCCCGGCCAGTCGAACTGCTCCAGCAGCCGCAGGGCATCATCCGAAAAACCAGAAACGCTCTTGCCGCTGCGCTCGCGCACGCGTGTGAGCAGGTGGCCGCAGAGGAGCGCGATGTCCTCCCGGCGCTCCCGCAGCGGCGGCAGATAAATGGGAAAGACGTAGAGTCGATAATAGAGATCCTCGCGGAAGGTGCCTTCGCGCACCATTTTCTCGAGGTCCCGGTTTGTGGCAAATACCAGCCGGACGTCCACGCGCCGGGTCTCCGTGCCGCCCACGGGGAGGAGCTCGCGCTCCTGGATGAAACGCAGAAGCTTGCCTTGAACCTCCACGTCGACGTTGCAGATCTCGTCCAGGAACACGGTCCCGCGGTGAGCCGCTTCAAAGATCCCGCGCTTGTCGGAAACCGCTCCGGTGAAGGACCCTTTCAGGTGGCCGAACAACTCGCTTTCCAGAAGGTTGACTGAGAGTGTCCCGCAATCCACGCCGAAAAACCGCTCGTGCTTTCTCGGACTCAGCGAGTGGATCGCCCTGGCGACCATTTCCTTCCCTGTGCCGGTCTCGCCGACAATCAGAACCGTGCTGGATGTCGGGGCCACTTTCCGGATCAGCCGGTACACCTCCTGCATCTTCGGGCTGCCGCCGACCATCCCGGCAAATGCGCGCGGCGCCTCTCCCGACGCCGCGGCGTGGCTTCTCAGGAGCAGCTGCCGCTTTTCCCACGCCTTCTTTGCGACGGCCGCCATCTCGTCCGGGGTAAACGGCTTGGGAAGATAGTCGAACGCCCCGAGCTTCATGGTTTCGACAACCGAGGCGATCGTGGCGTATCCGGTAATCACCACGGGCACGACATCCGGAAAACGGGCACGCAGGGTTTCCAGCAGGTCCATGCCGCCCATCTCCGCCATTTTGAGGTCGGTAAATACTATGTCGAAGGGCTCCTGTTCAAGCAACGCCAGGGCGTGGTTTCCGGAGAGAACGCTTTTGACCTGGTAGCCTTCTCGGCAGAGGATTTTCTCGCAGCTTTTGCATACCGACAGCTCGTCGTCGACCACAAGGATCCGCGGACTATTGGCCGTTTCCATTCGTGCCCGCACCCTCGACGGGAAGAGAGATGACAAATGTTGTCCCCGGGCCCATTTCGCTTTCGACCTCCAGGGCCCCCTTGTGCCTTTCAACGATCCCGTAAGCGATGGCCAGGCCGAGGCCGGTGCCGGTCTTCTTGGTCGTGAAAAACGGCTCAAAGAGCTTGTCCCTGATTTCATCAGGTATCCCGCTCCCGGTGTCGGAAATTCGAACCACCACCTTCCCGGATGCTTCATCGAATTGTGACGAGATGTGAAGCTCGCCGCCGTGAGGCATGGCATCCGCCGCGTTGAGGACGATGTTGAGGACCACCTGCCTCATCTGGTCCGCATCGGCCATGAGGAAAGGCAGCTTGGGCTCAAGTTCCGTACTGATGGCAATGTTTCGAAAGCTCGCCTGGTTTTTCACGAGCGCGAGAACATCCTCGATGACGCGATTCAGATGCAGTTCCTGCTTCTGCGGAGTCGACTGCCGGGCAAAATCGAGCAAGCCTTTGACGATTCTGCGACAGCGCAAGGTTTCGTTGACGATGGTCTGCAGGTCTTCCTTTCTCGGATCGTCGGGCGGCAGATCCTGAAGCATCAGGCTGCTGTTCGTGAGAACGCCGGTGAGGGGATTGTTGATCTCGTGAGCGACGCCGGCAGCCAGTTTCCCGATGGCGGCCATTTTCTCCGCCTGGAGAAGGTGGTTCTGCATGGCCTTGAGTTCCGCGGTCCGCTGCTCCACCTTCCGCTCCAGCTTTTCGCCCCAATCCTGTATTTCCTGCTGCGCGCGCGCCAGCTCGGCGGCCATCGTGTTGAAGCTTGACGCGAGGTAGCCGACTTCGTCATCGGTGGTCACCTGGATCTTCTGGGCATACTCGCCCTGGGCGATCCGCTGCGCGGCCTCCGCCATGGCATGGATCGGTCGCGATATCCTCCTTGCCACGGTGATCGCAACTCCGCTGACCAGCACCACTCCGAGGATGGCGATTCCGAGGAACACGAACAGGCTTCGCCAGAGGCTGTCGGTGTGCGGGCTCTCCAGGCTTCCCACGTAGAGCATGCCGATGGTGTTGCCGCCGAGATTACGAATGGGCGAGTAGGCTGCGAGGTACCAGTCGTTCACCACGAAGGCGCGGCCCCTCCAGGTCTGGCTGCGTCCCAGAACCTCGTCGGCCACTTCGGCGGAAACCTGGGTTGTGATCGCGCGGCTGCCGTCCTCGTTCTTGACGTTGGTGGAGATGCGCACATCCCCCTGAAAAATGGTTGCCGACCCCACCTCGCGACCCTTGTACATCTGATCTCTGAAGACCGTGGCGCGGATCTTGTCCACGATCTCGTAGTTCCGGTTCAACAGCACCCCGCCATAGAGTACCCCCAGGCGCCGGCCGCCGGGGGAGGAGACAGGCGCGGCGCCGAACAACGCCATGCCGGAGGAAATCTCCCGGGCCCCGGAAAGCCGGGCTCTGGGCGTCGGGGTGATCGCCATGAAGGCCTGGGGAACCAGGCCGGGAGATTCGCTGGCGAGCTCATCGCAGGTAAGGATTTCCGTGCCGGACAGGGGCTGCATGTTCTCGAGCACTCGCCGGACGATCTCGACCCGGGCGGGCTCGCCTTCGGAGACCAGCGGATTTCCTGTCCTGAAAAAGACCCGGCCCTCGCCGTCGGTGAGAGACAAGATGTCCAGATGTTCCGCGCTTCGGATCCGCTCCATTTCCTCGCCCAGGCCGGCGGTGTCCCTGCGCGCAAGCGCGCCATAGATGACCATGCGTGTGGCGTGGATTCGGAGCGCGTCTTTCAGCCGGTCCTCGGAATGCTGATAAAAAACCTTGGCTGATTCGAGATCGGAGTTGACCTGGTTTTGCGCCTGGTCGAACACACGCTGGCGCAGCATGCTTACTCCCACCAGCGTCGTAATGAGGGCCGGGATCAGGATGGCGGCGGAGAAATCTCTGATCAGCCGGTTTTGAATGCTGGACCTGGTGGCCGAAGTTTTCGACGGCGCTCTCTTTCGCGAAAACCTGGATGGGATATCCGCTTTCATAAAGTCCGAAGACAGTCGGAGCACGATTCATCGTTGCCGGCAGTCGGGAACGGCGTAAGGCAGGGACATTCTATCTCAAAACCCGCCACCAGGACACAAAGACACCGAGGCACCGTCGGCCGCAGGTATCTCGCCTCTTTGTGTCTTGGTGTCTTGGTGATGGGCAGCAAAAAAACCGTTTGCGATCAGTTCGATCCGCCGGATGGTGCGGCCGGCTTTTGGTAGATCTCCACGTCGATGGTTATGGCAACATCGTCGCCCACCATCACGCCTCCGCTGTCGAGAACTCCGTTGAAGTTCATTCCGAATTCCTTGCGGTTGACGTGGGTGGTCGCCGAGGTGCCCCTGTGCAACGTTCCCGACTTATCCTTGACCGGTGCGCTCAGCATCTCGACGAGGAGCACGACCTCCTTCGTCACTCCATGCATCGTAAGGTCGCCGGTCACCCTGAGCCTTCCGCCCGGGCCGCGGCCTACCGAAGTGGATTTGAAGGTGATCGTGGGGAATTTTGCCACGTCGAAGAAGTCGGCGCTCTTCAGATGCGCATCGCGCTTTGGCTCGTGCGTGTCGATGGTGGTGGCGTCGATCGTTGCTTCCACTTTCGACTGGGTGAAGTCCTTCTCGTCCAGGTCGACGGTTCCGGTCACCTTGGTGAATCCGCCCTTCACGTTGGATATCATCATGTGACGAACGGAGAACTGCGCGCTGGAGTGCGGCGTGTCGATCGTCCACACCTCCGAATGCGCCCATACGGGGAACAGCAGCAGCACCGCGCCCAGCGCGGCAAAATTCCGACCTCTCATCTCTTACCTCCTCCGGGTTTGTGCTTCCGAGTTTTGGTTTCTTCCACTTTGACCCTGGCGGCTTCGAGCAGCGCGATCAGGCCACGGATCCGCGTGCTGCCCAGGTGTGACAGCTGGCGCCGGTGAAGTTCCTCGATGGGCTCGTCAAGCCGCGCAACCGTCGCGACACCGTGGGACGTGATCCGGACCGAAACCGCCCTGCGATCCTTCCGGTCCCGCGACCTCGTCACGAGCTTTCTCGACTCCAGCCGATCCAGCAGGCGCGTCATGTCCGGCTCGCACGTCACCATACGCTCCGAAACCTGCCGGCACAGGAGCCCCCCGGACCCTGCGCCCCGCAGAATTCGCAGGACGTTGTACTGCGTCTGGGTCAGGCCGCTCGGTTTGAGCGTTTCCTCCAGCCCGCGCATGAGCGCGTCGGCGGTGCGCTGGAGGTTCAGGAACGCCTCCTGAGCCGGACTGGAAAAGGGCTTCACCTGCCTTATTTCGTCCTTCAGTCTCGCACACACGCACAAAAGATAGTTGTTGTAACGACTATTGTCAAGACAGACAATAGTGGGCAGTTGTGAATCCTGATCAACAGGGGTTCTAATCGTTCGCGTCATATTATCGTTTGACTGCCCACTGCCCACTGCGATTAGGCATTGAAAACCGGCGCCAAACACTTTATTTTCGCAGCGAGGGAGGAAATATGATGACGCCAAATCGACGAGAGTTTCTCTGCCTTTCCGCGGCTGCGGCCGCTCACACACTCCTGGTGCAGGATCCTGCTTCCGCCCAGAACAAAGGGCTTCGACTGGGTGTCTTTGTCGACATGGCGAAGAATCCCGAGGCGGCTATCGCAAGGGTCCGCGAGCTGGGATTCCCGACCTGCCAGATGTCGACGGAAGACTTCGACCCCGGCCTCGCGAAGAGGCTTCGAGAGGCCTCCGGCAAGCAGGGCGTCGAAGTGACGGCTCTCAGTTCACTCGGCCCCGGAAAGCACGTATGGGACTTTTACGAGGGTCCGCTCACGATCGGTCTGGTGCCTCCACAAACGCGGCGCGCGAGGATCGATCACATGAAGAAGGCTTCGGATTTCGCGAAGTCGTGCGGCATACCCGCGCTGCATTCCCACGCGGGCTTTATTCCGGAGAATCCGAACGATCCGGTTTACAGGGATACCGTCGCGGCGCTCAGGGAAGTGGTCCAGCGGTGTAAGGACAACGGACAGATGTTCCTCTACGAAACGGGCCAGGAGTCGCCCATCACGCTGCTGCGCGCAATCCACGATGTCGGGCTCGACAACCAGTTCGTGAATCTCGACACGGCGAACCTGATCCTCTATGGGAAGGGCAATCCGCACGACGCGCTGGATGTGATCGGCAACCTGGTGCGGGGGTTGCACGCCAAAGACGGGCTCTTCCCGACCGATCCGAAAAACCTCGGCAAGGAGGTGCCCATCGGCCAGGGGAAGGTGGATTTCCCGCGTTTGATTCAACGCTTGAAAAAGCTCGGCTACAAGGGCGCGATTACCATCGAGCGCGAGATCTCCGGCCCGAAGCAGGAAGAAGATATCCGTAAGTCCAGGCTCTTCCTGGAGAAGTTGATCGCTTAAAAAACAGCCACGGATCACACGAATTACACAGAAACCTTTTCGTGTAATCCGGGTAATCTGTGGCTGCTTTTAGACGGGGCGATCCACGATTTCTTCGCGCCGGCGATCCCAGTAGAGCTTCTTCCCTTCACGATAGGCGCGCGTGGCCATGCAGGCTCCGACGGAATGCCAGAAGCCTCGGTGAATGTTGCCGTTGGTGTCGGGATTCCTTGCCCTCATGCAGTCGATCCAGTTGTCTAGGTGCGGCTTGCTGTCGTCGCTCAGCGAAACAGGCGGCAGCTTGCCTTCGTCCCCCTCGACGGCGATCAGCTGCGCGCTGCCCTTCTTCACCGCTTCCTCTAAACCGCCATAAAGGTCGAACCGGACCGTGCCGTGTTCCGGAACGAGGAACCAGCGCGGGCTTCCCTCGCCCCCCTGGGCGTACAGTACCGCTTCCTTGCCCCGGATGCAGGTGTAGTCGCCAAACCGGCTGCCGAAACTCGTCGAAAAGGAGTGAAGGAGCCTGGCATCTTCAAACGTCGCGAGCGCCTGGAAGGTGTCGGGATTCTGGCGGATGTCGGGCCAGCCGAAAATGCCGCCGTTCGCAACCATCGTGTCCGGGATCGCGGTGCCGGTATAAAAATGAACCAGATCCAGGCCGTGGCTCATCCACTGGCTAGTGATACCCCCGGAGAAGTCGCGGAAAATGCGGAATTCAAAATAGGCCCAGGGATCGAACGGGCGGTAGGGTTTGCCCAACAGCCAGCGGTTCCAGTCCGTATCCTGCTCCCTGATGGCGGCAACGTCGGGGTCTTTCGGGTCGTGCCAGCGGTGGTTGTTGTCGTTCCAGACCTGCTCGATCTTGGTGACCTGGCCGAGCTTTCCGGAGCGCACGATCTCCCGAACCCGGATCTGATAGGGATCGCTCAGCCACTGCACACCGTTCTGCACTACCTGCTTCGAGTCGAGCACCGCGGCGCGGGCGAGCTTGGCCTCTTCGACGTCGAGAGCCATCGGTTTTTCCACGTAACAATCCTTCCCGGCCTTGACCACCTCGGCCAGCAGCCGGCCATGCTGATGATCGCCGGTGGCGATCATGACGGCATCCAGGTCGGGCATGCGCAGCATCTCTTCGGAGTACTTGAACTGCTTGACGTCGGGGCCAAACTTCTTTCTGCAGTCCTGCGCCGCCTTCTCGCGATTCACGGTCCAGAGATCGCAAACCGCGACCACGCCGAGGTTCTTGTCCTTGATAGACATGGCCACCATGCGGCGGTGACCGGCGCTCCGCGCGCCGCACCCGAGAAACCCGATGTTGATCCGGTCGTTCGCGCCCCGGATCCGGGGATAGGAGGACGCGTTCACGGCGGACGCCGCCACGGCCGCGCCTGCGGCGGCCCTTCCGATGAAATCCCTTCGACCGATCTTGTTTTTCATAGGTATCCTCCTGGAACCGGTAGTTGGACGGTCTCTCCCTTATAAGGTCCCATTAGTCCGCGGTTCAAGCACAAAACTGCTTGAGGCGTGACTGGCAGAGCCATACACGGCGACATAAGTGCGCGACAAAAACAAGCGTGAACCGCTAAGACTCAAAGACCGCAAAGACGAAGGTCGCGAAGAGCGGCTGGATTTCGGCCGTTGCGGGATACGCCCTGCTGCCCGGCCTCAGATCCTTCGAGGTCTTCGCGGTCTCTGTGGTTCAAAAACAGATCACGATTCATGTCGTCATGTATATAATCGTCATATGCTCCGACCGGGCCTGCTGCTGGCGATCGTGTCTCTCCTCACCGGAATCGCCGATTTACCCGCCTTCGGCCGACAATCGAAGCCCGGGTCGGCCGAGGCGGTGCACGAGCATCTGAAGCTGGGTGCAGACCACCTCCAGGGCGGCCGGATCGAGCCGGCAATCGCCGAACTCAAAAAAGCCATCGCGCTCGATCCCCGGTCCGCCGCCGGGCACCAGCTCCTGGGACAGGCTTATCTGGCAACAAAATCCGTCAGCATGGTCGCCGAAGCCAAGGCCGAGCTGCAGCAGGCCCTGGACCTCGACCCCAGCCTGATCTGGGCCCGCTTTTATCTCGCCAAGGTGTACATCGATCAGGGACGCAGCGACAAGGCCAAGGAGGAGCTCGAGCGGGGACTCGAGACGCGGCCGAACGTTTCGCATTTTCTTGCGCTCCTGGGCGAAGTGAACCGCAAGCTCGGTAAGCCGGAGCTGGCAATCGAGCTGAACCGGCAGGCGCTGAAAGTCGATCCTTCGATGACACCGTCCTACTATTATATCGGCCTCGCTTACATGGACCTCAAAAGGGAAGACGACGCCATTGTGGAGCTGGAACGCTCGTTGAAGTCGCCCCACGTGGCGCCGGAAATGTATTTGACGCTCGGTTCTCTCTACGCCCGAAAAAAACGCTACGAGGAAGGCGAAGAACTCTGCAAAAAGGCGATCGCTCTCGACCCGGCCCGTCCGGAGGGCCATCTGAACCTCGCGCAGCTGTACAACATCAAAGGGGCGAGCGATCTCGCGCTCCAGGAACTGAACCTGGCCCTGCCGGAGGGAACGAATTTCACCAGTTCGCCCTACTATCAGCAGCTCCAGGCGGACGTGTTTTTCGAGAGAGGCCGGGCCTATCAGGCGAAGGTCATGACCCCGCAGGCTGTCCGGGCTTACGAAACTGCGCTCGCTTTCAATCCCAGCGAGGGGAGAACGCATCGACAGCTCGCCGAGCTCTATCTCCACAGCGGGGACTACGCACGCGCCTTCCAGCATGTGACGGCCGCCGAAAAACTCGGCTTCAAGATCGAACCGTCGCTGCGCGAAGAAGTCGTTCAGCGCCTTGCCGACACCAAGCCCAAACTCCCCTGAAAACAGATGCCACAGATTACACGGATTACACGAAAAATTTTCCGTGTAATTCGTGTAATCTGTGGCTTCTAGCGGGTGGCGTTGGATTCGTCGAGTAGAAGTGTCCGGTTGGAGGACAAGCCCTCGAGAGTCTGTTTCTTTCCGCTGGGCCAGTCGATCTCCAGCCTGGTGATTTTTGTCTCGGGGCCCAGGCCGAAGTAGAGCCGGACATCGCTCGTGCTCAAATAGCTGCCGGTGGGATTGAGCTCGCGCAGCTGTGTCCGTCCGCCGGAGGTCACACGCACCCTGGCGCCGATTCCCGAGCGGTTGCTCTCTCTGCCCCGGGCGCGCAGGGCGATCCAGTGGTTCCTGTTGCCGCCTTCATTCCGGAAGAGCAGCGCCGGCCCCCCGCAATCCGCGATCGCGATATCCAGGTCTCCGTCGTTGTCGAAATCGCCGATGGCGGCGCCGCGCCCTACGTGCTTCACCTGGAAAGCCGGGCCGCTCTGCGCCGAGACGTCCTGGAAACGCCCGTTCCCGAGATTGTCATAGAGCAGGTCTTTCTGTTTGTAGGATAACTGCGGATCGTAGAGCTCGACGTTATCGGTTACGTGGCCATTTGTCGCATAAAGATCCAGGTCGCCGTCGTTGTCGAAATCCACCATCTTCGCCCCGAACGCGAGCGTGAGGAATCCGGATTCCAGCCCGGCCTTCAGCGTGACGTCCTCGAACTTCATCCCGCCCAGGGCGCGGAACAGGGTGTTGTACTGCCGCGAGAACGCGGTCATGAAGATGTCGGGCAGGCCGTCCCCGTCGAAATCGCCGATGTCCACGCCCATGCCGGCCATCGGTACGCCGTTCATGTCGAATCCCACGGCGGCGCCGTACGTGACGTCCGTGAAGGTTCCGTCCCCCTTGTTGCGATAAAGAAAATTGCGCACGCCGTCGTTGGTGACGAAGACGTCGGGCCAGCCGTCCAGGTCGATGTCGCCGACGGCGACGCCCAGGCCTTTGCCGGCCGGATTTGCAATCCCGGCCTTGCGCGACACGTCGGTAAACGTCCCGTCTTTGTTGTTGTGGAAGAGCAGATCGGGAACCCCGTCGAACTGCTGCGGGTCGCAGTACATCCGGTATCCATCGCGCTTGTACCCGCAGTAGGGCGCGTTTTTTACATCGTAGTCCAGGTAGCGGACGACGTACAGGTCAAGCCAGCCGTCACGGTCGAAGTCGAGCCAGGCGGCGCTGCTGCTCCAGCCTGCGCCTGCCACGCCGGCTTTCGCCGTGACGTCGCTGAAGGTGCCGTCGCCTTGATTGCGGAAAAGCTGGTTGGCGCCGTACCCGGTGACATAAACATCCGCGAAACCGTCGTTATCGAAGTCTCCGACGGTTATGCCGGTCGAGAATCGTCCGCTGCCGCCAATTCCGGCCTTTGCACTGACCTCGGCGAACTTTCCGTTGCCGAGGTTCCGATACAGAGCGTTTCCCGGCGACGGTTTGTCGTGCAGCATGTCTGCGCCGTTTGCGAATAAGAGGTCAATCGAGCCGTCGTTGTCGTAATCGATCCAGGCCAGGCCGGAACCGAAGGTTTCCGGCATCAGTTTCTCGGGGGAGGCGCCGTTCGTGTGACGGAACGTCAAGCCGGCTTCGGCAGCCACATTGACGAATTGGACGCGCGATTCCGCGCCGGATTCGAGATCGATCAGCAGCGAAAGGACTGCTGCAGCGATCGCTAGCGAAGGCCAACGCATGGACCTATCCTAACAAAAAGAAGTGGGCAGTGTGCAGCGGGTTCCGTAGGGGCGACCGT
>Ga0316628_100002320_pt1 | contig 14025 bp, 13 predicted proteins | sample OWC_Aug_M2_C1_D5_FD_207648 | JGI IMG/M metagenome (GOLD analysis project Ga0316628, IMG submission 207648) | Wetland soil microbial communities from Old Woman Creek delta, Ohio, United States - OWC_Aug_M2_C1_D5_C | ecosystem: Environmental > Terrestrial > Soil > Wetlands | place: USA: Ohio... | reverse complement strand
GTCCACTGCATGCCGTCCCGGGAAACGGCCACGCTCAAATGTCCCCGTCCGCTCGACTCGGGATTGAAAACCAGGACGTGCCTTCCGTCCTTGAGAGTCGCCGCATCGATTCCTGAATTCGGGTTGAGAAGTTCCGTCGGTTCGGGAAGCGACCAGGTCCGGCCGTTGTCGCCGGACCTTGAAGAATAAATGAGCCCCTTTGTGCTTCTGATCAGGGCAAGGACCGCCGCAGGTCCCACTCGCAGGAGGGCGGGCTGAATGAGCCCCACGCCGCGGCCGTCGTTGATCGGCGGAGTCTTCTCCCACGTCATACCCCGGTCAGACGTTTTTTCAAAATGAACCCTCCAGCCGGCGTCTTCGGTGCTGCTTCCGCAAAGAAGCGTTCCGTCATCGAGGACAAGGGGACGGTTTTTGACCGGCCCGAGAATCCCGTCGGGAAGACGCCGGGGAGCCGACCAGGTCGCGCCGCCGTCTCCGGACGTCATCATCATCCCCCACCACAGCGAAGGGCTGGGCCCCACTTTATAGAAAAGCAGGAGGGGGCCGCCCGAGACCTGGTGAAGCACTGGATTCCAGCAGGGGAAACGTGCTCCATCAGCCTGTTTCCCGCTTGCGATTTCCGCGGGCGCCGTCCAGGACGTCCCATCATTCCGCGACATCCAGATTCCGACGTCGTCTTGTCCTTCCGATGTCCCCCCGAACCAGGCCGCGATCAAACCGTTCCGCGTCTCGGCGATCGTCGAGGCGTGACATTGAGCGAACGGGGCTTTCTCAAAAATGAATTCCGACTTGAGAACGGCGGACGTCTGCTTCTGACGTTCCGTGGAAGATATCCCCAGGACCGAACCGGCCATGACTAAAACCGCCCAAGCCGCCCGGGTCATGATACCGGGAAGACTATTCTCGGACCTGAGGGATGTCAAGAACGGGCGGGAATGACTCCGGTCCCTCTTTGCTCTTTGCCTGCAGAAGAATATTGGCACAAATACGGCTCTAACACAGGTGGCGGCTCCTGAGTCCGTCATCCTTTCCGCAAATAGAGGACGGGATCCCGGACAGCGAGCGGCCGAAAGAGAAGGAGGACGGGATGAATAAATTTTTAACCGCGACGACAGGCTTGATTTGCCTGGCCTTGATCGTGCCCGGGGCGGCCTTCGCCCAGCGGACGTTGACCGGAGACCGGATTCTTGATTCCCTGCTCACAAGAATCACCCTTCAGGAGAGAAGCGACCCTGACGGATTCATCCTGCATCTCAGCCGGAGTTACGGCGTCCCCGAAGCGGACATCCTCCAGGCTAGGCTTCGCTACGGACTCAACGCCGGGGATACGTATATGTCCACGTTCCTGTCCAGGGTCTTCAACACGTCCGTCGGCGGCGTCGCCGAAGAGTACACGAACAACCAGGGCCGGGGGTGGGGCGTGATGGCCCTGAACAGGGGCATCAAGCCCGGCTCGCCGGAATTCCATCAGATGAAGACCAACGCCCAAGACTCCTTGGACAACATGAAATCCATAGCCAAAGCAAAGAATAACCGGAAAATTCTGGAATTAAAAAAAGAGCGGGAGAACGATCTAAAGCTCAAGGAGCAAGCCCAAGATCGGGGCCGGGGGAAAGGCAAAATTAAATAGACGGCAGGCGGGCTAAGGATAAAAAGACAGACAGAATGATTTCGATAAAGGAGAAAGGCCTATGAAGAGAATTCTGACGGTGCTCGTCGTTGTGGTTTTTGCGTTGTCGGCCGTCCACTGCGCGTCTTGGAGCAAGGGCGTAAAAGGCGGGGTGATCGGCGGCGCCGGCGGCGCCGTCCTCGGCGGGGTGATCGGCCATGCCGCCGGAAACACGGTGCTTGGGGCCATTATCGGGGCGGCCGTCGGCGGCGCGGCTGGGGCGATCATCGGGAGCTATATGGACAAACAGGCCGCGGAAATCCAGCGTGATATTCAAGGGGCCGAGGTCCAGCGCATCGGGGAAGGCATCAAAATCACCTTCGACAGCGGGATTCTTTACGACATCGATAAATCCGACCTCCGGCCGCTCAGTAAAACAAACCTGGCCAGTCTGGCCAAAATTCTGAACAAATATCCCGATACCAATATTTTGATCGAAGGCCATACGGACGACACGGGATCGGAGGAGCATAACATGGCCCTTTCGAAGGACCGCGCCCAGTCCGTGGTGATGTACCTGGCGACGAACGAAGTCAGCTCGGCAAGGTTTGCGACCGCCGGCTACGGCGAAACGCAGCCGATCGTGGCCAACGATACGCCCGAGGGCCGGCAGAAGAACCGCCGGGTGGATATCGCCATCATGGCCAACGACAAGCTGAAAAAGGCCGCTCAGGAAAAAATCAAAAGCGGCCTCATTTCGTGAGGGAAAGGAGTCCCCAATGGATCTTTTATGGTTGATTGTGATCGGGTTCGTGGTCGGGGTCATCGCCAAGTTTCTCCTTCCCGGAAGGGACGGGGGCGGGATCATCCTTACGGTCATTCTCGGCATCGCCGGGTCCTTAATCGCGACTTATATCGGACGGTATTTCGGCTGGTACCGAGAAGGCCAGCCGGCCGGATTCATCGGCGCGATTCTCGGGGCCATCCTGATCCTCATCGTTTTCCGATTGATTCGGAGGAGATAACCATAGCCCGGATGAGAGGACCGGAGGCGAAGAATATCCTCGGGAAAAGGAAATGTGCTGTTTTTAAGGACAAATCCCTGGAAGAGAACTCATGGCCGACGGTCCGAGGCGAACCTTTTTCGCTCGATCTTCAAATATTCAGATGAATTTTTCGGAAAATACGATCTTCGATCCCGTGGAGGCCGGAAAAGACTATGGCATGAATACTGCATCTATGTGAGTCAGCTCGTCCCCCATTCCTTGGGTTCTTCAACAACGGCCCGGGGTTTCGGAGCGCGAGAGGATATTAAAAAGGAGGTCGGCATGCTCGCAACAATTTTGATCGTACTCGTCATTCTCTGGGCCCTAGGACTTTTCGCTTTCCATGCCGGGAGCCTGATCCACATCCTCCTGGTCATCGCCTTGATCGTTTTGATCGTCCGGCTGGTGCAAGGCAAGAAAATTCTTTAATGGGGCCGGAAAATCGCTTCGATGATTCGAACCAAGGGTTGGGTTTTCAGACAAACCGGACGATGTCTTGTCGTCCTCGGATTGATGACCCCCTGTCTCTTTTCCGCTCAGGTTTTCAATTACCGTAAAATCAAGCCCAACAGGGGCTATTTGATCCAAACGGTTCCCTTCGAAAAATGGCTCGAAAGAAATTTTTGCGGCCCGGCTTGCCTGGCGATGGTCCTCAACTACTGGGATAAAACGCGATCGTTCGACCAGAACAAAATCACCGAGGCGATCTATGATTCCGCAAACGAAGCGACGTACAACTCCGAAATGGTTTTGTTTCCGCGAACCCAAGGATTTGAAAGCTACTCGTTCCAGGGAGATCTGCGGGTCTTGAAGGACGTGATCGGGAAAGGCATCCCGGTGATCGTTCTTTCGAAAGCCATAAAACAAATCGATAAAGGGCACTACCGGGTGGTCATCGGGTTTGACGAGGACGAGGACCAGATCATCTTTCATGATCCCTATTTCGGAGACCTCAAGGCGATGACCTCAAAGGATTTCATGACGGTCTGGGAGTTGGGAAAAGGACGGAACCGGTCCCGGTGGATGATGGCCGTCGTTCCCGGTCAAAGTTCTTTCCCCTTTCCCGCCCTGCAAAATGATCCTTTGACTTCCATCAATCTGGCGACCGCTTATTACCGAAGGTCGGATTTCGCGAAATCACGGGAGCAGTGGGAAAAAGCCGCGGTATGCCTCAGTCAAGATCCCACTCCCCTGTACAGCCTGGCTATGGTCAGCCTCAGAGAAGGCAAATCCGGGGAGGCCGAGGCTTACGCCCTCAAAGCCCTCGGTTTGGACTCAAAAAGCGGTTATGCCCACGATGTCTTAGGCCTCGCTTATGCCAGTCAAGGAAAGTTCGCTCCGGCTCTCGAGTCCCTCGGTCAGGCTCGCCGGTTCGCTCCCGGCGAGGAATTTATCCGACAGCATTACCTGCAAGTCAGGGCTTTGCACATCGCAAACGCCCGGCTTGAAGACATTCAAAAAAAGGAGAAGTCGCATGAGAAAATGGATTAAGATCGGGAGTGTCCTCTTGATGATGGGCATGTTCGCATCCTATGCCGCCGCCGTTCAGAAACCGGCGGTCGTACAGGCGGGGGCCTCAAGCCAGCTGGCGCTCAGCGGGCAAGACGTGATCACGGCCTCCGATGCCGGGGGCGGCTTTCTCTCCACGAGAGATATCGTTCTCATCGTGATCATTGTTCTGGCGGTGATCGGCCTGGGCGTCCTCCTCTAATCTTGAAAAAACCGACAAAACGCACCCGGCCTGCTCGGCGGGTCGTCGGCAAGAAAAAGCCGAATAAGCGCATCGCGGCAAAACAGGGGTGGAGCCCGGCCCAGAAGAAGCTTGTGTTCCCGATCGTCGGAGGAATCGCCCTCATCGCGATTCTCGCCCTGATCCTTGCGTTTCGCCGAAAGAAAAAGACGACCGGCGAGAGGACGACGTTCGTTTAGGAGGACGGATTCCATGAAGCTTCTGGGTATTATTCTCATCGTGCTGGGAGTTTTGGGCCTGGCGTATCAGGGGATTCAATACACGAGCCGGGAGAAAATCCTGGAAATCGGGTCCCTCAAGGTTACGGCCAATACGGAAAAAAGAATTCCGCTGCCTCCGATCGTGGGCGGGATTTCCCTCATCGCCGGAATCGTCCTGATTCTCGTCGATCGTAAAAAGAAATAGCCGGAGAGGCCGAACAGGCGCGGAGGATCATCATGCCAAGGATTGTTTTCATCGAACCGCAGGCCCCGAACCTGCATATCTTTTCCCAATATCCTCTTCCGCGCCTGGGCGTCCTCATCCTCGGCACGATGATGAAGCAACGGGGCTGGGATGTCGAGGTTTACGTTGAGGATATTCGCCGGATCGATTTCGAGGCAGTCGCCGGGTCCGACCTGGTCGGGATTTCGACGATCACCTCGACCGCGCCCCGGGCGTACGCCATTGCCGACAAGGTCCGGACCCTGGGCATCCCCGTCCTCATGGGCGGACCGCACGTCACCTTTCTGACCGAGGAAGCCCTGGAACACGCCGATTTCGTCTTCCGGGGAGAAGGCGAACGCCCGCTCACGGCCTTCATCGACGCCTGGGAAGAGGGCCGCGATCTCTCCGGGACCCCGAACCTTTCCTTCAAGGCCGCAGACGGGAGGATCATCCACAACCCGGTCCTGCCAGTCGCCGACGACTTGGATTCCCTTCCCTATCCGGACCTCGCTCTCCTCAAGCCTGATCCCCGGCCCCGCAAATTCCTGACGACCGTTCCCATTCAGACGTCGCGGGGCTGCCCTTTCGATTGTTCCTTCTGCTCCGTGACCGGCATGTTCGGAAAAAAGTACCGATTCCGTTCGACCGAGAACATCATCGAGGAGCTCCGTCGGTACGATGACCCCAGGAACTCGATTTTCTTTTATGACGACAATTTCGCCGCCAACCGGGAGCGGGCCAAGGATCTGCTTCAAGCCATGATTCGAGAGCGGTTCAAATTCCAATGGACGACCCAGGTTCGGGCCGATTTCTCCCGCGACGCCGAGCTCGTCCGGTTGATGAAGAAAGCCCGCTGCCATACGGTGTATATCGGCTTTGAAACGGTCAATCCCCGAAGCCTCGACGGCATGAAGAAGAAGCAGACCGTGGCCGATCTGATCCAGGCCGTCAAGGTGCTCCGCCAACACCGGCTCAAGATCCACGGCATGTTCGTCCTGGGTTTCGACGAGGACGATTGGCGTTCGGTGAAGAAGACGGTCAAGTTCGCCACGAAATCCAAGCTCTCGACGACCCAGTTCCTGATCCTGACGCCCTTGCCCGGATCGGAGTTTTACAAGAAGATGGCCCGGGAAAACCGGCTCCGGTTTCACGACTGGGCCCTCTATGATGCCCATCATGTCGTCTTTCAGCCGGCGCAATTCACGCTTTCCGAACTGCAAAAAGCCCAATTGTTCTGCCATAAAAAATTCTACTCCTTGAAACAAACGTTCCGGAAGATCCTCGAAGGCCAGTGGCTTGGCGTTGCGGTCGCCCATTATGCCCGGAAGCTCAACCGGACCTGGACGAAACGCAATCGGACGTTCCTCAAGGTCGTCGACTTGTTGAAGCCTAAAACCGGGGCCCGTATTACCGTCGATTACAGGGAGGATGCCTCCCTCAGACTCTGATCGAGGAGGAGTCGACGGCCTCTGAAAGGCCGGTCCCGCTCGGCGCCGACCGGACTTGACAAAATTATTTTTCCTTCTCTAAAATATCTCCAAGTTAAAATGAACATCCCGCAAAAGGCGAGAGTCTTAATCATCGATGAAGATCGGACGATTTGCGACTGGATTACGAAAGCCGTAACCCGTCTGGGTCATCAATCTTATTATTCCCACACCCTCGGAGAAGGACTCCGGCAAGTCGAAGCGGATTCGTTCGATATCGTTTTTGTCGATGTGCGATTACCGGACGGAAGCGGCCTGGACATCATGCCGAAGATCAAGGTCTCCCGGTCTTCGCCGGAAATCATCGTGATCACCTCGCTGGGAGATCCCGACGAGGCTGAAATCGCCCTTCGCAACGGCGCCTGGGACTATTTGGAAAAGCCGTCTTCCTTTGAAGCCATTCAGCTTCACCTGAGCCGGGCTCTGGAATACCGGGCGGAAAGAAAATCGTTCAAGCCGCCGGTTGTTTTGAAAAGAACGGACATTATCGGCAATTCCGAAAAGATCATTTCCTGTTTGGACGTTTTATCCCAGGCCGCCGGCAGCGACGTCAATGTTCTCATCTCCGGGGAGACGGGAACCGGAAAAGAGCTTTTCGCCAAAGCCATCCATTCCAACAGCTCCCGGGCTAAAAGAAATTTCGTGGTTGTCGATTGCACGGCGCTTCCCGAGACCCTGGTGGAAAGCGTTCTGTTCGGGCATGCCCGGGGAGCATTCACCGGAGCCGACCGAAGCGAAGAGGGGTTGATCAAACAAGCCGATGGAGGGACGCTTTTTTTGGATGAGATCGGGGAACTGCCGTTTTTAGTTCAAAAACGGTTCCTCCGGGTGATTCAAGAGCACCGCTTTCGTCCCGTCGGCGGACATCAAGAAGTCGACAGCAACTTCCGGCTGATCGCCGCGACCAACCGGGACCTGGAAAACATGGTCCGGCAAGGACGATTCCGGGAAGATTTGTTCTTTCGACTCCGAACTCTTTTTCTCGAATTGCCGCCCCTGAGAGAGCTTCCCGATGATATCAAGGAATTAACCGTCCATTACATGAACAGGCTGTGCGAACGGTTCGGAATCCAGGTGAAGGGAGCCTCTCCCGAATTCTGGAAGATCGTAACGGGTTATCGATGGCCCGGCAATGTCCGGGAACTGATTCAAGCCTTGGAAAAAGCCTTGCTTTCGGCCAAGGATGAGCCGATGTTGTTTCCCAAACACCTTCCGACGTATATCCGCATTCAGGTCGCCCGGAATGCCTTCCCCAAGAAACCGGCCGCGCCGGCCGCCGCGGCGAGCCGTCCCCGAGTTCCCGACGAACTTCCCCAATGGAAAGACATTCGGAAAGCGGCCGTGACCGAGGCCGAGCAACGCTACCTGAAAGACTTGATCTCTTTTGTGGGCGGAGACGTCGGCAAAGCCTGCCGGATTTCGGGATTGTCCCGCTCAAGATTCTACGCCCTTCTCAGGAAATCCCGGCCCGATGATTGGCAGAGGCCGGTCTGAACCCGGACGTTGTTTCTTTTTAGGGAGAGAATGATCTCCTCTTAAGGGGAATGATTCCTTTTTAAAAGGACGGTTCATCGCCAAAACTCGGGAACAGCCTTTTTCTTGATTCTTTTTCCTCTGGAGGGCCAAATTATCCGGTTTCTTGAATTTGGCATGTTTCTTGATACCTATTCAAGGGATGGAACGGGTAAAGCTTTTTATGTCATTCTCATGAAAGAGGTGTCGTATGCTTAAAAAAATCGTAGTGATGCTGGCCGTGATGGCGTTTCTCTTTGCCGCCGTCGTCGAGGTCTCGGCCCAGGACGTGCTGATGAATTCGGCCGAAACGATCAACCAGGGCAACTTCAAGCTGGCTCTTTTCCCGATGGTGCTTTTAGGAAAGAACGGCGGCACGGCCTTATGGGGGATCGCCGGCCGGGTCGGATACGGGCTCACCCCGCGCTTCGATATCGAGGCCAAGGGCGCGATCCTCAAAGACCTCAGATACTTCGGCGCGGATGCGGAGTATTGGCTTGTTCAGGGACAAAATTTTAACGTTTCGGTGGCTCTGGGCGGACACATGACGGACGGGCAGGGCGGCGCGGACAGTTCCGGCATCGACACCTCGCTTTTATTCAGCACCAGTCCGGCCAAGCTTCTGGAACTCTACGCCGGCCTCAAGCTCGCCTTTGATTCGCTCAAAAACTCGGATGAGAACGTCACCCTGGCCCACCTGGTTCCGGGTCTCGAATACCGCCTCAGCCCCGACCTCGATTTTCTGGCCGAGTTCGGCCTCGCCCTCAACGACAGATCCCGAAGCTATATCAGCGCGGGATTAGCGCTGTACCTGCGCTGAAATCTCTTGCCCCGGCCGGGAAGCGTTGTCCGGGTCTTATAAGGAAATAGAAATGCTACATAATGACGTTTCGGGCCGCATAAAGGGAACGCCATGAAACTTCTTTTTTATTCCAGCGGGAATGATCCCAATTTTACATCGCTCGACGATGCGGTCCGACAGGCGATTCCGGTCAGTCAGATCGAACTCTTCAACACCCTGGCCGACCTCGAGGAAAGGCTCCGGAGGCCCGTCGAACCGGATTCGATCGCGGTTCTTTCGATTTCGAATCGGAAAGAGCTTCAAAAGATGCAACTGCTTCGAAAACTGCTTCCGGAGATTTATGTCGTCCTTGTCATCCCCGATCGAAAGAGGAGCACGCTCGCCCTCGCCCATCTCCTTTTGCCCCGATTCTTGAGCCGGAATGACAGTGCTTTCGCCGACCTCGAAATCGTTCTTCATAAAATGTACATCAATTCCCTGCATCCTCCTCAAGGAGAATTATCCTCGGAGGCGTAGTCTGAATAGAGGGAATTTAAAAGAAATAGTAAACCGCCCCCAGCACCCGGAGGTTCCCGATCCACTTGGCGTCGCCGACCTTGCCGTCCGGGCCCGTCTTCCCATAGGCCGCGGCCGTGTATTCGATCTCCGTCGCCAGCCGGATTTTCCCGGTGTTGTAGACCGCCCGCGGGGCGATCCGGTAGACGGCGTCGACGTCGGCGCCCCGGGAATAGAATGGCCCGATGACATCCTTGCCCGCGCCATAATTTTTCGAATAGCCGAGGAACAATCCCGTTTGGAACGTCGTCCCGTTGGTCTGAAACTCGCCCCAGAGCGAGAGATTCTCGGTCGGGGCATACGTGACTTCGCCCCGGGCGGCGTCCGTGACCTCCGCGACCGCGTATCCTCCCATCATCGTCAAATGATGGAGATTTTGGCCGTAGACCGCTTCGGCTTTCACGGTAAAACCTGATTTTTTCATCTTCCAGTAGACCATCCCGGCCCAGTCGTTGAGGACGGCGTCCGTGGCGTATCCGGCCGTTGTCGAAAGGCGGGGCCGGATTCGTTTATAGTCGCCTCCGATCCCGAACACGTTTTCACAGCCGGCCTCGCAGGTCCGCCGGTATTGGAGATTGAGGTTGAATTCGGGAACCGCGGCATTCCGGGCATAGGCCGAAGAGCCTCCGTCCGGGCCGTTCGAGACGAAATCTCGTTGAGCCAGGGCCGTGGCCGATACGCTCCACCAGTCCCCGATCTTCATGGTGAACCGAACCTGAGGGGAACGATTGAACGGTTGGAACGGAGCGCCGGTGTTGAACGAGACGACGTCGGGGAAGCTGTCGGTGATGAACATCGGATGCCAGAACTGGCCGATCATCAGCTCGGATTTGGGCCAGGACAGCTTGACGTAGGCATGGCGGAGCCGGAAGCCGTTGATATCGCCGTCGGCCGTCCCGAAAAATTCGGCTTCGATCAGGCCCGAGGTCTTGGCCCCGAAGGCGTCAGGGCCGGTGATCTTGCCTTGGAGACGCGTCTGGATCGAAAGCATATGGAAGCTCGAGGCGGCGTTGATGTCCTCGCCGGCCGGGTCCAGGGACTCCCCTTTCGGGTAAACGAGATAATGCCCTTCCCGGAGACTGACCGTCTGGCGCGAATCGTAAATCAAGTCCGTTTTGATGAATCCGGAAAACGTGATGCCGAAGACCGGCGGCTTCGTCTCCGTCTGGGCGGAAAGCCCCGCGAGTCCGGCGATCAGCAAAAGGACCAGGCCCGTTCCAATTTTTTTCGTCATGACGTCATCTCTCTTTCGTCCGGCCCAAGGCCGGTCGTTATTCCAAATCCTTGGCCGCTTCGACCAGCGAGCTTTCCTCGTCGAAGCGGATGTCGAAGCCTCGTTTTTTAAAGACCGCGATCATCCGGGGATTATCGGATGTCGTGATCGCGGTGATTTTCCGCACACCCCAGTCCCGGGCGATTTCCAGACAGCGGTCGGTCAGGACGCCGCCCAAGCCTTGGTCCTGCCAGGCGTCGCCGACCAGGACGGCGTATTCGGCCGAGACCTTCATCGGATCGGCGACCAGGCGGCCGACGCCCATCAGCCGCCGCTTGTCCCCGGTCCGCGATTCGGCCACGATTGCCAGTTCCCGGTCATAATCGATATAGCAGTACCGGGCGGCCACCTCGTGCGATTCCCAATGGAAGAAATAGCGAAAGCGGGAGTAAATCGACTCTCGCGAACAGCCGGCGAGAAGCTCCAGCCACAGCGATTCGTCCTCCGGCTTGATCGGCCGGAGGAGGCACGGCGAGCCGTCCTCCAGAACAATCTCCATGGCGTAATGTTCCGGGTACGGTCGAAGGGCCAGGTGGGCGAACGGCTCGGCCGTTTTCCCCAAGGCGTCCCGGTCGACCGCGATCCGGGCATCCAGGGCCAGGATCGAAGCCGGTCCGGCCAGCAGCGGGTTGATATCGAGTTCCTTGACCTCCGGATGATCGGCGACGAGGTACGAAAGGCGGATCATCGTTTCAATCAGCCGGTCGAGGGCCACGGCCGGACGGCCGCGGTATCCGCGAAGCAGCGGCGCGATCTTCAAGGATTCGAGCATCCGCCGGGCCAAACGCTCGTTCAGGGGCGGAAAGCCCAGGGCCCGGTCGCGGAAAAGCTCCGCGGTCGTTCCGCCCATCCCGGCTATCATCACCGTCCCGAACGTCGGGTCCTTTTTCGCGCCCAGGATCAGCTCGACGGCATCCTTGGTCCGGATCATCGGCTGGATGGTCACGCCTTCCAGACGGGCCCCGGGCTTGGCCGCGGCCGCCGCGGTCATCACCCGGCGGAACGCGGCCCGGACCTGGCCGTCGTCGCCCAAATCGAGGACGACTCCCCCGACATCCGTTTTATGCGTTATATCGGGCGAATGGATCTTTAAGACGACGGGATATCCGATTTCCCCGGCTTTCTCCACCGCTTGGTCTTCGGTCCGGGCGGCGACCGGCTTGGTCACTTGGATGCCGTAGGCGTCCAGGACGGCCTTGGAGTCGTCTTCATTCAAAACGTCTCCGCCTCGAAGGAGCAGCGACCGGACCTTGTCCCGCCGCGCTTCCCGGTCAAGGGCGAATTCCACCGGGACGTCCTTGGGCGTTTCATAGAGGATTTCCAGGTTCCGGGCATAGGAGACCAGGGTCATAAACGCCCCGACCGCCCGCTCCGGCGTATCGTACGTCGGGATTCCGGCCTCGTTGAGAATCCTGATGCCCTCGACCATGCTCGCTCCGCCCATCCAGGCGGCCAGGAGCGGTTTGGATGTCCCCGGGGCCAAGGCCCCGATTTCCCTGGCGATCGCCGAAGGATTGGTCATCGCCTGCGGTGTGATGATCACGAGAACGGCGTCCACTCCCGGATCGGCCAGAACGAGGGACACGGATTTTGCCGCGAGCTTGGATTTCGCGTCTCCGAGGATGTCGACGGGATTCCGATGGGACCAAGCCGGAGGAAGGGATTCGTTGAGGCTCGTTAGGGTCGCCTCGCCCAGGATCGCGAGCGTTCCTCCGTCTTGGATGAGCGCGTCCACGGCCATGACTCCCGGACCGCCGGCATTCGTTACGATGCCGAGGCGCGCGCCCTTGGGAATCCGGTGGCGGCCGAGAAGCTCGGCGATGTCGAAGATATCCCCGATGTCGAACACCCGGGCCAGGCCGGCCCGCTGGAAGGCGGCGTCATAGACGGCGTCCTCGGAAGCCAGGGCCCCGGTATGGGAAGCGGCCGCTTCGGCCGATTCGGCGAACCGCCCGGCTTTGTAGGCGATAATCGGCTTGGACCGGGCGAACGCCCGGGCCGCGGTCATGAACCGCCGGGCATCCTTAATCGATTCGATGTAGAGGATGATGCTTTTGGTTTTTTCATCCTCGCCGAAATAATCAATCAGGTCGGCAAAATCGATATCGGCGGAATTTCCCACCGAAACGAAAGCGGAAAATCCGATCTTTTCGGCCAGGGCCCAGTCCAGGACGGATGTGCAGAGGGCTCCCGATTGGGACAGAAAAGCGATCTGCCCGGCCGGCGGCATGTCCGCGGCGAAGCTGGCATTGAGCCGCCGGCCCGGGACGATGATCCCGAGGCAATTGGGGCCCAGGATCCTCATTCCGTCGAAACGGGCCGCTTCGGCCAGGACGCGATCCTCGAGGGCCCGCCCTTCCTCCCCCGTTTCCCGAAAACCGGCGGATACGATGATCAGGGCCAGGATCCCCGCTTCACCGCATTGCCGGACGAGGTCCGGGACTTGGGCCGCCGGCGCGCAGATGATGCCCAGATCGGGTATGCGGGGAAGGCTCTTGACGTCGGGGAAACAGGGAACTCCGGACACCGCTTCGAAGGAGGGATTCACCGGGTAAACAACTCCGGGGTATCCGCCGCCGACAAGATTGGCCAGGATCCGCCCCCCGACGCTTTTCGGATTGGAGGACACGCCGATCAGGGCGATCCGCCGGGGATTGAAAAACCGATCCAGCAGATACGCGTTCATACAGGCAGTTCCCGTTTCAAATCCGCGGGGGCGGCGTTCGTCTCGATGGTGATATGGACCAGCTCGAGGTAGGTCGCCAGCCGCTTTTTGTAGTCCTCGGCCGGGGCGCATTCGGCCGATTCAATCGCGGCCAGGCAGGCGTATTTGGCCTCGGCGACGCGCCATAAATGCAGGTCGACGACGCGCGTCTTCCCGTCGGATTCCAGCCGCGCCTGGATGTCCCGGATGAGCGGGGCGTCGCCTTCGAGGCCACGGTCGATGAGGATGCCCGAGGTTTCTTTCAGCAGGGAATAAGCCCAGGAAAGGATTAAAACGGCTCCGACGACGCCCATCGTCGGATCCAGGAAAGCCCAACCGAAGTATCGGGCGCCGCAAAGAGCGGCGATGGCCAGGACCGAGGTCAGGGCGTCGGCCATGATGTGCAGATAGGCCGATTTGTAATTCAAATCGCGCGCGGCGTGGGTATGGGGAACCGTTTCGTCGTGAGGAGAGTGGCCGTTTCCGGCATTGAGGATGGCCGCGCAAACGACGTTGACGGCCAGACCGAGGACGGCGACCGGCACGGCTTGCCCGAAGCGGATGGGCGCGGGATGAAAAAACCGCTCGACAGAGGTGGCGATCATCGCCAGTCCGACAAGCCCCAGGACTGTCGCACTCGAATACGCCCCGAGGATCTCGACCTTCCAGGTGCCGAAGGTGAAGCGATGGTCGCGGGCATGGATCCGGGCGAACCGGTAGGCCAAGAGCGAAAGGCCAAGGGCGAAGGCATGGGTTCCCATGTGCCAGCCGTCGGCCAGCAGGGCCATCGAATGGGTCAGCCAGCCGAAAACGATTTCGGCGATCATCATGGCGAAGGTGATGACCACGACGATGAGAGTC
>Ga0316628_100002319_pt1 | contig 14031 bp, 14 predicted proteins | sample OWC_Aug_M2_C1_D5_FD_207648 | JGI IMG/M metagenome (GOLD analysis project Ga0316628, IMG submission 207648) | Wetland soil microbial communities from Old Woman Creek delta, Ohio, United States - OWC_Aug_M2_C1_D5_C | ecosystem: Environmental > Terrestrial > Soil > Wetlands | place: USA: Ohio... | reverse complement strand
AGCGAGGACGCCTTCTTCGCGCCCGACACCCTGGGAGGGCTCGCCGACGCCATCCCGGGCTCCGAGTTCGTGGAGCTCCCGGGTGTCGGGCACGCCTCCTACTTCGAGGATCCGGAGACCTTCAACCGCGTGGTCGGCGAGTTCCTGGCCAAGCATTGAGCGCCGAGGTGCTGCTCTTCGTGCTGGCCGCGCTCCTGGTGGCGATCGGCCTGGCGGGGACCGTGCTGCCGGCGCTCCCCGGGGCGCCGCTCGTCTTCGCGGGCCTCCTCCTCGCTGCCTGGGCCGACGGCTTCGCGCACGTCGGCGCGAGGACGCTCGCCGTGCTGGCCGCCCTCGCGGTCGCCTCGCTCGGCGTCGACGTCGCGGCGACGGCCCTCGGCGCGAGGCGTGCGGGCGCGAGCCCGCGGGCCCTCGCCGGCGCCGCGCTGGGGACGCTGGTCGGCCTCTTCTTCGGGATCCCGGGCCTCCTCCTCGGGCCCTTCCTCGGGGCGGCGCTCGGCGAGTGGACAGCGCGCCGCGAGCTCGGCCGCGCCGGACGCGTCGGCCTCGCCACCTGGCTCGGCCTCCTCCTCGGCTCCGCCGCGCGGCTCGCGCTGGCCTTCACGATGGTCGGGATCTTCGTCGCCGTCTGGTGGCTCTGACACGGGACGGCGTCAGCGGCCCTTGAAGGCCGGCTTGCGCTTCTCCTTGAAGGCGCGCGGCCCCTCTCGCGCATCCTCGGTGGCGAAGATGGGGAGCCCGATCTCGAGCTCGCGCTGCAGCGCCGCCGCCTCGGGCAGGCCCTCGGTCTCGCGCAGCGAGCGCAGCACCGCCTGCACCGCGAGCGGGCCGTTCTCCGCGATCGAGGAGGCGATGCGCAGCGCCTCGGGCAGCGCCTCGCCGTCAGGCACCACCCGCCCGACGAGCCCCACCTCGCGCGCCTCCTCCGCCGAGAGGTGCCGGCCGGTGAGCAGGATCTCCGCCGCCACGGTGTAGGGGATCTGACGCCGCAGGCGCACCGTGGAGCCGCCCAGCGGGAAGAGGCCCCAGCGCACCTCGGAGACGCCGAAGCGCGCCGAGGCGCCGGCCACCCGGACGTCCGTCCCCTGCAGGATCTCGGTGCCGCCCGCGATCGCCGGGCCCTCCACCGCGGCCACGATCGGCTTGCGCGGCCGGCGGTGGCGCAGCAGGGCCTTCCACTGCAGGTCCGCGTCCTCCTGGAAGCGCCGGGTCCACTCGTTCTGCTCCTGGCCTCCGGCGAAGGCCTTCAGGTCCGCCCCGGCACAGAAGCACTCCTTCCCCCCGGTCAGGATCGCCACGCGCAGCTCCGGATCCGAGTCGAGCAGGGCCCAGGCGTCCCCCATGCGCACCAACATCTCGGCGCTGAAGGCGTTCCGGGCCTCGGGGCGGTTCAGGGTGACCACCAGGACGTGGCCCTCGCGCTCGACCAGGGCGTGGGGTGCGGACGACATCGGCCCTCCAGTTCGGGGTTGCCCGAGGGATTGAAACATGTTCTAATTTTCTCGTCCACGCCCCCCCCGGGCCGGAGGCCCCCGATGCCCCTCGACGACGTGAACCTCTTCGACCTCGCCCGCGTGCAGGAGCGCGGCTTCCCCCACGACTGGTTCAAGCGGCTGCGCGCCGAGGCGCCGGTCTACCGCCATCCGGCGCCGGACGGCGCCGGCTACTTCTGGGTGATCTCGCGCTACGCCGACGTGGTGCGTCTCTCCAAGGACCCCGGCCTCTACTCCTCGGCCCGCGGGACCAACCTGTGGGAGCACGCGCAGGAGGACCTCCCGGCGGTCCAGTCGATGATGGTCAACATGGATCCGCCTCAGCACGTGAAGTACCGGCGGCTCGTCTCGGCGGGCTTCACGCCGCGCATGGTCTCGAGGCTCGAGCCCCACATCCGCGAGCTCGCGCGCCAGATCGTGGACCGCATCGCGGGCAAGGGCGAGTGCGACTTCGTGCGCGAGGTGGCGGCGGAGCTCCCGCTGCAGGTGATCGCCGAGCTGATGGGCGTGCCGTGCGACGAGCGGCAGCGCATCTTCGACTGGAGCAACCGGCTGATCGGCTTCGACGATCCCGAGTTCCAGAGCTCGCTGAACGACGGCAAGGCCGCCGCGACGGAGCTCTGGATCTACGCCCAGAAGATGGCGACCGAGCGCAAGACCGCCCCGCGCGAGGACCTGGTGAGCTCGATGGTGCACGGCGCGGTGGATGGCGAGCACCTCTCGGAGCTCGAGATCAACAACTTCGTGCTGCTGCTGGCGGTGGCCGGGAACGAGACCACGCGCAACCTGATCTCCGGCGGGATGCTGACCCTGATGGAGAATCCCGGGCAGCGCGATCGGCTGCTGGCCGACCGCGGGCTCCTGCCGCTCGCCGTGGAGGAGATGCTGCGCTGGGTGACCCCGGTGAACCACTTCCGCCGCACCGTGACGCGCGACCACGAGCTGCACGGCCAGCTGCTGCGGCAGGGGGACCGCGTGAGCCTCTGGTACCCCTCGGCGAATCGCGACGAGGAGGTGTTCCCGGACGCCGACCAGTTCGACGTCGGCCGCGAGCCGAACGACCACCTGGCCTTCGGAATGGGCGAGCACTTCTGCCTCGGCGCGAACCTCGCACGGCTCGAGATCCAGATCATGTTCGAGGAGCTGCTGGAGCGGCTGCCCGATCTGCGTCTGGCCGGGACGCCGATCCGCCTGCGCTCGAACTTCATCAACGGCATCAAGCAGATGCCCGTGCGCTACACGCCCGAGCACGGCTAGGGCGCGGGCGCGCAAGAGACCCAGGAGGAGCCTTGAGGACCCCCCTCTGCGATCGCTTCGGGATCGAGCTTCCGATCTTCGCCTTCAGCCACTGTCGCGACGTGGTGGCGGCCGTGAGCCGCGCCGGCGGCTTCGGCGTGCTGGGCGCGCTCGCCTTCTCGCCCGAGCAGCTCGAGATCGAGCTCAAGTGGATCGACGAGCACGTGGAGGGCAAGCCCTACGGCGTGGACGTGGTGATGCCGGCGAAGCTCGCGGTAGAGCAGGGCGCGAACCTCACCAGCGAGGCGCTGGAGCGGATGCTGCCCGAGCGCCACCGCAAGTTCCTGGAGGATCTGCTGGCGAAGTACGACGTGCCGCCGCTGCCCGAGGGCGAGCACGGCGCGGAGGGCCTCCTCCAATGGGCCGGCGCCGGCTCGCGCTCGCAGGTGGACGTGGCGCTGGCGCATCCGATCAAGCTGCTGGTGAACGCCCTTGGCCCGCCGCCGCGCGACGTGGTGGAGCAGGCGCACGCCCACGGCGTGCCGGTGGCCGCGCTGGTCGGCACCGCCGCCCAGGCCGTGAAGCAGGTGGAGGCGGGCGTCGATCTGATCGTGGCGCAGGGGAGCGAGGCCGGCGGGCACACCGGCGAGATCGGCACCATGGTGCTGGTGCCCGAGGCGGTGGACGCGGTGGCCCCCGTGCCCGTGCTGGCCGCCGGCGGGATCGGCGACGGCCGCCAGGTGGCGGCGGCCCTGGCGCTCGGCGCGCAGGGCGTGTGGACGGGCTCGATCTGGCTCACCGTCGAGGAGAGCGACACCAACGCGACGACGCGCGCGAAGTTCCTCGCGGCCTCCTCGAAGGACACGGTGCGCTCGCGCGCGATGACCGGGAAGCCCGCGCGCCTGCTGCGCAGCGGCTGGACCGAGGCCTGGGAGGCCCCGGACTCGCCGGGCCCGCTCCCGATGCCGCTCCAGTTCGCGCTCACCTACGACGCCATCGCCCGGATCAACCGCTATGCCCACGTGGACCGCTCGCGCGCGCGGGACATCCTGGTCTATCCGGTGGGCCAGATCGTGGGCAGCATGAACGAGGTGCGCCCGACCCGCGAGGTGATCGTGGACCTGGTGGGAGGCTTCGTGGATGCGGTGGAGCGGCTGCGGGGGCTCCTGGAGGCCGGCGAGCGCTAGCGACGCATGAAGGCGTTGGCGAGCGCGTCCACGTACTCGTTCCAGCGCGATCCGTCGTGGGCACGAATCCAGCGCAGCCGCGCGCGGGGGTGCGCGCGGGCCAGGGCGTAGAGCTCCTTCACCAGCTCCAGGTTGGCGATCGGTCCGGTCTTGCGGCGCCAGCCGCGCGCCTCCCAGCCCGCGGCCCACTCGTTGATGGTCTTCACGCAGAGCTCGCTGTCGGAGTAGACCGTGACCTCCGCGTCGGGCGGCAGGAGCTTGTAGGCCTCGATCAGCGCTCGGAGCTCCATGCGGTTGTTGGTGGTGGCGGGGTCCGTGCCGCTGCGCTCGGCCCGCACCCGATCGTCCTCCACCCAGACCGTGCCCCAGCCGCCCGGTCCCGGGTTGCCCTCGCAGGAGCCGTCGGTGAAGACGCCGCTCTTCGGGCCGTCGTGGAAGCGCTCCAGCACCTCCTCGGGCGTCAGCAGCGGGCCGCGGTTCGCCAGGGCTAGACCCCCACGCGGAAGTGCACGACGTCGCCGTCGCACATCAGGTAGTCCTTGCCCTCGACGCGCAGCAGTCCCTTCGCCCGGGCGCCGGCCTCGCCGCCGCACGCCACGTAGTCGTCGAAGGCGATGACCTCGGCCCGGATGAAGCTGCGCTCGAAGTCCGAGTGGATCTCGCCGGCGGCCTGGGGCGCGAGCGTCCCGCGGCGGATGGTCCAGGCCTTCACCTCCTTCTCGCCGGCGGTGAAGAAGGTGATGAGATCGAGGAGGGCGTAGGCCGCGCGGATCAGCCGATCGAGGCCCGGCTCCTCCAGGCCGAGCTCCGCCAGGAACTCGCGCTTCTCGTCGTCCGAGAGCTCGGCGAGCTCCGCCTCCACCTTGGCGCAGACCCGCACCACGCGCGCGCCCTCGGCGGCGGCGCGCTCCTCGAGGGCGCGCACCCGGGCGTTGCCCGCGGCCAGGCCCGCCTCGTCCACGTTCGCCACGTAGAGGACGGGCTTCGCGGTGAGGAGGAAGAGCTCGCGCACCACCGGTGCGAGCTCCTCGGGCAGCGGGAAGCTCCGCGCCGGCCGGCCCTCCGAGAGGTGCGCCAGCAGCCCCTCCAGCAGCGCGAGCTCCTCCCGCGCGCCCTTGGCGCCGCTCTTCGCGCTGCGCTGCGCGCGATCGATCCGACGCTCGACGGTGTCGATGTCGGCGAGGCCGAGCTCGGTCTCGATGGTCTCGACGTCGCGGATCGGCTCCAGGGCGCCGTCCACGTGGACCACGTTCGGGTCCTCGAAGCAGCGCACCACGTGCACCACCGCGGCCGTCTCCCGGATGTGGGCCAGGAACTGGTTGCCGAGACCCTCGCCCTTGGAGGCGCCGCGCACCAGGCCCGCGATGTCCACGAACTCGACGCTGGCCGGCACCACCCGCGCCGAGTGCACGATGGCGTCCAGCGCCGCGAGCCGCGCGTCCGGCACCCCCACCACCCCCGAGTTCGGCTCGATGGTGCAGAAGGGGTAGTTCTCGGCCGGGATCGCCGCCGCGGTGAGCGCGTTGAAGAGCGTGCTCTTGCCGACGTTCGGCAGGCCGACGATGCCGCAGCGGAGCGCCATGGGGCCGGAAGAGTCCCCGATTTTCCCGGCCGCGCCAGGGCAGGAAGTCCGGCGGGAAGCCGGCCGGGCGCCGGGCGGAGCCGCCGCGCCCCCGGGGCCCGGCGCTACTCCGGGGCCTCGCTCTGCGAGCCCCGGTAGGCGCTCAGGAAGGCCTGGCGCCAGTCCTCGAAGCGCTGCTCCAGCACCGCCGCGCGCGCGGTGGCGACCAGGCGCTGGTAGAAGCGGACGTTGTGGATGGAGCAGAGGATCGCCGAGAGCACCTCGTTCGCGGCGAAGAGGTGATGAAGGTAGGCGCGGCTGAAGCCGCCGGCGCAGGCCTCGCAGTCGCAGGAGGGATCGATGGGATAGCCGTCGCGGCGGTAGCGACGCTGGGTGAGACGGATCCGCCCGCGCACGGTGAAGACCGAGGCCGAGCGCGCGTAGCGGGTGGGGATCACGCAGTCGAAGAGATCCATCCCGTAGCCGATGGCGGCCAGGAGGTCCTCGGGCAGGCCGACGCCCATCAGATACCGGGGCTTCGACTCCGGGAGGAGCGGGGCGGCGTGCTCCGTCACGCGACACAGGAGCTCGTGCCCCTCGCCCACCGAGACCCCGCCGATCGCGTAGCCCGGGAGGTCCATCGCCACCAGCGCCGCGGCGCAGCGCTCGCGGAGCGCGGGGTAGACGCTGCCCTGGACGATGCCGAAGAGCGCCTGCGCGTCCGGCCGCGCGTGCGCCTTGGCGCAGCGCTCGATCCAGGCCAGGGTGCGCCGCACTCCCGCCGCCGCCAATGCCTCGTCCGCCGGCCAGGGCGTGCACTCGTCGAAGGCCATCACGATGTCGGCGCCGAGGGCATTCTGGATCTCGATCGAGCGCTCGGGCGTCAGCTCGAGGCTCTCGCCGGTGAGCTCGTTCGCGAAGCGCACGCCGTGGTCCGAGATCTCCTTGCTCGGCAGCGAGAACACCTGGAAGCCGCCGCTGTCGGTCAGGATCGGGCCGCTCCAGCGCATGAACGCGTGCAGGCCGCCGAGCTTTGCGACCAGCGCCTCGCCCGGGCGGAGCGTCAGGTGATAGGTGTTGGCGAGCACCACCTCGGCGCCGGTCGCCCGAACCTGCGCCGGCGTCATCGCCTTCACCGCGCCGTGGGTGCCGACCGGCATGAAGGCCGGGGTGTGCACGGGGCCGTGGGGCGTGGTGAAGACGCCCGCGCGCGCGAGGCCCGAGCGGGCCTGAAGGCTGAAGCGGAAGGGTCCCTCGGTCGGCACGGCAGGAGCGTAGCCGGCCCGCCGCTTGCGCGCGGCGGTGGCGCCCGGGCAGGATGGGGCGTGCTGATCGCACGAGGGCTCCGCAAACGCTTCGGCGAGCGCCTGGCGGTCGACGATCTCGGCTTCGAGGTCCGGCGCGGCGAGGTGTACGGCCTCCTCGGCCCGAACGGCGCGGGGAAGACCACCACGATCCTGATGCTCTGCGGCGTGCTCCCGCGCGACGGCGGCCACGTCACGATCGATGGCCTCGACCTCGACGTGGGCGCCGCGGCCCGGGCGCGCATCGGCTTCGCGCCGCAGTGGCTCGGCCTCTATCTCGACATGACGGGCCGCGAGAACCTGGAGTTCTGGGGCCGGATGGTCGGCCTCGAGGGCGCGGGGCTGCGTCGCGCCGTGGAGGACTCGCTGGCGGCGGTGGGCCTGGCGGAGCGCGCGCGGGAGCTCGCCGCCACCTACTCCGGGGGAATGCTGCGCCGCCTGAACCTCGCTTCCGCGATCCTGCACCGCCCCCCGCTCCTGGTGCTGGACGAGCCCACCGTGGGGGTCGATCCCCAGAGCCGCAACGCGATCTTCGAGCTGGTGGAGCGGATGCGCGGCGAGGGCACGGCCATCCTCTACACCACGCACTACCTGGAGGAGGCGGAGCGCCTGTGCGACCGCATCGGCATCATCGACGCCGGCCGCCTCTGCGCCGAGGGCACGCGCGGCGCGCTGGTGGCGGGGCTCGGCGTGGGCCGGCGCGTGGAGGTGGGCTTCGAGGGAGAAGGCGCGGCCGCGGCGGCGGTGCCGGCGGTGTCGTCACTTCCGGGTGTCGAGGGAGCGAGCGCGGCGGGACGCACGCTCCAGCTCGCCACCCGGGATGGCCCGGCCCTCCTGCCCTCCCTGCTCCAGGCGCTGGTCGGCGCCGGCCTCGCCCCGACGCGGGTGGAGGTGGTGGAGCCGGACCTGCAGGAGGTCTTCCTGCGCCTCACGGGCAAGGCCCTGCGCGACTGAGGAGACGCGATGCGCGGTGCGCTCCGCATCTGCCAGAAGGACGTCCGCCAGCGCCTGCGCGACCGCACGGCGCTCGGGATCGGCCTGGTGGCGCCCCTCGTGCTCTCGGCCCTGATCGGCCTCGCGCTGGGCGGAATCCGCTCGGGCCTCCAGGTGCGCCTCGCCCTGGTGGACCTGGACCAGACGCCGCTCTCGCGCGGCCTCGCCGACTCCCTGCGCCAGGGGTGGCCCGAGCGGAGCGTCGTGCTCGAGCCCGTGGCGAGCGAGTCGGAGGCCGCGGCGGAGGTGGCCAGCGGGCGCCTCGGCGCGCTCCTCCTGGTGCCGGCGGGCTTCGCGCGCTCGGTCGCCGCGGGGGCGCCCCTCGCGCTCCAGGTGCGAAGCTCCGCTGCGCAGCCCCTCGCCGGCCGCCTGGCGCGCGCGCTGGCGCGCCGCTTTGCCGCCCGGCTCGGCGCGCAGGGCCCGCCCCCCGCGCTCGAGGCCCGCACGCCCGGCGGTCGGCTGCGCCCGATCGACACCTACGCCCCCTCGCTCGCCGTGATGTTCCTCTTCTTCTCCGTGCTCGGGGGCATGCGGGCCTTCCAGGCCGAAGCCGACGGCGGGACCCTGGTGCGTCTCGCGGCGGCGCCGCTCTCGATGGGCGAGATCCTCGCCGGCAAGATCGGCGCGCTGATCCTCCTGGGTGCGCTCCAGTTCGGCGTCCTCGGGGTCGCGACCCGCCTGCTCTTCGGGGTGCGCTGGGGGCCGCTCTTCCCGACGGCGGCGCTCGCCGCCACCACCGTGCTGGCCGCGGTCGGCGTCCTCGCCTTCGTGGTGAGCGCGGTCGGCAACGCGGCGGGAGGCTGGGTGCTCGGGAGCGCCGTGGTCTTCGTCTTCTCGCTCCTCGGCGGGCAGTTCCTGCCGCCGGAGGGCCTGCCGGATTTCTTCGACACGCTTGCGCGTTGGACGCCGAACGGCCAGGCGCTGCGCGGCTTCATCGATCTCGCGGCGGCGGGGGACGGCGCGACGCTCGCGCTGATTCGCGAGCCCCTTGCCGTGACAGGGGTCGTCGGCGCGGCGGGGATCGCGGCCTGCGCGCTTCGCCTGCGCCGGCCGCGGGCTCCGCGCGGATGAGCGGGACGGGCGAAGCTCCGCGCGTCGCGGCGCCGGCGCGTCCGCGTGGCGCCGCGCTGCGCGCCTTCGCGCTCGCGAGCCGCGCCCGCTCGCTCCGGAGCGGCGCCCTCGGCTTCGGGCTCCTCGTGATGCCGATCCTGGTGACCCTGCTGGTGGGTCTCGCCGTGGGGAGCGATCGCGATCCGGCCCTGCGGGTGGGGATCCTCGGCCGCGCGGAAGCGCCGCAGCTCGGCGCCCTCCGCGCGGCCCTAGAGGCCGAGCCCGAGCTGCGCCTGCGCGACTACGGGAGCGAGGAGGCGCTGCGGGTGGCCGTGCACCGCGGGCGCCTCGCCGCCGGCCTGGTGGTGCCCGCCGGCTGGCAGCCGGGCGGCGCCCTCACCGCCTATCTCTCCGACGCCAACGCGGGCGCGCCCATCGCGCGGGGGCTGATCGAGGCTGCGCTCGCCGCAAGCGTGGCCGCCGGAGCCCCGGGATCGACACGAATCGGTGTCGAGAGCGCCGCGCTCGGCGGGGGGCCCGAGACGCGTCTCCTCGGCTATCGCTACACGGCCCCGGCGAACCTCGTCATGTTCGCCATGATCAACGCGCTGCTGGCGGCCTCGGGCATCGCGTGGCTCCGCCAGGCGGGGATCGCGCCGCGGCTCCTGGCCACGGCGGCCGGACGGGTCGAGCTGCTGCTCGGGCTCGCCGCGGAGCCGTTCCAGCTCCTGGTCGTCCAGACCGCGTTCCTGCTCGCGTGCGGGCGCTTCGGCTTCGGCGTGGAGTGGGGGCCACCCTTCGCCGTCGGCCTCGTGACCCTGGCGCTGATTGCCGTCGCGACGGCGCTCTCGCTCTGCATGGGCACGGTCTTCCGCACCCGCGAACAGGCCCTCGCTCTCGGGCCCTTTCTCGGGATGGCGCTCGGGATGCTCGGCGGCTGCTGGTGGCCGCTCGAGGTGGCCCCGGCTCCGCTGCGCGCGGTGTCCGGCCTCTTCCCCACCACCTGGGCCATGGAGGCCTACCTCGACCTCGCGGCGCGGGGCGGGGGCCTTGCCAGCGTGGCGCCCCGGCTCGGGGTGCTGGCGGCGATGGCGCTCGGGCTCGGGGCGCTCGCGGTGTGGCGGCTGCGCCGTCAGCTCGGCGGCAGCTCGTAGGGAGCATCGCCCGTCCCCGCCTCGCTGCGCGCCGCGGGGACGCCTGCGGTGTCCTGCGGCTCGCCGGCTAGCGGTAAGTGCTGCGGGCTCCGGAGCTCATGCGGCGCCGGACGCGCTTGAACTTGGCCTTCAGCTTCGCGCGGTAGCGGGCGCTCTTGCGCCGGTTGCGGTGGGGGAGGGGCTTCGCCTTCTTCATCGCATCCTCGGTCGGGGGTTCGGGGCGCCGAACTCTAGGAGAGACGCGCCGCAGCGTCCAGCGAGCCTGTGACGAACGCCGCCCTCCGTCCTACCCTGCGGGCGCGGGCCTGCGCGCTCGCCTGCCGCCCAGGAGCCCCCATGCCCGAAGCCCCCCTCGACCGCCCCCTCGACCGGATGGCCGACTTCGATCTCACGCCCGAGCAGCGCCAGGTGCGCCGCGCGGTGCGGGAGTTCGCGGAGAAGGAGATCCTGCCCCACGTCGAGCGCTACGAGCGCGAGGAGCGCTATCCGACCGAGCTGATCGAGAAGCTGGTGCCCCTCGGCTTCATCGCGCCGCTGATCCCCGAGCGCTACGGCGGCTCGTTCATGGACGTCCTCACCTACGGCGTGATCTGCGAGGAGCTAGCCCGGGTGGACTGGGTGGTGGCGTCGGTGGTCTCGGTGATGAACTCGCTGGTGGCGGGCTCGATCCTGAAGCACGGGAGCGAGGCCCAGCGCGAGCGCTGGCTGCCGCCGATGGCCCGCGGCGAGGTGCTCTGCTCCGCCTGCCTGACCGAGCCCGGAGGCGGCACCGATCTCGGGAGCCTTCGCACCACCGCCCGCAAGGTGGACGGCGGCTACCGGCTCACCGGGACCAAGGTCTTCATCTCCCACGCCGCCCACGCCGGGCTCTTCTTCGTGGTGGCCACGCTCGATCGTGCGAAGAAGCACAAGGGGGTGACGGCCTTCCTGGTCGATCCGAAGAGCACCTCCGGCATCACCATCCGCGACTTCCCCATGCGCACGCTCAAGCGCGACAACCTGGCGGAGGTCCACTTCGAGGACGCCTTCGTGCCGGCCGAGAACCTGCTCGGTCCGGAAGGCGGCGGCTTCCCGGTGCTGGGCTCGGCCCTCGACACCGGACGCTTCTCGGTGGCGGCGCGCTGCGTGGGACAGGCGCAGCGCTGCCTCGACCTGGCCATCCCCTACGCCATGCAGCGCGAGGCCTTCGGTCAGAAGATCGGCGAGTTCCAGATGATCCAGCAGAAGATCGCCGACATGGTCTGTCGCACCGAGGCCGCGCGGCAGGTGGTCTACCGGCTCGGGCGCATGAAGGACGCGGGCATCGCGCGGGCGAGCCTCGAGTCGTCGCTCGCGAAGCTGATGGCGAGCGAGGCGGCGACGAAGAACGCGCTCGACGCGATCCAGGTGCACGGGGGCTACGGCCTCTCCGCGGAGTACGAGGTCGGGCGCCTCCTGCTGGAGGCGAAGGCACTCGAGTTCGGCGAAGGCACGAGCGAGCTCCACCGCAAGCTGATCGCGGAGTTCGCGCTCGGCCTGCGGCGACAGTGAGGGAGCGCCGCGTGGGCGACTCGGTGGAGCAGGGGAAGCAGCGGGTCTCGGAGAGCCTGCTCGGGGCGCGGCGCGAGCTCCTGGACCTGATCCTCGAGGTCTCCTTCGAGCGGCGGAAGGTCGTGCTCTCGAGCGGGCGCAGCAGCGACTTCTACCTCGACCTGCGCCAGACCTTGATGCGCCCGCGCGGCGTGCGGCTGGCCGGGGAGCTGGTGCTGGCCAAGCTGATGCAAGGGCCCTGGGTGGACGCCGTGGGCGGCATGGCGGTGGGTGCGGTGCCCCTGGTCTCGGCCGTGCTCGCCGCGGCGGCGGGAGATCCGGCCACGAAGCTCCTCGGCTTCTTCGTGCGCAAGGAGGCGAAGAAGCACGGCCTCGGGCGCCGCATCGAGGGCGCCTTCCGGCCGGGCATGAGCGTGGCCCTGCTGGAAGACACCACCACGAGCGGCGCCTCCACCCTCGAGGCGCTCGACGCCGTGCTGGCGGAGGGCGGGAAGGTGACCCGCGTGCTCTGCCTGGTGGATCGGGGCGAAGGTGCCGCGCAGGCCTTCGCTGCACGAGGACTCACGCTGGAGCCGATCTTCGCGCGGGAGGACCTGCCGGTCTGAGTCGCGTCGCGCACGCGTCGCGCCCCCCGCCAGCGCCAGGCCTGAATCACGGCCCAAGGAGACCTCGTCCATGCGTCTCAACCTCGGCACGATCCTCCAGTCCAGTGCCCAGGCGCGCCCCGACCACGTGGCGCTGCGGCTGAACCAGTTCGTCATGACCTACGCCGCCCTCGATCGCGCCGCGCGCGGCGTGGCGCGGGAGCTGCGCGAGCGCGGGGTGCAGCCCGGCGAGCACGTGGCGGTGATGATCCCGAACGTGCCGGAGTTCACGATCGCCTACTTCGGCATCCTGTACGCGGGCTGCGCCGTGGTGCCGCTGAACGTGCTCCTCGCCGCACCCGAGGTGACCTACCACCTGCAGGACTCGCAGGCGCGCCTGCTGGTGGCCCATCCGCTCTTCGCCGATCCCGCGAGCCGGGGCGCGTCGGCCGCGGGCGTTCCGCTGGTCTGGTCGAGCGGCGAGGCGGCGGCGCACGAGAGCCTGGTGGCCTGGGCGCAAGGCGCGCCGATCGAGGCCCTCCATCCCACGGAGGCCACCGACACCGCGGTGCTCCTCTACACCTCGGGCACCACCGGGCGGCCGAAGGGCGCGGAGCTCACCCACTCGAACCTGCTGCTGAATTGTGCCCTCGTGATCCCGCGCCTCCTCCCGGCGGGACCGGACCAGGTGGCGCTCGCGACGCTCCCGCTCTTCCACTCCTTCGGCCAGACCTGCATCCAGAACGCGACGATCGCCTTCGGCGGCACCTTCACGTTGCTCCCGCGCTTCACGCCCGAGGAGGCGCTCGCCATCATGGAGCGGGACCGGGTCACCCTGTTCGCGGGCGTACCCACCATGTACTTCGCGCTGCTCCAGCACTCCGGCCGCAGCCACGACCTCTCGTCCCTGCGATTTTGCATGACGGGCGGCGCGGCGATGCCGGTGGAGGTGATGAAGGCCTTCGAGGCGCGCTACCCGGTGAAGGTCCTCGAGGGCTACGGCCTCTCCGAGACCTCGCCCGTCGCGAGCTTCAACGTGCTCGACAAGCCGCGGGTCCCCGGCTCGATCGGCTACCCCGTCTGGGGCGTGGAGATGGCGGTGCTCGACGACGCCGACCGCCCGCTGCCGGACGGGCAGCCGGGCGAGATCTGCATCCGCGGGCACAACGTGATGAAGGGCTACTGGCGGCGGCCCGAGGCCACCAAGGAGGCGCTGCGGAGCGGCTGGTTCCACTCCGGCGACATCGGCATCCGGGCCCCCGAGGGCTACTACACCATCGTGGATCGCAAGAAGGACATGATCATCCGCGGCGGCTTCAACGTCTATCCCCGGGAGGTGGAGGAGGTGCTCTACGCGCATCCCGCCGTGGCGGAGGCCGCGGTGGTGGGCGTGCCGCACGAGAGCCTCGGCGAGGAGGTGAAGGCGGTGATCGCGCTGAAGGCGGGGCAGACGCTCGCGCCGGAGGCGGTGATCGCCTTCTGCAAGGAGCGCCTCGCGGCCTACAAGTACCCGCGCCTGGTCGAGCTCCTCCCCTCCCTGCCGAAGGGGCCGACCGGCAAGATCCTGAAGCGCGAGCTGCGCTGAGGCCGCGATCCCGCCGGGCTCACGGCGCCGGCTCGTCGCCGGCGCGCTGCCGCTCGCCCACCAGGGCGCGCATGCGCGAGAAGTCCACCGAGATGAAGATCCCGTCGGCCTCGGCGCAGAGCGCCGCGCCGGCGTAGAGCCGGCCCTCGGCGAAGATCTTGCGCCCCTCGACCCGCACCACGCTCGCCTCGAAACGCAGCTCGGTGTGGAGCGGCGTCGGCTTGCGATAGCGGATGGTGAGGGTGCCCGTCATCCCGGGGCTCCCCGTGGTCGACTGGGCGAAGCCCAGCACCTCGTCGAAGGCCGCGGCCACGAAGCCGCCGTGCACGTGGCCCGGCGGGCCCTCGAAGGCCG
>Ga0316628_100002318_pt1 | contig 14033 bp, 14 predicted proteins | sample OWC_Aug_M2_C1_D5_FD_207648 | JGI IMG/M metagenome (GOLD analysis project Ga0316628, IMG submission 207648) | Wetland soil microbial communities from Old Woman Creek delta, Ohio, United States - OWC_Aug_M2_C1_D5_C | ecosystem: Environmental > Terrestrial > Soil > Wetlands | place: USA: Ohio... | reverse complement strand
TTCACGCCGGGCGCGGCGGCCTGGCCCGGGCTCCCCTCGATCCCCCCGCGCGGCGTTGATAGGCTGGCGGGCCGATGCGCGATCGTGACCACCGCGCCGCCCCGACGGTCCTGCTTCTCGCGGTCCTCGCGACCGCGTTGCTCGTTCCCTTCCTGGGGATGAGTGGCGCCTCCTGCGGCTGCGACGAAGCCACCTGCTGCCGCCGGTCGGCCGACGGCGACTCGCCGTGCTGCCCGCGCGAGGCGACCTGGCGCGGCTCGGCGTGCGGGTCGGACACGGCGAGCTTCGCCGTGACGCTGCTCGTCCCCGGCGTCCTTGCCCCGCCGCCGGTCCTCGCGGCGCCGCGGATCGCGGCGCCTGTGCACTCGCGGATCTTGGTCCTGCGCTCCCGGATCGTCGCCGAATCCTGGGCGCCGCCGCCGCGCTCCCTCGCTCACCCCGTGGTCGCTTGACGCTCGGCCCCCCGGGCGTCGACTCAGCTCAACCGGGAACCGGGGAGGGCGCTCGGGCGCGCTCCCGAGAGGAGGAGGGGCTCACGTGATGCGCAACCTGTGGATGATCGTGCTCGCGATCGGACTGGCCAGCCCGGCCGGGGCCTGCGACCTCTGCGCGATCTGGTCGTCGCTCCAGGCCAAGGAGATGAAGCCGGGCCCGTTCGTCGGGCTGTTCGAGCAGTACTCGGAGTTTGGCACCCTGCGCGAGGACGGCCGCCGGATCGCCGACGGCGGGCAGCACCTGTACAGCTCGGTGACGCAGGCGATCGTTGGCTACCAGTTCGACCAGAACTTCGGCGTCCAGGTGAACGTGCCCACCATCGCGCGTACCTTCCGCCGGCCGGAAGGCGACGCGATGCGCAGCGGCAGCGTCTCGGGGGTCGGCGACGTCGCGGTGCTCGCCAAGTACCTGGCCCTGGTGCGGGTGCGCGGCGACGGACTGCTCGCGTGGAGCGTCCTCGGCGGCGTGAAGCTCCCGACCGGCGCGAGCGACCGGATCGGCGAAGAGCTCGTGGAGCACGAAGGCGCGATGGGCGACCTGCCGCCTTCCGGCGTGCATGGGCACGACATCGCGCTCGGCAGCGGCTCCACCGACTTTCTGGCCGGGAGCACGCTCTTCTGGCGCTACCGGCGGGGCTTCGTGAACGCCTCGGCGCAGTACGCCCTGCGCCGGCGGGGCCGCTTCGACTATCGGATCGGCGACGACTTCACCTGGAGCGTCGCTCCAGGGGCGTACGTCTGGCTCCAGCACGAGGGCGCGCTCGGCGTGGCGCTGGAGGTGTCCGGCGAGGCCAAGGGCGAGGACGACCTCAAGGGCGAAATGGCGCACGACACCGCCATCCACGCGGTGTACCTGGGCCCAGCCTTGACCTTCGCGCTCGGCGAGAGCCTGTACGGCGAGCTCCACGCCGACTTCCCGCTCCGCCAGAAGAACACCGGCATCCAGCTCGTGCAGGATCGGCGGGCGCGTCTGGCGGTCAGCTATCGCTTCTGAAGCGGTGTCGGATCGGGGGGCGGGTTGCGGGTGACGGCCGCCGGATAGAATCCCCGCGTGCGCGCTCGATACTCGCTCCTGGTCTTCGACTGGGACGGCACCCTGATGGATTCGATCGCGACGATCGTCGCCTGCACCCGGGCGGCGCTCGCTGATCTCGGCGTCGAGCAACCCGACGCGACGATTCGCCGGGTGATCGGCATGGGCCTGCGCGAGTCGATGGAGATCTTCCTGCCCGGCGCCACCGCGGAGATGACGGCGCGCCTCGTGGAACGCTATCGCTTCCACTGGCTGGAGACGTACAAGGACGACGTCGAGCTCTTTGCCGGTGTGCCGGAGACGCTCGCCATCCTCGCCGAGCGCGGCTACTTCCTCGCCGTCGCTACATCGAAGAGCCGCAAGGGGCTCGAGCGGGAGCTCGCGAAGACGGGCCTCGGCGCCGTCGTCCACGGCAGCCGCACGGTCGACGAGGCACCCGCCAAGCCCCACCCCCAGATGCTGCTCGACCTGATGACCGAGTTCGGCGTCGGCGCGGCGCAGACCCTGATGATCGGCGACACCACGTTCGACCTCGAGATGGCGCTCAACGCCGGCGCCGGCGGGGTGGGCGTTCTCAGTGGCTCGCATTCTGCCGCGGAGCTCGAGCGCGCCCGGCCGCTCGCCACCTTGCGCGCGGTCGGTGAGCTCACCGCCTGGCTCGACAATGGGCGGGTGGAACAGGAGGAGCGATGAATCACGGCATGACCACCACCGCCTTCACCCTGGACGGCTATCGCATCCGGCAGACGCTCGGCGTGGTGCGCGGCATCACGGTGCGCTCGCGCTCGATTTTCGGCACGATCGGGGGGTCGCTGCAGACCCTGGTGGGGGGCAACATCACTCTCTTCACCGAGCTGTGCGAGAAGACCCGCGCCGAGGCCTACGACCTGATGATCCAGCACGCCCAGCAGATCGGCGCCAACGCGGTGGTCGGCATCCGCTACGACGCGACCGAGGTCATGCAGGGGGTCACCGAGGTGCTGTGCTACGGCACCGCGGTCGTGGTGGCGCCCGCCGAGCCCGCCGGCTAGATCGTCAGGACGACGATCCCCGCCACCGTCAGCAGGCCGCCGACCGCGGTCTTCAGGGTCAGCGGCTCGCCGGCGAACACGATGCCCATCGCGGCGCCCCAGAGCGGCGAGGTGAAGGCGATCGGCATCACCCGGGAGAGCGGCGCCCCCTTGAGCGCGGCGTAGAAGCACAGGATGCCGATCGCGCCCGCGACGACCCCGCCGCCGATCGCGATCGACCACAAGGCGCGCGGCGGCGCCTGCGCCAGGGTGCGCAGCTGCGGCGCCGCGACGATCCCGAGCACCAGGAGCGCCACGGCGGTACGCAGGGTCGCGCCGACCTGCGGCGGCAGGTTTCCCAGGTGCAGGCCTTTCTTCTCGAAGTAGCCGCCGATGCCCCAGGCGGCAGCGGTCAGCAGGGCAAGCAGTTGTGGCTTCATGGTTGGCTCGCTCGGGTGGGGACGCGTTGCGGTTTGCGACGTCGTCCGACCTGCATCGTAGAGGGGGCCGGCGCGAGCCGACGCCGCCCGTTGGGGCTGTGGCCGCGGGCTAGCTGAGGTAGGAGCCGTCGGCGGCGCGCGGCCGGGCCCGCATCGCCTCGGCCCGGGTGCGTCGAGCGTCGGCGGCGGCGGCGGTCGCGTTGTCGTCGTAAGTCGCCTTGGGCTCGACCCAGCCGGCGAGCTGGCTCGCCACGAGGTCGGCGAGGAAGGCCACGTGGTCGGGGCGCTCGTTCAGGCAGCGGATGAAGCGGAAGCGCTCGCCGCCGGCGTGGGTGAAGAACTCGCGGTTCAGGCCGTCGAGCTCCTCGAGCGTCTCCAGGCAGTCGGCGGAGAAGCCGGGGGCGAGAACGTCGAGGCTCTTCACCCCGGAGCGCGCCAGCGCCCGGACGGTGCGGTCGGTGTAGGGCTTGACCCATTCCTCCTTGCCGAACAGCGACTGGAAGGACAGCTCCCAGCGCGAACGCTCGAGCCCCAGCGCCTCGGCGAGCAGGCGCGCGGTCTTCTGGCACTCGCAGAAGTAGGGATCGCCGGCGTCGAAGTAGCGCTGCGGGATGCCATGAAACGACATCAGCAGCTTCTCCGGCTGGTACTCGCGCCAGGTCTCGCGCACGCTCGCAGCGAGCGCCGCGATGTAGCCCGGCTGGTCATGGTAGTGCTGGACGAAGCGCAGCTCCGGCACCCAGCGCCAGGTCTTGATCTCGTCGGCGACGGCATCGAACGTCGAGCCGACGGTGCCCGAGAAGTACTGCGGATAGAGCGGCAGCACGAGGATCCTGCGGCAGCCCCGATCGGCGAGCTCGCGCAGGGCGCCGCGGATCGCCGGCTCGCCGTAGCGCATGCCGAGCGCGACGTGCAGCGCCCCGCCGAAGCGCTGGCGCAGCGCCGTCTCGATTCCCGCCTGCTGGCGCCGCGCGATCGCGAGCAGCGGCGAGCCGTCCTTCGCCGACCAAACCTTGCGGTAGAGCTCGGCCGACTTGCGCGGCCGGGTGGTGAGGATGAACAGGTTGAGGATCAGCCACCACTTGAAGCGTGGCAGCTCGATCACCCGCGGATCGGACAGGAACTCGCGCAGGTAGCGGCGCAGCGCCGCTGTCGTCGGCGCGTCCGGAGTGCCGAGGTTGGAGAGCAGGACGCCGACCGCCGGCGTGCCGCCGTGGTCGAAGTCGCCGGTGCCGCGGAAGTCGCTCATCGCGGGCCGGATTCTCTCACTCCGGCTCACGCTTCGGGCAAACTGAAGAACTCCCGGATGCGACGCAGGAAATTGGCCTGGGACTGCTCGGGTGCGGCGCGCTGGCGCCCGCGGCGGTCCTCGAGCTTGGCGGCGGTGTCGGCCTCGCGCTCGGCGAGCGAGCGGCTGAGCGCCTCGGCGATGGCCGGGTCGGAGGCCAGAACCGGCGCCACCTCCTGGCGCTCGAGCATCAGCACCACGCAGCCGCCGTCGGCGGTGACCGTGGCCCGCCGCGGCTCGCCGGTCAGCAGCGACATCTCGCCGAAGAAGCTGCCGGGACCGAGCCGCGCCAGCGGAATCGCGGTCGTCTTCACCTCCTCGCCCGACATGGTGACCAGCACGTGCCCCTGCTCGATGACGAACAACGAGTCGCCGCTCGCGCCTTCGCGCACCAGGATCTCCTGATCGTCGAAGTGGACCCGCCGCGCCGCCGCGGCGAGCCGCCCGAGCGCCTCGGCGGGGAGCTCGTGGAACAGCGGCAGATCGGCGAGCAGCGCCATGGCGCGGGCGCGGGCGTCCTCGCCGGCGCGGACCGTCTCCTGCGTGCTGTCGTGCATCTCGACCGTGCGGGTCGGGAACGGGAACGAGTACCCGGCGCGCTGCACGGCGTACCAGACGCGGGCGAGCAGGCCATCCTGGAAGCGCGACGCTCCCGCCACCTGCTGGGTCCAGGCGCGCAGCCGATAGACGATGGCCGAGTCGCCGTAGCTCTCCAGGAACACCTCGGGCGCCGGCGTCTGGGCGATGCCTGGCGCCTCGCGCATCGCGGCGAGCAGGATCGCCTTGGCCTCGGCCGGGGGCAGGTCGTAAGGCAGCCCGATGCGCGGCGCGAAGGCGACCGGCTTGCGTCCGGAGCCGTAGGCGATCAGGCGCTCGGCAGCGATCGTCGAGTTGGGCTCGACGATCTCGAGGCCGTCGTTGGTGCGCAGACGGGTCGCGCGCCAGGTCATCTCCTGGACCTGTGCCAGGCCAATGCCGTCGAGCAGCAGCCAGTCGCCGGTGTGAAAGGCCCGCTCGGACTGTAGCGAGACCCCGGCGAACAGGTTCTTCATCACGTCCTGGAGCGCCAGGCCGATCACCGCCAGGAGCGCGGTCGACGACAGCAGCAGCTTGTCGAGCGGCTGACCGAACAGGGTGTGGGCGAGGACCAGGGCGACCACCGCGACCAGCGAAAGGCGCACGATGTCGCGCACCAGCTTGGGCACGTAGGGGCCGCGCCTGGAGTCCCACGGGCGCACCAGGACGAGGGCCTCGAAGAGCGAGAAGACGACGATCGTGGTGAGCAGCGCGGCCGCGGTCACCGTGAGGTCGAACACGGTCACCGGCACCATGTCGCGCCCCAGGGCGAGCAGAGCGCCGACGCCGGCGAGGCTGACCGCCCACAGGTGGTACAGCAGCCGCAGCCGATAGCGCGGGCTGGAGCGCCGCAGCACGACGTACGCGATCTCGAGCGCCAGCAGCAGGCCGAGCGCGGAAAGCGCGGAGCGAAGGATCGCCGAGGCGGGCAAGACAGGGGAAGTCTAGCAGCGCCGCCGCGCAGTCGGCGCGCGAGGTTGCTAGGATCGGGACGTGACCCGCTTCGTATTCCTGGCCGTCGTGCTGCTGATGCTCCTGCAGGGACTGTTCGCGTTCGGCGCCGACTACCTGCGGGTGGACGGCGGCCGTGAGGCGCTGGCCGCGTACGGCGTGGCCCGCCCCGGCTCGCCACCGGAAATTCTCACGCTGGGTGTCTGGCTGCTCGAGGCGCTCGGCCTGACGGCACTCTTCCTGCTCATCCAGGGGCGCGGCGGCGCCTGGTGGCTGGATGGCCTGCTGACCGGCTGGATCGCCTGGATCTTTCGCGGTCCGCTGCTGGTGCTCACGGTCGAGGCGTTGACCCGCCTGCCCCGCGATCCCTGGTGGGGAATCGCGGTGCGGACGTTCTTCCTGTACTCGTGCGGCGGGCTGCTCCTCGCCGAGCTCGCCCGGCGGCTCGACCTGCGGCGCTGAGGCGGCGAGCGTGCGAATCGCCGCCGTCGGCGCCGCCTTTCCACCGCACTTCTACGACCAGGACACCCTGGTCGCCGCCTTTCGCGAGCACTGGGGGCAGCGCCACTTCAACCTCGATCGCCTGGAGGCGCTGCATCGCCACGTGCTGGTGGGCGGGCGCCATCTGGCGCTGCCGCTCGCGGAGTACCCGCTTCTCAAGACCTGGGGACAGGCGAACGATGCTTGGATCCGGGTCGGTCAGGAGGTCGGAGCGCAGGCGATCCGCGCCGCCCTCGAGCGCGCCGGCCTGACGACGGACGACGTCGACGCGCTCTTCTTCGTCTCGGTCACCGGACTCGCGACGCCCTCGCTCGACGCCCGGCTGATGAATCGCCTGCGCCTGCCCGAGCGCGTCAAGCGAGTGCCCATCTTCGGCCTCGGCTGCGTCGCCGGCGCCGCCGGAGTGGCGCGCGCCGCCGACTACGTGCGCGCCTTCCCGGGCGAGGTGGCGGTGCTCTTGTCGGTCGAGCTGTGCTCGCTGACCCTGCAGCAAGACGACCTCTCGATCCCCAACCTGATCGCCTCCGGACTGTTCGGCGATGGCGCCGCGGCCGCGGTCGTGGTCGGCGCCGAGCGGCCGGCGACCGGCCCGCGCGTCCTCGCCACGCGCTCGGTCTTCTATCCCGACTCCGAGCGCGTCATGGGCTGGGACATCTCGGAGCGCGGCTTCCGCATCGTCCTCTCGGCCGAGGTGCCGGAGGTGGTGCGCCGCTTCCTGCGCCGTGACGTCGACGCCTTCCTCGCCGCGCACGGGTGCCGCCGCTCCGACATCGCGTCGTGGGTCTGCCACCCCGGCGGCCCGAAGGTGCTCGAGGCCATGCAGGAGGCGCTTGAACTGCCGGCCGAGGCCCTGGCACTCACCTGGCGGAGCCTGCGCGAGGTGGGAAACCTGTCATCGACTTCCGTGCTGCTGGTGCTCGAGCAGACCCTGCGTCCCGAGCACCGGCCGGCGCCCGGGAGCCTCGGCATGTTGCTCGCGCTGGGGCCCGGATTCTGCTCCGAGCTCGTGCTGCTCGCGTGGTGAAGCGGTGACTCGCATCGTCTTTGTGGCCCTGATCCTGCTGGTCGCGGCGGAGCGCCTGGGCGAGCTCGCCCGCTCGCGGCGCAACCTGCGCCGGGCGCTGGCGCGCGGCGGGCGCGAGGTCGGACACGGGCACTATCCATGGATGGTCGGGGTGCACGCCGCGTTTCTGGTCGCCGCGCCGCTCGAGGTCCTCGTTCTGCGACGACCTTTCGTGCCCGCGCTGGCCGCCCCGATGGTCGCGCTGCTCGCCCTGGCGATGGCGCTGCGCTACTGGGCGATCGCGGCGCTCGGCGAGCGCTGGAACACCCGCGTCGTCGTCGTGCCGGGCGAGCCGGCGATCGTCGGCGGGCCGTACCGTTTCGTGCGCCACCCCAACTACCTGGCGGTCGTCATCGAGATGTTCGCCTTGCCGCTGGTGCACACGGCCTGGCTGACCGCGCTCGTCTTCAGCGCCGCCAACGCGGTGCTGCTCGCGGTGCGGGTGCGCAGCGAGGAGCGGGCGCTCGCTTCCGCCGGCGACTACCGGTCCCGCCTCGGCGATCGACCGCGCTTCCTGCCGGGGGCCTTTTGAGCACTCCGAGCCGAGCCGAGATCCTCGCCGGCGTCGCCGCCGTGGCGCGCGAGCATCTCGGGTTCGAAGGCGAGCTGCAGCCCGACCTGCGACTGGTCGACGCGCTGCGCCTGGACTCGCTGCGCCGGCTGACCCTGGCGGTCGAGGTCGAGAACCGTTTCCGGGTGCGCCTCGAGCCCGAGGACGAGGCGGCGATCGAGACGGTGGGCGACCTCGTGGCGGCGGTCGGTCGCAAGCTCGCGGCGGCCGGAGGAGAGGCCGGGTGAGCGACACCCTCGCGACCTGGCTCGAGCGCGCCGCCGGCTTCCCGGAGCGCGGGCTGCGATTCCTCGACCGCGCCGAGCGCGCGACCTGGCTCGGCTGGGGCGAGATCCACGCCCGCAGCCGGCGCCTGGCCGGTGGGCTCCTGGCGAGCGGGGTCGCCCCCGGCGAGCGGGTGGCGCTCGTCTTCCCGACCTCGCCGGAGTTCGTGCTCGGCTTCTTCGCCACGCTGCTCGCCGGCGCGGTGCCGGTGCCGCTGTACCCGCCGGCCCGCCTCGGCCGGCTCGACGAGTACCATGCCCAGACCGCGCGGCTGCTCCTCGGCGCCGGCTGCCGCCTGGTGCTCGCCGACCCGCGGGTGCGCCGGCTGCTCGGCGAATCGCTCGCGGCGGCGCAACCGGCGCTCGGCTGTCGCACCCTCGACGAGCTGCCCGCCGCGGCGGAGAGCGCGGTCGCGGTCGCGCCGCAGGACCTGGGCTTGGTGCAGTTCTCCTCCGGGACGACGTTCCAGCCCAAGCCCGTCGCTCTCAGCCACCGGGCGCTCCTCGCCCAGGTCCGGATCCTGAACGGCTTCTGGCCGGACTCCCCGGAGCTCGTGCACAGTGGCGTCTCGTGGCTGCCCCTGTACCACGACATGGGCCTGATCGGCGGCGTACTGTGCGCGCTCGAGCGGCCGGGAACGCTGACCCTGATCGGGCCGGAGACCTTCGTCGCTCGCCCGGCGCTCTGGCTGCGGGCGATCTCGCGCTACCGGGCGACGATCTCGCCGGCGCCGAATTTCGCCTACGGGCTGTGCGTCGCCAAGGTGCGCGACGAGGAGCTCGAGGGGGTCAGCCTCGAGAGCTGGCGGGTGGCGCTCAACGGCGCCGAGCCCGTCGCGCCGGAGGTGCTGCGTGCCTTCTGCCGGCGCTTCGCACCTTTCGGTTTCCGGGCGGAGGCGATGACCCCGGTGTACGGGCTGTCGGAAGCGGCGCTGGCGGTGACGTTCTCGAGTCTCGACCGCCCGTTTCGCAGCGCGCGCTTCGATCGCGCCGCTCTGGCTCTCGGCGAGGTCCGCGAGAGCGCCGACGGACGCGAGATCGTGTCGGTCGGCAGGCCGGTGCCGGGCTTCTCGATCGAGCTGCGCGAGGAGGGCGGGACTCTGACCCCGCCGGGCCACGTGGGGCGGATCTTCGTCCGCGGCCCGTCCTTGATGCAGGGCTATCTCGGTCAGCCGGAAGCGACCGCGAGCACGCTGCGCGACGGCTGGCTCGACACCGGCGACCTCGGCTTCGCGCACGACGGTGAGCTCTACTTGACCGGCCGCGCGAAGGACGTGTTGATCCTGCGCGGGCGCAACCACGCACCGGAGGACGTCGAGCAGGCCTTGGTCGGGCTCGCCGGCGCCCGCGCCGGCTGCGCGGTGGCGGCGAGCTTCATGCCAGAAGGCGGCGAGCGCGAGGTGCTGGCGGTCTTCGTCGAGCACCAGCGCGAGACCGCCAACGAGCTGCGGCGCAGCTTGCCGAGGCGGGTCAGCGACGCGGTCCTGGCGCGCTCCGGCCTGGTGGTCGACGAGGTGCACGTGCTGGCGCCGGGCACGCTGCCGCGCACCTCCTCTGGAAAGCTGCGCCGCGGCGAGACCGTGCGCCGCCACCTGGCCGGCGACCTCGCGGCGCCGGCCGCCGTCACCTGGCCGCGGCTCGCCGGCGCGCTGTGGCGCTCGCGGCGCGCGCTGGGCCGCGCGGCTCGGGTGGCGTCCGACCCGGAACGCCGCTCGATCGATGCGCGCGAAGACTGACGTCGTCGTCGTCGGCGGTGGACCGGCGGGCCTGGCGGCGGCGATCGCGCTGCGCCTGCGGGGTCTCGCGGTCGTGGTGCTCGATCCGCGCCGGCCGCCGATCGACAAGGCCTGCGGCGAGGGCTTGATGCCGGCCGGCGTCGAAGCTCTGGCGGGGCTCGGCGTCACGGCGCCCGGGCGATCGTTTCGCGGCATCGTGTTTCGCGACGCCGCCAGCGTGGCGGTGGCGGACTTCCCCTCCGGCCGCGGCGTCGCGTCGCGTCGCACCGCGCTCCACGCCGCTCTCGTCGAGCGCGCCGCGGCGCTCGGTGCCGAGCTGCGCTGGGGCGAAGCGGCGCGGAGTCTCGGGCCGGACGGCGTCGTGACCGGACGGGGTGGGGTCGCGGCCCGTTTCGTGGTCGGCGCCGACGGCCTGCACTCGCGGGTCCGCGTCTGGAGCGGCCTCGCTGCCAGACCCGCCGCCCGCCGTCGCTTCGGCCTGCGGGCGCACTTCGCGAGCCCTCCCTGGAGCGACCGCGTCGAGGTGCACTGGGGCGAGCGGGCCGAGGCGTACGTCAGCCCGGTCGGCGAGGAGGAGGTCGGCGTCGCGTTCCTGTGGTCGGCCTCGCCCGCCAAGCCGCGGCCGTCGCTCGACGACCTCCTGTCGCGCTTCGGCGAGCTGCGGGCGCGTCTCGGCGCCGCGCCGCGCGTCTCGGCGGTGCGCGGCGCCGGGCCGCTCGAGCAACGCGTCCGTGGCGTCGTGGCCGGGAACGTGGCGCTGCTCGGCGACGCCGGCGGCTACGTCGACGCGATCAGCGGCGAAGGCCTGGCGCTCGCTTTTCGCGAGGCGCAGGCGCTCGCCGCGAAGCTCGCCGCCGGCACGCTCGCCGGCTATCCACGTGCCTCGCGTCGCATCCGGCGGCTGCCCGAGGCGCTCACCCGGCTGCTGCTCGTCGCCGAGCGCCGGCCGGCGGTCCGGCGGCGGCTGCTGCGCGCGCTGGCCGGCGACCCGGCGCTCTTCGCCCGCCTGCTCGGCGTGCAGCAGGGGACGCTCGCTCCGCCCCGTGTCGGTCTGCTGGGCGCCCTGCGGCTCGCGGCCTGCGCGCTCGGCACGGACGGCGAGCCATGGCGCTAGACCGCCTGCTCGGTGCGGCGCTGGCGCGCCCGCGTGCGATGCTCGCGGCGTGGATCGCGGCCGGCCTGCTCGCCGCGCCGGGGCTGCTCCTGCTCGAGAGCGACAACTCGCCGCAGGTCTTCTTCCTGAGCGGCGCGCGCGCGGTTGCGACCTACCAGGAGTTCCGCTCGACGTTCGGCGGCGACGATGCCTTGCGCGTCGCGCTCCGCGGTCCTCGGCTGTGGCGGCAGGACAGCCGCGCCTGGTTGCGCGACGTCGAGCGACGCCTGGCGGCGCTGCCCGGGGTGGAGCGCGCGCTGGGGCCGTGGAACGCCGGGCCGCCTGGCGGACCGACGCCGGCGGCGAGAGAGGACCCGCTGCTGCGCAACCTCGGCCTGGTGGGCCCGCACGGCGACGTCGCGACGGTGCTGCTCCTGCTCGCGCCCGGCACGCCGCACGCCCAGCGGGCGCTGCTGCAGGCGGTCGAGCGGACGACCGCGGCGCCGCCACCCGGCGTGACGGTGAGCCTGGTCGGGCCGCCGGTTCTCAACCGGGCGCTCGACCGGGAGTCGCGCGCGGTCGGCGAGCGCTACTTCCCGGCCCTGGTCGCCCTGGCGGTCGTCCTCCTGCTCCTCGCCTTCCGGCGCCCGCGCAGCGTCGCGCTGTCGTTTCTCTTCGTCGCCTGGCTCGAGGTGCTGTTGCTCGGCCCGATGGGCTATTTCGGCGTGCGCCTGAACATGGTCTTGGCGGTCCTGCCGCCGCTCGTCTTCGTGATCGCGCTGGCGACCGCGGTGCACCTGCAGGTGCGCTTCCACGACCATCTCGAGCGCGGCGTCGCCGCCGGCGAAGCGGTGCGCCGGACCTTCGCCGAGAAGGGTCGGGCCGTCCTGTGGACGAGCGTCACGACACTGGTCGGCTTCGGCTCGCTGCTCTCGAGCCCGATCGGGCCGGTGCGTGCCCTCGGCGGCTGGTGCCTGATCGCCACGCTGGAGATGATCCTCGCCGTCTTCACGCTCTATCCGGCCCTGCTCGACCGGGTCGGTGGCGGGCCGGGAGAGGTGCGGCGCCGGGCCGAGGCGGCGCTCGCCCGCCACGGACGCGACGGCGCTCTGTGGGCGGCGCGTCACCGCGGAGCGCTCGCCACGCTGCTCGCCCTGATCACCATCGCCGCCGGGCTCGGCCTGCCGCGCCTGCGGGTCGAGGGCAACGCCCTCACGTACCTGCGGGCCGGCGCGCCGGCGCGGGCTGGCATCGAGGCACTGGAGCGCGCTGGCGTGGGGGTCTCGGCGGTCGAGCTCCTGCTGCGCGAGGGCGCCGGGAGCGCCGGACTGCGCAGCGGCAGCGGGCTGCGCCGTCTCGCCTGGCTCGCGATCCGCCTGCGCGAGGAGGTCGAGAACCTCGGCGTCTTCGGCGCCGGCGACGTCGTCGACGTGGCGCTGCGGCGCAGCGCCGAGGGCGCGGCCGCGATGGGCGGCGACGCTCCCCGCCAGGCGGCGCTCGAACGTCTCGAGCAGGACGCGAGCGGGCGCGCGGCGCTCGCCGCCTATCTCGACGCGGACGGACGCGCGGCGCGGGTGACGATCTTCGTGCCCACGGTTGGCGTCGACCGCCTGGCGCCAATCCTCGCCGCGGCGCGCCGCATCGGCGCCGAGGAGTTCCCCGAGGCCAGGGTCGAGACGACCGGCCAGTTCCCGACCCTGCTCGAGACCCAGGGCGGCCTGCTGCGCACCCTCGCGAGCTCGCTCGGATTGACCCTCGCCTCGGTCGCCGCGATCTTCTACCTCCTGCTGCGCAGCGCGCGCTGGACTCCACTCGCGCTGGTGCCCAGCCTGCTGCCGGTCCTCGTCGTGCTCGGCGCCATGGGCTGGCTCGGCGTGCCGCTCGACATCGCGACGGTGATGATCGCCTCGATCCTGCTCGGTCTGGCGGGCGACGACACGATCCACACCGTCGACCGCTTCCGCGAGCTCGAGCCGGCGCAGGGGCCGCGCGCCGCGATCGCGACGGCGCTCGAGGAGAACGCCCCGGCCTACCTGCTCACCGCCCTCATCCGCACCGCCGGCTTCGCCGTCTGCGCCCTCGCGAGCTTCGTGCCGATCGAGCGCTTCGGAGTGCTGTGCGCGACCGCGATCGTGATCGCGGCGATCGCCGATCTGGTGCTCGTGCCGGCGCTCCTTGCCGGGCCACAGACGGCGAGGGCCCGGCCGGCGGCCGAGCCCTCCTGAAGCGGCGAGACGTTCCTCCTGCCTACGGGCAGCTCGAGAACGCCGAGGTGTCGAGCACCGACGGCGCGATCGGCCCCGGGTAGTTGAAGTAGATCTTCTGGGCCGACCCCATCGCGTCGGTGACGGTCAGGCGATAGAAGAGGTTCGTCGACGCCGCGGTGCCCACCCAGATGTGACCGTTGATGGCGCAGCCGTCGAGCACCTTGACCAGGATCTGCCAGTCGTCAGGGTTGTTGAAGTAGAAGAGGCCCGAGCCGGGGTTGTAGTACGGCACGGTGGTCGCGTTCGCCTCCGCCGTGCCCGGCGCTCCGATGCGGTACGTCATGCTCACGAACCAGCGACTGAGCAGGCAGAGAGCGCTGGACGAGCTCGTGCCGCAGCTGAGGATGGCGGGGAAGGTCAGGAAACCGGTCGAGCCATGGGTCGCGCCGGTGTAGTGGCCGAGCGCATCGTGCATGCCGTCGCGCCACACCGCCACCAGGCCTGGCTGGGGGGTGGTGATCGGCACGTTGATGGACTGGCGGATCTGGTCCTGGGTGCGCGCCACGTTCCACAGGCGGATCTCGTTGATCGCACCGCTGGGGGTGTGGTTGTATTGGATGTCGCTCCCGACGCGCAGCGGGTCGGTGGTGCCGGGCAGCGCGCCCGTTTCGGCCCACGACCCGACCAGCTCACCGTTGATGTAGTGGTAGCGGTGGGTGCCGTCGTAGACGACCGCGAAGTGCGTGAAGCCGCTGAGCTTCCCGGCGTCCCGATTGGTTCCCGTGCCGCCGGCTCCCGTCCAGCCGA
>Ga0316628_100002316_pt1 | contig 14042 bp, 7 predicted proteins | sample OWC_Aug_M2_C1_D5_FD_207648 | JGI IMG/M metagenome (GOLD analysis project Ga0316628, IMG submission 207648) | Wetland soil microbial communities from Old Woman Creek delta, Ohio, United States - OWC_Aug_M2_C1_D5_C | ecosystem: Environmental > Terrestrial > Soil > Wetlands | place: USA: Ohio... | reverse complement strand
CGGTCGACGACTTCCGCCAGCTGGTGGCCGCCGCCCACGCCCGCCGCATCCGGGTGCTGGTGGAACTGGTGGTGAACCACACCTCCGATCAGCACCCCTGGTTCCAGCGGGCGCGCCGCGCCGCCCTGGGCGCGCCCGAGCGCGAGTACTACGTCTGGAGCGATACCGACCAGCGCTACCGCGAGGCGCGCATCATCTTCACCGACACGGAGAAGTCCAACTGGACCTGGGATCCCGAGGCCAAGCAGTACTACTGGCACCGGTTCTTCTCGCACCAGCCCGATCTCAACTACGACAGCCCGGCCGTGCTCCGCGAGGTGCTGGACGTGCTCCGCTTCTGGGGCGACATCGGGGTGGACGGGTTCCGCCTCGACGCCGTCCCCTACCTGGTGGAGCGCGACGGGACCAGCTGCGAGAATCTGCCCGAGACCCACGGCATCCTGCGCAGCATCCGCAAGTTCGTGGACGAGAACTTCCCCGGGCGAATGCTGCTGGCCGAGGCCAACCAGTGGCCCGCCGACGTGCGGCCCTACTTCGGCGAGGGCGACGAGTGCCACATGGCCTTCCACTTCCCGCTCATGCCCCGCATCTTCATGGCGCTGCGGCTGGAGGACGTGGAGCCCATCGTCGAGATCATGCACCGGACGCCTCCCATCCCCGACACCTGCCAGTGGGGGCTGTTCCTGCGCAATCACGACGAGCTGACCCTGGAGATGGTCACCACCGACGAGCGCGACTACATGTACCTGGCCTACGGCCAGGACCCGCGCATGAAGCTCAACGTGGGGATCCGGCGGAGGCTGGCGCCGCTGGTCGACAACAGCCGGCGGCGCATCGAGCTCCTCAACTCGCTCCTCCTCTCCTTTCCCGGCACGCCCATCGTCTACTACGGCGACGAGATCGGCATGGGCGACAACATCTACCTCCACGACCGCAACGGCGTGCGCACGCCCATGCAGTGGAGCCCGGACCGGAACGCCGGCTTCTCCCGGGCCGATCCGGGGCGCCTCTACTCGGCCCCCATCTCCGACCCGGTCTACGGTTACCAGGCCGTCAACGTCGAGGCCCAGCTGCGCGACTCCTCGTCCCTGCTGCACTGGATGCGCAACACCATCGCCCTGCGCAAGCTGTTCCGGGCCTTCGGGCGCGGCACCATCGAGTTCCTGGCGGTGAAGAACCGCAAGGTGCTGGCCTACGTGCGCCGCCTCGACGAGGACGTGCTCCTGTGCGTGGCCAACGTCTCGCGTTTCGCCCAGCCGGCCGAGCTGGACCTCTCCGCCTTCGAGGGCTACGCCCCGGTGGAGATGCTCGGGTACACGGAGTTCCCGCGGGTGGGCAAGCTGCCCTACTTCCTCACCCTGGCCCCCTACACCTTCCTCTGGTTCGAGCTGCGCAAGCCGTGAACCGACGACGGTCCAGCCCTGGAGCGGCGCGCACCAACCACCGCGCAGAGCGGTATGATCGCCTGCACATGGCACCGACCAGACGTACCCGGAAACGTCCGGTGGAGCAGGCCGCGGGCCGGCGGACGTCGCTCAAGCACATCGCCGCCCTGACCGGCTACTCCATCACCACGGTGAGCATGGTGCTGAACGGGAGGGCCGAGGAGTTCAACATCTCGGCCGAGACCCGCGACCTGATCCTGGCCGCCGCCAAGGAGCACAACTACCAGCCCAACCTGCACGCGCGCAGCCTGCGCAACCGGACCACCAACATCCTCGGGTTGATGGTCCCGACCCTGAACAACAGGTTCTTCAGCGAGATGGCCGAGTGCTTCGAACGGCTGGCGCGCCGGGACCAGAAGATCGCCCTCATCACCGTCACCAACTACGACCGGCAGGAGGAGCTCGACACCGTCAACTACTTTCTCTCGCAGAACGTCGAGTGCGTGTTCACCGCCAACCCCATGGCGCTGGAGGACGTCTCCCGCCTGTGCAGCCGCGCCGGGACCCGGCAGATCCTGCTCGACGCCCAGCAGAGCGACAAGCACACCATCTCCACCGACAACCTCGACGCCAGCCTGGTCCTGACCCGGATGCTGCTCGAGTCGTTGCGCATGGCGGGACGCAAGGGGCGCGTCTACTACGTGGGCGGGATGGCCGATCACGTCGTCACCCGGATGCGCCTGCAGGGGTTCCGGACCGCCCTGCAGGAGCGCGGGCTCCGCTACAGCGACGACCTGTTCGTGGAGACGATCTTCGACCCCGACTCGGCCTACCGCAAGATCGAGCTCCTGTTCCGCAACCGCAACGACATCGGCGGCATCTTCGTCAACTCGTTGCTGGCCATGGACGGGCTGGTGCGCTTCTTCGGCGAGTCCCCCGAGGCGTGCCGGCCGGTCCACTACGGGGTCTTCGACTACCACCCGCTCATGAACCTGCTGGTCGACCTGCACGTCGCGGCCATCAAGCAGAACCCGGAGCTCATGATCCAGAAGGCGTACGAGATCTTCGGGAACCCGGGCGCGCACCGCTCCGAGCGGCTCCAGTTCGTGCCCTACGAGCTGATCCTCACGCCCGCCATGCGGCGCCTGGTCCCGGAGCCCCGCGCCGCGGCGGCGCGCCCGACGGCCAGGAACAGCGGGCGATCCTGATCGCGGAGGAATCTCCCGGACGCGGCGGGCGCGGGGGTGGGCCGGTCTTGCCGCCCGTGGGGACCTGTAGGGGAGGCCGCCCGGCGCGGGCCGTCCGCTCGATCCTTGACCGCCCACCCCGGACCAGGGAACCCTGGCCGGGAACCCCGCTCGAGTCGACGGCGTGGATCCGGCGGCACGTGTTGCCGAGGTAGGGCGCTGCCGGCGGCAGGCCAGCGCGGGGGCCGGTCGAGCGCTCATGGCCGCCGGGGTCGATCAGAGCGCCTCCAGGAAGGCGGCCAGGTCGTCCTCCTCCTCGGGGCTGAAGACGAAGCCCAGCGCCATCTCGTAGTGGTGGACGACCTCCTGGAGCGTGGGCGCGATGCCGTTGTGGAAGTACGGTGCGCGGGCGGACACGCCGCGGAGGGACGGAACCTTGAACCGATCCACGTCCGCCCAGCTCCCCGTGCGCAGCGCCCCACCCGGGTCCGTCGTCTGCCGCAGCTCTCCGGTGGTGCGGTTGCGCAGAGTGTACAGCGGCATGCCCGGCTGTCGGAACTCCAGGCGGGAGGCGCCGACGTCGAAGAGCCTTCCCTGGATGTTGCTGCCGTTGTTCCGGGCATCGTGGCAGCCGCGGCAGCTGCGCCCGTTCGCGTTGGTCGCGTTGAAGAGCTCTTGCCCGCGCGCGATGGCGGCGCGCGCGCGGTCCTGCCGTGGGGTGGTGCAGGATCCCGGCGGGAGATCGATCCAGGCGTCGTACAGGTCGAAGCGGTCATCCACCGCCGCCTGCGCCGAGAGGTTCTCGGGGCCGCCGCGGGCGCCGCAGGCCGTGAGGAGGCCGGCCCCGAACACGAACTGCTGCGCGAACCGCAGGCCCTCCTCGTAGGTGACGATCTCCTGCACCAGGTCGGCCGCGGGAGGCGATCCCTGCTGCGCCCCGGCGATGTTGCCGTTGGCCTGGCTGGTGAGGCCCGCGTGGACGTCGCCGGAACCTTTGCCGTCCTGATCGTGCCACCCGATGTTGCGGGCGATGTGGAAGTTGGCGGTGGCGAGAGGTCTCCGGAACGCCACCACGCGGGCCGGGGACCCCCCGGCGCCGAGCGGGTCGTCGATGGCGACGATCTCGAACTCCGCGCCGGCCGGGACGGCGCCGCCGCGCCGGAACAGGCCTCTTCGCAGCATGCTGTAGGACGCATGCCGCGCGGCCGGCGTCGAGACGTCCGCCCCCGGGCTGTTGGCGTCGAGCAGGTTGAACAGCGGATCCGTTCCCTGGGTGAGCGCGAACTTCAGCTCGACGTCGATGGGCCGGATGCTCCAGCCGGCCTGCACCAGGTGGCACGACGCGCAGGAGCGCCCGTTCGAGCCCTGCGGCACGTGAAAGGGATTGTCCAGGTCGACGAACCCCGCCGTGCTGAAGGTAGCGGCCGCTCCTGCTGCGTCCAGGAAGGGGAAGCCGTTCGGGAGGCGATCGATGTGGAGCGCGCCCGGGCTCTCCATGGCCTCGACCGGGGCTGCATCGAGCGGCGGCGAGCCCGACGGGGCACAGGCGGCGGCCAACCAGCCGGAAGCGAGCAAGGAAACCGCCGAGACGCTTGACGCGCGACGCATGTGGTCCATGAGACCCCCGAGCCAGAGCGCTGGAGTGGAATGACGGCTGCCCTCTCGACAGGAGGGCGCGCGCGGGCCGGACACATCGCCCGGGGGCACCCCAATTGCCCGTGCTGGCGGGGCAGGGCGCCGCCGCGAGGGGCGCCAGGCGGTCGCCCGGCGGCAGCCTACCGATCGGTGATCTTGGCCATCCGCGCCAGCCGTGCCGCCAGCGCCGGCGAGAACGCCTCGTCACGCACGCGCCAGCGCCAGTTCCCGCCCAGGGTGGCGGGCCGGTTCATGCGGGCGGCGTTGCCGAGGCCGAGCACGTCCTGCATGGGGAAGACGACCGTGTCGGCCACCGAGGTGAGCAGGGCCCGGATCATCACCCAGTTCATCTCCCGGCCGTCCGTGCCCAGGTACTCCCGCGCCAGGGTCTTCTCGGCCTGCACGTCCGCCGCGCTCCGGACGCTCCCCTCCACCCCGCCCTCCCACCAGCCCATGGTGGTGTCGTTGTCGTGCGTGCCCGTGTAGGCGACCAGGTCGCGCGAGTAGCTGTGGGGGCGGAAGGTGGGCGCCTGCGGATCCTTGCCGAAGGCGAACTGCAGGACCGCCATGCCGGGGAAGCCGAAACGGCGCCGCAGCACCTCCACCTCGGGGGTGATGACGCCCAGGTTCTCGGCGATGAAGGGCAGCGGCCCGAGCGCCCGCTCCAGGGCCTCGAAGAGGGCGGGGCCGGGACCTGGGACCCAGGCGCCCTCGACGGCGGTGGGGCAGGAGGCGGGGATGCGCCAGTAGGCCTCGAAGCCCCGGAAGTGATCGAGCCGGATCCGGTCGACCATGGCCAGCGTGCCGCGCACCCTGCCGATCCAGAACGCGTAGCCCTCCAGCGCCACCCGCGCCCAGTCGTAGATGGGATTGCCCCAGCGCTGCCCGGAGGTGCTGAAGTAGTCGGGCGGGACCCCCGATACGGACCGCGGCTCGCCCGAGGGCGCCAGGTCGAACAGGTCGGGGCGCGACCACACCTCGACGGAGTCGTGGGCCACGTAGATGGGCACGTCGCCGACGAGGGTGATGTCCAGCGCGCGGCAGCGCGCCCGCAGCGCTTCCCACTGCCGGAAGAAGCACCACTGCGCGAACACGGCGGCGTCGACCGCGGCGGCGTGGCGTTCCCGCGCCTCCTCCAGCGCTCCCGCCTCGCGCCCCGCCAGCGGGGCCGGCCAGGCGGTCCAGGGCTGGCCGCCGTGCGCATCCTTGAGCACCGTGAAGAGCGCCCAGTCCTCGAGCCAGCTCGCCTCGCGCGCGCGGAAGTCGGCCAGGTCGGCGCGCGGCTCGCTGCCGGCCCGGGCGCGGAACGCCTCGGCGGCGCGCGCCAGCCGCGATCGCTTCCAGAGGAGCGCCTGTTCCAGGTCGGCCGAGTCGGGCGATCCCGCGGGGGCGCCGGCCAGATCGGCGTCCGAGAGCCAGCCCTCGTTTCGCAGCACCTCGAGCGAGACCAGCAGCGGGTTCCCGGCGCGCGACGAGAGCGCCTGGTAGGGCGAGTCGCCGTACCCGGTGGGCCCGAGCGGGAGCATCTGCCAGACCCTCTGGCCGGCCTGGGCCAGCCAGGTCACGAACCGGTGGCTGGCCGCGCCCAGATCGCCCGCGCCGTGGGGCCCGGGTAGCGAGGTCGGGTGGAGGAGGATGCCGCTGCGTCGATCGCTCATGGCCGCCCTGGAGGTTGGCTAGAGATGCTGGATCTTCTGCTTCTCGCGCACCTCGCCCTCGGACGGGGGCGCCGGTTCCTGCGGCAGGCGCCGTTCCAGCGCCCGGGCCACCGCGTCGCGCGCGCCCAGCCCCACCGCCAGCGCCAGCGCCAGCATGATCCCGCCCAGCACGATGCCGAAGGCCATCGTGACCAGCCCGCCGCCGACGCCGACGTGCTCCAGGGCCATGGCCGCGGCCAGCACCAACACCAGCCACTTCACCGCTAGTGCCAGGTGGCGGGCCTGCTGGATCTGCCGGTTGACCGCGCCGATGAGGACGTTCCGCTCCAGGAAGCGCGCCGCCCCGACCCCCACCAGGAAGATGAGGATGCCGACCACCAGGCGAGGGAGGAAGTTCAGGATGGTGAGCCCGAGCGCGGTGGTGGTGCTCGCCCCGAGCACGTCCAGCGCCACCGCCACCCCGGCCACGACCACGAACCAGAACGCGCCCCGCGCCACCAGCCAGGACGGCTCATGATGCGGGGCCAGGCTCCGGCCGGTGGTCATGCCCCACTCGCGCGCCCGCCGGTCGAAGCCCACCCGCGCCAGCAGGTGGCGCAGCAGCGAGCGCACCAGCGCGGCCAGCGCCAGCGCGCCCGCCAGCACCAGCAGCATGGCCACCAGCGCCGGCAGATCGGCCACCATCACCGCGCTCAGCCGCGCGAACGCCTCCGAGAGCACCCTGCCGACCTGTGTCCACATGGTGAAGGCCTCCTAGGGGCTGAACCGGTCCGGCCACCGCCAGCGTGAGATGATGTACGGCTTCTCCGCCTCGAAGACGGCGCACAGCTGCTCGACCCGCGCCTCGGCCTCCGGCGGTGTGAGCGGCGCCACCTCGTTCACGAACCCCGCCACCCAGCCCAGGTACAGGGGGGTGAGCGAACGGAGCAGCTGCTCGCGGTCCATCGCCTTCACCCGCCAGCCGACCGCGAAGTCGTAGACGATCCTGGCCCACAGCCAGTCGGGCATGCGGAAGGCCTCGGCCGGTTCGCGCGGGATGCGCTGCAGCGCCAGCAGCGTCTGCGGCGGCAGGACCTCGCTCCACAGCCTGCGCAGGTCCTGCCAGCCCAGCGCGAAGGCCGACACCAGCGGCCCGGGCTCGGGCGGGGGGGCCGGCTCGTCGGGCGGGCGCTCCTCGCCGAAGGTCGCCACCGGCTGCGAGCCGCGCACCCGCATCCAGCGGTGCGCGAGCTGCTCCATCTCGCGGAAGACCGTGGCCAGCACCTGGGCCAGCGCCGAGGACACGTCGCTGGGCTGGGCGCGCCGGCGGGGGCGCGGTCCCAGGTAGACCTGCGCGATGCGGCCGTCGCCGGCGATGGCCAGGGTGATGGCCCAGAGATCGCCGCCGCCGGGGGTGGCGTTTCGCCAGGCGTCGTCGCGCAGGAGCACCTCGCCCAGCCGCGCCGAGACCACGATCTCCGACCCGATGGGCTGGCGCAGGCGGTAGCCGAACAGGGAGCGCGTCAGCGGGTAGACGATGCCGGTGACCAGCACGCCGTCGAACCGGCCGCGGGCGTAGGCCGGCGCCACCAGGTCGAACCCGCCCGACAGCACCGGATCGAGCAGCGCCCGCAGCCACCCCGCCTCGGCGGGGCGCGGCATCGGCGCCAGCAGGGCGCAGGCCGGGGCGCCCAGGTTGTTGGCCAGCTCGACCAGCGCCGGCAGCGCACCCGCCGGCGAGTTCGAGGCGGCGAGCACGACGGGAGGCTCGTTGCCTGCGCCGGACGGGAGCAGGTCTCCGGGCGCGGTCGCGCCCCGCGGATCGCTGGAGAGCACCACCGCCAGCGTCCGCTGGTCCGCGTAGGCCTGGCGGAGGCCGGCCTGGACCGCCACGGCCGCCTCGCTGGCGCCGAGGAGGTCGGGATCGGCGGGGACGCCCACCACCACCTGCGGGGCGAGCGCGCTTTCCGCCTGAGAAGGCTCGAGCACGCGCCATAAGGTAACGGGTTTCCGTGCAGGGCGGCGAATCTCCGAGCGCGCGCAGGCCCCGCCGGGGGCGGGGCGGGCGCCAGTCATGTCGCGCCCTGGCGAGCCGGCTCGCCGGGGGGAGCTTCCAGGGCGGGCCGCAGCCGTGGCGGCGCCCGCACCGGCCGCCCGGCGCGGGCGAAGAGCCAGGACACGGCCGCGACCAGGGGCAGCGCCGATGCCGGCCCGGTCAGCCCCAGGAGGCGGCCGGCGTTCAGCGCGAAGCCGATCCAGGCGCCGGTGCTGGAGCGCGAGCGGAGGTCCGGCCAGACGTCCCAGCGCACCGACCAGGATCCCCGCCACGGGACCAGGCCGCCGCCGGCGCGCTCCAGCTCGCGGAGGCGGTCGAAGAGGAACGCGTCGTTGCTGAAGGGATCGCCGAAGGAGGCGACCAGGGTCTGGCCCGCGGAAGCGAGCAGGAGCGGGATCCCGGCCCACCACCAGACCCGGGGCAGGAAGGCCAGCGGGAGCAGCAGGAACGGCACGGCCGGGATCAGGTGGCGCGCGACGTAGGTGTAGCCGCCCCACCACAGGCCGAATCCGGAGTTCACGATCAGGAAAGAGAGGAAGACGGCCCCGCACAGCGCCGCCTCGGCGCGCCAGCCGGGCCGGCGGAACATGAACCAGAGCCCGGGAAAGGCCAGCAGGAGCGCCGGCGCACTCACGAAAAGTCCGCGGGCGGGGTGCAGCGTGAGGAAGTAGACGACGTCCAGGCGCGGGGCGCCGATGCCCACCAGGCCATGGTCGTGGAAGGTGCGGTAGAACGGCGAGACCAGGTTCTCGTATCCCAGCGAGAAGGGCGAGCCGAAGCAGGAGAGGTTGTGGAGCGCGACGGCCAGCCCGAAGGGCGCGACCCCGAGCAACGGGCCGACCCAGGTGCGCGCCCGCCCGAGCTGGCCGCGCTGGCCCAGCCGGAAGAGCCCGCAGGCGGCGATGAGCAGGGTGGCGGGCGCGGTGGTGTACTCGGTGGCCGCCGCCAACCCCAGGAGGGCGCCGGCGCCGGCCAGTTCGCGCCAGCGCGGGGGCAGGGGCCCGCGGGCCAGGTGCCGGACCAGGGCGAAGGCCAGGAACAGCAGCGCCCCCGCGAGCGCGTGGCCGAAGAGCGCCGTGCCGAACGGAAGGAGGGGCGTCGCCACCAGGCCGGCCAGGGTCGCGGCCGCGCCCGCGCCCGGTCCCGCCGCCGACGAGGCGAGCACGAAGAGCGCGCACAGCGCCGCCGCCACCGGCAACCCGTCGGCGGCCAGCGTCATCGCGTACTTGCGGACGACGTAGGGGGCCTTGCGGCCGGTCGCACGCTCCCAGGCGTACACGGGCGCGTACCCGATCGCCGCCAGGAGCGCGCTCCCCGGCGCCTTGTCGGAGTAGTAGTGCCCCGCGTGGAAGCTCTCGTCCGTGGTCCGGACCGGGCCCACCCGGTGGTAGGCGTCGATGGAAAGCGTCCCTTGCCAGTACACGGCCAGCACCGCCGCCATGCGCGAGTTCTCGTTGGGATTGCGCGGAACGCGCATGAAGTAGCCGAGGGCGACCATGCACCCCAGGAACACGAGCGCGACGCGGCGGCGCGAGCGAGCGATTTCCACGGACGGAAAGGTACGCACACCCGTGTGCCGCCGGGTGGCCCGCCCGCAGAGCGGGCGGACGCCACCTTGCCGCCGTCGCGCCCGGGAGCGGGAGCGAGGCTCCCGCGGCTTCAGGCGAGCGCCGCCATCAGCCGCAGCTCGCGCGACTCGTGCTCGGCGATGCGGGCCGCCAGGCCCCCGGCCAGCGCCGCCAGCTCGCCGGCGGCCACCGCCTCCGTCGCCTGGGTGCGCTCCACCAGCCCGGACACGAGCTGGAGGATGTCCTGGTGCTCCTCCACCAGATGCTCCAGCTCGCCGCGCAGCGCCGGCTCGCGGGAACCGAGCAGGCCGTAGAGCCCCTTGGCGTGCTCCTCGTGGGCGAAGTGCTCGTGCAGCGTGCGGGAGAGATCCTCCAGGGCCGCCGCCACCGAGGCGGGGTCGCCCGACCGCTCCAGCCGGCGCGTCAGCTCCTCGAGCCGGTGGTGGTCCTCGTCGATGGCGAGCTGGACCTCGCGGGCGGACCCGGGCGCGGGCGGCGGCGCGGCGGGCCGGAACTGGGCCTTCTCGGTGGACCCCTCCAGCGCCAGCGTCGAGGCGGTGCCGCCCGAGACGGTGGTGGTGACGAGGTCGAAGTAGCCGACCCCCACCTCGCGCTGGTGGCGCGTGGCGGTGTACCCGGCGGCCTCGGCGGCGATCTCGGCCTCCTGCAGGTCCGAATACGCCGCCATGCCCCGCTCCCGGTACCCGCGGGCCAGCTGGAACATGGAGTGGTTGAGCGCGTGGAAGCCGGCCAGGGTCACGAACTGGAAGCGGTAGCCCATGGCCGAGAGCTCCCGCTGGAACCGCGCCAGCGCCGGCTCCTTCATGTGCTTGCGCCAGTTGAAGGAGGGCGAGCAGTTGTAGGCCAGCAGCTTGCCCGGATACTTGGCGTGGATGGCCTCGGCGAAGCGGCGGGCGAAGGTCAGGTCCGGCGTCTGCGTCTCGCACCAGACCAGGTCGGCGTAGGGGGCGTAGGCGACGCCGCGGGCGATGGCCGCCTCCAGGCCTCCCCGGAACCGGTAGAAGCCCTCCGGCGTCCGCTCGGCGCGGAGGATGTAGGGAGCGTCCTGCGGATCGACGTCGTTCATGATCAGCGTGGCGGCCTCGGCGTCGGTGCGCGCCACCAGCAGGGTGGGGACGCCCATCACGTCGGCCGCCAGCCGCGCCGCGGTCAGGGTGCGGAGGAAGGTGGAGGTCGGGACCAGCACCTTGCCGCCCAGGTGGCCGCACTTCTTCTCCGCAGCCACCTGGTCCTCGAAGTGCACGCCGGCCGCGCCCGCCTCGATCATGGCCTTCGTGAGCTCGAAGGCGTTGAGCGGCCCGCCGAAGCCGGCCTCGGCGTCGGCCACGATGGGCGCGAACCAGTGCACGCCGTGCCGCCCCTCGGCGTGCTCGATCTCGTCGGCGCGCTGCAGGGCCCGGTTGATGCGCAGGACCACCTGCGGCACCGCGTCGGCCGGGTACAGGCTCTGGTCCGGGTAGGTCTGGAGCGCGGTGTTGGCGTCGGCCGCCACCTGCCAGCCGGAGAGATAGATGGCTTCCAGGCCGGCGCGGACCATCTGCACGGCCTGGTTGCCGGTGAGGGCACCCAGCGCCGGCACCCAGGGGCGCTCTTGGAGCAGGGCCCAGAGCCGCTCCGCCCCCATGCGCGCCAGCGTGTGCTCGATGCGGACCGAGCCGCGCAGCCGCTCCACCTCGGCGCGCCCGTAGCGGCGCAGCACCCCGTCCCAGCGGTGCGGGTCGGGGTGGTGCGGCGCGGGTGACTCGGCGGCCGCCGCCGGTGCAGCCGCGGCGGCGCCCTGCGCCTCCGGTTCCTCGAGGATGGCGTAGGCGGGCAGGGTGATGAACTCGACGAACTCGGCGCCGGTGCTCATGCGCTCGAAGAGCGCACGTGCCTCCTCGAAGCGGCCCTCGGCGAAGCGCCGCTCGCCCAGCTCGAGCCGGATCCGGTCCATCTCCTCGGCCAGCACCGTCCGGAACCTTTCCACGGTGAGCGGGCGCCCGTCGTCGAGCGGCACCCCGTGGTGGATCCACTGCCAGGCCAGGGCGCGGCAGATCTCGGCGGTGGCCGCGTCCTCCATCAGGCCGTAGAGCGGCACGCAACCCTGGCCGCGCAGCCACGATTCCAGGTACTGCACCGAGACGCGGATGTTGTGGCGCAGGCCGGCCTCGGTGCGCGTCCCCTCGACCGGGCGGAGCAGGTCCTGGGCGCTCACGGGCGGGCCGTCGCGTCGCCGCGCGATCTGGTTGGGTCCCTTCATGTGCTGGTCGAACACCTCGCGGGCCACCGGCACCAGGCCCGGGTGCGCCACCCAGGTGCCGTCGTGCCCGTCGGTCACCTCGCGGAGCTTGTCCTCGCGGACCTTCTCCAGCGCCGCCTCGCTGGCGGCGGGATCTCCCCGGAGCGGGATCTGCGCCGCCATCCCGCCCATGGCCGGGGCACCGCGGCGGTGGCAGGTCCGGATGAGCAGCCGCACGTAGGCGCGCAGGAAGCCCTTGTCCATGGTGACCTGGTCGCGATCCGGGAGCACCATGCGCGGGTCGGCGCGCAGCCGCTTGATGAAGGAGAAGATGTAGTCCCAGCGGCCGCAGTTGAGGCCGGCCGAGTGCTCGCGCAGCTCCCAGAGGATCTCGTCCATCTCGAAGGCCGCCGGCAGCGTCTCGATGAGGCAGGTGGCGCGGATGGTCCCGGGCGGCAGGCCGGCCATCCCCTGGGCGTGCACGAACACGTTGTTCCAGAGCCGCGCCTCGAGGTGGCTCTCCAGCTTGGGGAGGTAGAAGTACGGGCCGCTCCCCCGGGCCACCAGCGTCCGGGCATTGTTCCAGAAGAAGAGGCCGAAGTCCCAGAGGGCCGCCGGGACCGGCCGGTCGTCGATCCGGACGTGTCGCTCGAGGAGGTGCCAGCCGCGCGGCCGGACCATCAGCACCGCCGGTTGCTCCCGGAGCCGGTACCTCTTGCCCGTCTCCGGTGCGGTGTACTCGATGGTCCGCTCCACCGCATCCTTCAGGTTGAGCTGCCCCTCCAACATGTTGCGCCAGGTGGGCGAGTTGGCGTCCTCGAAGTCCGCCATGAAGACGCTCGCTCCGGAGTTGAGGGCGTTGATGATCATCTTGCGGTCGGTGGGGCCGGTGATCTCGACGCGCCGGTCGAGCAGGTCGGGCGGCAGCGGCGCCACCTCCCAGGCGGCCTCGCGCACGTGCGCGGTGGCGGTCAGGAAGGTCGGACGCTCGCCCCGGTCCAGCCGGCGCTGCGCCTCGCGGCGGCGCTCCAGCAGCTCAGCCACCCGAGGCCCGTACATCCGGACCAGCTCCGCCACCAGCGCCAGCGCGCCGGGGGTCAGCACGCGCTCCGCACTCGCGGGGAGGGGTCCGTCGAGCTCCATCCCGGTTGGCAGCGTCAGGGCAGCCTCATGGATCATGTTCTTCTCCTCGCCTTCGCCGGGGGGAACCTGTTCGCGCCGGGGGCGTGCGGCAACGCGACGAGGTCGGGCCGGGAGTCGATCCGTGGCCCCGTGAAAACCCGACGTGAAAGGTCGTCAAGCTTGAAAACCGGGCAGCCCGTCTCCATTCATGGGTGGAAGGGCCTGGCCTGGGTCGGGGATGGAGGCGGGCGCCACCCGGCCGGGCGCCCGTCGACAGGCTCAGGGGGCACGGAGGCAAGAGAGGATGCGCCACGAGCCCACGCTCCTCGGGGGAAAGGTCCGCGCCCTGCGGCGGCAGCGAAGCCTGACCCAGGCCCAGCTGGCCGAGCGGCTCGGGATCTCCGCCAGCTACCTGAATCTGATCGAGCACAACCGACGCTCGCTCTCGGCGCCGCTCCTCATCCGCATGGCCGAGGTGCTGGACCTCGATCTCAAGACCCTCTCGGCCGAGGGTCAGGCGCGGACGGTGGCCGATCTGATGGAGGTGTTCGGCGACGCACTCTTCGAGGCGCACGACGTGACCACCGCCGAGCTGCGCGAGCTGGCCAGCGCCTCGCCCACCGCGGCCCGGGCGGTGGTGGCGCTGTACCGGGCCTACCGCAACGCGCGCGAGGGTTCGGAGGCCCTGGCGGCCACGCTCTCCGACGGCGCCCTGGAAGGGATGGACGCCTCGCACCTGCCCACCGAGGAGGTCTCCGACCTCGTCCAGAAACACCTCAACCACTTCCCCGAGCTGGAGGCCGGCGCCGAGGCGCTCTGGGCCGACGCCCGGCTCGATCAGGAGAACCTGTACGCGGGGCTGGTGGCGCGGCTGGAGCGGCTCGGCGTCGCGGTGCGGGTGCTGCACACCGCCGAGATGCAGGGTGCGGTCCGGCGCTACGACCCCGAGCGGCGGGTGCTGGCGCTCTCCGAGGTCCTCCGGCGCGGGAGCCGGAACTTCGCCCTGGCCTATCAGCTCGGGGTCCTCACCCAGGAGCCGGCCATCGAGCGCATCGCGGGCGATACGCTGCTCACCAGCGACGCCTCCCGAGCGCTGGCGCGGGTGGCGCTGGCCAACTCCTTCGCCGGCGCGGTGCTCATGCCCTACGGCCCGTTCCTGGCGGCGGCTCGCTCGGAGCGGTACGACATCGAGCTGCTCGGCCACCGCTTCCGG